>OWIU01000857.1_pt1 | contig 10313 bp, 9 predicted proteins | sample 1732921 | NCBI WGS metagenome assembly OWIU01 (sample SAMN05065768, study PRJEB22554) | human gut metagenome | biome: ENVO:2100002; feature: ENVO:00000062; material: ENVO:00002003 | host: Homo sapiens | place: USA | reverse complement strand
TCCTGCTCAAGACATTTTTTTAGAATAATTCCAAATGCCGCAATCCAAAGACAAACACCGAAAAATATATACCAGTACGGATGCGGGGCACACAACTCTTGGGCCCAATCTCCCTGTTTTTTATAATATCCATATTGAGAATAGAACATCAAAAAAAACATGATTCCAAAAAGGTACAAGAAAAAATCATCGTGCTGATTTTCCGATTCAAATCGCTTGTTATAATAAAATAAAATAAAATAAGGACTGCATTGCACAGTCCTTATTTTGTCGAATATGAATCCCGTATGACTTACAGAATCCGTACGCCTTCGGCGCTGCGTACCATCACAGAGTTGATGACCTCATCCGGAATGATGCCGTAAACGAATGTCAGCTTGTAAGTGCTGTCGTCCGCAGCCGTCATTACCATCGTTTCGCCGACACCGCTCATCTCCCCGGTTTCTTGATTGAGCTGGCCGAAAAGCCAGTCCACACCGGATACGGTATAGTCGTATGCCCAATTCTCGCCGTCGGAATATTTACCGGTAAGTTTCTTGGAAGTTTCGTCGAAAGTATAGGTACCCGTCATCTTCACGAACCCGTTCGAGCTGACGTCCTGATACATTTCGAAATTCTTCTCCTCGTCGAAAACGATATAAACCTCCTTCGGGAAATTCGTATCGTCGCCGCCTACCTCCCATTTGGTCATATGCCAGCCGTAAACATCGACAGGCTTGGGATCAGGAGGGGTAGGAGGAGTAGTTTCCTCGTTGTCACTGCAACCGACCAGCGCCACTCCGAAAAGCGCCACTGCCAATAAACTAATCAATCTTTTCATATTTCAATTATCAGGTGATACCCGTCTGAAACCGGACAGAATCAATTTCACAACACGCAAATATAATCAATCGAACGCTATTTCCAAAATTTTCACGTCGGAAATCCGAAAAAAGCCGGAAAGGAGGCCCGTTTTCATCGAAATTATCGCAGCGCTCCGCCCGACATCGGACTTACAGCACATCCACCAGGCCGTGTCTGACGGCATAAACCACCAGGCTCGCCGTATTTTTACATCCGGTCTTCTCCAGAATATTGGCCCGGTGCTTGTCCACCGTGCGCTTCGAAATGAACAGTTCGTCGGCGATCTCCTGGTTCGACAGCCCGCGGCACACGCAGACCAGAATCTCGATCTCCCGGGTCGAAAGGCGCTCGTCGGATCCTTCGTACCCGGACACTGCGGTCTGCATCCGGCTGGCGAGCGACCGCAGCACCTCCTCGCAGAAATAGGTGCCTCCGGCCGCCACCGTTTCGATCGCCCGCAACACTTCGTCCATCGGGGAATCCTTCATCAGAAACCCCTTGGCCCCGGCCTGAACCATCCGCGAGTAGTAATTCTCATCCCCGAACATCGAAAGGGTAATGACCTTGAGTCCGGGCTCCAGAGCCAACGCTTTCTCCGTCGTTTCCGCCCCGTTCATACCGGGCATGGCGAAGTCCATGAAGACCACGTCGGCCTCCGTCGCGGGCAGCATCGCCAGAAATTCCTCTCCGGTCGAAGCCTCTCCCACGACCCGAATTCCGTCGTACCGGTCGAGCAGTCCCCGCATCCCGCTGCGGAACAGCGAGTGATCGTCCACCAATATAATTCTGCAAAGTTCCATCGTTACAGTTTTTCCGCCGACTCAGCCTGGGTGCTGACCCGGATTTTCGCCTGCATACCGACGCCTTTGGCACTCGTGATGTCGAACCGCCCGTTCAGGGAGTTGATACGCGAAGCGATGTTCGACAACCCCATGCCGCAATCGGTCACGGCGGCAGGGTTGAACCCGCGTCCGTTGTCCGTATAGTCGAGCGCGAGCGTATCGCCGCTCTTGGAGAGCGAAAGGTTGATCTCCGTACACCCCGAATGTTTGAGCGAATTATTCACCAGTTCGCAAACGACACGATAGAGAATCACCTCGACGTCGGTATCATAGCGCTCCGAGCGAAGGTTGGTCGTGAAACGGATCTTCACGTCGTGCATCGCCGAACTCTTTCCCACGAAGTTCTGGATGCCCCGCGCCAGGCCGAAATCGTTGAGCACATGCGGCGAAAGGTTGTTCGAAATTTCCCGCAGCGAGCGGATCGCCTCGTCGATCACATAAGTCGTATTACCGATGATCTCCTGCTGATCGGCCGGCAGCGACTCCCGTTGCAGGGCCGACAGCGACATACGGGCCGACGAGAGCAACGGCCCCAGCCCGTCGTGCAAATCCTTCGCGAAACGCGACCGCGATTTCTCCTCGGTGCGCAGCACGGCCGTCAGGATGCGCTTGTTGAGCAACTGCCGCTGGCGGTTGAGCCGGGCGATGTACTTGAAAAGCTTATGGGCATACATCACGCCGATCGACATACTGATCGAAATGACCAGTCCCAACCAGACGAACACCTCATAAGGCAGCGTCTGACCGTTGGCACGCAGGAATTGCACGACCCGTTCGACGGAAAGGAGCGTAAATCCGATGGTGAACAGAATCCAGATCGAATTGTACTTGGTCGTACGGATCAAACGGATGGCGAACAGAGTCGCGATCGTCTGGATGACGATGGCCACGATGAGTAAAATTTTGATCAGCATATTGAATATTCCGCTAAAATTCGAATTCTTCCGCTCCGACGCACCGGCCCGAACCGCTTCCCGTCTTCACGAATACAAATATAGGAAAAGACGGGAGTAATTGAAAATTTATTTTCGGACAGCCGGTTCAAACACCCTCTATTCACCTCGAAACGAACGAAAATCGCCTCGGCACATTCCTGCGACTCCGGCAATTCCGACTTCGGACCGAAATCCGGAATTACGCCCCGGGCAGCTTCCGCCGCAAAACAGGATCGCCCAATCTCCGGCACCAGCCTCCGGTCCGATAAATCCTATCCGAGTATCCGCTCCAGCGGAGCCATCTGCGCATAGTCGGTCATATCCGTCTGCACGGGAACCACCGAAACATAGCCGTTCGCCAATGCCCACTCGTCCGTATCGGTCGATTCGGGTTCGCTATTGACGAACGCACCCGTCAGCCAGAAATACTCCCGGCCCCGAGGATCGTGGCGACGGAAAAACTCCTCGCGCCAATACCCTTTGTTCTGGCGGCACACCCGAATACCCTTCACCGCTTCGGGCCGTCCCTTGGGTATATTGACATTCAAACAGAACGGCGTGGGGGGATTGGCCTCGACCACCGCACGCACGATGCGCTCGCTGTAAATCTTCGCGGCTTCGAAATCCGCCTCCAGACTGTGATCGTCCAGCGAAAGCCCGATGGCAGGACAACCGTAGAAACTGCTCTCGATCGCACCGCCCATCGTACCCGAATAGAGGATATTGGCCGCCGAATTCGAGCCGTGATTGATCCCCGAAAGCGCCAGATCGACCTTGCGGCCCTTGAGAAAGTAGTCGAAAGCGATCTTCACGCAATCGACCGGGGTTCCCGAAAAAGCATAAACCTCCACACCGTCGCCTTTCGACACTTCGCGCAGGAAAAGCGGATTATTGATCGTTATCGCCTGACTCATACCGCTCTGCGGCGTTTCGGGGGCAATGGCGACCACCCGGCCGAACTTGCGTGCGACCTCAAGGAGCGCCTGAATACCTCTTGAATTGTAACCGTCGTCGTTGGTGACGAATACCAACTTCTCTTTCATCATATTTTTCTCCGATTTTAGTGACAAATATACGAAAAGGCGGGCGACATTCGTCGAACTCGTTCGAAAAGAATGTCCGAACCGCCTCCCATATTCCATACAACATACATACTTCCTTCCCTGCACCCGGGAAATTCCCCGCATGCCGATCCCGTCGGAAAATTCCATTGTAAACAAAAAGGATCGGGGCAGGGAGTTGCAGACTAACCGCAAACCATGTGCCTCAAAGTTCGAGAGCCATCCATACGCACCGCCCGTCGAAGCAATCCGCACCTCCCGACACGATTCAAGATGAAACCCGTTCACCTCCCACACCCGCCGCAGCCGGCATCGCCGCACAATCGGTCCGGCTGCGGAGTCATCTATTTTTTAGACAGCCGATTGCCCGTTTGGGAAAAAGTTTCTATATTTGCGGACCGTATCAACCTCTTATATTGGGTGCGAAGCCACGACCGGGAACATCAATCCGTTGATTTTCGGAGGATTGCAGAGTAAGATCCCTGCATGGTAGGCAAACACAGCGATAATGTTGAACGCAGAAATCATCAAAAAAATTGTTGCAACAATGAACAAGGATGCAGTAATCCGGCTCGTCAACGAGCAGATGTGGACCAAGACGGATGTTCCGTCGTTCCAGGCCGGTGATACGATCACCGTTACGTACAAGATCGTCGAGGGTAACAAGGAGCGCCTGCAGAGCTTCCGCGGCGTAGTTATCCAGATCAAGGGTACGGGCAAGACCAAGATGTTCACGATCCGCAAGATCTCCAACGGCATCGGCGTCGAGCGTATCTTCCCCCTCTATTCGCCCCACATCGAGAGCATCGAGGTAAACAAGCAGGGCGTGGTTCGTCGCGCACGCATCTACTACCTGCGCAACCTGACGGGTAAGAAAGCCCGTATCAAGGAGAAGAGAGCCGCTTCTACGAAGTAGATCCTTCTGCCTGCAAGAAAAAAGCCTCCGTTCGAACGGAGGCTTTTTTCTTTAACACGAATCTTCACAACGCCGATACCCGCACCAGCTAAAAAAACGCTATTCCGGCCGGGCAAACATCTCGTCCGTCACCGGGTAGTCGATTTCGAAACCCCGGATAATAACTTTTCCCAACTTCCGACAGACAAGACAAAGATCGAGTTGCGGCCCGCCTTCCCGCGACCGACCGAAGAGCCACATATCCCTGCCAATACCCGGCCGTCGGCCGTCCGCACTACGGACGATCCCGAAACGCTCCGAATAAATTCGTTGCCTCCGAAAAACAAAAAGGTTGCAAACGAATATCGTTTGCAACCCAGCCGACCTCCCGGTCGTTTGCGGAGAGAGAGGGATTCGAACCCCCGGTACAGTTGCCCGTACACCGCATTTCGAGTGCGGCCCGATCGACCACTCCGGCATCTCTCCCGGTCCATCACCAACCCTTCGGCCGGTAATTCGGAGTGCAAATATAGCTATTTTTCGCAAAAAAAGCATTTTCGGGACAAAAAAAGATTCGAATTTCTATTTTCACCCTCCCAACGTATTTCCCGATTTTATTGCTATTTTTGTGAGGTATTGACCCGCCGGCAATAAAACCGGTACGATTTTCGTTGAAAATATAACCACACAGTAACTCCGAAACACGATGAAAAACCGAAATTTCAAAATAGGTGCTCTGCTCGTGTCGCTCTTCGCGGCAAGCTGTTCGCCGGCACTCTACCAATCCGGCACCTACAACATCGACGACATGTACGCGGAACACGATGTCACCCGCATCGCCCAGGAAAAACAGGCGATAGCCGAAGCTCGCAAGGCCGAAGCGGAAGCCCATCGCGCCGAAATAGAGGCCCGGCAGGCGGAAGCCGCATACTACGCATCGGACGACTCCTACCAGGGCGTGCTGGCCGACACGTACGAAAGCGCCTATGCCCGTCGTTTGCGGGGATTCAGCTCCCCGACCTATCAGATGCCGACGAGCTATTTCAACCTTCGTTACAACGGCACCTACCAATTCGTTTCGGCCTACGACCCGGCCGTTTACAACATCATCGTCATGGGCGACGAAGTGTGGGTCGAACCCAAATACATTACTTCGATGTTCGGCACATGGGGTTCTCCCAGCATAGTGAGCTTCGGATGGAGCGCAGGTCTTTACAATGACTGGTATTTCAGTTGGGGTTACAATCCCTATCCCTGGGCATACCCCGGTTTTGGCTGGCCTTATTACAGCTACAACCCCTATTGGGGTTATCCTTACTGGGGAGGCTATTACCCTTACTGGGGTTATTATCCCGGCTGGGGAGGCGGCCATCACCACCACCCGTACCCGCCGCACCATCGGCCCAACGTCGTACACCGCTCTACCTACCGGTACGGATCGGGAGCGGGATCGAACATCGGATCGACCAGTTTCGGAGGGCGCGGCCAGGGTAGTTTGAACAACGGCTACAGAAACGGCACTACGGTCGGCAGCGGCAGCTTCCGGGGCGGCAGGACCAACAGCAATTCCAGCTCCAGCTTCCGAGGCGGCTCATCGTCAGTCAATCGAGGCAGCTCGACCTACCGCAATCCTTCGTTCGGAGGCAGCAGCAGCTCCTACCGGGGAAGCAGTTCGACAACGAACAGAGGGACTTACACCCCGGCCCCCTCGCAACCGAACAGAGGTTCGAGCGGCAGCTTCGTGGGCGGAGGCGGAGGGGTCCGCGGCGGAAACAGCAGCGGACGTAACTCTTACGGCCGTTAAACGATCACCCCGGCAAATTTCGACGGACGGCGCACAGGATGCACACGCAGGCGGCAAACGAATATGAACGCAACGACCGGTTTCGACCGGCAGCGGCGATCGTTTCCGCCCCTGCTGTCCCGAACGCCGGAAACGAAAAAACAACTCAACGATTTTTGTTATGAAACATCTCGGAATTTTGGCGCTGCTTTCAGCGGCCTTGTTCGCAACCGCCCCGGCGTCGGCTCAAAGCTCCGGAGGTTTATTGATGGACCGTGACATCGTCACCCCGTCCGACCTCTTCGAACTCTCGCAAACGACCTTCAGCCTCGGAACGGCGCGGTCGATGGCCATGGCAGGCGCCTTCACCTCCCTCGGAGCGGATCTTACGTCCATGGCGATCAACCCGGCGGGCCTGGGCATGTACCGGCACAACGAAATTTCGATCACGCCTCTGATGAGTTTCGCACGGGCGGAAAACAACGCTCCGGCATTCAACTCCAACAGTAAAAACCGGTTTTCGATCGGCAACTTCGGCTTTACGGCCAATGTTTACGAAGGATCGGGACCGCTCGTGAGCGTCAATATCGGGTTCGGCTACAACCGCCTGCAGGACCTCAACTACCAATACTCCTATTATACACAGGGCAATGTCAGCTCGATCGCCGACGTTTTCTCCGACATGCTGCAATACAGCGGTATCAACAGGGATCAGATCACCGGCGGCTTCAACTGGAGCAACTTCAACCCCCGGCTCTGGGGTTCGATCCTCGGCTACAAGGCCGGATTCACGGATCAAATCGGCAGCAGGTGGCAGCCGACCTGGATCGGCAACAACGTCGATATCGGCAACTACACGACCGTCGTAAGCAATGGCTCGATAGGCGAATACGACATTTCGGCAGGATTCAACCTGAACAACAAGTTCTATATCGGGGCCACGTTCGGCATTCAGTCCCTGTATCAACGCAAAACCTACTATTACGGAGAAGATTACGTCTATCCCGGCAACGGCACCGATCCGAACCTGGACTACCAACTGCTCTATTCGAACTTCAACCAGGAAGTCATCCTGGACGGCGCAGGGGTCAATTTCAAGCTCGGCATGATCTACCGGCCCATTCAGAATCTGCGAATCGGCTTCGCTTTCCACACCCCGACCTATTACTGGATCGACCGTACCTATCAGGCCTACACCGATTCCGGGGTGCATGTCAATAACCCGAACGACCCCGACGGTCTCAAACCAGGTCCGGACGGCAACCAATATACGGACGCCCTCTCTCCCGTACTGGAAGATACGGGCGGTTACAACTGGGAGTTCACCACGCCGGCCCGCCTGATGTTCGGCATCTCCTACGCCTTCGGCAACCGGGGTCTGATCTCCGTGGATTACGAGCGCGACTGGTACAACGGGATGCGGATGAAAAACAATCCCGCGGGCGGCGATAACGAAATCTATAACGACACGTTCCGCTCCTGGTACAAAGGCGCCAATATCGTCCGCATAGGCGCGGAGTTCAAACCGCTGCCGTTCCTGGCGATCCGGGGCGGTTTCGGCTACATGGGGTCCATGCTGCAGGACGAAGAGCAAGTTTCAGCGGCCCCCATGACCAAGCAGATGCTCTACTATTCGGCCGGCTTGGGATTTTTACTCTCTCCGGGCGTTGCACTGGACCTGGCCTACAACTATTCCTCGACCGAGCAGACGGACTACAACCTCTACTACTTCGAATCTCCGAGCGGCATAAACGGCAGCGGCATCTACAATACCAAACTCAAGCGCCACTTCGCGGCCCTGAGCCTCAGTTTCCGCTTTTAGTTTCGCACGACATATCGCAACGGCAGAACCTCCCGTACCGGAAGTCCTGTCGTTTTTTATCCGGGACAGACCGGATTTCGGGCCAGAGAAGAAAACGCACCGACTTCAAAAACGCAAAACGAGCCATCGGCACCTTCGACCGACGGGGCAAAGCGGCCCCTCGCAGCGGGTAAATTCAAGATTTATCGGAGCGCAGTTGCGAATTTCTGCATAAATCGTTAATTTTGCCGACTAACCGACATACGCCGGCTCCGAAGCCGGTGACACGATTCCCGGAAGTTAAAAAATAAATAAGATATGGCAAAGGAACTTAAAGACGTAACCAAAGCCGAGGACAACTACTCGCAATGGTACAACGACCTGGTGGTCAAGGCTGGTCTGGCCGAAAATTCGGCCGTACGCGGCTGCATGGTAATCAAGCCTTACGGCTATGCCATCTGGGAGAAAATGCAGGCGGCCCTGGACAAGATGTTTAAGGACACGGGGCACCAGAACGCCTATTTCCCGCTCTTCATCCCCAAGTCGTTCTTCTCGAAAGAGGCCGACCACGTGGAAGGCTTTGCCAAGGAGTGCGCCGTGGTCACCCACTACCGCCTGAAAAACGATCCCGAGGGCAAGGGCGTCGTGGTCGATCCCGATGCCAAACTCGAAGAGGAGCTGATCGTCCGTCCCACCTCGGAAACGATCATCTGGAACACTTACAAGGGCTGGATCCAGTCCTACCGCGACCTGCCGATCCTCTGCAACCAGTGGGCGAACGTCGTACGCTGGGAGATGCGTACCCGCCTGTTCCTGCGCACGGCGGAATTTCTCTGGCAGGAGGGCCACACGGCCCATGCCACGAAGGAGGAGGCCATCGAGGAGGCTACCCGGATGATCCACGTTTACCAAAAATTCGTCGAGGAGTGGATGGGCGTACCGGTAATCGTCGGTCACAAATCGCCGAACGAACGGTTCGCCGGTGCGGTCGATACCCTCACGATCGAAGCGCTGATGCAGGACGGCAAGGCCCTCCAGAGCGGCACGTCGCACTTCCTGGGCCAAAACTTCGCCAAGGCATTCGACGTACAATACATCAACAAGGAGGGCAAACTCGAATACGTATGGGCCACTTCCTGGGGTGTTTCGACCCGTCTGATGGGAGCGCTCATCATGGCTCACTCGGATAACAACGGCCTGGTGCTGCCTCCGAAACTCGCCCCGATTCAGGTCGTCCTGATACCTATTTATAAAGGAGAGGAGCAGATGCGGCAGATCGTAGAACGTCTTCGCACCATCGCCGAAGAGCTCAAGTCGAAGGGACTCTCCGTGAAGATCGACGACCGCGACAACGTCCGCTCGGGCTTCAAGTTCGCCGAATACGAGCTCAAGGGCGTCCCCGTACGTCTGGCTCTCGGCCCCCGCGACTTGGAGAACGGCACGATCGAACTGGTCCGGCGCGATACGCTCGAAAAGGAAACCGTTCCCCAGGAGGGACTCACCGACCGGGTGGCATCCCTGATGGACGAAATCCAGCAGAATATTTTCCGCAAGGCGCTCGACTACCGCAATTCGATGATTACCAAAGTGGACACGTGGGACGAATTCGTCGATGTGCTGGAGAACAAGGGCGGCTTCATCTCGGCCCACTGGGACGGGACGGTCGAAACCGAAGTGGCGATCAAGGACGCTACGAAAGCCACGATCCGCTGTATCCCGATGGATGCGGTCGAGGAGGAGGGCAAATGCGTATTCAGCGGCAAACCGTCGCACCGCCGCGTACTTTTCGCCCGCAGCTACTAAACCGCTGTCGATACCGAATCATCACAACGAAGACGGATGCCATTCAGAGAAGTGTCCGTCTTCGTTTTTGCAGGAAACAGGTCATGAACTATCAGAACGATTCAATCCGCCGGCAGGACCGCCTGCTCGACCAACCGGAGGCGACGGAGCTGTTGCGGCGGGGCGAATACGGCATACTCTGCATGCAGCGTCCCGAAGGCGGCGGCTACGGAGTGCCCCTGAACTATGTCTGGGACGAAGCCGACGCGATCTACATCCACTGCGCCCCCGAAGGACGCAAGCTGCACTGCCTCCGGGAGTGCTGTCTCTTATACACATCTCCGAGCCCACGAGACACTCGCTAATCTCGT
>OWIU01000855.1_pt1 | contig 10326 bp, 7 predicted proteins | sample 1732921 | NCBI WGS metagenome assembly OWIU01 (sample SAMN05065768, study PRJEB22554) | human gut metagenome | biome: ENVO:2100002; feature: ENVO:00000062; material: ENVO:00002003 | host: Homo sapiens | place: USA | reverse complement strand
GCAGCGTCAGATGTGTATAAGAGACAGCGATATGGTGACGTCAAAATCATCCGGTGTCACCGAAGTGATATTGTAAAGGTATGAATGGTTACGAATCACATTTTCATCAAACTTAATTTCCTTCGTTTTAGCTTTACCTTTATAAGTATAGCTCACTGCTATCGTAAGAGGATGATTTTGAATAGCTTGCTCCGGCAAATAAATCCGGTCTTTATAACTCGTAGTCACATTAAGATCAGAGTAAGTTATAGTCTGAGTTCCAGCAGCCGCAGGCACATAAGGAATTGTATAATGGTCATTACTCATCGCTGCCTGTGACACACAATATCCTTTATCCATCATTCCTTTGATGCGAATGCCTGTAATCATGAAACCGTCAATGCCTCGTCCTTCACTCCCTGCATTAGTAGCATTAATCAAGAATCCCAACTTTGCCACCGCACGGTGCAAGTTACAATTCTTCTTTAACTCATTGGCTCTGTTTAATGAAAAAGTTCCCGTAGTTCCCCACATCGGGATACGACGGCTCTGTATATTCCATTCAGAAGAGCCATATTGATAAATCAGACTTTCATAAATTTCTGAAGGCGAGGAGCCTTCCTTTCCATCAAAAAATGCCTGAATGCCTGATAATGTCGAACTAGCAACATCAACTAATTGATTCTGAACCAAGTTGGTAAGAACCACCAATTCCAGACTTTCATCAGTTTTAGGCTGAACAAATGTACCGGTCAACGTTCTGTTGGAAGGATTTGTACCACCGGTGACTGCATCAAATCTCAATCCTTTCACTTGGTCTATCAACACCCCGTTCTGAAATACCAAAACGAATACATCATCATCACTCAATGCCTTCTGGTCCGAAGTTGTATCATCCAGACCGCCATTCTCAAAGCTTCGTGCCGTTGCCCCTCGTTGCGCCGAGTCTCCCCCCGGCAATGCAATCTGCAAGTGCACGCTCACCCGACCGTCTGTTTGCAGTTGGGGCACCGTGTCGCTATCCTGACACGAAGCAAACCCGATACAAACGAGGGCTAATATTATATATGAGTACCATTTCTTCATAATTCGTTGTTTTTTGTTATGCGTTGCACATTACATATTCATATCATTGAAACGAACCACCCAGTCATTGATAATGATGCGGGTATTGATCCATTTCATGCTTTCGTCCAAGAAGAAAGTCATGTTGTATTCGTCCTGACGGTCGAGATACTCCTGATTGGTCATGTCATGACCTTCGGCTTCGGTGAGCAACAGGTATTTCACCAAGGGGATGGAGAGAACCGTTTCGCCGGTCTCGGTGTTGGTGATAGTCAGCTTAGGATTGTTTTCTTCCACCAATCGGCCTACTGTGATTTGGGCTATCGCCACGCTGATGTTGTCGTCTTCGGCAGCCGCAGCGTCACCTTCGGCGCGTGCCGACTTGCCTGCCACCGTACCGCCCTGTGCACGATAGTAAGGATAATATGTCAGAGTTTCGTCCGAAATCAGTTTGTTGTCGTAGTTCATCAAACCGTTATCGTCCGTAATCGTAAATTCAAATTTATCTACATCCACCGTTACCCCGTCCATTTGCTGGAGGATAACGCGGATGGTATTGGTGTTTTTCACCAAAGGCACAGTCACCACTTGTTGAGTTGCCGCACGAGTGAACGACTGCTTGGTCACTTCGCCGTGCCACAGCGAAGAAAGTTTACTGCTCACCACAGCGCTTCCGTCGGCTGCGCGAGAGTAGATGCGGTCCATTTTACATTGAAGTTCTTCGAGTGAAGACACTCCCTGCGTAATCAAAGGAACAGAGAATGAAGCCTCGTTGCTCAAACCTGCCCATGTAATGAGGTGGTAATCGCCCGGCTCCATGTCGACCGCCATCGAGTAGCCATCGGCTGCCAAGACATCCCCCGCCTCTGTTTTCTGATAAACAAGTTTGCCGTTATCATCAAAAGCATAAAGAGCTACACTGCTTACTTCGCGAGAAAAAGCATCGGCATACTTCATGTTATAGTCATATTTGAATTTCACTCTATACTCTACAGAGCAATCTACATCATCTTCATCGAGTATGCTGTCGCACGACACAACGGCACTTCCCAATGTCACGGCCATCATCAGGCCAAAAGAGAATTGTCGAGCGAATGTTTTTACTGTTTTCATGCTTTTTTTGTTTTAATGGAATGTTAGAAAAGTGATTTCTGAAAAAGAAGTGGAGGAGGCAGGCTCCTCCACTTTTATTTAGAGAGTTTATGTTCGGATTAAAATTCGATGTTGTTGAAACGTACTTGCCAAGGAAGAATTGTTGAGGTTAACTTCAGGTAGAAGTTCTCATCATGGTCTTCACCTCCATCAGGTATTGTAACTTCTGCACTACCCATGTCTGTAAATCTTTTAACGCTCAATACATAAACATTGTTACGCATAATTACCTTCTTCATATAACTGTCATCACTGCTATGCATGATATCGCTGGAATAATAGTAGCATTTTCCTGAATTATATGTTTCAAATTCTGTAGTTCCCGGATGCTCTGAGTACATCTGTTCAAGAGTTGTATAGTAGCTATCACCACATTTATATATAGTTCCCATTGCTTGATGATTTTCATTATAAATCTGAGCACGGAAAATAATACCTGTTACCATTGCAGGCAGCTGATTATCAACTTTCACCACATTTTCAAGGCAGTATGCCAAACGTGTTCCTATTTTTCCATCCTGGCCTTCTGTTGCAGTCGTAGGAAGCGCAGAGAAATAGTTTGCATAAGATTCCGGAGTTTGATCAGCTGCATAGTCCTTTTCTGCTTTTTGTACATCAGCCACCTTATTGTAGAAATAGTCACCTGCAATACTTGACGTATTCTCGTCATTCTTAGCAACTGTATTCGGGTCCAAAACCCAACGATAAGTTGCATCCAACAATCCGAATGTCTTTGTTGCCGAGAAGTCTGAATTAGCAAGATGTCTTACAGCATAAACACCCTTAGAAAGATTTACCAAAGCATAGTCATCAAGCTGAACATACCAGTTCTTTTCAGTATTTGAATTCGTCTTCCACACATAATCAAATTCGTTTTGTGCCGGCATTGTTATTAATTCATAAATATAAAGTTCAGTACCCTGATATTTATTTCCAGTTTGTGTAAATGCTCTTTCACCATTCTGAATCCAAATAGTTGAGTTATCAGACAACAATTTCGCTTTATTTAGTCCGGTCATGTGATATCCTACACCGCCTTCCATTCTATAACCCTCTCTTGTTTCTTCAACTTCTTTTTGACCGGTCACAACTTTTACTGCATATCTATTGCTGTATGTATTCTCTCCGGCTGTCATTGTAGCAGGAACAAAAGTTATCTTTGAAGCAATGCGTTCCACATTAACTGTTACCGTTGTCGGGTTGTCTTTATTATTCGACTCTACATTAACTGTTGATTCGGTTTGATTCACCATCATGAAACTAGGTTCTGCATCTGTTCCTACCATTTCATTAGTCCCTGTTCCAGCGTAAGAATATGCATAGTTTTCAACAGCTGCATACTTTTCTGTTAGATTTGCATTTGTAACAGCATTAATAATTCCTTGATTCGGATTTGCTACCACTAATACTTTATACTCTCCGTTTGCATTCAATTGGAAAGTAGGTGCTACATAAGCGACATTACCACCGATTGTTGTCTTTTGCAATGCTGTTCCAGCAACAGATTCAACAATTTGGTCACCGTTAAATGCTCCCTCGCTATTAACTGGAGCCAAAACAACAAGCACGCTATTAACTTTTGATTCAGCTGTCGTACCGCCATCTGTTTCATCACCATCTTCAGCCGCACGTGATGAGTTATTGGATGCAGCAATAACCAAAGTCAAGTTACCCTTCACTTTTTCCTGTTCGCCCTTACCATTGTTCTCCACAATATCATCGTTTGTACATGCAGCTAATGCAGCGCATGCAAACAGTCCGAATAATAAACCCTTAATCTTCATAACTCTAATTTTTAAATCCATAATTATTATTTTGTAAATTTCATTCCTCGATTTTCGATATTACAAAGATAAGGGCATTTTAAAGTTAGTCTTAATTGGTGTTTTCGGCAAAATAGATTGGCAAATTCGGAAAAATGCATTTAAAGTGTGATTTCAAGGGCATTTAATTCAATTTTGAATGATATGCACATTGCAATGCACAAAATACCCACTATCTTTTTTCTAATTATTTTCTATGGGAAGAAAGTTTGCCGAGTCGTCTTTTTTCAATTGTTAAATTATTCAGGGAATTACCTACTACCAGGTAAAACGTTCAGCACCCGGAGCAGGATTTGCCGATGCCCTAAGCGAAAAGTATCAGAGTCGGGAGAGGGAGAAGACAAAAAAAGAGGCTGTCCCAAGTGAAGTGCCTCTTTAGTGAGAATATATTCTTTATGTATTCCTTCCTATAAGAGAGATTCAATCTCAGCAAGAGAAAGGCCGGTGACCTTCATTATTTGTTCTGAAGTCATTCCCATGGCTTTCATACTGCGGGCGATTTCAAGAGCTTTTTCTTGTTGCCCTTTCCGGATACCTTCTTGGATGCCTTCTTGGATGCCTTTCTGCAGACCGTCTTCAAACCCTTCCTCAACACCCTTCTTGGCGGCATAGTCGATGGTAGCCAAATAGTCACGATAAGCATTTACACTGTTTTCATAGCGCACGCGGTCTTCTTCGGAGAGAGAATGAACATCGACAATCTCTTCCAACTTCTCAAATACGGCTTTCTGAGCTTTAAAAGGCATACGGTTCAATGTTTCCATGTTATTTAATACAAATATCCAACGTTCAAAATCTGTTTCGCACTCTGTTTCTGTCTTATTAAACAGGGGTAATGCAATAAAGATTTGTCTCAGTTTGTCCGAAAACAACTTTCCGGTATCACGGTCTGTCAATATAACATCGGTGCGCAACTTCTGGTTCTCATCCAAGAGAAAATTAATGAAAAATACTCCATACACCGCTTTTATATCGAACTTCCAACTCTCTCCCTTCACACCCTGACGAACAATGGCATGAGAAAGGTAATACAGAGCACGTTCCTTGAAATAAACCTGGGAGCGGTTTTGCATCTCCACAATTATTTTCTCACCAGTGTCCGTAGTGCAGTAAATGTCGTAAATAGCAATACGGTCTCCCGGATACTCAGGCAACTGCTCATTGTTCAGAAAGGTAAGGTCGGTTATCACCCGTTCGCCCTCCAACAAATCATTTAAGAACTCGATTAGCAACTCCTTGGATACTTCCTGACCGAATATTTTCTTGAAGCCGTAATCGGTGAACGGATTGATAAACTTTCCCATTATGTTTTTAATGTGTTTCTACAACATACAAAGATAGCAATTTATATAGAAAAGGAACCCTGAAAAGCCTTGTTTTTTAAAGATAAATACATATTAAGCGAAAAGCTGTACGCATCAGCCTTTCTCTCCGGAAAGTTTGAGCCGTTTATCTCTCATACTCTCACCTTACGCGTAACAAGTTAATTATAAATGTGTTATATGGTGATAGTAAAAAACATTTGCTCTCACCTATGCTCTCATACTCTCACCACATTTTGAAATACGCCTCCGTATAATATACTAATTGTCAACTACATACCTTTCATTTTATGAGTTTCCTGGGGTGATGTAAAATAGGACATTTTAAGCGTTTTTCCTCAAAAAGTGTACATGTGTACCTTCATGGAAGGTAACGGTGCACAAAGTCCGGGCAGAGGTAAAAAAAGACTAAGGTCTTTTTTAAAAAGCTCGTTATCTTTTTTAAAAAGCTCTTGGTCTTTTAAAAAAACGTCCTTGTCTTTTGAGAAGTGCATCATTTCACGTTAGTACGCGTAAGCCTGTACGTACGTATGCGTAGGTCTGTACGTACGTCCGCATAGCCTCACGCTTACGTATGTATATCCTCATGCAGACGTACGTGTAAAAAGAGGGCTCTGACACGGGGATGAATCTGCAAGTTTTGTCTCAATATCAGAATAAGCAGGGCTGCTTCTGTTTCTTATAAAATTCAAAATCCGGTACAACCTCTGCTGTCCCGGATTTTACCTTACGCTTTTCACAAAGAGCAAGTTTCTTCTAACATCTTTTATTGTACTGTTTGTTCACTTGTTGTTCATCTGTTTCCAAATATAGCATTATCTTTTCTTTTTTTAGAGACTTCTTTCAGGTTGGCACCGGCTTCGGCAGAACCCAGGCTCTGTGCCTTCTTGAAATTAATCTCAGCTTGGTCGAGGTCTCCCTGCAACAGATTCAGCACGCCTCTGTTGTTCAGCGTTGCACTCGCTTGTGCATCAGCCTTATCCAGATAACGGGCTGCCTGTTGCAAGTCACCTCGTTGGAGTTCGATGGCGGCAGCGTTTATATTCGCTGTTGGGTCATCAGGGAACATGCGCACTGCCACATCGAACACTTCGTTGAATTCCTTACTGCCTTTGGCATAAGTCTGAGCCACCAGATACATTTCCTGCAAGCTCAACTGCTGAGGACGTGTCTTTATGATTTGTTTCGCTTCTTCTACATTGAATCCGCGCACCACATAGCGCACCGTGTAGTCCGAATGACGCAAGCCCGGATAGCAGTCCTGCAACAGTGAAGCATAAATCTTGCCACCATCCAGCGCCTTGATGCGTCCTTCCTTAAGATCCAAATCATTTTCATCCTTATCTATTATGAACAGTATTTCGTCTTTGCGCGGCAAATTGCTCTTTGCCACATAGTCACGCAGGCCGTCCCAGTCTTCGGCTACAGAATTCACCCGGAACAGGTCTGACTTGAAACCGTAAGAGTCCATCACATATTTTTTCAATGCTTCAGCACGGCCTTGAGCCAAACGAGCGTTGGAGGCGTAACGACCTTCGGGAGATGCATAGCCGGTGATGTCTATCTCGGTAATCTGCGTATTGGCATCGTTCTTCACCACATCTACCGTTGCCTTAATCTTTTCGAGTTCGGAAGGATTGCGGCGGTATTCGGGATAAATCTTTGTCTGGTTCACCGGGAAGTCAAGATAGGCACGACCTTCTTCGGCACGGTTCTTGACAGCTTCGACAGCCGGAGAAACAAAAGCAACAGTCGGCTGCATGATGTAACGTTCCAAATCGGCACGGATAATGAAAGCATTGCTTTCTTCTTTTTGGCAGTCGGCACAACCACGCACATCGGCAAGCAGTTCAAGCTCTGCACCGTTCATCCATTTTTCGTAAGGAATACGCACCGAGTAATTCACCGTCTGTGATGTTCCGTTCTTGCGGCGCAACACCGAGAAGGCATCCACAGGAGTTTTATGCTCACGCTGCTGCACAATACTACGCGTGCGACCATATACCCGGATGGCAGGCAACACCTTGTTATAACTGTTGTCCCGAGTCTTCAACACCGGAGTAAGTGTAGCCACACGGTTGGAAGAGAGTTGCATATCGGCCGGAAGGGTAACATCCATTCCTATCATCACCCGGCCGTTGTCACCTATCAGGATAGAAGGATTCGCAACCTGAACCCGGCTGCCGCACAGATTCTGCGCACCTGCCGGAAATACCGGCAGCAACAATGTTAAAAGGATATAGCGTATCAGTTTCATAATCCGTTTGTTTTTAGAATATATAAATAAGGTTGAGGGCAGCCTTGGTAGGGCCGAAATAATTCTTATGGGATTTCTCTACCATGTCACCGCATTCTTCACACTCATATTTCTTATAGCGCACATAAGCATAACCGATGCCGATGGTTGCTCCCAGATTCCAATGACGTCCCAACACAAACTGGTAACCGTAACTGATACCGCCGCCATAGAACTGACCCTTATAGCGAAAGTCTTTTAAATCATCAAAAGGTGAAAAAGGCAAATCGATGCCGGTGGTATGATAAGCACCTCCCATCAAATGAGCACCAAAGAAGTGACCGTTGAATTTATCACAAAGCCAATAGCGGAGTTCGGGTTGAAGCATTGCCAGTTTCAGCATTTTGCTATCACTATATTTCCATGGATTGTAGTACATGGGCACATCCAGAGTCAGCTTCTTGCTCAAACCTACTTCTACCCCCAAATTCGGTATAGCAACTGCATCCATCGCCACATTGGTCTTAACGGCTATCTGTCCATACATATATAAGGAAGAAGCCAACAGACACATCAATACAAATAAAGTTCTTCTTATTACCATATTCATTTCACCTAAAGTTGTTTTCTACTGTTGCAAAGATAAACTCTATTTTTTTAACAGGAAGTTGGCGAATCAGTCTTTATTAAGAGGTAGTTTCAGCAAAATGCAAGGTAGTCCGAAAATCAATTTACCCCTCATCGGAATAAAGTATCGGGGAATTGTTCACGAAGAATTATTTATTGGGACGAAAGAAACACCGATGGTGTTTTCTTCATCACCCACCTGTGTTTCATTCATTATGAATAACCCACCGTTTCACACCCAAAACACCCCTGTTCCATTCAATCAGAGGCATTTTATTCACAGGAAGAGGGTATTTTCTTCAAAAAATCTTTGAAATAATTTGTTTATTTGAAAATAATACCTACTTTTGAGGCGAATGATAATGGGTCAATCATTCAAACGTATAAAAAAAATAATAAAAAATAGTTCTATGAAGGCAATTCATTTATTGATTGCTACACTCATCATGATGAGTTTGGCATCCTGCACAGCAGAAAGTAGTGACCCCGTTGACAACTCAAGTTCAACGTATTTTTTGGAAAGAACGTATGGCGCCAGAAGTGTTACATACGAGGAAAACAATTCTGACAATTTAAATCTAAACGATTTACCTGCTATCAATTTAAAGGAGGCAGATGAAATCTTATCGAACCTTCGCAAACATACCAATGCGAAAGAAGAACATAATGTATTGGCTGCCGATAAAGGCAATCAGACTTTACTGAAAGTGATTACCAGCCAGACAATCAATGGTAAGTACACCTTTACAATTCAGCTCAACCTTACCGGCTATGCCGACGGTGACTTATATTACAACGGATATAATGCTGAATGCAGTTCTTCACTCATGAAATGGTATGTGAAAGGATTCAGTTTGGCCAGCGACAACAGTGAAGGCAACTTCATATTCCAATCGGAAAGCTATATTTATATGAAGGTGGCAGACAACGGAATCAAATATATGCAGATTCCTGTCAGCATCCGGGGCACTTATAACCCGAAAAGCCATGACGCTTCATTCACTTATAAACTATAGGTATCAGATTCTATAAATCAATCAGGGCTGAAAAGATTGTGAGGTGATATTAAGCTTTATGAAGGGAAGGAAGAAGCTGTGTATGTAATAGGTGTACATGGGTTCTTCACTTCCTTTCTTTTGAATTATTATTTAACGTATGGCACTTCAATGGTATTTCATTCAATCATAATATATTGATTAACAGCAAATAGATAAAACAATGAATGATATACCCCCTATCAAGACAGATGTATACCCTCTGACTTATCCGACTTTTTAAAAAGTTTCTAACCTAAAACGTTGATTATAACATAATAAAAGCCTATTTTTGCAGTTATCCTTAAAATAGTCTAAGAAACATGATATGAATACATAGCATTGTTAAGTGCACTATATTTAAATGAATGAAGGGGAATATGAAAAGAAGCGGAACATTAACAACACCGGTTACGGGACTACTTATAATTGTCCTGCTGATGGGTATGGAAATAACCAAGGCACAAAGTTTTTTCCGACAGACAGGAATCCAGTTATTGACTAAACAAGAGGGATTAAGCAATAATACCTTGACCGAAATCCATCAGGACAAAGACGGATTTTTATGGTTGGGAACAGATGTCGGCCTGAGCCGATACGATGGAATACACTTCCACAACTACAATTCGGCAGACAAAGAACCATATTCCATTACCGGCATTTATGAGACTTCCGACAAAATGCTTTGGTCACGGATAGCGAACATGAACAGGTTATCGTGTTTCAACAAAATGAAAGGATGCTACATGTCACTTTTATCGTCCACCCCGGAAGTGCTGACAGACATTTTGGACTTATGTGTGACAAAAGACAAAATATATGCCATCACCTCACAAGGAGTGGCAGAACTGAAAACCGAATATGAGACAGACGAAGTAAGCATTACACCTAATCTACTGCCGAATATAAAGGGGATCCCATTCAAATTCTATGGTTGCGACAATAACCTCTATATACTTACCCGCGAAAACAAACTTATACTCTATAATCTGACAGAAAAGAAAAGTGAATCTTTGGACTGCGCCGAACTAGGAATTACTAATGCAGAAGATATTTGCAATATACATATATATAATAACTACTTATGG
>OWIU01000836.1_pt1 | contig 10518 bp, 8 predicted proteins | sample 1732921 | NCBI WGS metagenome assembly OWIU01 (sample SAMN05065768, study PRJEB22554) | human gut metagenome | biome: ENVO:2100002; feature: ENVO:00000062; material: ENVO:00002003 | host: Homo sapiens | place: USA | reverse complement strand
TAAGATCGTCGGCAGCGTCAGATGTGTATAAGAGACAGAGATTATGAATGCAGCTAAGGTATTAGATGAATTAAAAAGAAGATTCCCTAATGAGCCTGAATATCATCAGGCAGTAGAAGAAGTGCTCGGTACAATTGAAGAAGAATACAACAAACACCCTGAATTTGATAAGGTAAACTTGATTGAGCGCCTTTGCATTCCCGACCGTGTATATCAGTTCCGTGTTACTTGGATGGACGATAAAGGCAACATCCGAACCAACATGGGCTACCGCGTACAGCACAACAACGCTATCGGTCCCTATAAAGGCGGTATTCGTTTCCACTCTTCTGTAAACTTGGGAATCCTAAAATTCCTTGCCTTTGAGCAGACATTCAAAAACTCACTGACTACCCTGCCTATGGGTGGCGGTAAAGGTGGTTCAGACTTCTCTCCACGCGGTAAATCCAACGCAGAAGTAATGCGTTTCTGCCAAGCTTTCATGCTGGAGCTATGGCGTCATATCGGTCCCGAAACCGATGTACCGGCCGGTGATATCGGTGTAGGCGGACGCGAAGTAGGTTTTATGTTCGGTATGTATAAGAAGTTGTCTCACGAATTCACCGGAACATTTACCGGCAAAGGACGCGAGTTCGGTGGTTCACTGATTCGCCCGGAAGCAACGGGTTACGGTAACATCTATTTCCTGATGGAAATGCTGAAAACCAAAGGAACCGACCTAAAAGGCAAAATTTGTCTGGTATCGGGTTCGGGTAACGTAGCTCAATATACCGTAGAAAAAGTAATTGAGCTAGGCGGTAAAGTAGTCACTATGTCAGACTCTGACGGTTACATCTACGACCCGGACGGTATCGACCGTGAGAAGTTGGACTTCATCATGGAACTGAAGAACTTATATCGTGGACGTATCCGCGAATATGCAGAAAAATATGGTTGTAAATATGTAGCAGGTGCCCGTCCGTGGGGTGAGAAAGCAGACATCGCGCTGCCTTCTGCCACTCAGAACGAACTGAACGGTGACGAAGCACGCCAGCTAGTCGCCAACGGTGTTATGGCTGTCAGCGAAGGTGCAAATATGCCTTCTACTCCCGAAGCTATCCGTGTATTTCAAGAAGCCAAAATTCTGTATGCCCCGGGTAAAGCTGCCAATGCAGGCGGTGTATCGGTATCCGGTCTCGAAATGACTCAAAACTCTATTAAGCTAGGTTGGAGTTCGGAAGAAGTTGACGAAAAGCTGAAAAGCATTATGAAGAATATCCATACAGCTTGTGTACAATACGGTACGGAAGAAGACGGATATGTAAACTATGTAAAAGGTGCAAACATTGCCGGTTTCATGAAGGTAGCAAAAGCAATGATGGCTCAAGGCATCGTCTAATAAAGCTCATGCCTTTATATTAGTCATAACATACAGAGAGGGTGCAGGAATTTATTTCTTGCACCTTTTTTTGCTTCTATACCATAAAAAAGAAAAACGACCAATTCATTTTATTGCAATAATCAGAAAAATTTCAGGAAAAGCCTTAACTTTGTAAACTATATATATGTTTATTATCAAAGAACTTATAAAATTACCAATTCATGAGATTGAAAGACTTACTAACCTGTACCATAGGCATATTCCTTTGTACATCGTGCATCAAGGACGAAGCACCTAATGCGGAAGCAGATATCGAAAAATGTATATTGCCCGCCGATATTCTTTCAGGAACGGAAATCGACTACAACTTACCATTCGATGAAAGCCTAAATGCCTATCCCATTTACATAGAAGTAAACAATGGAACTGACCTGACCGCACAGGCACCAACTTTTGAACTGACTCCGGGAGCAACTATTAATCCGGCCAGTGGAACGACGCACAACTTTACAAAACCAGTGCGCTATACCACCACTTCGGAAGACGGAAAATGGCATCGTACTTATGCCATCAGTCTTCATTATCCGTCAACAACAAATATCCCGACTTCTTTCCATTTTGAGACAGTAAAAAAAGTAAGTAACTATTATGTTTTCTACGAAGAGGCGCCCGGACATGCCACCCTGACCTGGGCCAGTGGAAACCAAGGATTCGCACTGACAGGAGGAGGTAACTCTCCCGAGGAGTACCCAACTACCATCAGCTCAGAAGGACGTTCCGGCAATTGTCTGAAGCTGGTGACTCATACTACCGGAGACTTAGGTAATAAAGTAGGGAAACCTATTGCAGCAGGTAATTTATTTATAGGGAAATTTGAACTACTCAACGCATTAGGAGATGCTTTGGCAGCAACCAAGTTCGGGACAACATTTTACTATCAACCTACCAAACTGACCGGCTATTACAAGTATAAAGCAGGACCTAAATTTTACGAAAACGGGGAATATACCGACCGTAAAGATGTGTTCAATATATATGCTTTATTTTATGAAAAAGATGATAAAGTACAAACCTTAGACGGACATATTGCAACAAACAATTACGAACACCCCAATATGGTGGCTTTGGCAATAATAGACCAAGCAGATGCCGTGGAAACTGAAGAATGGAAACGTTTTGAATTGCCTTTCGACTACGAACGCTTTGGCAAAACCATCGACTTGGAAAAACTGGCCAAAGGACAATACAACATAAGTATTATCCTGTCCGCCAGCAAAAACGGAGACGAATTCAAAGGTGCCCCCGGCAGCACATTACTTATTGACGATTTGGAAATAGAGTACAAATAACTTAAAAGATTCTCGATATGAAAAAATATATATTGCTTTTGGCTATCACATTGGTAAGTGTCCACACATGGGCTCAAGAAAACAGGACAAAGACCTTGATAAACGCTGCATTGCACGGTTGGGAGTATGAATTGAAAGCCGGCTTCAACATTGGCGGAACATTACCTTTGCCTTTTCCCGAAGAAATACGCAACATCAAAAGCTATAACCCTACCCTTTCGATTACCATCGAAGGTAATATGACTAAATGGTTGGGAGAACAAAAGCGTTGGGGGGTAGTTACCGGACTTCGTCTGGAGAATAAAGGTATGCGTACAAAAGCAGAAGTAAAGAACTATGGTATGGAAATTATCGGTGAAGATGGCAATCGTTTAAAAGGCAACTGGACGGGAGGCGTACGCACCAAGGTACAAAACTCATACCTCACCATTCCTATTCTGGCTGCTTATAAATTGAACCAGCGTGTAAATCTGAAAGCCGGTGCTTATTTTTCTTATCTGATGGACGGTGATTTTAGCGGACACGTATATGAAGGTTATCTGCGTAAAGATGATCCGACAGGAGAAAAAGTAAACTTTAATAACGGAGCAATTGCTTCTTATGATTTCTCTTCCGATTTACGCAATTTTCAATGGGGAGCACAATTAGGAGTAGACTGGAAAGCATTCAAGCATTTAAAAGTATATGCTGACCTGAATTGGGGAATGAATGATATCTTTAACAAGGACTTCAAAACAATCACTTTCGATATGTATGCAGTCTATTTAAACGTAGGCTTCGGATATGCATTCTAAGCTTCATTTCTAAAAGACTTTCTTCTTTTTCCCAAAGATTCATCATAGCACAAAAAAGGCATCCCGAAAATAGGATGCCTTCTTTTATATTATTATATTCTTCAGAAAGAACAATTATTGTTTTCTTCCTTCAAAATCAACAACGACTTTCATTGTAGCAACTGCAATATCCAAATCAAGCTCTTTACCATCAGCATCACCTGTAATAACTACAGCCAATTCTCCCATTCCAAGAGCACTCATATCAATCGTAGTTTGACCATTTAACTTCAATTCGTTTGTCGAAGGAACCACATCGCATGTCGCATCAATTGTCATAGGAACAGGCAATACGCCGGGAATAGTAAAGTTGGATAAAGAAACCTTCACTTTACTATCGTCCACTCTAGTTACAACAATAGATGCAGCAACATCTTTAGCTACTTCCGTTCCTGCAAGCGTTACATCCAAGTCACCGGGATAAGTACCTACAATATTATCAACAGTCAAAATTTTGTTATCATCATCATCGTCATCACTACAGGCTGTAAACAGACATACCGTACATATCACAGCAAACAAATAATAAAAAACACTCTTTTTCATTGTTACATCGTTTTAAATTAACACTTAGGTTTATAATAATTTTCAATCAGCTTTGGCTTTCCCTTTCTTGTAGTGGATTATTTTACCTGAGTTAAGTCCAAACCTATCTCCAATTGAGTCGTGTTTTTGATGATTTCAGGCAATAACTTCAAAGTGGGAACCATCATTCCCGCCATGCCACCAAACTGAGGATCGCTTTTCATCGCTTCAATAACCATATTAAGGAACTCTTCATCCTCAAACAACGGAGCTACAATATTCTTCATTAACGGCAATAATAGGTCGGTACCTAAGAATACCTTCATTCTGTTACCTTCTTTTGTATAAGTTAAAGGTACACCGTTAATCAACATAGGATATAATTCAGCTATTGCTTGTTGCAAGATAGCACCTACATCTACCGTTCTGACAGATTTCTCAACATTATCAACATTCGCCATAATAGCCTGCGGATTGAGGAACAAGAGCAATTGATTGTCACCGGTCACTACATATTGAGCCATATTAGAAGGAGACGTAACCCATTCAGTACCGCCATTAGCAGCATCCATATAAGTAGCAACAATATTACCATCTGCTCCTAATGTCACATCTTTTAAAACAGAACACAACATTTGTTCCACACTGACTCTGTCTCCACTTCCATCGTCAAATAAAGGAAAGCGCAACGCTAAGAGCAGTAAATCGTTTATCTCTATTTCTGAAGGATGACCGAATATTTCAATAGCAGCCTTCGTGCCGGATTTCCAAACAAAATGAATCGGTTCGTCCATCCCGCCGTCTTCAGTATTTGCCAATGGAGTAGGCTTCCAAACAGTACCGGCCAAAGCTGTATTTTTCAAAGTAACATCAGTAAAGGACAAATCCATTGTGCCTGCAGTTACTTTACCTGCATAAGAAAATGTGCAATACTCTGTCTCTGAAACACCGGAAAAAGTACATTGATTTCCGTTGATAGACAAGTCGACAGACAAAGTAGTCACAGGACTACCCGGAAATACACCGGGACCGGTCGGAGAAGTCATGTTCGAGCGTTGTCCTTTCAAGATGCCGGCCAAGTCAAACTCTCCTTCTAAACGTAAAGTAGCTTTAGTCGCTTCGGTTGCATCAGGGGTGAAAGTTACTTTTTTACCCAACAGAGGCGCACCGTTATAAGTAAGTTGCAAACCATTCTCACTGTTAAAAGTTGTCTGTGGAATAGGGTTTACCACCTTTTCGTCATCATCGCTACAAGAGGTAAATAATCCTATTGTGCATATCACAGCAAACAAATAATAAAAGAGATTCTTTTTCATTTTCTAGTTAATTAAATTTATACTCAAAAATCGTGCAAATATACTAAAAAGTTAAACGTCCGACCACCTTTTTCGATATTTAGAACATATTTTGTGTTATTTGGAACACTATTCAGGCAACATCACCACTCCCTGTTTCTTCTTTCCGTCCATCTTCACTATCAAAGGGTTATCAAAACGGACATGCCTGATAAACTGAGTTTCCTCCACCGCCGGTTGTGCGTTGAGTATGTCCTGATTATATACACCATCATTCATATACGAATTAATTGTGAAATAACCCACTCCAAAAGAAGTCAGATTCTGGAAAAAATGAGTTCCCTGGCTCGGATCTACACGATAATTGGTCAAACCGGCTTCCACTATAATACGGGCAGCCGAAATATGAGGCCACTTCACAGGAATCCCCAACCAAGAATCACTGCTTCCCCAACGCCCCGGTCCTACCAATATATAATGTTTGCCTTCATCCAGAAATTTGCGGTTCATTTTCTCTATTTCATACGCAATGGTAGGATTGTTTGAAGCTGTATAACCTTCTGTTTTTACATAGATTATATCATGAATATCCTCCATAATGCCATGTCCCAATGAATTATTACTCCTTAATAAAACATTCTCATCCTTAATAAGGTTCAAGTCTTCATCCAAAACAGCCTTGATATCTACCATCGGACGAATTTGTAACAGATAAAATACACCTGTCTTCTTCTGTGCATTCAGCGTTACGGCAAACTCTATCTCGACAGGACGACGCATCTCACTCTGCCCATATTCTTGAGCCAATTGCAATATGCGAGGCAATGGAAAGACATCGTGCTGCAATACGTTGGCAAAAGTAATCAGTTTTCTGCCTCCCGGATAAATACCGTCACGAATCACCATATCGTATGGATCGTAAGTAGACGCAATAAAGTTCAACGCTCCGTCATTATCGGCTTCTTTCACCGGGAGTTTCAATAAATTAAAGCCATCATCCAAAGAGAAATTATGACCTGTATTCTTCAAATCAAGTGCGTAGAACCGGGTTTGGGTTTCGCGAAGCGCTATCTCCATCTCACTGGTTTGCAACACCTGATTCGGATGATACGGGCAGATACGCAAAGTCAGTCCTCCATCTACAATGTATTTGCCCAAGCCTAATGCCAGACTTACCGTACCTTCTTCCGCCGTCTCGTCGCCAATCGGATAATAATTGAGCGAACGTGCAACCCCGGAGATGGAAGGATAGAAACGGTCGCCATATTGTGTTCCTACCACTTCCTGCAAAATTACAGCCATCTTTTCCTGATCGATGACATTGCTGGTAGCCTGCATATAGGCTTTGCTGTCTCTATAATAAACCGAGGCATAAACACCTTTAATGGCATCGCTCAACATACGCAGCATCTCATACTTATCTTCCAAATAGGGAATCATATAGGTAGAGTAAATACCTGCAAAAGGTTGATAATGGGAATCTTCCAACAAACTGGAAGAACGGATGGCTATCGGAGACTTCACCACATCAAAGAATGCAAAAAAGTCCTCCACCAAACGGTCGGGCAGCTTGGCACGAAGAAAAGCTTTCAATATCGTATCGTCATCCGCATCACTCAAAGCCACCTGATACAGTCCGTTGGTATCCATGAATTCGTCAAAAATATCGGTACAGAGCACTACCGTTTTAGGTATTACGACAGTAGCATTTTCAAATTCATCGAATTCGATATGACGCTTTACCATATTGTCTATAAAAGCAAGTCCGCGTCCTTTCCCTCCCAAAGACCCTTCACCGATACGGGCAAAATTGGAATAACGATCAAAGCGGTCACGCTGAAATACCGCCACCACGCCTTGATTCTTCATCTTACGATACTTCACAATCGCTTCGAAAATTATCCGGCGATGCGCATCTATGTCCTGCAAAGACTTCCAAGTAATCTGTTTCAGGAACTCGGCAGGCGGAAACATGGCACGGGAGTAGAGCCAACGAGAGACGTGGTTGCGGCTGATGTGATAAAGCAAAGATTCCTTCGGAATGGAAAAGATGATATTCTGTAACTCTTTCAAGTTGCGGACACGCGCCACTTCTTCAAAAGTATCGGGATTACGGAAAATAAAATCCCCAAAGCCAAAATGCTCGGAAATGATTTCACGCAAGTCTATATTCATTTTTTTGGAGTTCTTATCCACAAAACTTGCATCGTATCTGCCGGCATATACCTTATTATCAACTTCCGATGATTGGAGAATTAAAGGGATGAACGGATCACGGGAACGAATTTCGGCAAGTAACTTTATACCTGCCATCGGGTCTACTACCCCACCGCGGGGATAGCGTGCATCGGTAATGATTCCCAATACATTCTTCTCATATTTGTTATATAAGTCCATTGCCTCTTCGTATGTGCGTGTCAGAACAATTTTGGGACGTCCCCTCATACGAAGTGTGCGCTGGTGGGCATTCAATGCTTCAGTGGCAAATTCCTGACTTTGTTTCAAAACAAACTTATATAAATTAGGTAACACGGAAGAATAAAAACGGATAGAGTCTTCCACCAGCATAATCATCTGTACCCCGACCTCTTTTACATCATGCTCCAAATTCATCTTGTCTTCTATCAATTTAATGATAGACACCAGCAAATCAGTGTTTCCCAACCAACAAAACACATACTCAAAAATACTCAAGTCTTCGTGTTCCATACGTGCTGTAATGCCATGAGAAAACGGAGTCAGCACCACCAACGGAATATGGGAATACTTGTTTTTAATGCTGCGGGCAATCTCAAATGTATCACTGTTATCAGTACCCGGCATACAGATGACAAGATCGAATGTAGTATTCGCCAATTGCTTCCAAGTCTCCTCTTCGGTAGATACCTGTGTAAAACGAGGAGGATAACGAAGGCTGAGGTTCATGTATTCATTAAATATCTTTTCATCGATTCGTCCGTCATCTTCCAACATAAAAGCATCATACGGATTAGCAACCAAAAGGACATTGAATATTCGTTTAGTCATAAGGTTTACGAACGAAGTATCCTTGAAATACAATTGATTTAATTTTAACTTGCTGAGCATAATTCTTAGATTTACACAGATAATGTAATAGCAAAATACGTTAATAATATTGTCTTATGCAACTTATTTGCAAGAAAAAAGAACTTTTGGAAATAAAGGAGGAAAGCCCCCTATTAACTTTTTATTATAGTAACCCTAATTTTTCCGCAAAAATATTTTGCCAAGTCGGATAAAAACATACCTTTGCATCAGAAATGAATTTCATTTTGTCAAAACCTTAAATGCAAACTATTATGGATATCAATCAAATCATGGCTTCTCTTGAAGCTAAACACCCTGGTGAATCAGAGTACTTGCAGGCAGTTAAAGAGGTGCTGCTTTCTATTCAAGACATATACAATCAACACCCGGAATTTGAAAAGGCATCACTTATCGAAAGATTGGTGGAACCGGACCGTATCTTTACATTTAAGGTGCCTTGGGTGGATGATAAAGGCAAGGTACAGGTAAACTTAGGCTACCGCGTACAGTTCAACAATGCCATCGGTCCGTACAAAGGCGGCATTCGTTTCCATGCATCGGTCAATCTCTCCATCCTGAAATTCTTGGGATTCGAACAAACATTTAAAAACGCATTGACAACATTGCCCATGGGCGGAGGTAAAGGCGGTTCCGACTTCTCACCTCGTGGTAAGAGTGATGCCGAAATCATGCGCTTCTGCCAGGCATTCATGCTTGAATTATGGCGTCATGTAGGTCCCGATATGGATGTACCGGCCGGAGATATCGGTGTAGGCGGTCGTGAAGTCGGCTACATGTTTGGTATGTACAAAAAGCTCACCCGCGAATTTACAGGTACATTTACCGGCAAAGGTTTGGAATTCGGCGGTTCATTAATCCGTCCCGAAGCAACCGGATTCGGCGGCTTATATTTTGTAAACCAAATGCTTAAGAATAAAGGTATTGACATTAAAGGTAAAACCGTAGCTGTTTCCGGTTTCGGTAACGTGGCATGGGGTGCTGTAACCAAGGCAACCGAATTAGGAGCCAAAGTGGTGACTATCTCCGGTCCAGACGGATATGTTTATGACCCGGACGGTATCAGTGGTGATAAAATAGACTATATGCTGGAATTGCGTGCGTCAGGCAATGACATCGTAGCTCCTTATGCAGAAAAATATCCGAATGCCAAATTCGTTGCAGGACGTCGTCCATGGGAAGTAAAAGTAGATATTGCACTGCCTTGTGCAACTCAAAATGAATTAAATGGCGAAGATGCTTGCAATTTAATAAAAAATTCCGTTCTTTGCATTGGAGAAATATCAAACATGGGTTGTACTCCCGAAGCTATTGACGCATTTATCGAAAACAAGATGCTTTATGCACCGGGTAAGGCAGTCAATGCAGGCGGCGTAGCAACATCAGGTTTGGAAATGAGTCAAAATGCAATGCACATGAGTTGGAGCGCAAAAGAAGTGGATGATAAATTGCATCAGATTATGTATGGCATCCATGAACAATGCGTGAAGTACGGAACAGAACCCGACGGATACATCAACTATGTGAAAGGAGCAAACATTGCAGGCTTTATGAAAGTAGCTCACGCAATGATGGCTCAAGGAATTGTATAAAGCATTCTATTAGCATAAAAAAATATCTCGTTTAGTTGTATTTGTATTTTGTATTGTAGCTTGCGCTGCCCGCCTGTGAAGGTATGGCAGCGTTTTTTATTGAAAATTCCAAAGTTTATTTATAAATTTGTACCAATTTGAAAAGCTCATAAATTGATATTCTATGAAAGTAATACAACTGAAAGGTCTGGACACTGATTTATACCCATTAATCGGTCCGTTAGTGATGAATCCGAAAGTACTGAAGGCTAATAACAATTATCCATTCAAGACTACGGCAAATCATCAATGGTATATTGCAGTAAACGATCAAGAAGAAGTAATGGGCTTTCTGCCTGTGGAAAACAAAAAAAGCACTTCTGTTATTAATAACTACTATCTTAAAGAAGACGACGGAGAATTACTGAAACTCCTTTTTTGCCAAATTGATATAAAAAAAGATATAACTGCGATTGTATTATCCCTGTCTCTTATACACATCTGACGCTGCCGACGATC
>OWIU01000835.1_pt1 | contig 10520 bp, 8 predicted proteins | sample 1732921 | NCBI WGS metagenome assembly OWIU01 (sample SAMN05065768, study PRJEB22554) | human gut metagenome | biome: ENVO:2100002; feature: ENVO:00000062; material: ENVO:00002003 | host: Homo sapiens | place: USA | reverse complement strand
CGTCGGCAGCGTCAGATGTGTATAAGAGACAGAATATCTCCTATTCCATCCAGAAATTTTTCTGATCCTCTTCTGTAAAAGATACCGGCAACACAATAAATGCTCCATTTTCCCCGCTTCCATAGATTATGCTCTTTTCCGGTCTTTTCTCTGACAGATAGACGCTTTTTGTACCAGTCACCTGACTAAGCATAAGTAAATATTCCGCATTTACTGCAGCTTCCCTGTCTCCCAGGAAACAAAAGATACGTTTCGATCTGCACCTTCCTCTTTCCTTTTTCAAAGTTTTTACCATCTGATCCAGTTCATCCGGCAATGTCGTTTCTTTTTCATTCATGATTCGTGCGTTTTCCATATAGTCATACATCTGATTCTTTACATACGAACCATCCCGTTCCGGCAATTCCACAGGTTTGTTTAAACATACACAAAAATGAGCGCCTGCAACATACTGCCTTTCATCTTCAATCCAGCTTCCATAATAAGTAGCACCTCTTCTTTCTGCCATTTTAATCAGATCATTTACCATACGCTGTACTTTCTTTTCCTGTCCCATTTTGTTTTCTTTCTCCATTTCTTTTCCTTTCTGCCGTTGCGACATCGCATTTATGTTGACGGCATGCTGACCCTTCCAATACATACAAAGTGTTCTTTCCAGAAATTCGTATTTAAGTCTGCAAAGCCGATCGGGTTACCGGCATGAAACATCCTTCCATTTCCGGCATAGATCCCAACGTGCGTGATGTAATTGTCTGTCTTATATGTTTTCGTGAAAAAGACCAGATCTCCCGGCTGCGCTTCCTCCAACTCCAGATGCTGCACGGCTTCATACTGTTCCTGTGCTGTCCTTGGCAGTGACACTCCCGCCTGTCCAAAACACCATTGCGTTAACCCGGAGCAGTCAAAGGATGTCTGCGGACTTGAACCACCCCAGACATATTTCCATCCCTGATATTTATAAGCTTCCGCAAGAACTGCATTCGCCGTATCTGCCGGTAACGGCTCTGACTCCAGGTATTGTTTTACAAGATATACACAAAACATGTTTCCATAGTCATACCTCCAGCCACCATTCTGTGCGATTGCAACCGGATTATTATACTTTACTTTTCTGCCGCCGCATTTGCTGCTGGCAAAATCACACGACAACTGAAATGTATGAGCCTTTCCCCTGACTGATACATAATCAATATATCCGGCTCCATAATTGTATGCCTGGATCACTGCATCAAGATCGCAACCTAACGTGTCCGCTTTCTGCAGCAACATGGCAAAATATGCAACCGCAGCCTTGATAGATTCCGAAGGAGTTTTCTCTTCCTCTGTCAGTCCACTGTTTCCAAGTGACTGCATCGGATCATTCCCTTCTCCCCCGGATTCTACCATCATGATCGCAAGCAGATACTTTTCATACTCATGTATGTTGTATTCCGCCGCCGTATCTCCGACAAACGCTGCATATTCCCTTACTTTGTCAGACAAACCAAGACCGGACGCATGCGCCGGATCCCCGTCTTCACCCTCATCGGATATTCCGATCAGCATCACGCCGCAAATCAAAAACAGAAAAACAGGAAACAAAATACATAACGTACCTATGATCCGTTTTACACGTTTCATCTCTTTTTATTTCCTCCTGTCTGTCCTCCGATCATCCTTTTTCAATCCTGTTATCTTTTTTACATGCGGTTCTGCATGTCCTGCGCTCCTTCGCTCTGCTAAAACATCACTTCTTAAGTCTTTTGCATTTCCGCCAGACCTTATAATGGTTCTGCCAGGTACAGACTCTGTTCCTGTTTCCGTTTCTCTTACACTTTGTCCACCATTTCTCTCCTGCAGCCCATGATCTTCATTTCTCTGCTGATGCAGGTCTTTCCTAAATTTTTCCTGATCCGGACTGCTTAACATTGTTCCATAAGTTCCAAGTTCTTTTCTCACGTCCTTATCTGAATACGGAAGACGGGTTATGCTCTGTTTGTAACGGATGTCCTCTAACGGTGTTCCTATTCGTTCCGTCTTCTGATCATTCTTTCTGATCCGTTCTTCACTTCCTGCCATGTCCCTTAACTTTTCATCGGATGCCTTTCGCATCTGTCCTCTGCTGTCAATAAAACTCTTTCCAGCCTTCGCACTGCGGTTTAAACCATCCACACCACGGTATTTATCCAGTTCTTTTCCATTTACCGGAATCCGTTGGTGGAAGTCAATTCCATCATAACGTTTTAGCGCAGTTTCGCTTCTTCGTTTTGCAAGATACATCTCACGGCGTTTCCTTCCTGCATCTGCCTGAATCCGGTTTTGCTCCTGCAGACGTCCCGTTTCTCTTCTGTTCCGTTCTCCAGCTATGCCCTCTTTAAAGTCTTTTACATTCTGTTCCATTGCTTTCCGATGCAGTCCTGCCTGGTATTTTATTTCAGTCGGTGTATTCTTTACATTATCTTTCACCATGCCAAAACGTTCTTTTAAGCGTTTTCCGGAATCCATAACCATACCGACACGTTTTCCGGCTTTTGTACCTGCAGACTGTGTTTTACTGCCGTAAGATACTGTCGTTCTTTCATTTTCAGACGCTCCATTGTTTTCCGTCCCATTCACATTTTCATTTGCCCGGACTGGTTCTCTTACAGGCTTACTGCCACTATTATTTGTATGTGATGATGCCCTCTGTGAATTGCTTTCACCTGAAGGCGCCGGTTCATTTCCAGAACTGCTTCCAGCATTTCCACCTGTACCGCCGCCAGTTCCATTTCCTGCACTTCTGCTTACTGCAGCACGTCTGCCGCCAGAATAATACCTTCGTCCAAACAATTTTCTCATAACCATATATCTTCCCATGCTCTTTAAGAAACGACCACGCTTATTGCTGCCGCCATCTCCTAACGCAACCATAGATAAAATTTCATCCATCTTTAAATACGTTCCAACAAAAACAACGATCTGTAAAAATGCAACCATTAAAAACGGATAATCTCCTGACATGGAATAAATCATTGCAGATAAGGAAAATGCAATCGTAATGAGAAGTGTTAACCCTGCACGCATCAGGATCGTATTAAAAAGCTTCTCTACCGCCTTTTTCAACAGACCATTATAAGTTGGCAGCATGGATAAAATAAAATTCAGCGGCAGATACAACGCAAATATGATAAACAAAAGCTGGGTAAATATAACCAGCCCACACATTATGACCACAAAAATACTGATGATCAGATTCAGGAAAAATACCAAAAGGACCTTCCCAAATCTGCCTGTTACATTCGTCACAGTCATATTTACATTTTTATAAGTTTCAATATCTGTCTTTACTGCAGTCTGACGGTCTTCTCCGAAATTCGTTACAGGACTGACAGATAAAATTGATTTAATACGATCTCCATCAACTCCCGCTGCAATACGCTCTGATTCGATTGCAGTTTCATCCGTCGTACCAAACTGCAAAAGCAGCCATGGTTTATAGACCTGAATTGCAAACAGGTTATTCCGGATCTTGTCTGTTGCTTTTACTCCCATCTCATCATTTCCCGGCATGACAAGTTTTGCCCCAAGCTCCAGGACACCATTGCTTAAATCCGCGGAAAAATCATTGATATTTTTAATGTACTGCGGCGCATAAGCAATAAACGCGGCAGTTAAAAGAAAGATCACAAGCATATTTACCGCTGCGCTGACTGCCTCTGTGGTTTTTCTTTTGATCAGCCCGGTATATGCCATGTAGCCGCCCACGATCAATACGATAAACAGTAACAGCCAGGTATAAAAACCATCCGCATTGAATTTCTTCGATCCGGTATTCATGCCCGCCAGGATCTGAATGTTCTTTCCGATGTCGTCTGCCATATCACCGATAAAATCAAGCGAATACGTCTGCTGCACAATATATCCCGTTCCGCTGCTCAGCAATACACTGATCAGCCAGATTCCGTCACTGATTCCATAAAAAACGGATGAAATCTTATTATCTATCCTGTCCATCCAATTCCAGGGAAGCCAGTCCCAGGAAGTGTCCACATAGAAATCGATCTGATAATTATCCCACCGGTACTGACTATACAGATTTCCAGCATCGATCGTTTCATCTACCAGTCCGGAAGCCGCAGCTACCTCCATATTGGCAGCCGATAAAAATAATCCTGTCAGAAGCATGCATACAAGAAATGCTGACAGGATCTGTTTGCGCGGCTTTTGCAGTCTTTTTGTTTTCATTCCCCATTTCTTTCTCATGAAACTTCCTCCCTTCTTGGAGGTCTGGTATCAAATGCGTCAAATACATGCTGCAGTAATATCTGTGTATGTACTTTTCCAACACGTCCATATATGTCCTGCATCAGACATTCCCCAGTTTCTAATGCCATGATCGCATTCTGGTTTTCTTCATCATCCGGATCCAGCCCAAAGAATCTTAATGTATTCCGGATCTCCGTCTTATCTGTGGAATGAAAAGCGAACTTCAAACCGATATTGTTTTTGATTTTTTCGTCCAGAAGATCGGAAGAACTCTGCGTGATAAAAAATACACCGGACTGCATGGAACGTCCGGCACGTACAAGTTTATTCGATAAAGCTGCTCCCTGTGCTACCTGCAGGAGACTCCATGCCTCATCTAAAGCAACGATTTTATAAATTTTCCTGTCTGAATAAATAAAATCCAATGCAAAAGTTCCGATCGCGATCATAACCGCAATACTTAAATATTCGATACTGGTATATTCCTCCACATTTTTTTCAGAATCCGGCAGCATCAGATCCTGCACCTGCAAAATGTTTAAAGCCTTATCTGCACTGATCTTACGCGTCACTTTTCCATCTGAAAACAGCAATCCCGCAAAATCATAATCGGTAAACGCTGCTATGTGGCTTGCAAGCAGATGCGCTTCTTCATCCTCCATTGCATTTAATTCATCGATCACATATAAAAGTCCGCTATTTTCCCTTTTTGTGACTGCTTTTACCGCATCACGCAGGAGAGGGAAACGTTTTCCATCCTTGATATTGACGCCAGTCAAAAATGTCAGGATATCCATTGCCAGGCTGTCTGCATCTTTCTTGTTCTGCATGATCACATACGGATCAAGCATTCCTTTATTGCCCTCATCACTGGTCAGGTTGATAATGTTAATTTCATCCGAAAGTTCCGGAAGCATTTCTTTCCATTTCCCGCGTTCCGACTTCGGATCAAGGATCAGCGCCCTTGCACCGTGTAAAACTTCCTGGTAAATAATGTTATTTGCAAACATTGATTTACCACCGCCAAGCGTTCCGGTAAATGCCACAGCAAGGGCATTTGTAACACTGCCGGCTACGTTCTGACAGGCAAGAGACGGGTCTATATAAATATTGTTTCCGGTTTCTGTGTCATACCCGATATAACTTCCATCCGGATCGCCTAAGATACGTGCCGCACCAAATCCAAGTCCTGCCAGAAAATCTGCTTTTACATACTGGATATAATCATTTTCATATCTTGATCCAGAAGGAATAAATTCTTCGTGGAATCCGATCATATCGCCAAACGGGCGTACCAGTTTAATGTTAAAATCATTCTCGTAATAATCCCTGACCTCCGCGATACGACGTTCCAGCTCCTCTTCGCTTTCTGCAGCAATCCGGACAACGTAGCTTAATTTGTACATGGATTCTTTTGTTCTGCCTAAGTCCTTTTCCAGCTCGTCCACATCCACCAGTGCCTCTACCACGGAATTATCCGTATCGGCACCAGCCTCATACGCATGCTCATCTAAGTCATTTAATTCCTTTTTCTTATTTCTGACCGTCGTCAATGCGCTTCTGTTCGGCATGATTTCAACGTTCATACTGACGTCTACCGGAAAACGGAAACGCTCCTGCTCATAATAAAAGATCTCCGACGATGGAAACTCCAGTTCCCCGATTAAAGCATTGATTGTCAGGTATGCAACATAGCTTTCCCCCTCTTCCCTTATCATCCGGATATGTTTCTGATGCTCCTGCAGCACACAGCGCGTCAGGCGGAGAATGTCGTACTTGCGGACTAACGTTTTTTTCTCCAGCTTTTCTTTTGGAAATGAATACTCATATTTATAATACGGCGTTTTCTGTTGTCCATAGATATGCTCTACAATGTAGCCAATGTCTTTCTTTTCCAGGCGTTTTAAGGAAAACTTCCCTTTTACACGCTGTCTTAAAAAGTCTTCCAGTTTTGCATACCGCTCGATCTCTGCACTGTTTATGCTGACAAAATCACCCATCAGGTTATGGTTGACACTGTTTATAAAGTCTGTAAATACGGCTAAAATATCTTCCTTGACCTTCTTTACACTAACTTCCTCTTCTCCCTTGATCAGCTTAAAACCTAAAAAGAAACGGTAGGTAACTTCATTTTCTATTCCACCCATAGAAGTGATCAGCCCTTCTGTCTGGATGTCGATCACTTTTTCTGCTGTTTCTTTAAGATCCCCCTTTAAGTGTCTCTTGCAGCGTTCCTGCCTGTCCCTTACGGATGTTTCAGATGCAATGCAGAGCGCATGCATCTTGCCTTCCCTGTTTACCGTCATGATCTGACGGAACCGTTCATGTACTGCCATCTTTTCATCCGGAGATAAAAAAGCATAGTTGTACGGGATCAGTTCATAATACGCCCACCATTCTCCCTGCTGGTTTAAGATCATATTGTTTTCAATGTACTTAATCGGGAACATAGATATCCCTCCTCACTGCGGTAATATATTCATTTACCGTCTTTTTACGGTATATCACACGTTTTCCTGCATAAGTCTCTTTTGGGCGTATCAGATAATTAAACGCCGCGCATAAAAATCGGTACGGATTTTTGCCATCAAAGCTCTTTTTTGACATCAGATACGCATTTCCTACGCATATCGCAGCCCATACAACGAAACTTTTTATATACACAAAAGGCGGCAGACTGCGTACCATAAAACACACAACCGCAGCCCCGGCAAAATAACCGATCTGCGTTATCGTGACCGGAAATAATAAATTAATATCCCCGATCGCATGGATCACTTTTTCCACATTCCAGATACTTGTATACGACTTTACCTGTTTCATTTCTTCCCTTTCTTTCCTTTCTGCCTGTCCGGCGGTTTTCTTCATCCTTTTTCACTTAGCTAAGGCACAGGGCAGCCCGCCCCGCACCTTATTTTTATCAGAGATTATTTTCCTCCATCTTCTACATCATCTGCAGCACCGCCCTCGATGATCGTGCCATTATAGATCTTTAACATCGTGTCTTTTGTCCCAGAGGGATTAAAGACAAAACCAACCGCTATGACCGCGATAATTGCAAAAACAATCAGCTCCGCAATCTTGTGTTTAAATAAAAGCACAAGACCAACAATAATAATCCCTCCTAAAACCAGAGGCTGTATATTCGTCATGAGCCACGTATAAATTCCCTGTCCAAAATTCATCTTTCTCTTTCCTTTCCGCACATTTTTGTGCATAAAAAAAGACAGCTTCTGCCGTCTGTTTACTGTTACATTTTTTCTTTTTTCTTTTTTCTTTTTATTTCTTCTTTATGGCGCATGTTCCATAACACATCCAGCTTTGCGCTTTAAAAATTGCGACGCCGCAATTTCAGGATTCCATATATTCCTGCTTAAGATCATCAATCCATTTTCTTCCTTTCTGCCTTGCTGTGACAACATCGTCCAGTGCCGCCTGCTGTTGTTTTAAGATTTTTTTATGATGCGGGGACAGATTGGCTTCCTCGATCATATCCTTCGCCAGGCGCGTGCCTCTGAGATCATCCAGCTTCTGTACCATTTTAAGAGACGGTGCGACCTGTCTTGTAAGCCAGAGGAGTGTCCGGTCAAGAGTGTATTCCTCCGGTTTGGTCGTTAACTTAATACTCCGGTACTGTCCGTTTAGAAACCATACCCAGCGCTCATTTAGCGGCCAGTTTCTGCGCTCCTGCTCCGGATCTGCATCTACAAACCTTACATAATGATTGATGATAGAATAGGCAGTACAGGCTACATCTTCCATCTCCAAAAGATCATCCACCGCTGCCTCCGCACGTTCGTCTTTTAACCGTATTTCAAAACGGTTTTTCGTTTCCGCCTCATCCAGCGGCGTGCCGTTTTTTACATACTGTTCATAGTCCTTTTCATAAATACAGAAGTAAATTTCACTTTTTAAAGATCCCAGGTACAATGTATTTCCCATGTTTGCCGCATCTTCTTCCCGGTTCCTTATCAGCTCCCCGGACTGGTAATCCTTAAAACTATGGAAAATCGTGATACATTCATCCCGACGGCATTTTTCTGCAAGTTCCGGGATATTTAAAATCCCGGCACGGTCGTTGATCGCAATATCAATCCGCTTAAATACCGCTCCCATTTCTCTTGCCGTCCGGAAGAAATCATACCAGGTACGTTTCTGCACCTTAAGAAACGCTTCGAACTGTCTGCACCCCTTGCCCTTTAGTTCAAGCAGGATCCCTTTTTCATGTTCCGGCGATACCATAACCGTGATATCACCGTAGATATATTGACGTCCGTAACCGTAAAAGCTGTGCGCTTCCTCAATCATGTACTGCATCCGGATATTCATGGCATCTTCGATCACGCGTCTCTCATCCGTGGTTGCAAACCGGATCCGAACATAGTCAAATAAAATTTCCATTTCTTTATCCGGATTAAATATCTCAAGAACCATTTCCAAATGTTCTAACAGCTTTTTTGTTGCCCGTTTTTTTCCGGTCAACAATACACTGTAATAACTTCTATTGATTCCTGCCGTTTCTGCATATTCACTTTGCGATACGCCGTAGCTTTTCCGTCTTGTTTCCAGGTTCGTGATCCATTCCACCGGATCAAATGCAATGGAATCTTCATTTTCTTCTATGTACTCGTCTGCCATCTCTCCTGTTTCTCCGGCGTTCCATACGTCATCCGCTGTTCTAAAACAGTCCGCCGGATCTTCTGTCCGTGTTCCATAACCGCTTTCTTTTTCTTTCCGGTATTCCTGAAGCACGTTTTGCAGCTGGTCAGCCAGTTTGTCACTGACCGGCTTTTTCCCGTGCACCAGCATGTTATAATAGCCTCTTGAAAAACCAATGCGTTTTGCAAGTTCTACCTGGGATAATCCCAGTTCTTTGCGTTTTTTCTCAATCTCTTTTAACATCTCCCGGTTCTTTTCCACATCTGCCACCATCCCATTTTATAATTCCGTTCTGCAGCTTCCGGGGAATATCCTCATAGATCTGCATTTCATTACGTCTTGCCTGCATAAACTCAAGCACTGCACCACGGCTCTCCCTCCAGCCCGGCATCATGTACACCCCGGTACAGATCGACAGCAGCGTCAATGATACTTTTATATATTCCTCCCACGTCGCATCTTCCGGCAGCATTGCATTGACTTTCGCCGGATTGATCACGGAATATCCATTTTCTATTAATTCCTTTTCTGCTTTCTCAAAACGTTCCATATAATCCGATGTTCCGGTAATCGGTCCGCTGATATAAATATGTTCCGTCTGTTTTTTGTTCGCTTTTTCTTCTATTACCTTTTCTTCATTCCTCTCCGGCAGTTTCGCTGCCGTTTTCATACATTCGATCACACGCTTCTCCTTCCTGCTGTCTTTTCTCATAGATCCGCGACAGCTCTGTAAAAAAATCATATCGCGGATCTACATATGGAGCGTAAAACTCTGTTACAACACCGTTTCCGGTGTTTACATAGCCGCGCCCCGCAATATCTTTTTCTTTAAATTGTTTATCAATACTGCCAAACATCATGGTGTACCCGCTTGCAGACATACTACCCAGCGCAACACGGAAACCAAACTGATCGCGGACACCATCTCCGAGATATTTTGCATCCGGACGCTGACACGCAAGAATAATAAAATATCCTGCCTGTCTGCCTTTCATGATAATAATCCGGATCAGCTTCATAACCTCTTCCCATTCTTTTTTTGCAAGCGTATCCATAAATGCCACATATTCATCAAAGATCAGAAAATGCGGCGTCAAACCGACTTTCGCATAATTCGCACCCATCCGGAAATCCGGATGTTCCTGCATTTCATCATAACGGGCTTCCATTCCCTCGTAGAAAGCCTCCACACACTCCATTATGCTTTCTGTATCGTAATGCACATCCGGCATGATCCTGGATAAGAAAGATAAATCTGCTTTCTTCGGATCACAGATATGCAGCACCGCACCTGATTCTAACAATGCTTTTATCACGATCAGAAGAAAGATCGTTTTTCCACTTCCTGTATCACCTGAAATCAACATATGCGGCAATTTATCATATTTCCATGAGATATGCTGCATCAGATTCAGTTCTCCATTTTCTGCTTTTACATCCTGAATATCGATCCGGCTCTTTTCTACACCTGTTAAAAATTCATATCTGACCCAGATATCCTTTGCATCTTTTTTTACCAGTTCACAATTTAACCCGGTTTCTAATTTCTCCTCCAAGGTAAGCAATTTATCCTGGTATTTTCCCATACTGATCTTGACTGTCACATAAATCTGTCTCTTATACACATCTGACGCTGC
>OWIU01000829.1_pt1 | contig 10540 bp, 6 predicted proteins | sample 1732921 | NCBI WGS metagenome assembly OWIU01 (sample SAMN05065768, study PRJEB22554) | human gut metagenome | biome: ENVO:2100002; feature: ENVO:00000062; material: ENVO:00002003 | host: Homo sapiens | place: USA | reverse complement strand
CAATGGCCATGGAGAGGATGATGTTCTTCTTCTCGTTGATGCCGGCGTAGCGGGCAGCGCTCTTGTTCAGGCCGACTGCCTTGAGCTCGTAGCCGAAGGTGGTCTTGTTCAGCACCACCCAGATCAGAACTGCCACTGCTGCCGCCAGAAAGATGGCGATGGTGGTGCTGTTGGTCTGGAACAGCTTGTTCAGGCCAAAGTCCGGGATGATGGACTGGGCGTAATCAGCGTTCTTGCTCAGGTTCATGGTACGGGTGTTGCGCACATCGTACATGGGGCCGGTGCCGTTCTGGTAAATAAACTCATTGACCAGATACAGGCCGATCCAGTTGAACATAATGGAGGTAATGACCTCGTTGATGTTGAAGTAGGCCTTGAAGAAGCCGGGGATCGCACCCCAGAGACCGCCCAGAATGGTGGCGGCAATCAGGCAGACGAACCATGGCAGCTTGAGCATGATGGCGCAGTACAAAGCGCCGTAAGCGCCCAGCGTGTACTGACCCGCCGCACCGATGTTGAACAGGCCGGTCTTGAAGGCAAACGCCACGGACAGACCGGTCATAATAAGGGGAGCCGCATTTGCCAGTTCCTTGCCGACGCCGTAGGGTGCGTCATGGAAGCCGCCCTTCAGGATGCGCACAAAGCCGTCGCCCCATGCGTGCGCCGGGTTGATGGCCAGCAGCACCAGAAAACCGACCACAAGGCCGATCAGGATGCACAGCAGAGCAGCCAGCACACTGGTGATGGAGCTGTTCAGACTGCTGTGGGAAAGTTTTTTCTTGTTCATTTGTTATTTGCTCTCCTTTCCCTGCTTGCGTGCGCCTGCCATATACAGGCCCAGCTCCTGCACGGTGGTGGTCTTGGGGTCAAATTCGCCCACGACCTCGCCCTCGTACATCACAAGGATGCGGTCGGACAGGTTCATCACCTCGTCCAGCTCCAGACTGACCAGCAGCACGGCCGTGCCCTTATCGCGCTCGGCCACGATCTGGCGGTGGATGTATTCAATTGCACCAACGTCCAGACCGCGGGTGGGCTGGACTGCCACCAAGAGCTTCGGATCCTTATCGATCTCGCGGGCAATGATGGCCTTCTGCTGGTTGCCGCCGGACATGCTGCGCACGGTGGTCAGACTGCCCTGACCGCTGCGCACATCATACTGCGCGATCAGCTTATCGGAGTATTCCCGCACCTTATCGCTGCGGATAAAGCCGCCCTTCTGGAACTCCGGCTGCCAGTAACGCTGCAGTACCATGTTGTTTTCCAGACTGTAGTCCAGCACCAGACCGTGCTTGTGACGGTCCTCCGGGATGTGGCTCATGCCGTCCTTGGAGCGCTGACGGATGGTCTCATTGGTGATGTCCTTGCCGTCCAGCATGATCTTGCCGCTGCTGATCTTTTCCAGACCGGTCAGGCCGTAGACGAACTCGGTCTGGCCGTTGCCCTCAATGCCTGCAAGGCAGACGATCTCGCCCGCGTGTACCTGAAAAGAGACATTCCGGACTGCGTCCTTCTTGTGCTGGGCGTTGTGCATGGTGACGTTTTCCACATCCAGCACCACCCTGCCGGGGTCTGCAGGCTTTTTGTCCACCTGCAGCTGCACATCACGGCCCACCATCATGCGGGAAAGCTCTTCCTTGGTGGTATCCTTGATGTCCACGGTACCCATGCACTTGCCCTTGCGCAGAACTGTACAGCGGTCTGCCACAGCCATGATCTCGTTGAGCTTGTGGGTAATGAACAGGATGGACTTGCCCTCCTTCTTGAACCCGCGCATGATCTCCATCAGCTCGTCGATCTCCTGCGGGGTCAGCACTGCCGTGGGCTCGTCGAAGATCAGGATCTCGTTGTCGCGGTACAGCATCTTCAGGATCTCAACGCGCTGCTGCATACCAACAGAGATATCGCTGATCAGTGCATCCGGGTCCACGCGCAGGCCGTACTTTTCGCTCAGGGCCATTACCTTTTTGCGAGCCTCAGCCTTCTGCAAAAAGCCCATCTTGTTGGGCTCCACGCCCAGAATGATGTTGTCCAGCACGCTGAAGCATTCTACCAGCTTGAAGTGCTGGTGCACCATGCCGATGCCCAGTGCATTTGCATCATTGGGGTTGCGGATGGCAACCTCCTTGCCGTTTTTGCGGATCTGACCAGCTTCCGGCTGGTACAGGCCAAACAGCACGCTCATCAGCGTACTTTTGCCGGCGCCGTTCTCGCCCAGCAGGGCATGTACCTCGCCTTTGCGCAGCTGCAGGGTGATATCGTCGTTTGCCTTGATTCCAGGGAACTCCTTGGTAATGTGGAGCATTTCGATCACAAAATCCTCTGCCAATCTGCTCACTCTCCTTTCGTGTCGTTTCGACACAGATACTTCTTTAGTATTCATTATACCTGATTTGCGGCAATTTGCACATGTCTTTTTTGCTTTTTGGCAGAAAGCACAGATAATAGTATTACTTTTGTGTCTTTTTCACGAAGAGTCCGCTGCATTTTTTCCGCATTACGCCAATAGCTGACAGAAAAAGCGGGGCACCCCGCTACAGGATGCCCCGCTTTAAAAAGACCTATTGATCGTCCGCAGGCAGGCCTGCCGGACAATACCTTACTGGATGTAGTTGACAGTGGTGAACTCGCTGACGGTGGGCTTGGTGGCGTCGTCGGAGCTGTTATCAACAGTGATCTCGCCGCTCTTGATCTTGCCCTTGACTTCCTCGTACTCGTCAGTGGTGAAGGACTCGAAGTTCCAGCTGTCTGCATCGGTGGGCAGGCCGATATAATCGCCGTCCTCCAGACCGAAGTTGCCATTGGAACCTGCGATGTCGCCCCAGCTGCCGGCATCGATATCAGCCAGAGCAGTGTTGACAGCCTCGGTCAGACCCTTCATAGCGGAGGTGATGAACGGGTTATAAGCGTAGGTGCCATCTGCAACGCCGTTTGCACCGATGTAGTTCTGGTCAACGTCAACGCCGATGACGTAGCCGTTGTTCTTCAGAGCAGCCTCAACAGCGGAGGTGTAGATGCCGCCGCCGCAGGCAAAGACGACCTGAGTGCCGTTGGAGTACCAGCCCTCCATACGGGAGGTGATGTTTGCATCGCCGTAGAACTGGCCGCCGTAGAAGTAGTTGATCTCGATGTTCTGGCCCAGCTCAGCAGCAGCGGCGTCAGCGCCCTGCACGAAGCCGTAACCGTAACGGATAACAGCGGGAACAGCCATGCCGCCCAGGAAGCCCAGCTTGGTCTTGCCGTCCTTTGTAATGGCGTAGCCTGCCAGATAGCCTGCCTGCTCCTCCTTGAAGGTGATGCAGTAGCAGTTTGCAGGGATGGCGTCGGTGCCGATGTCGCCCTGGGTGACGTCGACGGCGATGAACTTGACATCGGGGTACTGGTCAGCAGCCCATGCCAGGGAAGCGCCGTACAGGTAGCCGACGCAGACGATGACATCAGCGCCGTCGTTGACAGCCTGACGGATCATGGTCTCGCGGTCCTCATCGGAAGCGTCAGCCTCGGGGATGTAGTACTGGCAGTTATCGCCCATGTAGCCGGAAACAGCGGTCCAGCAGGCCTGGTTGAAGCTCTCATCGTCGATGGTGCCGGTGTCGCAGGTCAAAGCGACCTTCACGATCTTCTCGCCGCCCTCAGCGGTGGAAGCGGCTGCGCTGGTGGAGGCAGCTGCAGAGGAAGCAGTGGAAGAGGAAGAACCGCCGCAGGCAGTCAGAGCAGCGGCAGCAGCAGCGGCGCCAGCCACTGCCAGGAAGTTACGACGAGAAATCATCATAATGAAAACTCTCCTTTTATTTTAATATAATCGCGTTTTGTTGACGAAATGTGCGCACTTGCACATTTACTGGCTCAAGTATAGCGGGAAGAAGGGACAGATGCAAGCCTTTTCCGATTACAAAACATTTACAAATATTTTATCAAAATTGTATAAAAACCATACTTATCCCGGAAAATCCGCTCCGCCCGGCCTTTTTCGCGCAGCTGTGTTCAATCTTCCACGGCCTTGTTGCCCGCCACGTTGGAGGGACCGAAGCCGAAGGGCAGCAGCTCGTCCATGCTGCGCTCGATGAAATCGTCCGGGCTTTTTGCCATGATGACATTCAGCTCCGGGCCGCCGAACTCGAACAGCGCCTGACGGCAGACGCCGCAGGGCGAGGTGACCTGCTTGTTGACTTCGCCCCGGCGCGCACCCACCACGGCGATGTCGGTGAACCTGGTCACGCCCTCGGCCACAGCCTTGAACAGGGCCGTCCGCTCGGCGCAGCTGGTGGGGGTAAAGGCGGCGTTCTCCACGTTGCAGCCGGTGAAGATGCGGCCATCCTCGGCGCGCAGGGCAGCACCCACCATAAAGTCGCTGTAAGGCACGTAAGCCCTCTCCCTGGCCGCAAGGGCCATCCGGATGAGCTCCTGCTTTTCTTCCAGAGTCAGTTTTGTCATAGTCGGTTCTCCTTTTTGCAATTTGTAGATATGGCGTTCTTCGTCCTGTGGGACGAAGCTGTTTTTGTTGATCCAAGTATAAATCATTCTTTTAAGAAGTGCAAGCAAAGCCGCCGTCTCTGCGTCGAAAAAGAGGGCCGCTGCAACCACAGCGGCCCTCTTTGATCCAAAAAGCTCTTAGTACTCCGCGCCCAGTGCAACCTTCATCATATCGGTGAAGCTCTTCTGGCGCTGCTCTGCGGTGGTGATCTCCGGGGAGACAAAGCTGTCGGAGATGGTCAGCAGGCAGGCAGCGTTCTTGCCCAGAGCCTCGGCGTTGGCGAACAGAGCAAAGCTCTCCATCTCCACGCAGAGGCAGCCGCGCTCGTCGCGCAGCAGCTCCCAGTAGGTAGGCTTTGCATCGGAAGGCTGACGGTAGAAAACGTCGGAGGAGTGGATGTTGCCCTCGATGAGCTTGATGCCCTGCTTCTTGGCGGAGGCGCGCAGCTTGTCATTCAGCTCCTCGCTGGGGAAGGTGATGTCGTGGTCGTTGCCGCTCTGGACGCGGGCATAGTTGGACTCACTGACCGCACCGGTAGCCAGCACGGTGTCGAACAGCTTGGCGTCGGCAGTGTAGCTGCCGGCGGAGCCGATGCGGATGATGTTGTCCACATCGTAGAACTTGAACAGCTCGTAGGAATAGATGCCGATGGAGGGCATCCCCATGCCGCTGCCCATCACGCTGATGGGACGGCCCTCGTAGGTGCCGGTAAAGCCCAGCATCCCGCGGACGCCCGTCACCTGACGGACATCCTTCAGGAAGGTGTCAGCAATGAACTTTGCGCGCAGGGGGTCGCCCGGCATCAGGACAGTCTTTGCGAAATCGCCCTTTTCGGCGCTGATGTGAGGAGTAGCCATAATAATTATCTCCTTTTTATGAATTTTATCTAGGCAGCGGAACCCGCCGCCTTGCGTTACCCAAAAGCTTTTTTCATTCCGCTGAATGTCAGCCGACATGCCAAAGCCTCCCCTTTTTAGGGGAGGTGGCGCGCCGCAGGCGTGACGGAGAGGTTTATTTCTTCCCCGGGAATACGTTCTGCGGGGGAATGTACGAACCCTTGAGACGTATCTCAAAGTGGCAGTGGTTGCCGGTGGAACGGCCCGTGCTGCCCAGATAGCCGATGAGCTGGCCCTGCTTGACGGTCTGGCCCGCACTGACGGTCAGGGACAGGCAGTGTGCATACACAGAGCTGTATCCGCCGCCGTGGTTGATGATGACCGAGTAGCCGTAGCCCGTACCTGCACCGGCCTTGTTGTAACCCGCCTTGGTGACGGTGCCGCCTGCGGAGGCGTAGATGGGCGTACCGGCCGGGGCGCAGATGTCCACGCCCCTGTGGCGTCCTCCGTACCAGCGCGAGCAGTAGCGGTAGTTCGGCACAGGCCAGATGAACTGGCCGTTGCCGGTGATGTACTTGGTGCTGGAAGTCACCTTCTTGGTGCCTTCGACCACCTTCTTGTTCACCGGCTCCTTGATGACCTCGGTGGAAAGCACGCTCTGGTCCACAAGGATATTCTTGGTGTCGTAGACGTTCTGGAGGGTCACACGGCGCAGACCGTTCTCGCCCTCCTGGAGCACCTTGGTTGTTCCCTTCGTATATTCGTTGGATTTTGTCGTCTCCGTGGAGAATGCGATTTCTTCCTCACGGGTCTCGATGCGGGTGATGCGCACCTCAAGGCCAGCCTCTTCTTTGGTGATGACGAGGTGGTCGCCCTCAAGGATGCTGGACGTCTCGCTCAGCGGCTCACCCTTGAACGCCGGGTTGAGGGCGCACAGCTCACGGAAGGTCAGGTCATTGTTATGTGCGATGGACCAGAGGGTGTCGCCCGCCTTGACGGTGTAGACCTTCTGAGCCTGCTTCACGCCCACCAGCTCCTGCCGGACGGTCTCAAAATTCTGCAAGCCTTCCTTGAAGTAGAGGCCGTCTTCCAGCGTGACCTGCTTGTTGAAGCCCACGCTCACATTGGGGTCGTCCTCTTCTTCCTCGTAGGGGTCGAGCATGGCGGCGAGGTAATCCCGCAGCGCTTTGCCGTCGCTGCACACCGCCGTCAACTCGCCGTCCAGATAAAGAGCCGTGCCTTCGCTGATCTGGTCGCCGGCGCTCTGGATGATGGCGTTTGCCATCTCGTTTTCGTCCATCATGTGGTGGGCAATGGCGAGGGTGTAGCTCGGCTCGATGGTCCACTCGGTCTTGTCGGTGCCGGCGTAGCTGATACGCTCCATCACGTCCTCGCGGGCCGTGTTGAAGACGTCCTCATTCGCCACATAGCCCACGGTTTCGCCATTGACCCGGACGGCCAGTGCATAAGGCTGGTGGATGACATATTGGAACACTGCTGCGCCCAGCGCCAGTGCGCAGATGGGCAGGGCATACATCGCCATGCGGGGCAGCAGACTGAGGTTGCGGCGGACGCCGTTTTTGAAGTAGTGGACGCTGGCCTCAAATGCTGCACCGAAGCCCTGCTCCCTGCGGATGCGGTGGGCATGGATGAGAAGGGACACGATGCCCTTTGCAAACAGCACGATGGGGCCAAACAGGTCTTTGGCCACCTGCGCTGCGCCGGGGAACGCCGTCTCCGCCAGAGCCTTTGCAAAGCGGCGGATGCCTCCAGCAGCCCAGAGAGCGGCGTACTTGACGGCACGTCCCACCTGCACGGCAGCATACTCCGCGCCAAAGCCCAGTGCGTAGAGCACTGCGCCAACGCGCAATACCAGCTTCGACGAGCGCAGCTTCCGGGAGGCATTGTCCAGCCGGTGTCTGCGGCGGCGATACCGCCGGTGACGGCGCAGCAGATGGACGCACTGGAGCTGCGCCCAAAGCGAGCGCAGCTTTGCGCGGAAGCCGGTGTGCCGCGGCGCACCGGCTGGCTCGTCCTGCCGCGTTTCAGTTGTTTTATCTTCCAGCAAAAAGGATGCTCCTTCCTGTATCTTCAGGAGATTCTGATTTGTCTCTTTTCTCTGTTATCGACACGCTGCCGCATCAGGACAGCTTTTTTGACAAGAATAACTCTATTTATTATACACCCTGCCAGCGCCGAAACAAGCATTGACACAAAATTTGGGCTTAGCTTTCACTTACTTTTCACGAAATACACAAATTCAGTCAAAAAGCTTTGTCATATCCTCCGGCAGCGGGCTTTCCACCGTCACCGGCCTCAGGGTCGTCTCGTCCACCGGCACTTCGATACGGATGCCGTCCGGCATCCGCTCGCAGCGCGGCACCCAGAACGTCTGTTTTGCGCAGTGGAGCGCCTGCCGCCCGATGCGCGCCCGGCTCCCGCCGTAGAGGTCATCTCCGGCCAGCGGGTGGCCGATGGATGCAAAATGGACCCGTATCTGGTGGGTCCGGCCCGTCACCGGGACGCAGGCCGCGAGGCTCAGGCCGTTTTCGGCTTTCAGTATGGTATATTCCGTCCGGCTGGGTTTGCCGTCGGGGGTGACGCACCGCCCGATGATGCTCTCCCCCTGCCGCCCGATGGGGGCGTCGATGACGCCCGGCCCGAAGGGAAGTTCTCCTTCTGCAACGGCGTAGTAGAGCTTCTCCACCCTCTGAGCCAGCAGCGGGGCGGCGTAGCCATTCTGGGCCGCCAGCACGAGACCGCTGGTGTCCTTGTCGATGCGGTTCACCGGGCGGAAAACGGGGCTTCTGCCCTGACGCAGCGCCCAGGCCGCATAGCCGTTCGCCAGCGTATCCAGCGGGTAATTCAGGGTAGGATGCACCGCGAGATAGGGCGGCTTTTCCACCACGAGGGCGAAAGCGTCCTCGTAGACCACATCTACCGGGATGTCGTCCTGCGGCGCAACGCCCTCCCCCTCCGGCGGCAGTTCAAAGGAGATGACCTGCCCGGCCTCCACCCGGCGGTTGGCCAGGATGGGGGCGCCGTCGGCAAAAAAGCCGCTGCCCCGGAATTTCACGGCCCGGGACAGGTCGGTGGAGACACTGCACCTGCGCAGAAAACCGCGCAGCAGCATCCCATCCGCCTCGGGCGGGACTTTGAAATAAAGCTTCATCTTCCCACCTCCAGCGCGGGCAACATATAAGATAAGTATAGCAAAATTCTCTTTCTCTTGCAAATCTTGTTTTTTTATGGTATCATGAGGAGCGGAAAACGAGTGGAACATACGGCGGCGGGGCGGCTTTGACCGCTCTGAGGAAAGTCCGGGCCTCACAGAGCACGGTAACTGCTAACGGCAGCCGAGGGTGACCTCAGGGAAAGTGCAACAGAAAGGAAACCGCCGCAGCAATGCGGTAAGGATGAAAGGGCGAGGTAAGAGCTCACCAGCGCATGGGTGACTATGCGGCTTTGTAAACCCTACCGGAAGCAACGCCTATATGGGACGTACAGCGCTGCTCGCGTGTCCCGAAGGCGGCACGAACCTGTCAGCAATGGCAGGTCTAGACAGATCGTCGTTTAATACAGAACCCGGCTTACGGTCTATCTCGTTTTCCATCTTTTGTTTTCAGCGCTGTCTGCGGTGTGCAGGCAGCGTTTTTTTGTTTCTTTAACCACACTGTCACTTTTCGTTTGGGCCGGTTTGTGGTATACTGAACAAAACCCCGCAGCGCACGTCTCCGCCGGGGCCTTAATTCAACAGACAGGATGTGAAATCCTCCGATGAAAGATGGTTTTTTGAAAGCAGCCGCCCTCTCGCCCTCACTGCGGGTGGCCGACTGCAATTATAACGCTTCCCAAATCGTATCTCAGCTACAGGACGCTGCGGCCCGCGGCGTCAGGCTGGCGGTGTTCCCCGAGTTCTGCCTCACCGGCTACACCTGCGGCGATCTGTTCTTGCAGCGCACGTTGCAGCAGGGCGCGCTGGACGCCCTGCAGACCGTGCTGGACGCCAGCCGGGAGCTGGACGTCGTGGCCCTCGTGGGCCTGCCGCTGCTGGTGCGGGGCAAGCTGTACAACTGCGCCGCCGTCCTCTGCGGCGGGCGTCTGCTGGGCCTTGTCCCCAAGACCTACCTGCCCAACTACGGCGAGTTCTACGAAAAGCGCCAGTTCACCCCGGGCAGCACCGAGGTGGAAAATGTAACAGTCTGCGGACAGGAGGTGCCTTTCGGTACGTCCCTGCTCTTCCGCTGCCGCCAGATGCCCAGCTTCGTTCTGGGCGTGGAGATCTGCGAAGACCTGTGGAGCGCTTTGCCCCCCTCCACCTTCCACACGCTGGCCGGTGCCACCGTCATTGCGAACCTTTCGGCCAGCGATGAGACGGTCGGCAAGGCCGAGTACCGCCGGGCGCTGGTGTCGAACCAGTCCGCCCGCCTGCTCTGCGGCTACCTGTACGCTTCTGCCGGCCACGGCGAGAGCACCCAGGACATGGTCTTTGCCGGCCACGACCTCATCGCCGAGAACGGCACCCTCCTCGCCGAGACGTCTCCCTTCGAGGGCGGCTGGGCTGAGACGGAGCTGGACTGCCAGCGGATGGAGTCGGAGCGGGCGCGCAACACCAGCTTCGAGCCCAGCGCCGAGGGGTATCTGACCGTCGATTTCGACCTTGCCCTCACCGAGACCAAGCTCTCCCGCTGGGTAGACCCCACGCCCTTCATCCCCCACGACGAGCGCCGCCGGGCCGAGCGCTGTGAGCTGATCTTGAAAATGCAGGCCGACGGCCTCGCCAAGCGCCTCGAGCACGCCCACGCCAAGACGGCAGTCATCGGCATCTCGGGCGGTCTGGACAGCTGCCTCGCTCTGCTGGTGGCCGTCCGCGCCATGAAACAGCTGGGCCGCCCCACCAGCGATGTGCTGGCCGTGACCATGCCCTGCTTCGGCACCACCCACCGCACCCGCAGCAATGCGGAGATCTTATGCGACGAGCTGGCTGTCAGCTTTACCGAGATCGACATCGCCAACACCGTCCACAGCCACTTCAGGGACATCGGACAGGACGAGAGCGTGCTGGACGTCACCTTCGAGAACGGACAGGCCCGTGTGCGCACCCTCGAGCTGATGGACACTGCCAACCGCACCGGCGGCCTCGTCGTCGGCACCGGCGACCTCTCCGAGCTGGCGCTGGGCTGGGCCACCTACAACGGCGACCACATGAGCATGTACGGCGTCAACGCCG
>OWIU01000827.1_pt1 | contig 10543 bp, 7 predicted proteins | sample 1732921 | NCBI WGS metagenome assembly OWIU01 (sample SAMN05065768, study PRJEB22554) | human gut metagenome | biome: ENVO:2100002; feature: ENVO:00000062; material: ENVO:00002003 | host: Homo sapiens | place: USA | reverse complement strand
TCTACACGCGTAAGATCGTCGGCAGCGTCAGATGTGTATAAGAGACAGGTTCCAAACCGTTGTGGGTTGTTGACGGCGTGATTCTGGAAGACGCCATCGACGTAGGTCCCGATGATCTTTCCTCCGGTGATGCCGAGACACTGATTAGTTCCGCCATAGCCGGACTGAATTCCGACGATATCGAGAGTTTCCAAATTTTGAAAGACGGTTCGGCAACCTCCATTTACGGTGCACGTGCGATGGCAGGCGTTATCGTAGTCACCACTAAGAAAGGACGTGCCGGAGTCAGCAAGATCAGTTATACGGGCGAGTTCACCACCCGTGCTATCCCCAGCTACAAAGAATTCAATATCATGAATTCGCAGGAACAGATGGGAATCTACAAAGAAATGGAACAGAAAGGCTGGTTGAACAGTGCCGACCTTTTCCGCACCAGAGACACCGGAGTGTACGGTCGTATGTACCGCCTCATCGACGAATACAACAACAGTAACGGCCAACGCGGACTGCTCAACACCACCGAAGCCCGTAACGCTTACCTCCGCGAAGCGGAAATGCGCAACACTGACTGGTTCGACGTGCTTTTCACCAATGCCGTTTCGCAGAACCATTCCGTCAGCATCACCGCCGGAACGGAAAAATCCTCTTTCTACGCCTCCTTGAGTGCCATGCTCGATCCGGGTTGGTACAAGCAGAGCAAGGTGAAACGCTATACGGCCAATGTGAACACAACCTATAATATATATAAAAATCTGTCGCTCAACCTCATATCCAACGCCTCCTACCGCCAGCAGAACGCGCCGGGAACGATGAACTCCACCCTCGACATCGCATCAGGAAAGATGTCCCGCGGATTCGACATCAACCCTTATTCATACGCGCTCAACACAAGCCGCACACTCGACCCCTCTGTGGACTATATCAGCAACTACGCCCCATTCAATATTCTCCACGAACTCGACAATAACTACATCGAAATCAATATGGTCGATGTGAAATTTCAAGGCGAGATGAAGTGGAAAGTGATTCAGGGACTCGAATTGAGTGCCCTCGGAGCCGTTAGATACCAGACTTCATCGCAGGGACACAACGTGCTCGACGACGCCAATCAGGCAATCGCCTACCGCACCGGTATGGACGACGCCACCATCCGCGAGCAAAACAAACTGCTCTATACCGACCCCGACAACCCATACGCCCTGCCTATTACCCTGCTGCCCGAAGGCGGTATCTACCAGCGTCAGGACCGCCGTATGCTGGGACTCGATTTCCGTGGAACACTCTCATGGAATCATCTTTTCGCCGAAAAGCACATCACCAACTTCTTTGCCGGAATGGAAGTGAACAGCCTTCAAAAAACATATTCCTCTTTCCAAGGCTGGGGAATGCAATATTCGATGGGGGAAATTCCGTCCTACATCTACCAGTTCTTCAAGAACGGTATCGAATCCGGTTCGCGCTATTACAGCCTGGGACACTCCGAAACCCGGAGTATAGCCAGCTTCTTCAACGCCACGTATTCTTACGACGGACGCTACACCCTCAACGGCACTTTCCGCTATGAAGGAACCAACCGCATGGGACGCAGCCGTTCATCCCGCTGGCTACCCACATGGAACCTGTCCGGTGCCTGGAACGTGCATGAAGAATCTTTCTTCAAAGCGCTGCAACCCACCCTTTCCAACCTGACACTGAAAGCCTCATACTCCCTCACCGCCGACCGCGGCCCGGCGGAAGTGACCAACTCGCAAGCCATCATCCGCAGCTTCTCGCCCTACCGCCCCTTTACCGACATTCAGGAAACGGGACTTTATATCGATGACATCGAGAACAGCGAACTTACCTACGAGAAAAAGCATGAGCTGAACATCGGCATTGACCTCGGCCTGCTCGAAAATCGCATCAACTTCTCCGCCGACTGGTACCAGCGTAACAACTACGACCTGATCGGTGTAGTCCCCACACAGGGAGTAGGCGGCGTCATCAACAAATATGCCAACGTAGCCACCATGAAATCTCACGGTGTGGAATTCACGCTCTCCACCCGCAACATCCGCACGAAGGATTTTTCATGGAACACAGACTTTATCTTCTCCTATGCCAAGAACGAAGTCACCCGACTGAAAGGACTCACAAGTATGATGGAACTCGTTTCCGGCAACGGCTTTGCCCGCGAAGGATACCCCGTGCGCGGACTCTTCTCCATCCCTTTTGCGGGACTTGATGAAGACGGTATTCCGCAATACCTCATCGACGGAAAAGTGACTAGCACCAGCATCAACTTCCAGGAACGCGAAAAACTGGATTACCTGAAATACGAAGGTCCTACCGATCCCACCGTCACGGGAAGTTTCGGTAATGTATTCACCTATAAAGGCTTCAAACTAAATGTCTTTATGACTTACTCTTTTGGCAACGTAGTCCGCCTCAACCCGGTGTTCAACTACAAATATTCCGACCTCACCGCCATGCCGCGTGAGTTCAAAAACCGCTGGACTGTTTCCGGCGACGAAGCGAGAACGAATATCCCGGTGATACTTAGCGACCCGCAATATAGGGCGAATACATCGCTTTATCTTGCCTACAACGCCTACAACTATTCTACGGAGCGCATCGCCAAAGGCGATTTTATCCGCATGAAAGAAATATCACTGATGTATGAGTTCCCGAGAAGCTGGATCGCTCCTGCCAAAATATCCAACCTGTCGCTCAAGTTGCAGGCTACCAACCTCTTCCTGATCTACGCCGACAAGAAGTTGAACGGGCAGGACCCCGAATTTGTGAACACCGGAGGGGTGGCATCCCCCGTTCCGCGTCAGTTTACCCTCACCCTGCGTCTGGGACTGTGATTGTAACCCCAATAGAGAACCCGAAAAAATATAAGATAGATGAAGACGAAAATAAACCATATACTCCCTGTGCTGCTGCTCACCGCAGCTTCCGGTCTGACTACCGTTTCCTGCAATGATTTTCTGGACAAAACACCGGACAACCGCACGGAACTGAACACCGACCAGAAAATAGCCAAACTGCTTGTATCGGCCTATCCCGACGTATCACCCAACGAACTGTTCGAACTCTACAGCGACAACTCCGATGATAGCGGCCCCACCTACGGTTACTACCAGCTTTCCGAAAAGGAATGTTACAACTGGGAAGATACCAAAGAGGAATATCAGGACACACCCAATTCCCTTTGGGGAGGTTATTACGGTGCAATTTCAGCCGCCAACATGGCACTCAAGGCGATAGAGGAGAAAGGAAATCCGGCATCGCTCAACCCGCAGCGCGGCGAAGCACTGGTGTGCCGTGCCTACTGCCATTTCATGCTGGCAACTATCTTCTGCAATGCTTATGACACTCATGCCTCCGAATCGTTGGGAATCCCCTATATGGAAGACGTGGAAACCACCGTGTCTCCCCGTTACGAGCGCGGCACGCTGGAAGAAGTGTACCGGAAAGTGGAGCGTGACCTCCTGGAGGGAGTGGAACTGATTTCGGACGACGGATATTCCGTCCCCAAATACCATTTCACCCGCAAGGCCGCCTATGCCTTTGCCGCCCGTTTCTACCTTTATTATATGAAACCCGATTTCTCCAACTGCGACCGGGTGATTGACTTTGCCACCCGTGTGTTGGGCAGCAATCCCGACGACCTGCTCCGCGACTGGGAAGCATTGAGCAATCTTTCCGTGAACGGAAATGTGCAGGCAGATGCGTATATTGCTTCTTCCAATGAGGCCAACCTGCTGATAAGCAGCACCGTCTCCAACTGGGGCGCACTCGGAAGCGACTACCTGGTAGGCCCGCGTTACTTCCACAACCAAACGCTCGCCACCAGCGAAACCTGTCTTTCTGCAGGACTGTGGGGCAGCTCGGATTATTTGTATCTGAAACCTTTCTCTACCACCGGATTTGTAGCCAGCATCCTGCGCAAGAGCGGACTTTATGATGGCGGCTACCTTTATTATATGCCGGTATTGTTTTCAACGGACGAAACCCTGCTTTGCCGTGCCGAAGCATACGCGTTGAAGAAAATGTACCCCCAGTCGGCTGCCGACATCACAAGCTGGCAACGTGCCTACACCCGCAACAAATCGGCCCTGACACCCGACCAGATCAATGCGTATTATGATAAAATGAATTTCTATACGCCTTTCACGCAACAGACGCCCAAGAAACAGCTAGCTCCCGATTTCACTATCGAGGAAGGGATGCAGGAAAATATTCTTCACTGTATTCTGCACATACGCCGTGTCACTACCCTGCACGAGGGGATGCGCTGGCCCGATATCAAACGGTACGGTATTATGATTTACCGTCGCAACATGGCTACTCAACGTGTCACCGACGAAATGCCGCCGAACGACCTGCGCCGTGCCATCCAGATTCCGCGAAACGTGATCGTGGCGGGAATGCAACCTAACCCGAGAAGAAACTAACAGAGAAAAAAGTGAAAATTATGAAGAAACAGATCATTTACTCTTTGCTTGCTCTCACCACAGTCTGCCTGGGGGCTTGCAACAATAACGACGAGATAGACACCGCGAACAGCATCTTCTCTACCGAACCGCTGGAGAGAAATGCTTTCGACTACTGGCTGCTCGACAACTACACCTATCCTTATAACATCGACTTCATGTACCGCATGAAGGATATCGAGAGCGATCATAAATACAACCTCGTGCCCGCCGACTATGACAAAGCGGTGGCACTGTCGAAAATCATCAAACACGTCTGGATGGACGCTTACGTCGAACTGGCAGGAATGGATTTTCTCCGTGTCTACGTACCCAAGACATTCCACCTCATCGGATCGCCCGCCTACGAAAGTAGCGGTAACATGGTGCTCGGCACGGCAGAAGGCGGGAAGAAAATCACCCTCTACAACGTGAACGACCTCAACATAAAGAAGATCAATATCGAAAAGCTCAACGAGTATTATTTTGAAACGATGCATCATGAGTTTGCCCATATCCTGCATCAGAAACGGAATTTCGACCCTTCTTTCAACCGCATCTCGGAGGGAAAATACGTGGGAGCCGACTGGTATTACTACATGACCGCCCAAGGTGCCATGCCCCGTACGGACGATGTGGCCTGGCCCGACGGTTTCGTGACGGCTTATGCCATGAGCCAGTCCAACGAGGATTTTGTGGAAAATATAGCCATGTACGTCACGCATACGCAGGCCTACTGGGACAATATGATGACGGCAGCCGGAGAATCGGGCGCTGCCATCATCAACAAGAAATTCACGATTGTCTATAACTATATGCGCGACACATGGGGGATCGACCTCAACGAACTGCGTAAGATCGTGCTGCGCCGCCAGCAGGAGATTACCGAAATTGACTTGAGCACTATTCAATAAGTGCCGGTCACCTCTTGTTTTTTTGATTGACGATTGGATGATTATTTAATTACACATTATTATGATGAAGAAAAATAGAACGATATATTTCCTGTTGGCCCTTGTCTGCCTGGGTTTGCAGTCGTGCCTCTTTCAGGAAGAAGATTATTTTGACGATTCGTCTGCCAACCGTGCCACGGCCGATGTGAAGCGTTGCAGCGAACTGCTGGAAGCAGCACCCAACGGATGGGTGATGGAATATTACGTCGGTAAGGACTACTCGCTGGGAGGTATTACCCTGCTTTGCAAGTTCGACGGCCAGCGGGTGACGATGGCTTCGCAGATAGCGGGAGCGGATGAGACGGTCAGTTCGCTTTATAGCGTCAAGTCCGAGCAGGCGACGATGTTGTCTTTCGATACCTACAATTACCTGGTGCATTATTTCGGGCAACCGCAGGGAAGTATGGCCGACGACCCGAACGGAACGCTCGGAGGCGACTACGAATTCGTGATCTCCGATGCCACCGCCGACCGTATCGAACTGAAAGGCAAGAAATATGGCAACCGCATCGTGATGAAGGCTTTTTCTGCCGACCAGACGTGGAAGCAATATCTCACCCGGATAAAGAAAGTGGAAGACGATGCTTTCTTTTATGAATACGACCTGCGGATGGACGGACTCTACACCGGGCAAATGCTACGCAGCAACTATACGTTCATTGTGACCTATTATGACGAAGTTGGAAAGGTGCATCAGAAAACCGTATCTTTTATGTTTACCACCGACGGAATGCGTTTTCACGAACCGGTGACGATAGACGGACAAACCATGCAGAATTTTGTCTGGAAGAACGAGGAGATCAGCTTTGTCTGTACCGACGAAGGAGCTACAGGAGTGAAGATGAAAGGCATCTACATTGACGGATATCAGAGCTACGACTATTATCCGGGCACTTATTTGATGGATTTCTACCGCCTGAACGGTGCGACGAACCAACTGGAAGTGGCTTCGCAGGAGATTCAACTGGTGAAGAACGAGGACGGCAAGAGCTACTGGCTTAAAGGACTCGAATATGACATTCTGGTAACTTACGACAAGCCGCGTGGCGGACTTTCCATCCTGCCGCAATTCTTGAAGAAAGTACAGGGAGGTTACGTATATCTGGCTATGTGGGATTTGATGAATGATTACGTTTTGCGCAGTCCGGCAATCGGTCTTATCAGTTATCCTACCACCGACGGCATTTATCTGGTGGACAATGGAGTGTGGATAGGTGAAATCTCCGGATTTATCTTCGGTGTGTACAACTCGCAGGATGAGGAGGCCTCTTTCATGGGATACACGGATGCAGTTGCAGCAATCAGGTTGGTTAAAAAAACAATAGAAGAATGATATGATGAATAAGTTTTTTATACTGTTATTATCTGCGTGCTGTCTGCTGACGACAGCGTGCGACAAGGAAAACGATGAAACGGTGCAGGGCTTCCGCATCATGAAGGCGGACGTCGATCTGGTAGCCGGAGGCGGAACAGTGGAAGTGGCTTTGCAGGCTACCGGAGAACTAACTGCCGTTTCGGGTGCGGACTGGTGCAGGGTAATCGAAGTGACAAACGAAAAGATAACTTTGCTTGTCAGAGCCAATTATGAATATACGTCACGTGCCACGCAGGTGACCGTGAGCGATGGCAATAGCGAACAGAAAATTGTAGTGACGCAGGAGGGAAATATTTTTGCTCCCGACTCCGACCAGCAGGTGATACGCCTCGGAAATGCTCCTTCACAGACGATTGTACGGGTGAATAGTTCGTTTGATTTCAAAGTGAGCGTGCAGCAGGGAATCGACTGGCTGGAAGTGCCGGCTGCTTCAAAAGAAGATGGTTTCTTGCTTGTGTTGAAAGAGAATAAAACCGGTAATCCCCGTGCCTGCCAGTTGTTGGTCAGCACCAATGAAGGGCGGAAGTTCCTTTACTACGTATATCAGTATGAAGTGACAGACTTGCTCGGAGCGTGGGGAAACAGCCGGATTTATGTGAAATGGGACACGAAGGATATCGAAGACGCCTATCCCTTGTCGGCTACTGAAATTTCGAAGAATGTCGATGGCGAGGGATATACCATTAAGATGTCGTTGGCAAATACTCCGGCGGCACAATATCTGAAAGACCCCGCAAAGGCTACGGTTTCATTGCAGGCTACCTATAAGAATGGATCGTTTGTGGTACCTATCGGTGCGGCACAGAAAGACTTTACAGTCGTGGAAGAGGTTGCGGATGAGGCGGCAGAAGGCGCATCGGACGGAACATCGGATGATGGGGCAGGTGTTGTTTTGCAAACCCTGTACGGTTTTTCTGTAGCGGCTTCTTCCAATATTTATTCGAAAGGAAATTTCGGTTTCGCTCCTGTGCTCTATCAGGACGGTTCTGTCGGAATCAGTTTTCAGGACGTGGCCGGAGCACCGGAAAGCGGATGCTACCTGGCGATAGCATTGTTTGACGGACAGCAGTTCCTGACCGGAACGCTGAAAGATTATATCCTTTTCCCGGATATTGCACTTTTCAGATAAAACGAATATTACCTTGATGAATAAAGAAAAGAACTACCGTTGTGAAACGGAATGAGAATTTACTAATTCTCTCTTAATTTAACTTTACTATATGACAGGCGGGGATACTCGCGCGAAGAATGGGAATCCTTTTCCCGAGCTTACTCCGCCTTTTTTATGATTCCCGGTCGCTACGGAAGTTCTTTTCAATGATGTAAAATATATAAATCAGTCTGATATGGATAAGAAAATAATGAAGTTGTTGGGTGTCTGCCTGTTCGCTGTTGCGTCTGTGGGGGTGTTGACCGCTTGCAGTGACAATGACGCCGAAAATCCGGAGGGAGGAAAACCCGGTGGAGAAGACGTAAACCCGGCGCCGGAAGTGGTGGAGTTTGTCAACTCCAACTTGGTGTACTGGGGAGATAAAGACGGAGTGGGCACAGATCATTTTGTATTGACGCTTTATACGGATATGGAAGTGGATGCTACTGGTAATCCGATAGGACCGGGCAAGATCATGGCGTTCAGCCTGAATGTCCCGCCATTTGCTTCGGAAGCTACGGAATTTCCGCTCCCTGAAGGCACTTTTGATGCAGCATTGAACGGATATACGTTTGATGAATGGACGTTCAACCTCGGATATATGAATCAAATCGATTTACCGACCGGAAAGGTGGAAATTCCTGCCGGAACTTTCTATGGTGAAGTGAAATCCTACTCTTCGAGTGTCGATGCCGACTTGCTTTCCGATGGTAAAATGACGGTGAAACGGATGTCCGGCGGCGAATATTCGATTAGCGGAACGTTGGTAGGCAATCTTTCCTTGAAACATTATTTCACCTATACGGGAAAAGTAACCACCATCGACCGTCACGAAAACAAGGTTGAAACTTCTAATTCTACCCTGACCGCCGATATTGCACTGAACGGATGGACGCAAGCCCGCCTGCAGGATAAGGGAGATTCTTATTATCTGCAAGATGAATCGTGTCGTGTAGTCGAGTTGTATCTGGCGGAAGACGGTATAAGTCTTGCCGACACCTGGCCGTCCGGTAACGGAAGAGTATTGAAGGTGGAATTTTTCGTGGAATGGGCTACGGATGTAACACAGGGTATTCCGGCAGGCACCTATACAATGGTGGCGCGTGATGAGGGATCGCAGGGTATCCCGCGTGAGTTGCTGAAACCGGGAGGCATTGCCCCGGGTTACCCCAATGTCTTTACATATCCGGGAGGAACCTGGTATGAGAAACTGCAGAACGGAGCCATGAAAGAATATGCACGCATAGACGGCGGAACCATGACCGTGGCACGCGACGGTGACAAACACACGCTGACGATAGACTTTATTGACTGTGATAAGGAACACCCGCACCATGTGCGTACCACTTATTCGCAGGATACTCCTATTACCGTATTCAGCTATCGCCCGCAGTAAATACGGGTGGATGGCATCATTTTACTAATAACGCGATTTTATAATTAACCCTAAAAATAAGAAATATGAAAATTAGATTTATTTCCTTTTTCTTGTTCATGCTGGCAATGAGTTGTTTGGTGGCATGTAGTGACGATGATCCGGCCCCTGATCCCGAACCGGAGCCGGAACCTGTGGAAACTGTGAATACGTACACGTATAAGGATAAGACCATACAAGCCCAATCGGTGTCTTGTTTTGAACAGGATGGCATTGTGTATGTGTGTATGAGTCCGTTGCAGAGTTTGGAAACGCTTGAAGACTTTATGAACAGCGGTAAGGAATATGTGATGTTGGGAGTGAGTAAGAGTCTGGTGGGCAGCCCGGTTACGATAGGCGGCTCTGAAGATGACAATTATGTGCTTTATTACATGGATGCCGATGGTGAGGCTATTCTGGCCGTCAATCCTTATGAGTGGAAAGAGGTGCTGACGCAAGGTAAGTTCACCTTGACGATGACTCCGGGTGAGAATGAAACATCGGCTGTGAAAGCTACTTTTGATTGTACGCTGAAAAGTGGCGGTAAGTTTACAGGGGAGGCTGGTTGTAGCTACAAGGCTCCTGCAAAGTTGCCCAGTGAATTTTCTTTCGGAAGTGAAGTGCGTCCGTTGAAATCGGTGGTGGCTACTGTCATCGGGGGAATTCAATATTTTTATCTTAGTCCGTACGCAGGACTGACAACGGTGGAAGATATGTCGGATACGGAGTTCCTGATGATCGGAATCAATCCCGCTATGTTGGGACAGGTATTGGATATCACGTCTTATGACGGTATGGATTATGCTTTCTATAATATGACAGAATTGGGAGCTGACGACCTGACTGCGGTAGATCCTTATGGATGGTCTGAAATATGTTCGGCAGGTAAGTTCAAAGTGGAAAAGACGGATAATCGGGTGAAAATAACTTTCAGCTTTACTTTGCTTTCGGGTGGAAAGTTCGAAGGTTCTTACGAGGGTGCTTATTCTGAAATTAAACAGAGTACGACGAATATATTAACGTTGAACGGAGAAAACACGCGTGACATCAAAGCTACTTTCTATGAAAAGACGGATGAAGGAGTGGCATTGTATCTCACTCCGTCGAGAATTTCGTCTGCTGCGGACTTGGAGAATGTAAACACCTGTCTCTTATACACATCTCCGAGCCCACGAGACACTCGCTAATCTC
>OWIU01000826.1_pt1 | contig 10543 bp, 6 predicted proteins | sample 1732921 | NCBI WGS metagenome assembly OWIU01 (sample SAMN05065768, study PRJEB22554) | human gut metagenome | biome: ENVO:2100002; feature: ENVO:00000062; material: ENVO:00002003 | host: Homo sapiens | place: USA | reverse complement strand
ACGAGATTAGCGAGTGTCTCGTGGGCTCGGAGATGTGTATAAGAGACAGGGTAAGGCCCTGGCGCAAGGATTTGCCAAACTTCCAGATTGTGAAGTAACTTACATTTGTGATGTAGACTCAAGAGCATTAGAAAAATGTCAGGCTGCTATCCACAAAATTACCGGACGTACTCCCAAAGGAGAAAAAGACATTCGTAAGATGTTAGAGTCGAACGATTTTGAAGCAGTGGTGATTGCTACCCCTGACCATTGGCATGCCAAAGCAGCCATTATGGCTATGCAGGCCGGAAAGCATGTTTATCTGGAAAAACCGACCAGTCATAATCCGGCAGAAAATGAAATGTTGGTTCGAGCCGCTTTGAAATACAACCGGATTGTTCAAGTGGGTAACCAACGCCGTTCCTTTCCCAATGTAATTAAAGCTATGGAAGAAATAAAATCCGGTTCTATCGGAAAAGTGAGATATGCCAAATCTTGGTATGTCAATAATCGCCCTTCCATTGGAACAGGGAAAGTTGTTCCTGTACCTGATTATCTGGATTGGGATTTATGGCAAGGTCCTGCCCCACGTGTTGCTGATTTCAAAGATAATTTCATCCATTATAACTGGCATTGGTTCTGGAACTGGGGAACAGGTGAAGCGCTCAACAATGGAACTCACTTTGTTGATATACTCCGCTGGGGATTGGGTGTAGATTATCCTACAAAGGTTGATTCTATCGGAGGTCGGTATCGTTTTCAGGACGACTGGCAAACTCCTGACACACAACTTATCACCTTCCAATTTGGTGACGAAGCATCTTTTTCATGGGAAGGACGTAGTTGTAATACGATGCCGGTAGACGGATATGGAGTAGGAACTGCATTTTATGGAGAAACCGGAACTCTCTTCATTGGCGGTGGCAATGAATATAAAATTGCAGATTTAAAAGGTAAAACGATTAAAGAGGTAAAAAGTGATTTAAAATTTGAGACTGGCAATCTGTTGAATCCATCCGAAAAGCTGGATGCCTTCCACTTCCGAAACTGGTTTGATGCCATTCGCAAAGGAACAAAGTTAAATTCCGGAATTGTAGATGCCTGTATCAGTACCCAGTTGGTACAATTAGGTAATATTGCCCAACGTGTCGGACATTCATTACAGATTGATCCGGGAAGCGGACGAATTCTTAACGATTTGGAAGCTAATAAACTTTGGGGAAGAGAGTACGAAAAAGGTTGGGAAATACGGGTTTAAATCATGTACCCATTTCTCGTTTTTTCATCAGGTTATAATTTTACAGAAAGGCATGTCTTTGATAGGATATGCCTTTCTGTTTTCCTTCCGTAAAGCTGATTTATACCCTTTTAACACACGGAATATTCATCGTTTTTCATCGAAATCTCTTTTATTTTTGTATTTTTGCGTGCGTATGCGTTAAAATTATAGTATATACGAATTTTATGAGTGACGAAATCAACGAGATAACGGAAGAACATTCAGACTACAAACCAGCGGACGCGCGGGACGAAAGCGTAAAACATCAGTTAACAGGCATGTACCAGAATTGGTTTCTGGACTATGCTTCATACGTTATTCTGGAACGTGCCGTACCTCACATCAATGACGGTTTAAAGCCTGTGCAACGTCGTATCCTGCATTCTATGAAACGTCTGGATGACGGGCGGTATAACAAAGTGGCAAATATTGTGGGACACACCATGCAGTTCCACCCGCATGGGGATGCTTCTATCGGGGATGCCCTGGTACAGTTGGGACAGAAAGACCTGTTGATTGACTGTCAGGGTAACTGGGGTAATATTCTCACCGGAGACGGTGCGGCTGCTCCCCGTTATATCGAGGCACGTTTATCCAAGTTTGCGCTGGATGTTGTCTTCAATCCCAAAACTACTGAATGGAAATTGTCATACGACGGACGAAATAAGGAACCAGTCACTCTTCCTGTGAAATTCCCGTTATTACTGGCGCAGGGAGTGGAAGGTATCGCCGTTGGACTTTCTTCCAAGATATTGCCGCATAACTTCAACGAACTTTGCGATGCTTCCATCAGCTATCTGCGTGGGGAAGAATTCCAACTGTATCCCGATTTCCAGACAGGCGGTTCGATCGATGTAGCCAAATACAACGACGGAGAACGTGGCGGAGCAGTGAAAGTACGTGCCAAGATCAACAAGATTGATAACAAAACGCTTGCAATTACAGAGATCCCTTACGGGAAAACCACTTCAACAGTGATCGACTCTATCCTGAAAGCAGTTGATAAAGGAAAAATCAAAATTCGCAAGGTAGATGACAACACAGCTGCCAACGTAGAAATATTAGTGCATCTGGCACCAGGTACATCATCGGACAAAACAATCGATGCATTGTACGCATTCACCGATTGCGAAGTAAGTATCTCACCCAACTGCTGCGTGATTGACGACTGCAAACCTCATTTCCTCACTGTCAGCAAAGTCTTGAGAAAGTCGGCAGACAACACGCTGGATTTGCTAAAGCAGGAGCTGGAAATCAAGAAAAACGAAATACTGGAAGCGTTGCACTTTGCTTCGCTCGAAAAGATATTTATCGAAGAACGCATCTATAAGGACAAAGAGTTCGAGCAATCCAAAGATATGGACGCAGCTTGTGCACATATTGACGAACGCCTGACGCCTTATTATCCGAAATTTATCCGCGAAGTAACCAAAGAGGATATTCTCAAACTGATGGAAATCAAAATGGGGCGTATTCTGAAATTCAACTCGGACAAAGCGGATGAACTGATTGCCAGGATGAAAGAAGAAGTGGCCGAGATTGATAATCATCTGGCTCACATCGTAGATTATACCGTCAACTGGTATCAGATGTTGAAAAACAAATACGGCAAGAACTTCCCGCGCCGTACGGAACTGCGTAACTTCGACACCATCGAAGCTGCCAAAGTAGTAGAAGCAAACGAAAAACTTTATATCAACCGCGAAGAAGGATTTATCGGAACAGCCTTGAAAAAAGACGAGTTCGTAGCATGTTGTTCGGATATCGATGATGTCATTATCTTCTTCCGCGACGGTAAGTATATCGTTACTCCTGTTGCCGACAAGAAATTCGTCGGCAAAAACGTTCTTTATGTCAATGTATTCAAGAAGAACGATAAACGTACGATCTACAATGTAGCCTACCGCGACGGAAAAGAAGGAACGACATACGTAAAACGTTTCGCCGTGACCTCTGTAGTTCGCGACCGCGAATATGATGTCACACAGGGAACTCCCGAATCACGGATTACCTATTTCAGCGCCAATCCGAATGGAGAAGCCGAAATCATCAAGGTGACACTGAAACCGAATCCGCGTGTACGTCGTATCATTTTCGAGCATGACTTCAGTGAGGTCAGCATCAAGGGACGTCAGGCACGAGGCGTGATTCTTACCCGCTTGCCGGTACATAAGATATCCCTGAAACAAAAAGGAGGTTCCACGCTCGGTGGACGTAAAGTATGGTTTGACCGTGACATACTCCGCCTCAACTATGACGGACGAGGTGAATATCTGGGTGAATTCCAAAGCGACGACAGCATATTGATTGTTCTGAACAACGGTGATTTCTATACTACCAACTTCGACTTGAGCAACCACTATGAAGATAATGTAAGCATCGTGGAGAAGTTTGATCCTAACAAGATATGGACTGCCGCGCTTTACGATGCCGACCAACAGAATTATCCGTATCTGAAACGTTTCTGTTTTGAGGCCTCCAACCGTAAACAGAACTACTTGGGAGAAAATAAGAACAACCGTCTGATCCTGCTGACCGACGAGTACTATCCTCGTCTGGAAGTCATATTTGGCGGACACGACAATTTCCGTGATCCGTTGAATATCGATGCGGATGAATTCATTGCTGTCAAAGGTTTCAAAGCCAAGGGAAAACGTATCACTACCTATGCAGTGGAGACGATCAATGAGCTTGAACCAACTCGCTTCCCCGAACCCTCACAAGAACAACAGGAAGTTCCTGAAGAGGAGCCGGAAAATCTGGATCCGGACAGCGGCAAGAGCGAAGGCGATATTATTGATGAAATCACCGGGCAGATGAAATTATTCTGATGAAGAAAAAACTAATATACTTGGGGCTGACAGGTTGCATCCTGTTCGCCCTTTGCACAAGATTACAAGCGCAGATCGACAGTCTGCAAGCCCATCGGTATGTAACACGTGCCACCATGTATGGTGTCGGATTTACTAACGTTTTCGACACCTATCTTTCACCGCAGGAATACAAAGGAATCGACTTCCGTGTTTCCCGTGAATTGATTCGGATGACCAAGTTGTTTGATGGAAATGTATCTGTGCAGAACTTCTTTCAGGCAAACATCAGCTATACGCACAACCGGGCCGATAACAATAACACTTTCTCCGGATTAGTCAACTGGAACTATGGATTACATTACCAGTTCCGCCTGACAGATAATTTCAAATTATTAGCCGGAGGATTGATAGATGTCAACGGAGGCTTTGTCTATAATCTCCGGAACACCAACAATCCGGCATCCGCACGGGCATACGTCAATCTGGATGCCTCCGGAATGGCTATTTGGCACCTGAAAATCAAACGGTATCCAATGGTGCTTCGTTATCAGGTCAATCTGCCGGTTATGGGAGTGATGTTCTCTCCCCACTACGGACAATCTTATTACGAGATATTCTCTTTGGGAAATTCGAGTGGAGTAATAAAATTTACCTCCCTGCACAATCAACCTTCGTTGCGACAGATGCTCTCCGTCGACCTGCCGATAGGATATACCAAAATGCGCTTCAGCTACCTGGCTGACTTGCAGCAATCCAACGTTAACAATATCAAGACACATACCTACTCACACGTATTCATGGTAGGATTTGTGAAAGACCTATACCGTATCCGAAATAAGAAAGCAACCGCTCTTCCTTCATCGGTTAGAGCTTACTAAGAGAACAAAATTTAATGTTGAAACTTCAAGTGAGAGATCAATTAATGATGAGAAATAAGATTAGACAAATACTTTGGCTGCTCTGCTGCCTTCCGGTGCTGACTGGTTGCATTGGGGAAGATGACTACGCCAATGATCCCAAAGGTAATTTCGAACAACTATGGAAGATCATTGACGAACAGTATTGTTTCCTGGATACGAAAGGTATTGACTGGGATGCTGTTCATGACGAATACAGCAAACTGATTATTCCGTCAATGTCTAATGATGACCTGTTCGACATCCTAAGCCAAATGCTTTATATCTTGAAAGACGGGCATGTCAATCTATCTTCTGCCAGTCGTATTTCTTATTACGATGCATGGTATCAGGGCTACCCTTGGAATTATAGAGAAGATATTCTTTATAACTATTATCTGGGTAGTGCCAATTCAGGTTATCGCACATCCGCTGGTCTTAAATATAAAATATTCGACAATAACATAGGATACATACGTTATGAAAGTTTCAGTGCCGGAGTTGGAGATGGCAATTTGGATGAGGTCCTTTACTATTTACAAATCTGCAATGGACTAATTATCGATGTCCGTGATAACGGAGGAGGTAATCTAACCAATTCTTCACGCATAGCTGCCCGGTTCACTGATAAACTGGCATTAACAGGATATATCCAACATAAGACAGGTCCGGGACACAATGATTTCTCAGAGATGGAACCCATTTATTTAGAACCCTCCAACAGTATTCGTTGGCAAAAAAAGGTCGTGATACTAACCAATCGTCGATGTTATAGTGCCACAAATGATTTTGTTAACATAATGCGCAGCTTAAACAATGATAACGAAGATAAAAGAATCATCCAGCTGGGCGACCAGACTGGTGGAGGATCAGGGCTGCCATTTTCATCAGAATTACCCAATGGCTGGAGCGTCCGCTTCTCTGCCAGCCCCCATTTTGATAAGTATGGAAAGTCATTGGAAGATGGAATAAAACCTGATGTATACGTAAACATGGATAAGATTCTGGAAGAAGGGATAGAGCAGGGTGACATAGAATCACAAAAGAAAGATCCACTGATTGAAAAGGCATTCGAAATCTTAAGTGAATAACTTTATTGCCAAATTATTTGCCAAATCAGAAAATCTTCCTATCTTTGCACCGCTAAACAAAAAAGCTACACATGCGGCTGTGGCGTAATTGGTAGCCGCGCCAGACTTAGGATCTGGTGTCGTGAGACGTGTAGGTTCGAGTCCTATCAGCCGCACTAAAAATAAACTAGAAGCCTTCAAGATACTATCTTGGAGGCTTTTTAATTGGTTAGACATGAATAAACATCAACTTTGCTGCATCGGTCACATCACATTAGACAAAGTAGTCACTCCCCAAAACACTGTCTATATGCCGGGAGGAACGGCTTTTTATTGTTCACATGCCATCCGCCATTTTAACGACATCGATTACGCTTTAGTAACAGCAGTTGGTGTCACTGAAATGAACGTCGTGGAGCAACTACGTGAAATGGGTATTCATGTAACCGCCCTGCCAAGCAAATATTCCGTATACTTCGAGAATATCTATGGCGCCAATCCGGACGACCGTACTCAACGTGTATTAGCGAAAGCCGATCCGTTCACTGCCGGTCAGCTGAAAGATATAGATGCGCAAATCTACCATCTCGGCTCTCTGCTGGCAGACGACTTCTCGTTGGAAGTAATCAAAGAACTATCTCAAAAAGGGTTGATTGCAGTAGACTCACAAGGCTATTTACGTGAAGTACGTGACACCCACGTCTATCCGGTGGATTGGATAGATAAGCGGGAGGCTCTGCAATATATCCATTTTCTGAAAGTCAACGAGCACGAGATGGAAGTGCTGACAAGTCTTTCCGATCCGCATGAAGCTGCCCGTCAATTATATGAATGGGGCGTGAAAGAAGTGCTTGTCACCTTGGGAAGCATGGGATCACTTATTTTCGACGGAAAAGACTTCTATCGTATTCCGGCATATAAACCCAAAGAAGTGGTAGATGCAACAGGGTGTGGAGACACTTACACCATCGGGTATCTATACCAACGGGTATCGGGTGCCGGCATCGAAGAAGCAGGACGTTTTGCAGCAGCCATGTCAACTTTAAAAATAGAGAAATCAGGTCCTTTCAATGGCAGCAAAGAAGATGTCATTCAATGTATGACCACTGCGGAACAGATGTTTTAAAACAGGAAATCATAAAACGAACAGCGTATATATAGGATATACCTCCCCCGACGGGTAATCCTCATCCCATTATTCAGGCACGAACAACACCGGTTCGTGCCTGACTTTTTTCAACAGTCACCTCTCTTTTAGTGTTAAAATCAACCATTCCCTCTTTTTTCCAAAATCTTTTTTGAATTTCGTTTGTTTCCTTTGTTACTCTTGCCAAAAGACGGCAGAAAAAAGACTTCAACCTAAATAATAACAAATGGAAAAATTTAATGCAATGAGGACTAGACTTTTACAACATCTTCAGAAAAAAGCCATCAGGTCAAAGAGCATCATGACGCTTGTTTGCCTGCTACTGGCCTCTGCATCAGCCTTTGCACAGACAAAGACGGTGACAGGAACAGTGACGGACGCTGCCAATGAACCATTGATCGGCGCATCGGTACTCGTACAAGGAACTTCCACCGGAACCATCACGGACATGGACGGTAAATATTCAATCTCTGTCACTCCGGAGGACGTACTGGCATTTTCATACGTGGGGATGACTTCGCAAACCATTAAAGTGGGGACACAGAACGTCATCAATGTCACTTTAAAAGAAGATTCACAAGTACTAGCCGAAACAGTCGTTATCGGATACGGTAGTGCAAAGAAAAGAGACTTGACAGGTTCTATCACCAATATCAAAGGAGAAGAGTTAGCCAACAAACCGGCAATGAATCCGCTATCTTCCCTTCAGGGGAAAGTGGCAGGTGTGCAGATTGTAAACTCCGGACGAGCCGGATCGGACCCGGAAATCCGTATTCGCGGAACAAACTCCATCAACGGATATAAACCGCTGTACATTGTCGACGGATTATTCAATGACAACATCAATTTCCTGAATCCGGAGGACATCGAATCCATGGAAATCCTGAAAGACCCGTCATCTCTGGCTATCTTCGGTGTTCGCGGTGCGAATGGTGTTATCATCATTACCACAAAAAAAGCCAAAGAGGGACAGACACTGGTCAATATCAATACTTCTTTCGGTTTCAAGAAAGTGGTAGATAAAGTGAAATTGGTGAATGGTTCACAATTCAAGGAACTATATAACGAACAGCTCGCCAATCAGAAAGATGACCCTTTCGATTATACCGGCTGGGATGCCAATACCGACTGGCAAGACGAAATTTTCCAGACTGCTTTCATTACAAACAATAACATCAGTATTACAGGGGCTTCGCCCAAACATAGTTTCTACCTGGGAGTGGGCTACTCTTACGAACAAGGCAACATCGAGCATGAGAAATTCAGTAAGGTAACCATCAACGCAAGTAATGATTATAAGATTACGGACTTTTTGAAAGTCGGTTTCCAATTCAACGGTGCACGTATGCTTCCTGCTGATTCCAAACAGGTATTGAATGCCCTGCGTGCAACTCCTATCGCTCCGGTGTATAACAACGAATACGGATTATATACGGCTCTGCCCGAATTCCAGAAAGCGCAGATCAACAACCCGATGGTAGACGTCGAATTGAAAGCGAATACTACCAAAGCGGAGAACTACCGGGCATCCGGTAATATTTATGGTGAGGTAGACTTCCTGAAACATTTCACGTTCAAAGCGATGTTCTCCATGGATTATGCGTCGAACAACGGACGGACGTATACACCGATCGTAAAAGTATACGATGCCACTGTCAACGGAGGGATCTCTACTTTGGGAACAGGCAAGACCGAGGTCAGCCAGTTTAAAGAGAATGAAACCAAAGTTCAGAGCGACTACCTGTTGACATACACCAACAGCTTTGATAATGGAAATCATAACCTGACAGCTACCGCCGGTTTTACTACCTATTATAATTCGTTGAGCCGATTGGACGGAGCACGCAAGCAGGGGGTCGGACTGGTTATTCCGGATAATCCGGACAAATGGTTTGTCAGCATCGGCGATGCAGCTACCGCTACCAATGGAAGTACTCAATGGGAACGCAGTACATTATCCGTACTTGCACGCGTGATCTACAACTATAAAGGCAAATACTTGTTCAACGGTTCTTTCCGCCGGGATGGTTCTTCCGCTTTCTCCTATACAGGAAATGAATGGCAGAACTTCTTCTCGCTGGGTGGAGGTTGGTTGATGTCCGAAGAAGAATTTATGAAAGACATCAAATGGCTGGATATGTTGAAAATCAAAGCATCTTACGGTACGTTAGGAAACCAGAACCTGGATAAAGCCTATCCTGCCGAACCCTTATTGACCAATGCTTATTCGGCCGTATTCGGTAAACCGTCCATCATTTATCCCGGATACCAGCTTGCCTATCTTCCTAATCCTAACCTGCGTTGGGAAAAAGTAGAAGCCTGGGAAGCCGGATTTGAAACGAACCTGCTTCGCAACCGCTTGCATTTTGAGGGTGTTTACTACAAGAAGAATACCAAAGATTTGTTAGCCGAAGTTCCCGGAATTTCCGGAACTATCCCCGGTATCGGAAACTTGGGAGAGATTCAGAATAAAGGAGTGGAAATGGCTGTAACCTGGCGCGATCAGATTGGTGATTGGGGATATTCCGTCAGTGCCAACCTGACTACTATCAAGAATGAGGTAAAAAGTCTTGTTCAGGAAGGATATTCCATCATTGCCGGAGATAAGCAGCAAAGTTACACAATGGCAGGTTATCCTATCGGATATTTCTACGGTTACAAAGTGGCAGGCGTTTATCAGTCACAAGCGGATATTGACGCATCACCCAAAAATACACTGGCTACCGTTACCCCCGGTGACCTGAAATTCGCCGATGTGAACGGTGACGGAGAAATCACCCCGGAAGACCGTACCATGATAGGCAACCCGACTCCAAAGGTCACTTACGGTTTTTCTCTCGGAGTAGACTACAAGAATTGGTCGTTAGGCATCGACATGATGGGACAAGGCGGAAACAAGATTTTCCGTACATGGGATAACTACAATTTTGCCCAGTTCAACTACCTGGAACAACGTTTGGACCGCTGGCACGGAGAAGGTACGTCCAACACCCAACCGTTGCTGAACACCAAACATTCTATCAATAACTTGAATTCCGACTATTACATTGAGAACGGTAGTTTCTTCCGTATCCGTAATGTACAGTTAGCGTATACGTTCGACAAGAGCTTAATTGCCAAAATACGTCTGCAAGCTCTGAAAGTCTATGTCAACATACAGAACCTGAAGACATGGAAACATAACACCGGATATACTCCCGAACTTGGAGGAACTGCCACCGCATTCGGAGTAGATAACGGTAGTTATCCTGTACCTGCAGTCTACACCTTCGGCATTAACCTAACATTCTAGTGACAAGGTGCCACTGCCAGTTTTCCATGCGGAACACAACTTTAATCTTTAAAACTATCATTATATG
>OWIU01000820.1_pt1 | contig 10657 bp, 9 predicted proteins | sample 1732921 | NCBI WGS metagenome assembly OWIU01 (sample SAMN05065768, study PRJEB22554) | human gut metagenome | biome: ENVO:2100002; feature: ENVO:00000062; material: ENVO:00002003 | host: Homo sapiens | place: USA | reverse complement strand
CGTAAAGCTGATCGTGGACAACTACCCGGAGGACAAGACCGAGTACTTTGATGTGGCCAACAACCCCAACCGCGAGGCCAACGACACCACCACCCGCAAGGTGGCCTTCACCCGCGAGCTGTGGATCGAGAACGAGGACTTTGCCGAGGTCCCGCCTCCGAAGTTCAAGCGCCTGACCGTGGGCGGTGAGGTGCGTCTGATGGGTGCATACATCGTCAAGTGCGAGAGCGTGGAGAAGAATGCCGACGGCAGCATTGCGGCCATCCACTGCACCGCCGACCTCGAGACCGGCAACGGCAATCCCGCCGATGGCCGCAAGGTCAAGGGCACCATCCACTGGGTGAGTGCCGCCCATGCCGTGGACGCCGAGGTGCGCCTGTACGACAAGCTGTTCACCGAGGCCAACATGAACGCCATCCCCGAGGGCAGCGACTACAAGGACTACCTGAACCCGGAAAGCGTGGTGGCACGCAAGGGCTGCAAGCTGGAAGAAAGCCTGAAGGACGCAAAGCCCGGCGATAAGTTCCAGTTCGTGCGCACCGGCTTCTTCACCCCGGACAGCAAGAACCCGGGCGTGTACAACCGCGTCGTCACCCTGCGTGACAGCTTCAAGCCCGCAAAGTAATCAAAGGAGCATCCACCTTTCATGAAAAACAAAATGACCCGGAACGTGATCCTCATGGCTGTTGTCACCGTTATCATGGCAGTTGCGCTCAGCCTGTACATCCAGAACACCGGCACCGTGCCTGCCGCCGACAACGCCGCCAGCCTGACCGATGGTATCTATACGTCCAGCGCGCAGGGCTGCCTGAGTGATGTGACTGTCAAGGTCACGGTCACCGGCGGCCGGGTGACCGGTGTGGAGATCGACGCTTCCGGCGAGACTCCCGAACTGGGCGGCACCGCTGCCGAAGCTCTGGCAGCTGCATTGCTCAAGACCGGTTCTACCGCTGGCGTGGATGCTGTTTCCGGTTCCACTATGACCAGTCAGGCCATCTTTACCGCCATGGACGACTGCCTGAATCAGGCTCAGTAAGCGGCAAAACGCCTGCATCCCGGATCAATCCCAGGCATAGAAAAGGCCCCTGCGCGTCCTGCGCAGAGGCCTTTTTCCTGTTTTTCAACGCGCTGCCGCGTTTTCTCATCGCTTACTGAAAAAGATTGCGGAATGCGCCGCCGCTCTGCTGCTTCTGCGCAGCCACAGCGCCGGTGTACACCTTACAGGTGGCATTCCGGCCTTCCGGAGTGGACGCCGTAATGGTGGCTTCGCCTTCGCTCACCGCCGTCACCGTACCGTTCGCATCCACCGATGCCACCGCCGGGTTGCTGCTGCGCCATGTGATGGGCACTGCCGCCGGGTTTTCCACAGCCACGCTGGCGGTAAGAGCCGCCTTGCTGCCCATGTCTTCCAGATACAGGCGCGACTCGCTCAGGCTCACCCTGCCAATGTTGTTCGTCACCGTCACGGCACAGCTCAGGGTCGTGCCGCTTGCCGTATCGGCATACACGTTGGTGATGCCCTCCGCACAGGCAGTCACTACACCGTCCGGGCTCACGGTCACGATGGACGGGTCTGCACTGCGCCAGCTCACCACGCTGTCCCCTGCCGTGTCCAGCGACAGCTGCTCGTGGGGTGCGCGGTCGTTGTACTCAATATTCAGATACAGAAACGTACGGTTCAGCCGTGCGCTTTCCTCGCGGGTTGCCGGGCCGTTTTCGGCCATCCGATAGTTGGATGCAGCCGCCGCACCCAGCGGCACCGCCAACAGAATGCCGCAGGCCAATGCTGCCGCAAACACCACAGACTTTTTGACTTTCATAAAGATTTCCTCCCTTCGCGCTGCAATCTCTACAGCTTTCCATCCTTATAATACCCCATTTGTGTGAATTTTTCTAGTTATTTTGCGAATTTCAAGAGAAACAGCAGCAGCTTGAGCAGGCTGCCTTCGCCCAGCAGCTTGGAAAGCAGTAAAATAACAGATAACATGAAGTTCTTCTCCTTTGCGTGATTCCGGACCAGCGCCCGCGCAAAGGACAAACCTTCAAAGCGGTCTTCCGGGCCGTTCTGCCAGAGATACGTCCGGGCCGCGCAGAAGATTGCAGGAAAAAATTGGCAGCCTTTAAACAAAAAGCACCCGTACCGCCGAAAAAGCAGTACAGGTGCCATGGGAGCAGTTGGCGCGATGGGCCGCTCAGCGCTTCACGTTGAAGGCTGCCATGCCGGGGTAGACCGCGCTGCCGCCCAGCTGTTCTTCGATGCGCAGCAGCTGGTTGTACTTCGCCACACGCTCGGTACGGCTGGGAGCGCCGGTCTTGATCTGGCAGGTGTTCAGGGCAACGGCCAGATCGGCAATGGTGGTGTCCTCGGTCTCGCCGGAGCGGTGAGAGCTGATGGCGGTGTAACCGGCCTTGTGGGCCATCTTGATGGCCTCCAGCGTCTCGGAAACAGAACCGATCTGGTTCAGCTTGATCAGGATGGCATTGCCGGCGCCCAGCCCGATGCCCTTGGCCAGACGCTCGGTGTTGGTCACAAAGAGGTCGTCGCCCACCAGCTGGACCTTGCTGCCCAGCTCGCGGGTCATCTCCTGCCAGCCCTCCCAGTCCTCTTCATCCAGACCGTCCTCGATGGAGATGATGGGGTACTTTTCCACCAGACTCTTCCAGTGTGCGATCAGCTCGCTGGAGGTGAACTCGGTGCCTGCCTTGGGCAGCTTGTAGAAGCCCTTGCCCTTGGGGCTCTTCCACTCGGAGGAAGCAGCGTCCATTGCCAGCATGAAGTCCCTGCCGGGCACGTAACCGGCCTTTTCGATGGCGGCCAGAATGGTCTCAATGGTCTCCTCGTCGCTGGACAGGTTGGGCGCAAAACCGCCCTCATCGCCCACGGAGGTAGCCAGACCCTTGGCTTTCAGGATGGAAGCCAGCGCATGGAACACCTCAGCGCACCAGCGCAGCGCTTCCTTGAAGGAAGGCGCGCCCACCGGCATGATCATGAACTCCTGCGTATCCACCGTGTTGGTGGCGTGTGCGCCGCCGTTCAGAATGTTCATCATGGGCACGGGCAGACGGTTGCCGTTTACGCCGCCCAGAAAGCGGTACAGGGGCATTTCCAGCGAAGCGGCTGCGGCGCGGCAGGCTGCAATGGAAACGGCCAGAATGGCGTTCGCGCCCAGATTGGATTTATCCTTGGTGCCGTCAGCCCGGATCATGGCGGCGTCGATGGCGTAGATGTCGGAAGCATCCATGCCCACCACTGCGTCTGCGATGACCGTGTTGATGTTCTCCACAGCTTTGGTCACACCCTTGCCCAGATAGCGGCCCTTATCGCCGTCCCGCAGCTCCAGCGCCTCGAACTCACCGGTGGATGCGCCGGAAGGTGCACAGCCGCGTGCCACGGTGCCGTCGGCCAGCGTGATCTCCGCTTCCACAGTGGGGTTGCCGCGGGAGTCCAGGATCTCGCGGCCTACAACAGATTCAATTTCCAGATAGTTCATCTCGAAAACCTCCTGAATATCATTTCCTTCCCGGTGCTGCCCGGGCGGGCAGACGGGTGGCTGCCCGTTTGGGTAGTTATGTCTAACTAACCAAGAATATCCTACCACGCTTTGTGCCCCGGTGCAAGAGCCGGTGCGCATGTTTGCAGGCATAAACTTTTGACCGGGTGCAAAACGGAAGTCTCTCGGCCGTCAGAACGTAGCTGCGGCACCGGACAGGGAAGAAAAAGCGTATGGATAGTCTGCCCCTTTTGCAAAGCAGGGATGCATTATACTAACGATGTAAATTTCGTATGGCAGATATGCCAAAATTCCTCTTTACTTTTTGGCAGGGTCATTCTATACTCTGTTTTGGTTCGGATCATGTTTTTTACAGGATAGAGGAGGATCTACATATGAATAAGGATCTGACGGTAGGCAAGCCGTCACAGGTTTTGTGGCAGTTCTGCCTGCCCATGTTCGGCAGCATCATTTTCCAGCAGCTGTACAACATTGCCGACAGCCTTGTTGCCGGCAAGTTCATCGGCGAAAACGCATTGGCTGCTGTGGGCAACAGCTATGAGATCACCCTGATCTTCATTGCATTTGCTTTTGGCTGCAACATCGGCTGCTCGGTCATCGTGTCCCGCTATTTTGGCGCCAAGGATTACGACGAAATGAAGACCTCGGTCTACACCTCGCTGATCGGCTCTGCGGTGCTGTGTGCGGTGCTGATGCTGATCGGTCTGGTGGGCTGCCACGGCCTGCTGGAGCTCATTAACACCCCGGAGGAGATCCTTGCAGATTCTTCGCTGTATCTGGATATCTACGTGCTGGGCCTGCCTTTCATGTTCTTCTACAACATCGCCACCGGCATCTTCTCCGCTCTGGGCGACAGCAAAACGCCCTTCTACTTTCTGGCAGTCTCGTCCCTGTCCAACATCGGCGTGGACATCCTGTTCGTGGCCGGTTTCAAGATGGGCGTAGCCGGTGTGGCATGGGCCACCTTCCTGTGCCAGGGCGTGAGCTGCGTGCTGGCCATGGTGGTGGTGTTCCGCCGCATCGGTGCCTTCAAGTCCACCCACAAGGTGGTGCTCTTCTCCTGGAACATGCTGGGCAAGGTGGCCATGGTCGCCATCCCCAGCATCCTGCAGCAGAGCTTCGTCTCGGTGGGCAACATCATCCTGCAGAGCGTCATCAACACCTTTGGTGCCAGCGTCATCGCCGGTTACTCCGCAGCGGTCAAGCTGAACAATATGGTCATCACCTCCTTCACCACTCTGGGCAACGGCATTTCCAACTACACCTCCCAGAACATGGGTGCCGGCAAGATGGACCGTGTGCACGAGGGCTTTGGTGCAGGCCGCAATCTGGTGTGGATCATCTGCGTGCCCATCGTGCTCCTGTACTTCTTCTTCGGCCGCTTCCTGCTGCTGCTGTTCATGAATGACCCGCAGGGCCCGGCCATCGACACCGGTATGCTGTTTTTGCGCATCCTGTCTCCCTTCTACTTCGTGGTGTCGGTCAAGCTGGTCACCGACGGCATCCTGCGCGGCTGCGGCATGATGGTGCGCTTTATGATCGCCACCTTCTCCGATCTGATCCTGCGCGTCGGCATTGCCATCGTGCTCAGCAGCACCGCGCTGGGCTCCACCGGCATCTGGATGGCATGGCCTGTGGGCTGGTGCATCGGCACCGGTCTGTCGCTGGTGTTCTACTTTACCGCCATCCGCAAGGTCCTTGCAGATTCTCCGGCCAAAGCGGAAGCAGAGGGCGAAGCTGCCGGGGCGCGTGCTGAGGCTGTGTTTGCCGCAGACGCCGAAATGGAGATCCTGTAACCCTTTTGCAATTTGTGAATTGGATTCACCTGACACACAAATAAAATGAATAACTTGAAATAGTGCACAAAAACATCTATGTGGTTTTAGCTATTTTGTCAACAAAGTCCACAAACGGAAGCCAAAAGTATGGACGGTTTGTGAATTGCGCATTTGCGGCGGCGGGTCTATAATATTGATAACGAAGCAAGGTCGCTTTGAGGGAAGGGGCCTTGCTTCCGTTTTTATAATTGAATCACGAATGTTCCCAAGGAGGAAATTCACTATGAAAAAGATGATTTCTCGTCGTAATTTTCTGGCCGCTGCTGGCGTTGTTGCTGCAGCCGGCGTTCTGACCGCCTGCGGCGGTTCTTCCAGCAGCACTGCTGCCTCCACTGGTGCTGATGCTGCCGCTTCCGGCGACACCATCAAGGTCGGTGTTCTGGGCCCCATGACCGGCGATGTTTCCGTTTACGGTCTGGCTGTCATCAACGGTGCTACCCTGTACCTGAAGCAGGTCAACGAAAAGGGCGGCATCAACGGCAAGCAGCTGGAGATCATCACCATGGATGAGCAGGGCGATGCAACGCAGGCTGTCACCTGCTTCACCAAGATGTGCGATCAGGGCATCACCGCACTGGTGGGCGACGTTACCACCACCCCGACTCTGGCACTTGCTGCCGAGAGCGCAGACTACAACATGCCCATGGTCACCGCTTCCGCTACCGCCGAGGCTGTCACCTACGATGCCGAGACCGACACCGTGAACGAGAATGTGTTCCGCGCAACCTTCACCGACCCGTTCCAAGGCATCAAGATGGCTGACTACGCTTACCAGAAGCTGGGCTACACCAAGGCCGCTGTCATCTTCCAGAAGGGCGCTGACTACAACGAGGGTCTGGCAGAGAACTTCGTCAACGAGTTCGAGAGCCTGGGCGGCACCATCGTCGATCAGGAGACCTACTCCGAGGGCGATGTGGACTACAAGACCCAGCTGACCACCATTCTGGGCAAGGCTCCCGAAGTGGTGTTCTGCCCCAACTACTATCAGGAAGTCGGTCAGATCCTGGCTCAGGCTGAGAGCATCGGTCTGGCAGTTCCCTTCCTGGGCGGCGACGGCTGGGATGGTCTGGAAGGCTACGCAACGGCCGACCAGCTGAAGGACGCCTACTTCTGCGCAAACTACGCAAAGGGCTCCAACCCCGACTTTGAGAACGCATACAAGGCTGAGTACGGCGAGGAGTACCCCAACGGCTTCGCTCCTCTGGGCTACGATGCTGCCATGACCGTTGTCTACGGCATTCAGGCTGCTGAGGATGCCGGTCTGGCTGCTGGCGATGACGACTACAAGCAGGCCGTCATCGACGCCATCGCAGGCGGCACCATCGATGGCATCACCGGCACCTTCACCTTCGATGAGCACCACAACCCCGTCAAGCAGACCGCTATCCTGTGCTTTGACGGTGCAACCCCCGTTCTGAAGGAAATGTTCTGATCTGCTTTGATCCTGCGCACCGGTGTGCGGCATGAAGGCAGCACTCAGAAATAAATGACCCATTGCGGAGACCGCCGGAACAGGTTTTGCTCGGCTGTCTCCGCTTTTTTGGTAAAAAAGTGTATCCCAAAAGGCGGGTCCTCCGCCGCAAAGAAAGGAAGTATCAGTCCATGACAGTGTTTTTTAGCCAGCTGATCAACGGCCTGTCCCTTGGCAGCATCTATGCACTGATCGCACTGGGTTACAGCATGGTGTACGGCATCATCCTGCTGCTGAACTTTGCCCATGGCGATGTCATCATGGTTGGTGCATACATGTCCTGGTTCGTGATGAACCAGCTGGGCCTTGGCCCGGTCACCGCTGTGTGCGCCACCATCATCACCTGCACGCTGCTGGGTGTCGTGATCGAAAAGATCGCCTACACCCCGCTGCGCAGCGCGCCCCGTATCTCCCTGCTGATCACTGCCATCGGCGTGTCCTTCTTCCTGGAGTACGCCGCCGAGCTGATCCTGGGCTCCGGTGCAAAGGTCATTCCGGCCTACTACACCAACCAGACCTTCCGCATCGGCTCTGTGCCGCTGGGCCTCACCTCCATCATCACCCTGCTGGTCACGGTGCTGTCCATGCTGGTGCTGACCTTTCTGGTGCAGAAGACCAAGCTCGGCAAGGCCATGCGCGCCGTCTCTGAGGATATGGACGCTGCCCGCCTGATGGGCATCAATGTCAACAGCACCATTTCCTTTACCTTTGCGGTGGGTTCCGCTCTGGCCGGCATCGGCTCGGTGCTGTACTGCTGCTCTTACCCGCAGGCAACCCCCACCATGGGCTCCATGCTGGGCCTGAAGGCCTTCGTTGCAGCCGTTCTGGGCGGCATCGGCTCCATTCCCGGTGCCATGATCGGCGGCATCGCCATCGGCCTGTGCGAGTGCTTTGTTTCCGCCATCGGCCTTTCCGCATGGAAGGATGCCGTCACATTTGCGATCCTGATCATTGTGCTGCTGGTCAAGCCCACCGGCTTCCTTGGCCGCAAGGTTCAGGAAAAGGTGTAAGGAGGGCATGAAGATGAATACCAAACGCAAAACGCTCAAAATGCCCGTGCGCTACCTGATGAACGCCGTGCTGGTGGCTCTGCTGTTCGTGGGTCTGTCCTTCCTCACCCAGAACGTGCTGTCCACCTACCAGAACAAGGTGCTGCTCACCGTGGGCATCAACATCATTCTGGCCGTCTCGCTGAACATTGCCACCGGTTATCTGGGCCAGCTGCCGCTGGGCCACGCCGGTTTCATGGCCGTGGGTGCCTACACCTGCGCTTTGTTCACCAAGTACAGCAATCTGCCCTCCGGCGTTGCTTTTGTCGTGGGTCTGGTTCTGGCCTGCATCGTGGCTGCGCTGTTCGGCGTACTGATCGGCATTCCCGCCCTGCGCCTGACCGGTGACTATCTGGCCATCCTGACGCTGGGCTTTGGCGAGATCATCCGCATCACCCTGAACAACATCGATGATGTGCTGGGCTTCAAGCTGTTCTACGGTGCCAAGGGCCTGAAGAACATTCCCAAATATTCCAACTACTGGAACGTGTTCCTGTGCGTGGTCATCACCTGCTTTGCCATCCACGCCATGATGAAGAGCCGTCATGGCCGCGCCGTGCTGGCCATCCGCGACAACGAGATCGCAGCCGAGAGCTGCGGCATCCAGACTACTTATTATAAGGTCATGGCCTTTGCCTTCTCGGCTGCCTTCGCCGGTCTGGCCGGCGGTCTGTACGCCTGCTATCTGGGCGTTCTGGACCCCTCCACCTTCGGCTTTATGAAGTCCATCGAGATCCTGGTCATGGTGGTTCTGGGCGGCATGGGCTCCATGCTGGGCTCCATCCTGTCCGCGACCGTGCTGACCATCCTGCCCGAGGCTACCCGCAGCTTTGAGAGCTACCGCATGGTGGTCTACTCTCTGGTGCTGATCCTGATGATGATCTTCCGCCCGGGCGGACTGCTTGGCAGCTATGACTTCTCCATGAGCCGCATCGTGGAAAAGATCATGAACGGCGAGCTGTTCCGCAAGAAAGCAAAGGAGGGTGCAGACCATGAGTGAGTTCCAGACCAAGTTACACAGTGTGCCCTCCGGCGGCTTCCTGACCGACCGCGACATGGACAAAAAGCCCATTCTGGACGTGCGTGAGCTGGGCATCGACTTCGGCGGTCTGACCGCCGTGGACGGCTTCAACCTGATGATCGGCCGCAACGAGATCACCGGTCTGATCGGCCCCAACGGTGCCGGCAAGACCACCGTGTTCAACCTGCTGACCAACGTCTACCAGCCCACCCGCGGCTCCATCCTGATCGATGGCATGCCCACCGCCGGCAAAAAGACCTATCAGGTCAACCGCATGGGCGTGGCCCGCACCTTCCAGAATATCCGCCTGTTCAAGGAACTGAGCGTCATCGACAACATCAAGGTGGGCCTGCATGAATCCATGAAGTACAATCTGGCTTCCTCTCTGATCCGCCTGCCCAACTACTGGAAGGAAGAGAAGAAGTGCACCGAACGTGCTCTGGAGCTGCTGGATATCTTCCACATGGCAGACCTTGCCAATGTTCAGGCCGGCAGCCTGCCCTACGGCGCACAGCGCCGTCTGGAGATCATGCGCGCACTGGCCACCAGCCCGAAGCTGCTGCTGCTGGACGAGCCTGCTGCCGGTATGAACCCCTCCGAGACCGCAGAGCTGACCGAGACCATCCGCCGCATCCGCGACGAGTTCAACATCGCCGTGCTGCTGATCGAGCATGACATGAGTCTGGTCATGGGCATCTGCGAGGGCATCGCCGTGCTGAACTTCGGCCGCATCATCGCCAAGGGCACGCCGGATGAGATCCGCAACAACCCGCAGGTCATTGAGGCCTATCTGGGCAAGAAGGAGGGCTGACACATGGCTGATACGTTACTGAAGGTCGATAACATCAACGTTTACTACGGCAACATCCACGCCGTCAAGGGCATCTCCTTCGAGGTGAATCAGGGCGAGATCGTCACCCTGATCGGTGCCAACGGCGCCGGCAAGTCCACCACCCTGAAGACCATTTCCGGCCTGCTGAAGCCCAAGACCGGCGATATCCTGTACAAGGGCAGCAGCATCAAGGGCATGCGCGCCCACAAGATCGTGGAAGCGGGCCTTGCCCACGTGCCGGAAGGCCGCCATGTGTTCCTGCACATGACCGTGGAAGAAAATCTGGATATGGGTGCCTACACCCAGCCCAACTCCACCATTGCCCCCAACAAGGAAAAGGTGTTTGAGCTGTTCCCCCGCCTGAAGGAGCGCCGCAAGCAGCTGGCGGGCACCATGTCCGGCGGCGAACAGCAGATGCTGGCTATGGGCCGTGCCCTGATGAGCAACGCCTCCATGCTGATGCTGGACGAGCCCTCCATGGGCCTTTCGCCGCTGCTGGTGCAGGAGATCTTCGACATCATCCAGAACGTGCACAAGGAAGGCATGACCATCCTGCTGGTGGAGCAGAACGCGCAGATGGCCCTTTCCGTGGCAGACCGCGCCTACGTCCTTGAGACGGGCCGTGTGGTCATGGATGGCACCGGTGCCGAGCTGCTGACCAATGAGCGCGTGCGCAGCGCCTATCTGGGCGGCTGATCGCTGTAAAACAAAAAAGAGCTTCTGCACTGCAAAAGCTCATAAGACGAACCCCGGGACCGCAGGGCTGAAAAGCACCTTGCTGTCCCGGGGTCCTGTTTTTTTACGGCGGCAGGCTCTGCACCGGAAGCAGATGCTTCTCCCCCATTGCCGCCCCATTTCATTTATGCTACAATAGCCCTATCAAACATCTGTCTCTTATACACATCTCCGAGCCCACGAGACACTCGCTAATCTC
>OWIU01000764.1_pt1 | contig 11153 bp, 6 predicted proteins | sample 1732921 | NCBI WGS metagenome assembly OWIU01 (sample SAMN05065768, study PRJEB22554) | human gut metagenome | biome: ENVO:2100002; feature: ENVO:00000062; material: ENVO:00002003 | host: Homo sapiens | place: USA | reverse complement strand
GTCGTAAGAAATTAACTGTATCTGATGAATACAACGGAAAATAATTCATCTGACCAGAACAAATAAAAGGAGTAAAGTGAATCACTTTACTCCTTTTATTTTTATTCATTCTCCCGTATCCAGTCCATCACATTTGCCGGGGCGCGTTCTGCCAGCAGTTCTTTTTTCATAAAATCCATATAGGGGGCTACATGATCAAAAAACTTATAATATCCTTTGCACAGATAGTTCAGTCCCGGTTCTCCGTCCTCCGTCACAACAAATCGATTCTTGGGACATTCACCGTGACAGGCAAATTCATATTGGCAATCCAAGCATTGCCGTGGCAAGCTGTTGTGCTTCATAGCCCCAAATGCTTCCTGTTCTTTGCTATACATCATCTCCACCAATGTCTTCTGATAGATATTTCCCAATTTATATTCAGGAAAGACAAAGTGATCGCATGAATACACATCCCCATTAAACTCCATCACGGCGGCATGGCCACAATATTTTGCCATCGAACAAACACCCGGCTGTTGTCCCACCCAATTCGCCAACGTAGAATCGAATATCTGAATAAAGTAATTGCCTACATCTTTCTTTACCCATTCATCAAAGATGGTACAAAGAAAGTTTCCCCATTGTTCGGGCGAAACAGTAAAAGGCGCTACTTCCCCATCCTTCTGCTTTAAAGAAGAAAGCTTAAGCCCATCGGCCCGTTTAGATAGACGTTCTACAATCGGGGTAAACTGAATATAGTGACAATCCAACTCATCGCGGAAGAAGCGGTAAAAATCCAAAGGATAATCAGCATTATAGTCGTTCACCACTGCCATGGCATTCCATTCCACCCCATGCTTTTTCAACAAGTTGATACCACGCATCACCTTCACAAACGATGGCTGTCCCATCTTATTCTTCCGATACTCGTCATGAAATTCTTGCGGACCATCAATAGAGATGCCTACCAGAAAATTGTTCTCGCGAAAGAACTCACACCATTCATCTGTCAGCAGTGTACCGTTGGTCTGAATGCAATTATCAATCGTACGGCCTCCGGCATATTTCTTTTGAAGTTCCATCGCCTTTTTATAAAAAGACAAGGGGCGCATCAGGGTTTCACCTCCATGCCAAGTGAACAACACTTGAGGCATGGTTTGCGATTCAATATATTCTTTTATGAATTTCTCCAACAGTTCGTCACTCATCACATGGCGAGGCTGTTCTTCATATAACTTTGCTTTTTCCAGGTAATAACAATAGTCGCAAGCCAGATTGCATACTGCGCCCACGGGCTTGGTCATTACATAAAGCGGCTTCGCAAAGGGGGTTATGGTTGCTTCTTTCATCGGTCTTTCATTTATATCTTAGCGTTTATATTACAAAGATAAATCTATTTTTCTATCCACAGAGGAGAAAATGCAATTTTCGGCATGAAATTCATAACTGCCGTAGATCTGCTCATATTACGTGAGCCGGCCTTTGAGATAGAAATCTGTTTCTTCTTTTCTCCTTTCATTAACTGTTGAAACGTCCTGTTGATGGGGGTTCCGATAGTGAATGAACATCCCGTAATCGCCCTTTCAGCCTCCTTTCATCTGTAAAACTTCTTCTGGCAAGACAAATACTGAAGGCAGATTGTGAAGGGACTTGGAAAGCACAGCTGAAGGGAGGATGAGGGGAGCACTTTCAGGATTAATAAATTGATTACCTGTATATTACAATTAAAATGTAAGGATGAACGGAAAAAAGGGAATAACCGACTTAATAAGGGGTGATGCAACCTGCCCTTACATGAAAAACATACCGGGCTTAAAAAAAGACTTTGAGGTTTTTAAAAAACATCAAGGTCTTTTTGCAACATTCAGTGCGAGCTGCATATTTTTTAATGTACGTACGCATCGGAATACACATACGGTAGCATAAGTCTACACGTATATACGCATCAGGTCACACGTATATACGTATCGAGCTACACGTACGTACGCATGAGCCTGCACGTGTTATAATATACAATAAATATATTTATCAAATCGCTTTGCTATGGAGGCTGACACATTTGTCTGCCTTCACAGCAAAGCGATAATGAGAATTACCTTCGAGCACTGCCCAAAGGATATAAAGAAGTTATGTTTCCGTTTATTTCAACAAGATTCCAACCTCACCAACGGTGGTTGCCGGCTTGTTGTTTATTTCGGCAACAGGCTCCAGTTTAAAGTAACGCGCCGGATATTTCTTACCGAAACGAACAAAATAAGGAACAGGATTGTGCATGATGTTGCTGAATTCTCCACTGGCATCGCACTTAGTCCAATTCTTGCCATCGATACTAACATAGAAATTATACTTATAAATCGTTCCCGTAAGGTCTTCTTTTTGCGCAGGTGCATAACTGAAACCGATAACTTCCGATGCTTTACCCATATCCACCACCAAAGGAGTCAGAGCCTTAGCAGTCCATACAGTCTGAGGATCTCCGTCAATGGCATTAGCCGCTTCCGCCGGCATACCCACCGTTTTCCAGTCTTTCACCGAAACATCACTTAACTTCACTTTCACATTCTTTTCTGTCAAAGGTTGTGCATAATAAAGACCGATATTGGAAATATTGGCTGTTCCGCGAGCGGCATTTACAGTCACCCTCAACTTTTCCGCTTTGCTGTCAGAGAAACGGACAAGACGTTTATAACCCACCGTCGTTCCTTCAGCCACATGACGCCACGCCCCATTGGTAAACACCTCAATCGTAAAATCTTCTATGCGTTGTCCCTTAGAGATATCTTCCTGAATAAGGAATGTATTGACCAAAGCATCTTTTTTCAGTTTATACACTTTCGACTCACCGGCTTTGGCTGTCCATGCAGCATTCCCCTTTTCCACCTGATTGTCGGCAAATGTTTTTTTGACATAAGAAGCCAGTTCCTTGATGCGGTTGGCATCATTCTCGTGAATCAATCCGCGTCTGTCGGGAGGGATATTCAGCAACAGCACAGAGTTATACCCCACCGACTTGAAATAAATATCAGTCAGATGTGCCAATGATTTTACCTGGTTGTCCTGTTCGGCATGATAGAACCATCCCGGACGGATAGACACATCCACTTCCGACGGATACCAATAGAGTGCCGGAGCCTTCTCTAATAAAGCACGGCTTCCCAAATCCTTGCCGGTTCCTTTAATACCCAACTTTGCATAACTTTCGTCGGCACCCGCATAAGAATGGGGCATAAGAGCCGTAGCGCTCCATTCGGTTTCACGCCCGATACCACGTTCGTTGCCCACCCAGCGTACATCATCACCCATAATGGCTGTCACGGCTTTCGGTTGCAGTCGGCGGATGGTTTTCAAGATGGCATCCCAATCATAAATCTGCTTCTTGCCGTTGGGACCTTCTCCATTCGCACCGTCAAACCAAACTTCGTGCACTTCACCGTAATTGGTCAGAAGCTCGGTGAGCTGTTCGATAAAGAATTTATTGTATGCGGGAGAATCGCCATAACATTCGGCATTACGATCCCATGGAGACAGGTAAATACCAAACTTGATGCCGTACTTGTCGCAGGCGTCGCGCAACTCACGGACAACGTCTCCTTTGCCATTCTTCCACGGAGAATTGGCCACAGAATGTTTGGTTGTCTTAGTAGGCCAAAGGCAGAAACCATCATGGTGCTTGGCCGTAATAATCGCCATTTTGAAACCGCCTTCTTTCAGTGAGCGCACCCATTGTTCGCAATCCAGCTCGGTGGGATTGAAGACAGCAGGGTCTTCTTTTCCGCTTCCCCATTCATTGCCGGTAAACGTATTGATGCCAAAATGCAGGAAAGCGGTAAACTCCATTTGTTGCCATGCCAACTGTTGCGGAGTGGGCACCAGGCGGGAAGCCATATCCACTTTCTGTTCCAAAGTTGCCCCGACGGGGAAGGTCACTTGTTTCTCATAGTACTCCTGAGCTTGTGCACCTAAAAAGGCACAAACCAAGGCTGCAGTCAGAATTGTTTTTCTCATGTGTCTTATTTTTATTTTGCCAAAGGGCGAATCATAAATTCAAAAGTATGCTTTTGTACGGGGACAAGGTATTGGGGCAACACACCCGGTCCGCAAGTAGCGGTGCCCACTCCCGACTGTTCTGCATCGAGATGAACGGTTACAACACCTGTCCGTTTCAACTCATTGATATGAGTTGCCTTGTCCACATTCATATCCGTAAAAGGAATAACACTGAACTGAAAGTGCTTGTCCGAACGGAAAGTCAATCCGTTACCCGCCTCATCCGTCAGGTTCACCCAACGTACATCCGTGCGATTTCCTGTTGCCTGCGGTCTCACATAATAATGGAACATACGCTCTGCATCTGTGTGGTAAATGCCGATACGTCCCGACCGGTTACGGTCTGCATAAGTTTCATGCTCACCGCGTCCCAAATACGAAACTTGATTATAAGTATCCGGCATTTCGAAAGCCAGGCCGACTCTCGCCAACGAAGTAATAACGGCCGTATCAGGAACAAACGTTGTTTTCACTTCCAATGTACCATTTTTTCTCAACGTGTACAGGAAGTCGGCAGTACCCACTTTACGACCTTCGGCATTCAGCAATTCCACTTTGGCTTTGCCGCCTTTTGCAGACGATTCGACAAAAGTCGCTTTTTGAACCAAATTATCCAAGCCTGCCTTTTTCCAAGCTCGTGCACCACCTGTTCTTTCACGGTTATCATTATCTGTGACAGGACGATAAAGACTCAGCACAACGGGAGATGCCAGCATTTCCTTACCATTATACATATAAGAACGCAAGGCTCCTGTTTGCCGGTCAATATCCCATTTCACTTCCCCTTCCGGTTTGGAAACCTGCGCATGGAAATTCTTGCCGGCAGGCAAGACAAACTGATCATAAGCCACCTCAAAATCAGTTCCGATAAAAGGTTGAGGCGTATCAGGTGTCCAGCTCAGATTGAGATATGCTTCACGGATATTCGATGGCAACTTTATACGACCCAAAGCAAAATCAGCAGTTGCATGGGGAGCACAATCTATTTTGTGAGTACCTTCCTTGATGACGGTTCCATTATCACCTACCACCTGCCAATGCAGCGTATAGGCATTCAGATTAGTAAAATCGTACCAGTTTTTCACCTTTAACGAAAGATTGCGTCGGTCTGTCAGTGCCGACTTAATATACTGATAGTTTTTCTTTACCTCGATAAGGTGAGGATGTGGTTCACGAGCGGCATTCACCAGTCCGTTACAACAGAAATTGCCGAAACTGGGCACTCCTTCGGGACCATAATCGCCTCCATAGCTCCAATACCATTTACCGTTTTCATCTATCTCGCGGAAAGACTGGTCCACCCAATCCCAAATACAGCCACCTTGCACAATAGGTTCGGACTCAAAAACATCCATGTATTCTTTCAGTCCGCCACCACTGTTACCCATTGTATGCAGATATTCAGTCATTATAAAGGGACGGTAAACTTTCGGTTCGGTCTGGCGTGCATACGCCCTGAGTACATCTACACCACGATACATACGACAATAGATATCCGTATTGTAATTCTGCTCCGCACGTTCATACTGCACCGGCCGAGACTGTTCTATAGATTTCATCCAATCATAAGTACGTTCAAAATTGATACCATTGCCGGCTTCATTGCCCAATGACCAGATAACGATGGCAGGATGATTCTTTGAGCGCTCATACATACGCTGTATACGGTCCATGTGAGCAGGCAGCCAAGTAGAATCTTTCGCCAAAGATGCCGCACCATATCCCATACCGTGAGACTCGACATTCGCCTCATCAATCATATACAGTCCGTAGCGGTCGCATAACTGATACCAATAGGGATGAGTGGGATAATGAGAGTTACGGACAGTATTTATATTATGCTGTTTCATCAGTTTAATATCTTCTTCCATCAACTCTTTGCTCACGGTACGTCCCAATTGGGAGTGTTCATGTCGATTGGTGCCTTTCACCAGCACAGGCACGCCATTGATACAGAACCGTCCATCTTTTATTTCCGAAGTACGGAAACCAACCATACAACCGGTCAGTTCGGAAACTTCTCCATCGGGGTTCTTTAATTCCAAAACCAATGTATAAAGATTGGGATGCTCTGCACTCCAAGGCTTTACATCCGGTATCCGTTGTTCTTCAAAAGCAATGAAGTTACTGAGGCCTCTCGACTTAATCGGCTGCTCTCCCCTCAGTACGGTTCTTCCTGCAGCATCCTCCAAGCGATAAGACAAAGAAGAAGCTGAAGCAGAGGGTCCCTCAACAGTTGCCTCCAGTCCGAATATACCTTCTTTATACTCTTTCTTATCCAAAGACGAAATTACTTTATAATCTGAAATATATTGCTTGGGAGTGCTGTAAAGATATACATCACGCTCAATGCCGCTAAGCCGCCACATATCCTGACACTCCAGATAGGAACCGGCACTCCAACGGTATACTTCCAAGGCAACCGTATTCTCACCTTCCTGCAACTTATCCGTGATATCCCATTCTGCAGGAGTCTTCGAACCTTGGTTATAGCCAAGTAAATGGCCGTTCACCCAAATATAATAAAAGGAGATTACCCCTTCACAGCAAATTACCACACGGCGGTCTTTCCAGCTTGCCGGAATGCTGAATGTGCGACGGTAAGAGCCGACTTCATTTTCTTCATAAGGCACCAGTGGAGGATTCTTCTTAAAATGGAACATTTTGTCATCAAACTCATAAGTTTCGTTGACGTAAATGGCCGTTCCATAGCCTTGTCGTTCCCAGTTACCCGGTACATTGATCTCCGCCCAGCTTCCGTCATAGAATGAAGGCTTATAAAAATCCTTCGGACGGTTATCGGGATTCTTCACCCAATGAAATTTCCATTTTCCGTTCAGACTCATATAGTAAGGAGAATCCTCATAATTTCCATTCCGCACATCGCCTGCGTTCTTATAAGGCCATACATACGAATGCGGAGCCAGTTTGTTCAATCCGATAGCATACTGGCTCTGCCATTCGGGGTGTTGCTGTGCCATCATGGGAAGACAGCATACAAAAGCCAAAAGTCCCAGCAAGGTTTCTGTTATTCGCTTCTTCATCGTTCTAAAGTTTTTTTTGCTTATTCTATTATTAATTCGTCCACACATACACGCGCTTCCTGTCCCGGACGCACGTGGGTAAGCGGACATTCACCTGCCCCAAAGAGGATGACACGCACATAACGACCGGTATCATCCAAGTTGAACGGCAACTCTTCTATAAATGTACCTTCGCGGAATATTTCCTCCGGATCAAGCTCTTTGGAAGCTACTTTCCAATATTCAATATCTTCATTGGAAAGCCATACTTCAACCCGTTTGGGTTTATGTACTCCCATACCATAATTATTGATACAGCCCAATACCAACTTATTCAAATGCTCTCTCTTTCTCAAATCCAGCGTAAAGGCAATGGAATCATTCCGAGTCCACGACGCCCACTCCGAATCGGTATATTTCAGGCTGCCGCGAACGCCATTCACCATCACACGCTCCACCGGATTGCTGCGTAGCATCCGTTTAGCCGTTGCCTTGTTCCATTGAATGGGTAAAGTCAAAGTCTGCCCCATCTGTTTACCGTTTTTAAAAGTAGCGCTTTTGATGATTTGAGGAGTGGTAACTTGCCATTTGCGTTCATAAAGAGAAGACTTGGCAGTGGGCTGACTTCCGTTTGTGGTGTAACGTATCTCCACATCGGGGCGGATACATTCCAACTCTACTTGCAGACTGCCGTCCATCGGAGTCACTTTGTGCTGGATATTATACATGGAACGGGCATAAGTAATTCCTTTTACATCAAGATGCCCGGTAAAATTATCCAAAGACGCCAAGAATCTGTCCCAGTCCTTATACACCGGGAAAGTCCATGCTCCTTCGGCCACTGCCGCCAGACGGGGGAAGATAAGATATTCCACCTCTTCGGGCTTGTTGCAGAACTCAGTCCACATAGATCCCTGTATACCCATCAGCAATGAACGCATTTTCGTCGTCCAGCTTCGTTCCACCGGTTCGTAGTCATATATATCTTTCAATGTATTATTGCCGAAATAAGTGACCGGTTCAAACCATTGCGGACCTTGATAACGAATGAGGTACAACACACGTGCCGGAGTCATCACAAAACGATGTCCCTGTCTGGCTGCTTTCAATGCAGCCTGCCCGTATCCCTGCCAGCCAAAGATAACGGCACCATCGGGAATCTTGGTATTTGTCAGTTCATCCCAGCCCATAACTTCACGCCCTTTGCTCTTCACATAATTGCTCATACGCGCCATGAAGTAGCCCTGCAAGTCCTCTTCATTCTTCAGTCCTTCTTTCTTCATACGCGCCTGACACAACGGGCACACTTTCCAATGGGTTTTACGGGCTTCGTCACCACCCAAATGAATGTATTTGGAAGGAAACAACGCAACTACCTCATCAATTATATTTTGCAGAAAAGTAAAGACACTGTCATTGCCGGCACAGTAAATGATATCCGCATGATTTCCTCCCAGTCCGGGAAGCACACCGATGAATTTATCCACTACCGGACAAGCCAGCAAAGGATAAGCAGCCAACGCTGCATTGCTGTGTGCCGGCATCTCTATTTCGGGAATCACCTCTATCCGGCGTGCAGCCGCATAAGCAACAATCTCACGAATATCATCCTGAGTATAGAAGCCCTTTTCCACTGTCGGTTCACCCTGACGCTGGTTACGGCGTTCGGGGAAAAGTTTACCCGGGCGCTCCACCCGGCTTGCTCCTATTTCTGTCAGCAACGGATATTTCTTTATCTCGATACGCCAGCCATTATCATCCACCAAATGCAAATGCAACGTATTCAGTTTCAACATTCCCATGCAGTCAATGATACGAAGCAAATTCTCCTTGGGGACGAAAAAGCGGGCAACATCCACCATCAGTCCGCGATACCCGAACCGCGGCTCATCGGTAATGGTCATTGCCGGCACTATCCATTCCGTACCATCCACTTTGACCGCACTTTCTATTGCCGGCGGCAATAGCTGGCGGATACTCTGCAGAGCATAAAAGAAACCTTTGGCATCTGCTGCCCTGACGGTTATTTTCTTGGGAGTAATCTCCAGACAATAAGCTTCACTTTTAATAGTCTTATCTGTCTGAAGCACTAAATTTCCCTTTTTACTGTCCACTTTCAGTTTCGGGGTAAAACCGGCCGCACAAGTAAACTGGTCGGAAAGCAAACGGACAATGGCAGCCTGTTCTTCCGTTTCTACAGCAAAAACTGTTTTAGGAGTAAATTGAAAACTCCCGGTTCCCGGCACCACATTGGTCGGACAAGGTACTAAAGATATGGAAGCGGAGTTATTCGCTTCCATATTAATAACGGAAAAAAACAAGCCTAAAATAATCAGATAAATATATCTCATCATCGTATTTTACTCTTTATCCCTGTCTGGAGAGAAACGGACAGGGTCATTATACTGTTCCTGCAATTTCAGCAGTTCTTCTTTCAATTCCTTTACCACGGGCTCATATTCAGCCTGTCCGTAAAGATTATGCATTTCCATCGGATCTGACTGTAAGTCATACAGTTCCCACATATCAATGTCATTGTAGAAATGAATCAATTTATAACGGTCGGTACGCACACCATAATGACGTTTCACCATATGTTCTGCAGGATACTCATAAAAATGATAATACAATGCATTGCGCCAGTTCTGCGGATGCTCACCTTTCAGCAATGGAAGTAATGATACGCCATGTATGTCTTCGGGAACAGGGACACCGGCCAATTCAAGGAACGTAGGCGCATAGTCTATGTTCTGAACCATTTCGGTAATATCCCCTTTTCTGTCGAATCCTTTCGGCAGACGCATAATCAATGGAGTACGCATGGACTCTTCATACATAAAGCGTTTGTCAAACCAACCGTGCTCACCCATGTAGAACCCTTGGTCGGAAGTATAGACCACCAGTGTATTATCCAACAAATTCTTTTCTTTCAGATAATCAAGCACGCGGCCCACATTATCATCCAATGTCTTCACCACCTTGGCATAATCACGCATATAACGTTGGAATTTCCAATCGGCAAGTTCTTTTCCTTGCGGATTCTTCTGATAGAACTCCTTAATAATAGGAGCATAAAAATCATCATACTGTTTGCGCTCTTCCGGTGTCAGACGTCCGATAAAGTTCAAATAAGCCGATTTCAAGCGTGAATCCTTATTCATATCCAGCATCTTGGTATCATACATGATATCCATATCCTTAAAGATACTCATTTCCTGCGCAGCTGCCGCCGGACGCCCTTCATAATCATCATAAAAATTATCAGGCATAGTGAAGGTTTTGTCTTCGTATTCATTCAGATACTTCAACTCGGGCAACCAGTTGCGGTGAATCGCCTTGTGATGAATCAAAATACAAAACGGCTTATCCTTATCGCGTTGGTTCTCCATCCAGTCTATACTCATATCAGTAATGAGATTTGTCAGATAACCTTGTTTCTCTATCGTATCGTTTTGCATAGTAATGAAACGGGGATTATAGTAATCTCCCTGACCGGGTACGATCTCCCAATAATTAAATCCTGTCGGCAAGCTCTCCAAATGCCATTTACCCACCAAAGCAGTCTGGTAACCTGCTTTTTGCAACAGTTTTGGGAAAGTCTGTTGTGAAGAGTCAAACACACAAGTCGTGTTATCATAAAATTTATTGGCACAACTGTGCTTGCCGGTTATCATACAGGCACGGCTGGGACCACTCAAAGAGTTTGCCACAAAACTGTTGGTAAAGCGCACCCCGTCATTAGCAATTCTGTCAAGGTTAGGTGTTTCCATATAACGTTTATCATAACAGCTCATCATCTGGGCTGTATGGTCGTCTGTCATGATATAGACAATATTAAAAGGTTTCTGCTCCTCTGTTTTTTTCTGAGAAGCACATGAAGACATAGATGCCAAAGCCGTGACACCCGTCAACGAATAAAGTAAGCCGGAATGTAGGTTATTCATGATATAATATTTTAATAATGCAAAAGTAGGGATAAGGGCTCTGTCGGAGTTATACAGCATGTTCCATTAATCAGTCATTTTGTTCCATTCTATCATTTAAGGCAAGTGATATGTTGATTTAATATGTATTTTTGTCGAAAATATAAGTGTTATGAAG
>OWIU01000763.1_pt1 | contig 11156 bp, 6 predicted proteins | sample 1732921 | NCBI WGS metagenome assembly OWIU01 (sample SAMN05065768, study PRJEB22554) | human gut metagenome | biome: ENVO:2100002; feature: ENVO:00000062; material: ENVO:00002003 | host: Homo sapiens | place: USA | reverse complement strand
GAGATTAGCGAGTGTCTCGTGGGCTCGGAGATGTGTATAAGAGACAGGTTTTGCTTATGGCATATGACCGGTCTCCAATTGGAAGAATGATCATTTATCGCCTGGCAAAAGTTGCCATTAAAATGAAAAATTTTGATGAGGCGAAAGATTATTATCAGGAATTTGTGGAGATCGCACCACATGATAATTTGAAATATGTGTTGAAATACGAGATCTGCAAAGCCCAGGGTGCAAATATAGAAACTCTGATCGGAATTTTAGAGGAGTTAAAAGAGCAGGAATATACCGAAGAATGGGCATTTGAACTTGCATGTCTGTATCATAAAGCAGGTATGGCAGATAAGTGTGTGGAGGCATGTGATGAACTGGTACTGTGGTTTGGTGACGGTCCATATGTAGAGCGTGCCTTAGAACTGAAGATGATCTATCAGCCGTTAAATAAACAGCAGGAAGAAAAGTATCGCAGATTTTGTCAGAAACGCGAAGGTGTTGTTGAGGTCAGACCGGAGGAGGAGCTTGACTCCGGTGAGATCGTGAATGAAACCGTACAGATACCGGATGTGAAGCTTTCACCGGAACGGTTTAATACACAGAATCTGCAGGAAGAGCTGCAAAAGAGCATGCAGCAGATCATGCAGGCGACGGAAAAAGAAACTGTTACAGACAGTATGGACAACATCAAAAAGCTTGTGGAGGAGATTCCATATTTGCAGCTTCCGAAAGAAGAATATGATCCATCTGAGGAAGAGGAAGATACGCTGGAACATATAGAGACGGATCACGAGATCGATGATTCGTTAAAGATCAATTTCAAAGAGCTGCTTGCAGAAGAACATGATGGACAGATTGGGATGTATATGCCGGAGAAAACGGCATTAGAGCACCAGATCACAGGTCAGATGAGCATTGAAGAAGTGCTTGCTGAGTGGGAAAAGACGAAATATGCCGCAGAAGTTGCATTAGAAGATGCAAAGCAGCGCAGACTTGAATCTGCAAAGGCGCGTGCGCTGCAGGAAGCAGAAGAAATTATGGGACGTCTTGCAGACATTATTCCAAAGCTTGATGCAGGTGTTGCTCCAAAAGATATACTGCAGGATCAGTACATAGAAGGCAAGCCGTTAGAAAATGACAGGGCAGCAGCTATGGTTGCAAACATGAATCAGATCTTACAGGAAGAGATTGACCGGATATCGACAGAGACGGCGGATATCGATAAACAGCTGGCAGAGGCAGCCGGAACAGCAGCGTCAATGGGAGAGATATCTGGGCCAGGAGTGAATGCAGCGGAGCTTGCAGAAGAAGTATCCGGGATGATGCAGGAGACAGAAGATGTGGAAATATCCGGACAGGAGCAGATACCGGGATCTCAGCCGGATGAGGAAATCGCAGATCTCTCCGCAGAAGAAACGGATGAGGAAACTGTAGATCTCAGTACAGAGGAGAAGGCGGCAGAAGAAGTTTCAGATATTAGTGAAGAGAAAACATCTGAAGCAGATGATTTTGATATAGTTACCGCAGACACGATCGATCTTGGCAAAGTGGTAACGGAACAGGCATTAGCCGAAGCGGTAGAGCATATTACCGATACGGAAAGCGCGACGGATGATATCACACAGAAAGAGCTGGCTGACAACACGGCAGTTGAGGTAACGAAAGAGGTTCTTAAGAAAGAGGACCGGGTGGAAAGAGTCCTTCCGGAGATCACAGAGCCTGAGGATGAGACCGGTTTTGAGGCAGTTACATCACTGGGTGAAGAACTTCGGGGGATATTTACCTATTTTGTTTCGATCAAGGGAATGGAAGAACAGATTTGTCAGGCACTTACAGGTGCGGCAAGACATCTGATAACAGGAAAGGATGCTTCTACCGGAAATATGGTGATCCAGGGTGGCAGCGGAAGTGGCAAAACAGTCCTTGCAACGGCTATGGTGAAAGCACTTCAGAAAGAAACCGGAAAACCAAAAGGAAAGGTTGGAAAGATTGAAGCTTCCGCACTGAATAAAAAGGATGTAGCATCACTGTTAAAGAAAATTTCCGGGGGCTGTCTGATCATAGAGAAAGCCGGAGATATTTCCAAAGAAACGGCAGTCCGGCTGGCACTTCTTCTGAAAAGTGATACAAGCGGATTATTTGTCATTATGGAAGATACACACCGTGGAATTGAGAAGGCACTCGGCAGAGATGAAGGATTTGCTTCCCGTTTCTCTGAGAAGATCAATATTCCGATATTTACCAGTGATGAGCTTGTTTCATTTGCGAAAGCGTATGCAAACGAACTTGGCTATACAATAGATGAGATGGGTATTCTGGCACTTTACAACAGTATCAGCAATATTCAGAAATATGATAAGGCAACAACGCTTACAGAGGTAAAAGAGATTGTGGACGATGCGATTCATAAATCTGAGAAGGGCGGTTTACGAAAAGCATTTAGCATTATTACGTCCAGAAGATATGATGATGAAGATTATGTGATTCTTCGCGAAAAAGATTTTGGAATCTAAAATATACAGGCTATAATCATGACATAAAAATAAAGGGGTGTAAGGGTATGGCTAATTTTTCAGAGTTGGATCGCTATTTATTTGGACAGGCGACGCATTACGAGATTTACCGGAAACTGGGGGCTCATTTTACGGATCAATATGGAATTCGTGGAGTATGTTTTGATGTGTGGGCTCCGAATGCCGCAAGAATATGGGTGATTGGTTCTTTTAACGGATGGGATGAAACGGCAGATGAAATGACAAGGTTAGAGCCGGATACCATGGGAATATTCGAATTGTTTATTCCGGGGATCGAGGAAGGTGCACTGTATAAATACCTGATAGAGACGAAAGATGGAAAACGGCTCTATAAGGCGGATCCATATGCAAATTATGCAGAGCTTCGTCCGGGAACGGCATCTGCCGTCACGGATATAGAGCATTTTAAGTGGACCGATGAAAAATGGATGGAAGAGCGTGCAAAGACCAAAGATATCTATGCAAAACCTATGGCGATCTACGAGGTACATCCGGGATCCTGGATGCGCCATCCGGGCAGAGAGGATGACGGATTTTACAGTTATAGGGATCTTGTGAAATATCTGATCCCGTATGTGAAGGAGATGGGATATACACATATTGAGCTGATGGGTATTTCTGAGTATCCGTTTGACGGTTCCTGGGGATATCAGGTAACCGGTTATTATGCACCGACTTCCCGTTATGGAACGCCGCAGGATTTTGCATATTTTATCAATGAATGTCACAAGCACAAGATCAGTGTGATCCTAGACTGGGTGCCGGCGCATTTCCCGAAAGATGCACATGGACTGGCTGAGTTTGATGGAACATGTCTGTATGAATATGCGGATCCAAGAAAAGGAGAACATCCGGACTGGGGTACAAAGATATTTGATTACGGCAAGAATGAAGTAAAGAATTTCCTGATCGGCAGTGCATTGATGTGGATCGAGCATTATCATATTGACGGGCTGCGTGTGGATGCAGTGGCATCTATGTTATATCTGGATTATGGAAAGCAGCCGGGACAGTGGGTTCCGAATAAATACGGTGATAATAAGAATCTTGAGGCAGTGGAGTTTTTTAAGCATGTCAATACACTGATCCTTGGAAGAAACCCGGGAGCAGTCATGATCGCTGAGGAATCTACGGCATGGCCGAAAGTCACCGGCCGTGTGGAAGATGACGGACTGAATTTCAGTTATAAATGGAATATGGGATGGATGCATGATTTCCTGGATTATATGAAACTTGATCCGTATTTCCGCAAAGATAATCACCACAAAATGACTTTTGCCATGAGTTATAACGAGAGTGAGAAATACATTCTTGTGCTTTCCCATGACGAAGTGGTACATCTGAAATGTTCCATGATCAATAAGATGCCGGGCGAGATGGAAGATAAATTTAAAAATCTGATGGTCGGCTATGCGTTTATGATGGGACATCCTGGCAAAAAACTTCTGTTTATGGGACAGGAATTTGCACAGCTTCAGGAGTGGAGTGAGGCGAGAGAATTAGACTGGTATCTGCTGGAAAACCCGGATCATAAGCATATGCAGAACTGGGTAAAGAAATTATTACATATTTATCAGAAAAATCCGGCACTCTATGAACTTGACAGCAGCTGGGGTGGATTTGAATGGATCAATGCAAATGATGCTGAGCGCAGTATTTTCAGCTTTATCAGAAAGAGCAAAGACGGAAAGAATAATCTGCTTTTTGTATGCAATTTTACACCGGTGGAACGCAGCGACTACCGCGTAGGCGTACCAAAACACAAGACTTATAAACTGATTTTAAACAGTGACGATGCAGAATTTGGCGGAAGCGGCAAAGAGCGTCCGGTAAATTATAAATCTGTGTCGAAGGAATGTGATGGAAGACCATACTCGTTTGCATATCCGCTTCCGGGCTTTGGTGTGGCAGTATTCCGCTATTAAGAACTGTATAAAATAGCAGAACAGCGTTTGGAATCGTATCGAAAAACTTAATAAATGTGCTGATGTATCCGATATATACATCAGCTATGGATGGCGCAGATATTTCAGGGAAGTGAAAGTATGCGCCATTCTTTTGTCCTGATATAACCGGATTGGTCAGATATAACTGAGTGAAAAGCAGAAATCAGGCAAGGAAAAACTGTACGGAAAGTATGTAAGAACAGAAATGACAAGGAGAGTCGGATCATGAGAATAGATAACCAACAGCAGCAGAATAAGGGCGTGATGGATTTAATGCCGCAGACAGGCGCCGTGGAAGAAAAAAACGGAATTCAGATGTTTGCGGATGCGGTAAAGACAGAGAGTAGTAAAAAATCTGCAGGAACTACGTCTTTTCAGGCAAAAGAGATTACTTATCTGAATCCGGCAAAAGAAGAGAAAAAGACGGTCATAGATGAAATAGAGCAGTCCGGTTCCATGGATGCAGGCGAGCGAAAAGCACAGATGGCTGTGCTTGCGGAAACTACTTCACCGGAAGATTATGAAAAAATGCAGGAGGATGGCTTTTCGCTGGATGATACCACGAGCAATAAGATCGTGACCGTGACGGATAAGATCAAAGCACAGCTGGCAAAGGCGGGGGTGGATATTTCTAAATTTGGAGATGATCTTGATCTCGAACAGCTTGCACAGATCACGGGCAGTCCGGAACTTGCAGTTCAGATCGCAAACAGTCTGCGGGAAGCGGATCTGCCGCTTGCGGATGATAATTTTAAACAGATCGCAGAGACAGTAAATATGGCGGATTCTTTATCCGCATTGGATGATGGCGCTGTAAAATATCTGATTGATAATCGGTTAGAGCCTACGGTGCGAAATATATATTTTGCTGAGCATTCTGCAAGTGCAGGCTATATTTCGGCAGAACAGCAGGATATTTCGTCCTTCCTTCCACAGGTGAAAAACGTGATCGCATCAGCAGGACTGGAAGTAAATGATGATACCATTGCAACCAGTAAGTGGATGTTAGAAAATGATATACCGCTGACGAAGGAGAATCTTACTTATGCACAGGCTCTGCGCCAGACGGGACTGACCACGGGGGCAGAAGATATTGCCGCACTTGCAGCAGAGGCGGTCAGCGAAGGGAAAAGCGCACAGGATGCGGTGATCCTGTCCGGCTATACATGGATGGAGCAGGCGAAAGACGCTGTGGATACCGTAGAAAATGCCACGGATGAAGATCTTGCTTATATCGTGGAAAAAGGATTGCCACTTACCCTGGACAGTTTAAGGGAAGCTGCGGCAAATCGGACATCGGGAACGGCGGCATCAGAAAGCCAGACGGTGGGAACTGTGGCATCACCTGAAGCTCAGAGTGAGGATGCAGCGCAGAGCATTGCGAACGAGAGTTATACCCCAAAAGGGCAGCAGCTTCTGACGGCACGCAGACAGTTAGAAGAAATTCGTCTTGCAATGACGGTGGAAGCAAATTACCGTCTATTAAAACAGGGGGTTTCCATTGACACCGAGCCGTTGGTAAAACTGGTGGAACAGCTGAAGGATCAGGAAAATGCATATTATAAAAATCTCCTGATATCTGAAGGTGTGGATGTGAACGACGAGCAGGTGGAACTTTTTAGAGAGGTCGATAAAAAAGTTTCCGATATGCGTTATGTTCCGGCATATGTGCTTGGAATGAAAGATGCCGAGGTGTCGACGATCAATGGTGTCCATAAAGCCGGTATGGAACTGAAAAGTTCTTTTGAAAAGGCAAGTCAGCAGTATGAGACCCTGATGACAGCACCGAGAACTGATCTGGGGGATTCCATCCAGAAGGCATTCCGTAACGTGGATGATATTTTAAACGACCTTGATATGGAACTGACGGATGAAAACCGTCGTGCGGTTCGGATTCTTGGATATAACAGTATCGAGATCACCCAGGATTCTGTGTTTCAGATGAAAGCAGCAGATGAAGAAGTGCAGCGTGTCTTTAAAAATATGACTCCGGCGGTTGTTACACAGATGATAAAACGTGGGATCAACCCACTGGAAATGGATTTTACATCGTTAAACCAGGAGGCAGAGAATATTAAGAGCGAGGAGTCTGGTAGGGAGGATAACCGTAGATTCAGTGAATATCTCTGGAAAATGGAACAGAATCACGAAATCAGTGAGGAGGAGCGAAGCTCTTATATAGGAATCTATCGTCTGATCCGACAGGTAGAAAATACAGATGGTGCAGCAATCGGTGCACTGATACAGCAGGGATCGCCCCTTACGATGAAAAATCTTCTGACAGCTGTGCGGTCTGAAAAACGCAGCAATAAGATGGATTATTCTGTAGATTCTGATTTTAATGGCGTATCCGGGACATCCAATGGCAGCTCGATTACGGATCAGATTGAGGCAGCCTATCAGAATAACTGCTTAAAAGATGCTTCGGAATTACTGACACCGGAGCGTGCGAAAGTGTTGTTTGATCAGGATTCTGACTGGGAGAACATGACGCCGGAGGAATTTAAAGCAACGCTGGAGCTGGCAAAAGAACAGGCAGATGAGAGTGGCATTGATGCAGATTATGCAAAAGAGCAGCTTGCGCAGTTAGAGCAGGCAGCAAATGCGGATGAGAGTATTTATCGTATTTTGGATAAATATGATATTCCAAATACAATATCAAATGTGCTGGCAATGGAATCCATGCTCAACCAGCGTAATCAGATGTTTCGTAAGATTTTTGGAAGCAGTATGGCAGACCACAATGGAGACAATCAGGTAGATGCGGATGATTTAGAAGCAATTAAGCAGGAATTGTTAGAGGAATTTGGAGAAGCTGTTTCAGAACCGGCAGATATGGCGGCTGCGCAGGAGAAGTTAGGCGAACTCGCAGAAAATGTGATGAAGACGATGATAAACAGCGATCATGTGACGAGTCTTGATGTGCGTGAGATGAAAATGCTTTCCGCGCAGCTTTCCGTAAACAGTATTCTTGCAAAAGAAGAGCAGTATGCTGTTCCAGTAATGGTCAATGATGAACTTATGAATGTTTCTGTTAAAATCGTGCGCGGTGTGGACAAAAAAGGAATCGTCGATATAATGATGGAAAGTGAATTGCGCGGAAAGATCGCGGCGACATTCCAGGCAAAGGAAGATGGTATACATGGACTGGTCGCCACAGATTCAGAGGAGACGGCAGAACTCTTTGAAGAACAGGCACAGAATCTTATGGATTCGCTTGGCGGAGAGAATGATGATGTTACAGAATTACACTGTGCACACATAAAGGACCTTGATCTGAATCATTTCTCCATGGGAGCGTTTGGAGTCGATGCAAAGAATGAAACTCCGACCTCTGAGGATCAGGATACTTACCGTGTGCAGACCTCACGTTTGTATGGAATTGCAGAGCATTTTATCAAAGCAGTAAAAGGAACACTCGCACAGGAGGCATAAAAATTGATTTTCGGACTACATGGATTCCGATAGATAATTTTGTATACCGATATATATGGCATTTACGAGCTTATTTTGGTAGTCGTCTGTCAAAAGAAGATCTGCCTCTGTCGGATTACTTAGAAACCCACACTCTACAATAACGGTAGGTGTGGGTGTTTTTTTGAGCAGATAATAGCTTTCATTTGCTTTTGCAACGCGGTGATTATCAGGATCAACATTTGCGATCAGGCTGTCCTGGATCGTATCTGCCAGTTTTTTTCCATCCTGCGACTGACCAAAATAAAATACCTGTGCACCGCAGACTTCCGGAGACGGATAGCTGTTCTGGTGCAGGCTGACCGTAAAGATGGGGGCTGCCTCCGTGATGATTTTACAGCGGTTTTGCATATCTTCCGCTTTTTTGTTGGTGTTTCCCTCAGAATAAAGACCGATGTCCGAGTCGCGTGTTAGGATAATCCGGATGGAATCCTGCTTGAATTTATCCCGAAGTTTCAGTGCCAGTGCAAGATTGATGTCCTTTTCCAGTGCGTCATTGGTGCCGACTTTGCCGGGATCGATACCGCCGTGCCCGGCATCGATCACGATCGATAAATTACCGGAAGGTGAGCTGGTCTGTCCGGTGTCCCCGGTAAGCTCTGTATTATGTGCGGAATCTGTGTCCGGTGTGCCTTTTGTGTCTATGTGACTGTTTTGTACAAGTATGGCGCTTTGACTTCCAAGAAAAAATGCGGCGATCACCAGACAGACAGCCATGATAAGTTCTATCTTTTTTTTCATAAAAACCCCGGAGTATCGTTTTTATAAAATATTCACGATATCCGGGGTTTATGTCATAATAAAATGATTGAATATTTGAATGATTGTATTTAATTGATGTATTTAATGATAGTGTCCCAGATAGAAGGCAGCTCTAAACCAAGTTTCCAGAAGGAGCCGCCGGCAAGCTGGTTTTCCTGAAGGACTTTTAATTTCTCTTCCAGGGAAGCAGCATTCTCCACCCATATTTTGTAAGTGATACCATTGTTTTCGTATTGTACATAATATTGACCGTCAATGTCTGACCATACCGGTTCGGCAGCATTTGTACTGATCAGTTTTTGAATCTCTGACATGCTTGTTGCATAGGAATCCAGTGTAAAAAGCTGATAGCTGTCGGCTGAGTCACTGGTGCCAGCAGCTTCATCGGCAGCCTGGGCATCGGCAGCAGCATTGTCTGTTTCATCAGTGTCGTTATTATTGTTATCGGATGTCTGTGTTGTGCTGTCAGCACCTGTGGTGTCATCAACAGGTGTCTCGGACCATACACGGGCATAAAACGGCATGCCTAAGATCAGCTGATCTGCCGGAACTTCTTTTAAGGTATTGGCAACGCCTTCTTTTACAAAGCCGATCGAAGCTACAGATCCTGCTTCCTCAGAACCGGCATAATGTTCATCGTATGCCATGACAACAACATAGTCTGCAAAAGTTGCCTGTTCTGCGCGATTATAGAATGCAGTAAAACTACTGGGAACATAATCGTCCACGGAAAGAACAATGCCATTGTTTGCACATTTTAATGACAACTCCCGTATGAACTGAATATAAGAGTCACCGACTTCAGAACTTAATGCTTCAAAGTCAACATTGATACCGTCAAAATTATATTGAATAGCTGCGGAGATCAGGTTATTGATCAGGTTCTCACGTTTGGATGTATAAGTTAAAACGGATGTGGTGTCGACATCTTTGTTTTCCAGATTGCTTACAAGTGCCCAGACTTCAATACCTTTCTGGTGGCAGTAATTTACATAGTCGGAGCTTGCAAGTGAGGCAATGTTTCCGTTATTGTCATTCAGGTAAAACCATGTAGGGGAGATAACATTGATCCCCTTGGTGTTCTGAAGCACGGATGCAATGGTTGTATTGGCATCTGCGTTTGTGATCTGATGCCATGCCATATTGATCTTAAAATCTTTTTTTATATGTGTAAATTCTTCCGCAACATAATCGCTGGTCAGCGTTTTTGTGGATGTTGCGCCAAGTGCTTTTGATTTGATATATCCGATGATTCCTTCTGCAGTGGATACTTTTGTCCAGGTATCTCCTGTTTCTAAAACGGTAACTTCCGTGTTTTTGCCAATATCTGCGAGGATCGGACTCTTGATGCCGCCTTTTTGACGGAGCTGTGTTTTTTGCTTCGCCGGCGCAGTGGTGTAGTCACCCCAGGCAGTCGTAAGAATTACACGGTTTGGTGAGTCAAGTACTTCATAGGAGAAATCGGAGTACAGTTTTAAAAAGTCGATTGCGATATATGCAGTCTGGGCATCCGCCTTGACAATTGGGTGATCTAAGGAATGAGAATCCTTTGTCACATAATAGCTGGTACTGTCTGCATCCGCAGAAATCAAATCTGTTGCAGTTGTGTAAAGAAGTTTGTTTTCATTGTGATCCCAGTAAAAACGGTCATTCAGATAAGAACATACAGTTTCATAATCAAGATAGACAGTTCCGTTAAGGAGTTTTCCTTTTGCGTCGAGAATCTGGTTATCTAAGATCAGGGCTACGTCCTGTTCGCCGGACAGATTATAATAATCAGATAAATTCATATGTTCTTTGGAAGGTGTATATTTTTCTATGATGCTTCCGAGAAGCATAAAACAGATAATGACGACGATCAGAGCGCCGGCAGCCAAAATAGGGACAAATTTTTTCTTCATGTTAAGAACCCTCTTCTTCTTAAGAATTATCGTTTGTGTTCCTATTGTAGCATAATGATATGTAAATTCAAAGTTATTTACTCTTATTTTACGGCAGAGCTTATGTTCGGTAAAACTCTGCCGTTTCTTTTTGTCGGATTTGTATATCGTCTTAGATATTTTTTCTTATTCTGACCGGGTGGGCATTGAGGTACTCCATCCCTGTCAACTGTTATGATACCGGATCTGTCTGCAAAATGTACAGACCGTTATCAAAGGTTCGTTTTTTTGATCTTATCAAAATGTAATTCTGTTAACACCCCCTCGTTGAATATATAATCTCTCATGTAAGAATTTTCTTCTGTGACGGAAAGCTCTTCTGTGACCTCTTTTGAATTGCTTGGCACACCTTCGAACCAGATGGTTGTCCCCATATGTTCTAAGGAAGAGAGCTCTAAATAAAGCTTTTTCATATGTTTAGAATCCAATGTAGTTATCCCCCGTTATTACTTACTGTATGACCTGTCTCTTATACACATCTCCGAGCCCACGAGACACTCGCTAATCTC
>OWIU01000733.1_pt1 | contig 11420 bp, 7 predicted proteins | sample 1732921 | NCBI WGS metagenome assembly OWIU01 (sample SAMN05065768, study PRJEB22554) | human gut metagenome | biome: ENVO:2100002; feature: ENVO:00000062; material: ENVO:00002003 | host: Homo sapiens | place: USA | reverse complement strand
GAGATTAGCGAGTGTCTCGTGGGCTCGGAGATGTGTATAAGAGACAGGTGTATCTGAGGGAGGCAGAAAAATTTGTCCGGTATTTAAATGGAAAGGAAATTACAAAAGATCGGACGATGCTTTACAGAGAAAAATTACGGGAGGAGGATCTTTCTCCTGCGACGATCAATCTTTATGTTATAGCGGTAAATCGATATTTAAGATATTTAGAATGCGGGCAGGCATCTATAAAGACATTAAAAGTGCAGAAAAAATGCAGTGTGGAAAATGTCATTAGCCGGAAAGAGTATCAGGAATTGTTAAATTATGCAAAACGCAGTGGCAGGGAAAAATATTATTATATTATGAGGACATTGGCACTTACCGGAATACGTGTCAGTGAGCTCCAATATATTACAGTCGAAACATTAGAGACCGGAAGAGTGCAGGTTTATAATAAAGGGAAAATCAGAGATGTTTATTTACCGGATATTCTGATCCGTGAATTAAAAAAATTTTGCAGAGAGGAAAAAGAAAATGATGGAATCATATTTCGGGGAAGAGGAGGAGATCCGATCAACCGTATCACTGTTTATAAAATGATCGCATATCTTGGGGATATGGTTGGGATTAAAAAAGAAAAGGTTCATCCCCATAGTTTTCGGCATTTTTTCGCAATCAGCTATATGGAGCGCTATGGAAACCTTGCAGAGCTTGCAGATCTGTTAGGGCATACGAGCATTGAAACGACCCGCATCTATACAACGTCTACCGTAGAAGAAAAACGTAGAAAGCTTAATAATCTTGGATTATAGATGCAACAAAATATTGTATTATGTTACTAAACTCATATGTAGAAAGGTTATGTCTTAAATGCATAAAGACATAATGTATTTTCTGTGAAAATACGTGCATATGAAGAACACACACACATGGAAAGTGAGGAAAAAAAATGAGGGCAAAACAAGTAACAGCCTTAATGATGGCTGCAACGTTAGCGGTAACTGGTAACGGCGTTACAGCATTTGCAGAGCCGGTAGCAAATGTTGAAGCTGGGGATGCGGCAACAGAAGCTTTAAACGTTGAAACAACAGAAGAGGTTGAGACAGCAGCAGAGGTTGAGGTAACAGAAGATTCAGAAGACGTGACAAAGAGTGCACAGAAGGATGCTTCTTCCGATGTTACTGTAGAAACAAAAACAAGCGCAACTACAGTAAAAGCAGGTGCGACAGTTACTGTAACAACAACTGTCAAAGGGGATAAATTAACTAATGGTACTCTTACAGTAAAAAGCTATGAGTTGATTGCAACAAAATCTGCAGTTGACACGACAATTGCAACCAGTGCAGATGGTACATTTGTATTTGCACCAGAGAAAGATACGACGTACAAAGTAAAAGCAGTGTTCACACATGCAAGCGAGAAAAATGAATATTATGCAGAAAAAGCGCTTGATGCATTTACTATCGAAGCAGCATCTATCGCAACAAACAGACTTCATGTGCCGGAAGTTACTACCATTAGCAATAAAGATGGAGCTGCTTTAAATACTACAGCTGCTCCGGAAGTAACAGCAGCACTTGAGACAGCAAATAAGTTAGATGAAGCATATGGTAAGTGGACTGTGAAAGATGAGGCAGTTACAACAGCTACAAAAGAGATTGTCTTTACATTCACAGCAACAGACGGTGTATATACCATTGATAACAGTGATACTGCTGCAGTAGAGACAGATAAGACATATGAAAAAACAGTATCTGTTAAAGTTGTTCAGCTTGCTACAGGTGTTTCCATTGAGGATGAAAACGGTCCTATTTCAACTACAGTAGAGATGGCAACCACCGATAAGAAAGCTTTGACAGCAAAAGTTGCAGCAGGATCAGGAAGTGATACTGTTTCCAATGCAAAGGTTACATGGACATCCAGTGATTCCAGCAAAGTAAAAGTTACAGCAACTGGTGACAATGAGGCTGTTATCACAGCAGTTTCTAAAACAGAGGCTGGGAAAGAGGTAACAATTACCGCAACAACAACAGACGGAACTCAGAAAGTCGGCGAGATCAAAGTTGCTGTAAAAGAGGGAATCAATGCAGACAGCATTTCATTTGATTCCAAACTTCCTGAGATTACTTATGAGGGAGCTGGAGATCTTGAAGATTACTACAAAGATTATGTGGCTGCATTAAACAAAAAGACCACAATTGGTACTTACAGCATTAAAGATACATCAGAAACAATTGATTCTGTTGGCGGTGTAGATAAGACTTCAACTGTAGCTTCTTTGAAAACCAATACAGAAAATTCCCAGACAATCAAAAACGGTTTGACAATTGTTTTCACATTAAGTGATGATGCTGGTCTTACACCGGTTGATGGAAAAACAAAATGGGATACGAAAACAGTTGAGAAGACATACGATGTTGTAATCAACAGAGCAGTGATCAATCGTGATGCTTCTGCGGTAACTGGTAAGTTGGAGAGCAGTTATGCTGCCGGAGTAAAATTAAGTGAAATCTTAGCTGGAAAAAATGATACTGAATTTGACATCGAAATTCAGAAAAAAGTAGATGGCGCATGGCAGACAATCTCTGATGATACACCAAACATCGGTACACTTGCAAATTATCAGGTAAAATATTCTCTGAAAGACAGCGCAAAAAATGTATACACATTAAGCGGTGCAGATGCAAATGGATATAAATATGTATCCTTAAGCGGCGTTTCTATCACACAGCCTGTATTAACAGATGTTAAGGCAGAAAATAAATCTGAAAATTTAACAGCAGATAAATTTAAAGATAAAGATACGCTTACGCTGAAAGCATCTTACAATGAAAAGAAACTTGGAACTGCTAATTATACTGTTTCTTATCAGTGGTATAAACTGAATGAGAAAACGAATAAGTATGTAGCAATTAAAAGTGCAACATCTGATACTTATACGACAAGTACATTTGCTGACATCCCAGGTACATACTATTGTGAGATCACAGCAGATGTAAAAGGATCTGTAAAAGATTTCCTTCCGGATGCAACAGATGCTCAGGTTGAAGCATACAGCAAACTGGTAAAATCAACAAACAAAGTTACGGTTGAGGCTACTAAGATTACAGTTGATACTACTACTTCAGGTTTAGGCTTAAGCAAAACGGAAGCTACTTATGGTGCTACAGCAGATGTAAAGGCTATCGCAAAGGTTACTGCAGATGATGTTTCCGCTTATCGTGTATATTACAAACAGGTTACTACAGTAGCAAATAAACCGTCTTTAGGTGAAGCAAAAGACATCACAAAGAAATCCGTAAATGAAGATGAAGCTTTCCTGTTCAAGAGTGGAAGAACAATTTCCGAAAGCCTTGGTAACTTAGATGCTGGTACATACAGAATCTACTTAGAGGTTACAGCCGGAAAAGAGACAACAAGCTATGAGATCGGTGATATCAAAGTAGCTCAGAAAGAGATCACCGGATTAAATTCCAAGAATCTTAAAGTTGAGGATGCTACTTATGGTCAGAAGTTAAGCGATGCTAAGATCATTTACAATGACACAGAGATTGATGCAGCGTTAGATTTTGCATTTGTTGATAACACAGTAGCAGACGCTGGAAGCTATACAAGCAAAGAGGTAGCTGTTTCAGTTGTTGATCCAAACTACACAACAGATACAAAGGTAACATTAAAAGCAAATGTAAATGTTGCAAAAGCTCCTCTTTCCGTAACTGCAAAAGATGTAACGATCGAGCAGGGTCAGGAAGCAGCACTTGACGGAACCGTAAAAGGTTTATTTGGCAAAGATACTGCAAAAGTTACTTATGCAGTATTAGGTACAGATGGAAAAGCTGTTCAGTCAACAAAGAACTTAGCAGTTGGTACATATAAGATCCGTGCAACTGTAGAAGATCAGAAAAACTACGATGTAACATCAGTAGTAGATGGAACATTAACTGTAAATGCAGTAGCAGCAACAGGTGTAACTGTAAACACAACTGCATTAAAGATCAATGTTGGTGAATCCAGACAGGTCAGCGCAACAGTAGCTCCTGCAAATGCAGCAGATAAGAATGTTACATGGTCTTCCGACAACACAGCAGTAGCAAAAGTTACATCTGATGGTGTGGTTTATGCAATCGCAGAAGGAACTGCAAATGTTACCGCTAAGACAGCAAACGGCAAGACAGCAACAATCGCAGTAACTGTTTCAACAGTAAAAGCTGATTCTGTAAAACTGAGCGCAAGCAAAGTAACTTTAACTTCTATCGGTGCATCTAAGACAGTAAAAGCAACAGTAAATCCGACAAACACAACAGATAAGACTGTTACATGGAAATCTTCCAATAAGAAAGTTGCAACTGTAGATAAGAACGGTAAGATCGTTGCAAAAGGAAATGGTAAAGCAACCATCACAGTTAAGACAGCAAATGGCAAGAAAGCAACTGTTAAGGTAACTGTAAAACAGGCAACCAAGAAAGTTGTATTAAAAGTAGGCAAGAAGGTTGTAACAGGTAAGACCTATACCTTAAAGGAAGGTAAGAAAGCAACTGTAAAAGCAACTGTAACAGATGCAAAGGGCAAGAAAGTTACTTCCGGAAACCAGAAGATCAAATGGACTACTTCAAATAAGAAAGTAGCAACCATCAGCAAGAGCGGTAAGATCACAGCTAAGAAAGCAGGCACTGTAAAGATCACAGCTAAGACAGCAGATGGTAAGAAAGTAACATTCAAAGTAAAAGTTAAATAATTGAAAACCTGAAACATACGGACACATGACCTGAGATGCGATAATCCTCTGGTATCGGCATTGAGGGAAAAATCAGGGATCACGAACGGGCGGCATAAAGTTTTGTGCCGCCCGTTTTGTGTGAAATATGTCTAATATGGTACAGCAGGATGTGTTGCAGTTTTCACAAAAATAATTTGAAAACGCTTATTTTGCTGACTTTTTGGGGAAAATAATGATATAGTAAAAATACTGGGTGGAGAATTACCTGTATGTTATCGTTTAAAATGGAAACTGGAGAAAGGAGAATCAGAAGAATGTTTGAAATCGGAGAATATGTTGTGTGTGGCGCGAAAGGTGTCTGTCAGATCAGGGATATTACCCATATTGATATGTCGGGAGCAGACAAAGAGAAGCTGTATTACGTTTTAGCCCCGGTCGGAGATAAGAATGGGACTATTTATGTTCCGACGGACAGTGAAAAGATTATAATGCGCAGAACGATTTCAAAAGAAGAGGCAGAGAGGCTGATTGACGAATTACCGCAGATTGAACTTCTGTGGGTGCCGGATGACAAACAGCGTGAGGAAACATACAAAGAGGCACTCCGTACCTGTGATTATCATGCATGGGTGAGCATTGTAAAGACTTTGTATCAGCGGAAAAAAGAGCGGTTGGCACAGGGAAAGAAAGCAACTGCAGTGGATGAACGCTATATGAAAGCGGCCGAAAATGGACTGTATGGTGAGTTGTCGCTGACACTTGGAGTACCGAGGGAAAAGATGGAAGATTATATCAGAGAGAGACTTTCGTAAGGAAGGGATTTGACCGGATAGTGAGTGTACAGACAGACGGATCGTCAGAAAAAAGGTGGGCAGCTGGCAGAAATTTGATCCTGGGATCAATTCTGGAAGCTGTCCACCTTTTTTAGAAGGGATTGTTATGTAACTGTCAGATCGTCGTGTTCACGCCGTTAACGGCAGCATGTTCATCCTCGTCCATCGGGATGACAAGGCATTTCTGACCGTCGATAACCTGAGAGTGGATCTGATCGACTTTTTCCGGTTTGACACGCAGAATGACATCATAGGTTTTGACTGCCGGGACGTCATCCCCGTCAGATTCTTCTACCGGAAGAGTGCGTGTTTCTTCTAACTGCTGTTTCAAATTTTCAACCTGCTGTACCAACTCTAATTTTTCTTTGCGTCTGGCATTTGCCTCCACCAGTTTCGGATCTACTAAATGTTCTGCGACCGGGACTTCTTCTCCAAATACATTTTCATAGGTCTGTTCGATCACAGCTGCCTGTTCTTCGGTCACACCGCTCTCTGCGAGTACGGAAGAGATTGTGCTCTTTGTGACAGGAACCGGTTCCGGTTCTGGTTCATCTTCTAAAGCGACCGGGATCAGGTCATTTAAGTTGTCCTGGATATCCATGAAAATGGCATCGCTTTCGTCATCATCTTCACCGATGACTTCTTTTACAATGCTCTGGAACGTAAGTTTCTGTTCGGTAGCTGTAAATTTAGAGCCACAGCCAAGACCGGATTCCATAAATTCGGAGTGCGGTGTCTTGGTGTCTCTGGTGTAAAACATGACAGAGTGGATATCAGTGCTCCGGTCGGTAAAAGCAGGGAAAACAAATCCGGTGTCCGGAGCTCCAACGACCCAGTCGCGGATACGCAGTCCGATACGGTTTTCATCCTCACGGTAGCCAAGTCCCGGTTTGGTCAGGTTGACCGGGCAGATCGCGCAGAGCAGATACTCGTAAACTTCCTCGGACTCGTCTAATTTATTATTATCAGAAGTTTTTGTCATAACGTCGTAGGCATCGTGGAATACAAGGATCAGATAGTTTCCGACATAGTCGTAGCTGTCAATGACAAGATCATAAAATGCATCCATCAGATCATCATTTTTTAAGGCACTCTCGCGCAGTCCCATCAAAAACTGCTGTCTGCCGCCGGCAGCTTCCTCCGCAGTCGGAAATTCCAGCTCTAAAAGGTTATTTCCAATCGTACCGGACATTACTTTTTTTGCAATCTCCAAGTATTTGTAAAATTCCTCATCTTCCAGATTTAAAAATGTCTCCCCGAAAGAAGTTACCTTATTGTGGTCGGCATCCACATAGCAGCCGCACAGTCTTGTAAAAGTGCAGGCATCTTTCTTAAAACGCCGTTTTAATTCTAAAATATCTTTTTTGTTCATAAATCTATATCTCCGTTTCTGAGGGGATGTCATACAAAAGATAGCGCAGGCTGTTTCATGTCCCCGTAATCTGCAGGAAATATTATAACGAAATTTTAAAACCGGTGCAAGGGGTTATGATTTCCCGTCACGGACAACGGCGTGCTCCATTAACCAGTCACACCATACTGCGTAGTATTTTCCGAGGGGATGCGCATTATCATTGCTGTACTGTGTGCCGAGATTGCCATTTGCATCGTCAAAAAGTTCATTGATGTCCAGATAATAAATGGTCCGTTGATCGGCTAATGTCGAAATTTTTTGATTAAAGGCGTTGATATTGGCATTATTGAATGTCTTATCCGAGTCTGAGCGCTGTGCAGTCACATGAAGATTTGCTTCCACATAAATGATCGCATCCGGCTGCATGGTTTGCAGAAAATTTACAAACGACGCATATTTTTCAAATGTCTGTGTGACATCGTAGCCAAGTTCATTAATGCCGAGCATCAGATATATTTTATGATAGGTATGGCTGGCTAAAAGATCAGAGATACTGACCTTTCCGATACCGTCCACCATAATTTTTTTGTTTTCCAGATCATAGATACTGAGACCCGAATCACAATAAAAGGTGGCATTGCCCAACGTACCATATTCTTTTAATCCGACAGTGCGGGAATCACCGATCATTAAAGCGTCATCGAAATAATCTGCATCAACAGTGGTCATTTCTGTCATCGGAACTTCTGTGTCCGGGATATCCTGACGGTCTGTATTGTCAGATGGCGTACCGGAAGTGTCCGATGGTGTCGTGGTGTCCTGTTTTTGTGCGGCGGAGATAGAAGACACGGACAAGGACGTATTTTTGGCTGCATTTATGTTTAACGTTACATATAAGTAAATGAGTGGAATCAGAAGGCAGCTTATCAAAAAGAAAAAATAAAACAATATGGCAGATATTTTTTTTCGCATAGTGTTCCTTCGTTAAAATCTGAAATATAAAAATGGGTCATTAGAGCCAACGTAAATACAGTAAACAGAAGCCCAGAAAATTGCCAGATAGACAAAAATTTCTGGCACAGAGCCCCTGATTTTTTTTAAAAAGCGGACCGGAAACCTTGTAGAAAAAAGGAAGCCGGCAGGGATGATAAAGCGGAAATCATTTAAATTTTTCCAGAAATCATTCACATAAATAATGGCATCATCGGCGGAAAAAAATGGAAATAATTTCCGGGTGTAGACTTCGATACTGCCGGGATCACTGATTCCAAAGAGCATCCACGACAATGGGATCAGAACTGCCATATAAAGATGTCCGGCCAGCGCGTATCGGTCCGTCAATTTTTTCAACAGCAGTTTTTCTGTCAATACAATGACGAACAGGGAAAATCCCCACAGAATAAAATGAAATTCTGTGCCATGCCAGATTCCGGTAAGTATCCACACGACAAGCAGGTTGCGGATCCATTTGCAGGTACCTGTGCGGTTGCCGCCAAGTGGAATATAGATGTAGGTCTGAAACCATTGTCCAAGTGTAATATGCCAGCGCCGCCAGAATTCTGTCATGCTTGTGGAGAGATAGGGGTGCATAAAGTTTATGGGAAGCTTAAAACCAAGCATTCTGCCCAGACCTGCTGCCATCAGGGAATAACCATAAAAATCAAAGTAAATCTGGAAAGAATATGCATAGATTCCAAGCCATGCAAGCGGCGTGGAGATACTTTCATATCCGATCGTGCCAACATTTGCCCACAGACTGCCAAACTGATTCGCCAGAATCGCTTTTAAGCCAAGTCCCCGGATAAAAAGTTTCATACCCTCCGCCAGATTTTCGGGCAGAAAGCGTCTTGCACTGTGAAGCTGCCTGCGCAGCATCTCATACGGGGTAATTGGTCCGGAAATTAATTTTGGGAACATGCTGATGTAAGTGCCGAATGTCACAAAATCCCGTTCCGGTAAAATACGTCCGTAATAGATATCAAAAAGATATGCAGTCAGCTGGAACGTATAAAAACTGATTCCGAGCGGCAGAGATAAATGTCTGGAATATTTAAACAAAAATAACCATAAAAAATCGAAAAAAATAACTTTTGTCAAAAAGAGTCTCTTTTTTCCTGGATTGTGTATCTGATAAAGGCGGATTCCGAACACATAATTGAGATAGGTCAGAACCATTAACAGAAACAGTGCATATGGCTGTTTGATCACTCCGACTGCATAAAACAGGATGCTCCCTGCAAAGAGCGTACTGTTTCTGAAAGCAGCCGGTGTGACATAATAGGCAAACAGAAATAATGGCAAAAAAATAAAAATAAAGTTGAGACTGCTAAATACCATGCCAGGATCCTTTACTGCATAGACATTTCTTATTTTAAAATATCGGCGATCACATCGTGCGGGATCGTAAATTCCACAACACCCATAGACATCGGACCGACATCGCCCTCGTTGAAGCTGATGACGAGATTTCCGTCAGCATTAATATAGAAGGAAGTGTCATCGTTAATGGAGGTAAAGTTCCATTCAGGAACTTCCGTATCATCCAGCCAGTAGGAGACATTTTCATCGGCATCCATCTGCCCGCGCATCTGGGATTTGATGTTTTCACTGATCGGAGTGATATAGTCAGATCCCTCTTTAAAAAGATCTTTTAACGCAAGGCGTTCCCCGGTCTTTAAATCAATCGTGTAATAATAATCCATCTCATAACCGCTTCCGGCAGCCTGATAACACATCAGTTTTAAGGTAAAGTAGTCGTCAGTTGTGTTGATGACCTCATGTTTGATCATGATATCCTGATAACCTTCGTTGTTCATGTTCTGTTTGAACTCTGCGATCAGGCTGTCGCTGATCTTTTCAATCTCCGCATTGATCTCATCGGTTGATTTCTTTAAATTTTCCCCAACCGGGTCTTCCGTTGTTTTTTCAGTGGAAGTGACAGTTTCCGGTACCAGTTTTGGAACATTGACATCGGCGTTGTTTCTGTCGCTGCTGTACTGGTAATCGCGGAATGTGACGACCTCGATCAAATTTCCAAGCAGTGGGATCTGTTCCATCGCATAGGCGACACTCGGTGAAGTATTTGGCAGGATGACAAACGCTGCGATCGCTGCGGCAGCGCCAACCCAGATTCTTGTGATAATGGTTTTATTGTGTTTGTTCTTCTTCTCGGCTTTCGCCTGATTCATTTTTTCTTTCATTTTTATGACCTCCTTTTCAGGCATTTGCGAGGTGTCATAGGATTTTTTTAATTCATAAAAATCATTGGTGTTCATTCGGTTACCTCCATTTTCAGTTTTAACTTCTGCATACTGCGGTACAGACGGCTTTTTATGGTATTGACATTTTCATTTAAGACGCGGGCGATATCTTCGATTTTTAAGTCCTCGAAATACCGAAGTTCCACGATCGCCTTATCCTCCGGGGACAAAGAATCGAGCGCAGTTCTAAGATCTAAGTCCTGATACTGGTCCGGTTTTCCCTCTGCGATCAGTGAATCCTCGTAAGAAATGGTATCCGGCCGCTTTAAATGATGAAAAATCTCATTTAACATGATGCGGTAAATCCAGGTCGCCGCATATTCCGGCTGCCTTAGGGAAGCACTGTTTTTGATCGCCAGATAGGCTCCGTTTTGTACAATATCACTGGCATCGTCGGGATTATGTACATAGCTGTATGCAAGATGATAGTAGCGGTTGTAATTCTCAAGCAGCAATCGTTCGATGAGATCATCATTAGATTCTGCTGTATGTTTTTTTTCTTTTCCGGAAAAGAATTTCAAGATCAGATCCTCCTTTGCAAATATTTGATTCTTTCGAATCATCTGACTATTAGATATAGCATAGCCACAAAAAGTTTCAAAATCAATGCAAAACATCAAAAAGGTATGGTATAATGTGCGTAAGCATTGAGCAGTGCCAACGAAGTGAACAATAAAAAATGACTGCTTGCAGGCACTTTTTTATTGTTTGCTTCGTTGATAGGGCGAAAGCCCGTCAGTCCGGAAAATCTCTGATTTTACGGACGTGCACTGCGGACTGGAGTGCAGCAAGAATTAAAAATGGAGACAAAAACAATGGACATAAGATTTGCAACAATAAATGATATAGATGCGGTCACAGAGTTGGAAAGACAGTGTTTTCCACCGGAAGAAGCAGCAGAAAAGGATTCTTTTGAAAAACGCCTGACCGTATTCCCGAATCATTTCTGGTTACTGGAGGATTCCGGGAAACTGGCAAGCATGATCAATGGAATGACGACAGATATTCCAATCCTGCGGGATGAGATGTTTGAGGATGCCACAATGCACCGTGAAGAGGGACAGTGGCAGATGATCTTTGGAGTGGCAACGCTGCCGGAGTATCAGAAAATGGGATGTGCGTCGAAACTCATGGAGCGCGTGATCGCGGATGTCAAAGAGCAGGAACGAAAAGGGATCGTTTTAACGTGTAAAGAGAGTCTTATTCCATTTTATGAGAGATTTGGTTTTGTAAATGAAGGAAAGTCCATGTCAAAGCACGGGGGAGCCGTGTGG
>OWIU01000679.1_pt1 | contig 12111 bp, 8 predicted proteins | sample 1732921 | NCBI WGS metagenome assembly OWIU01 (sample SAMN05065768, study PRJEB22554) | human gut metagenome | biome: ENVO:2100002; feature: ENVO:00000062; material: ENVO:00002003 | host: Homo sapiens | place: USA | reverse complement strand
GTCCGAACCCATGTCCTTTATTCTTTTGAAGTTCTGCTGCATTCTCGGTATTTTGTAAACCAATTTTTCCGGAATCATATACTTTTTCACTCAATATTCGTTCTTTGTCTTCTACAGAAAGCCCCAAACCATTATCTTGAATAGATATTTCTACATAATTTTCGTTTTCTTCTGCATACACAGAAATTTTCCCTCCTTGTTGGGTATACTTACGGGCATTTTCCATTAGAGTGTTAATCATAAAGAGTGTTAGTGCCTTATCTGCCTTTACTATGGCTTCGGTAGGTATTATCGTCAATGTCTGTTTCTTCATTTCGAAGGTTTTTCTTCCTTTGACTAAGACCTTAAACAGGTCATTTAATTCAAAATTTTCAATACTTAAACTAAGTGTTCCTTGTTTCATCTTTATCCATAAAGCCAGGATGTCGTTATACTCGTTGATACGGGTTATCAATTCATCTATATAATGATATTTGCTTTTCTTAACATCTTCATTGTCAATATAATTATTCACTGTAAGCTTATGCGTCTCATTAATAATACGGTCGATATAAGGCATGATACCCATAACAATGAAGAGACATGCTTTCTTTACCAGATTTTGCCGTTTGTTTTCTGCCAAATGTTGTTCGTGTATATATTGTTCTTTTTCCAGCCGTTTGCGTTCATCTCCCAATGAAATAAAAGCCAGTCCGTTTTCCAATGTCCATGATATATAAGGAATTATAACCTTCATCAAAGCTTTATCATCCTTTTTCATTTTCTGTGAAGAATACAAGTTTATTTCTCCTAACGGTTGTTCTTTGTTGGGGACACTTAGAATAAACCGAGTACAACTGCCATCATACTGTATCGGTTGTTTCGTTTCATTTTCGTAAACGACAATTTGCAATAGCGATGCTCCTATCAACTGCAGAATATCTTCACCTACTGCAGTGTGCATGGCACTTATGACATCATCCACTTCATTTGCATCCGAGGGTACGGAAGCTGTAATCTTTCTGCAAATATCGAGAGTACGTTTCAACTTGGCAATATATAACGTATTGCGAACTTTCCATTGTCTGTTTAGTATCCAGAACAGCACAATCAGTACTATAATTCCGATAATGACAACAGCCAATAAGCCGGTTAATTGCTCGGATTCCTTTTCTAATGCAATATAGCGGCTTTCCAGTTCTTTGTCTTGTCGTGTATAATCAAGTATATCAAGATAAATGTTTCTGTTATAATCAGATTCCGGTTTCATTCCCAGGGCAGCATAAGTTACACTAAGTTGTTCACGAAAGCGGGCAATCCATTCGGGAACCGTTTTGATACCATCATCATTAATCCATTGAAGTTCGATGGAAGTGGATGCCATGGGAACATAAGGGCGAAGACGATCTGTCGTATCTGTACAATGATAAAATTTCTCATGATGGCGGTTCACATATCCTAAAGCCTCAGATAGATAACTTAATGCTTCCTCATACCTTCCTTGCTCATTACAACAGGAGGCCAAAGTGCGATAAGTTCCTGATATCTGATATAAATCTCCATAGGTTTTAAATAATTGTAGAGCATTTTCGGCAAAAGACATCACCAATTCTTCCCATGGTAAATCTTCTGTATTAATGCCTCTCATCACACTGGGACGGCGTGCCATCAACAAATCATAATTCTTTCTCTCTTTCAGTAATTCCGCCATTGCTTGCGAAGCATTAGCTTCAAAGTATACATATCCTAAATCATGACTGATGCGCAAACAATCCACTAAGTAATTAAACTCGCCCAATACAACTTCCTCTTGTGTAGGTGCTTCATACATACCTCCCGAACCTTTCATGTAATAATAATAGAGCAGTTGTGCCGTGTCGCGCTCCAGTCCTTCGTCTACTTTAATTTCATTTATGGCCTCCAAAGACTGCTGTTCTTGCTGTAAATAATAATAGTAGATGGCTGATGCAATCGAGAACTCGGAATGTGCATAGTTCAAACGTTCTAATATCGTAGGATCGGTGATGGCAGAACGATCATCGTTAATACGCTTCATACGGCGTAAGGCACTGTTACGGTAATCATAAAATTCTTTATTCATGGCGGTACGCTGGCAAATCTTCATCATGCCAATGTCAGCTATCAGACACTCAAGTTCATTTGTCGTTGTTTCGTATACTTGTTGAAAGAACTTTTCAGCCGTTTCAAAATCCATGTGAATAAAGGCACAAAATCCTATATTATTCAGTGCTTCGGCACGCAAGGAAGAATTGTTCAAAGAAAAACGATATGCTTCATGGGCAGCTTTGCAAGAAGCCTTCAAATCTTTGTAACGCACTTTATAAGCAACTTGATTAAGTGAGTCGGCCCGAAGGTATAAAGAAGCATCTTTTTCGTTTTCACACGAGAAGAAACTTCCTGTGACTGTCAATATACTTGCACAAATAAGCAATAAACGCATTTTCTTCATTGGATATTTTTTCTCTAGGTTATAAGCAGCAAACAAAAATACAAAAATTCCGATTATTCCATAAATTAAAAACGAATAAGTATCAATGAAAAAGAGATTAATCTTTCAAGAAATAGAGATGATAAAAAATAGGGGACTGTGAATTTCATGGCAAATCATAAAACTAAAAAAGCTATCCGGTTATGGACAGCTTTTCTTTGTGCTCAAATAATCATGAAATTACTTTTTAGCTTCTTCCAAAGAAGCCTTTCTAAACTCTTTCAGTAATTTTTCCAGCTCTAAAGAAGCTTTGCGTGCACGTGTACCTGCAGCTTTATTACCTTTTTCTGTTTGCAATTCAGCATCCATAAAGAATGCATTGCTTAATTCCTTGATTTTTGCAACTAATTCGTTCACCTTACTATTTATTTATTAATTATTAAATCGGATTCAAATTAAATCCTTTTTTGTTAGAATACGCTTTAACATGCTTGTTTTTTACAGTTTTTCAACATTTTTAGCTGAAAAGATAGACGATGATACCTGTTATACACACATACACCAATGCATAAGGAATGGCAGCTTTTAATATTTCTCCTTCTTTCCCTTGTTGGTTTCCGGCGGAAGTAGCGATTGCAATGCTCTGAGGCGAAATTATTTTCCCTCCTGTTGCTCCTACGGTATTTGCAGCCGATAACCAATCGGGACTTACCTGAATATGTCCGGCAACACTAGCTTGTAATTTACCGAATAGGATATTGGAAGAGGTATCACTACCTGTAATAAATGTGCCCAAGCAACCGATTATCGGTGCAAAAAAGGGATAAAGATTTCCGGTAATAGTCGCAAGTGCAGTAGCTATTACGGATATCATACCGGAAGTATCCATGACAGTGGACAGGCCTACCAGACAAATCACTGTTATAAATGTCTTTTCCAATTGTTTCACCGTTTTCCAAAGTACAACGAACAGTTCCTTGACAGTTGCTCCCTGGATAAGGCCACCTGCAAATGTACCCACAAAAAGCAAAACGCCTGCATGGGTCAGCCACGAAATCGTATAATTCACTGTCGACATATTTATAGGAAGACTGATGTGTGTTACCCAATTATTCTCCAATGTGTTTCTCAGTCCCGGAAATAATGGGCTTGTCACAATTATCAATAAAAGAATAAAGAGATAGATGCTCCACGCCTTGAATATATCCTTACTTTTTAAAATGTTTCTCTGATTCTTTTCTTCTTTTGTTGCAGTCAGTTTACCATATAAAATAATAACAATAATGGACAATATACTTCCAATGATAGCAGGAGATTCAGCACCCATATAACGTGCTGCTATATATTGACTCCCCAAAGAAACACTGCCTACCAATAGTGTTAATAATACGTTTTTAGGTAGTGATTTTAATTTAGGATTTGTAAGAAAGAGTAATATTAATGGAATTAAAAACATCAAGACTGAAAGTTGGAGGACAACATTTGTGCTTAATGTTTGTACATTCAGGCTTGTTTCTTTGGCAAGTACAAGTACTGGTGTGCCAATAGCGCCGAAAGCTGTGGCTACACTGTTGGCAATCAGACTGACTGTTGCCGAAAAGATTGGTTTAAATCCTAAACTAATCAGAATGGCAGCAGGAATGGCTACGGCTGTTCCAAATCCGGCCATAGCCTCTAGCAATCCTCCGAATCCCCATGTAAGCAATAACACCTGAATGCTTTTATCAGTTGAGATAGAAGAAAACTGTTGTTTAATAATTTCCATTTTTTCAGTTTTAAGCAAAACGTTGTAACTGAATATAGCCATCAGGATAATAATCAAAATAGGTGAAACTGCTTTCATGGCTCCATAAAGAAAGGAGAATAATAAATCATCCAAAGGGAAATGAAACCCGAAAAAGGCAATCAGCATGGTAACTACTAAAGATATAATGCTGCTTTTATCACCTGACATTTTAAAAAATGCCATTAGTACTATCAGTGATAATACGGGAACTATGGCTATAATCAGATTCATATAGTTAATGGTGGCTTAAAATTACTACAAAATAACAGTTCATATAAAGTTAAAGTTCATGTTAAAGGAAAACAATTAACAACAATTCATAGAAAGACGGTATAACAAAGTGGACGATTTAAGGATGAAGCAAATAATGTTTATAGAGTAAATATATAGCTTACCGGAAATCAGGCTGCGATTGCTTAACCACGGCCGTGGTTAAGCCTACCCACCTGGGTGGTTAGAGTTAGTCACGACTGTGGTTAATGTTAGCCACGACCGTGGTTAATAGAAAGTTTGCTTTCATTAATAAAGAAACGGCAATATTGTACGCTGATGGAGTACTTATACAGTCAATCAGGACTTAAGTGATTATATATGCTATAAATGTAAGCATCCGAGAGTCTGTGCAAAAACTACTTTTGGAAGACCGATGAATATAGCCACGAGGATGTAAATACAAAACCAGAACATAAGCGACTAATAATATGGTAATCAAAATAGTATTAAACAAGGACGATGTTGAATGCTTCAATGTAATTGTTGCAAAATCTGCTCCATGCTCGTTTCGGGTACGGTTGCTCAGTTCATGATCGTAGAACATACTCGAAATAGGTGCTCGCCAATCGTAAATTATGGTTGCTCGGCTTTCAGTGTTGTGAAAGGTATGAATGCTGACCCGACATGGGAACGTATTGGGGCAACCATTCATCTGGTAGACTCACTCACATCCGGTCTGCTGGCAAAGAGTAGGAATATAGACCTGCATATATACCGATACATTGGATATTGCAGTCAGCTTTTCAGTGATGCAGGAACTTGCCGAATGGCTCTCTTTAAAGGAAGTATACTGATAAGAATCTGGTTCAGACAGAAGAAGAGTGCATCGAATGGCACGTCATTTACGAAGATGAGGACAGGAACACGTGGAAGTTCGACATGATTCATAAAAGTAACTGCTGCCATTACGAACTGACTTACTCCTGAAATCAAGAACACTATCCTTCAAATTAAATTCGATGTGCCGGACGGTGTGCAGATTCCCGGCATAGAAATCTATCATGTTGTTTTCGTGGGTGGAGTTTGCAATTACGAAGAACTGAAATAATGGAGAAAAACCAATCTGCTGACAAATAGCTTGGATTGGTTACCGTAACCAATAGAGAATATCACATCCGGAAGAAGTTCACGACCATTTTTCCCGGAGTCCTTTTCCGGATAATATGGAAGTTTGGCTATGACATCATTCAGCCATTCCCTTGGGTTAATTTCCTGTGCTTTACAGGTAGCTAATAGTGAGCATATGATTGCTGTATTTTCAGCTGCCTCGTGGTTACCACAAAAGAGGAAGTTCTTTCTGGACAAAGTAAGTGGTCTAATCGCATTCTCCGCCAGATTATTATCGATTTTCAGATTTCCATCTTTCAGGTAATTCTTCATTCTTGGCCAAAGAGGATAAGTATAGGTAATAGCTTGTCCCATGCGACTTCTTGGTGGTACTTTTCCATAAGTCTGTTCCATCCATTTTTCAAAGGAGTCAAGTATGGGAGTTGCTAAACGCTGGCGGAGTGCACATCGTCCCTGCGCATCGAGCTTTCGGGCATCTGCTATCTGTTCAATATGATATAGTTCCTGTATTTGTTTAAGAGCATATTCAGCAAGTGATCTATTTTCATCCAGTGCCAACTCCATATGTCTTCTGATATGGGCCAGACAGGCAATAAGGCACACATCCTTAGTGCCCTCAAACGCATTGTAGGCACTGTAACCGTCACTTTGAAGATATCCCTTGAAGTCCTTTAATAAATTTCTGATTGTCTGTCCGGATCGGGAACCGTCATCATAATGGAAGATGACCGGTCTTTCCATAACTGCCCTGACCATCCATAAATACTCCTTATCGGTTTTTCCCTTTCCTTTGTTGATGACCCGTACTGTGGTTTCGTCGACCTGAACATATCCACTGCCCGTTACGAGCTTTACTAATTCCGAATAAAGAGGACTTAATAACTCACATACCGGCTTAAACCACCCGCTAAAGTACTTTCCGTCAGTCGTACACCCAAATGTCTGTATTCCTTTACCTGACGGTAAAAGGGAACATGATATTCATATTTCTGCAGAAGTATTTCGGCTGGCAAGGAAGGTCCTGCCGGACATTTGTATATAGGGAAGGTGGAAGCGGTGCTATTATGACACCGCTTTCACCCTCTTTGGGAAGACTTAAATTATTTTTGAGTCCGTATTTGGGACGTACTGTCTCTTTTACGTATAGCTTTCCCGGTTCAAATTCAAGCGTACGTGTGCGCTCTTCACCTATACGACGATACCGATTCAGATCCACATTATCAGGTTCGACAATGACTTCCACAACGGGCAGCCCCTCTAACAGTTCCCGATTACGGCGGGATTCTTTTTTCTTTCCGTCCGGTTTACATGTCCCGGTGCCTACGCCAGTCTCCACAAGATCCGTTTCCTCTTGCCTGGGATTAACCAAGGTATCAAACAAGGCAAGCTGGTTGGGATCCAAGGATGCCAGCTTTTCACTCTTTCTGCCGAAAAGCTGTCTGTTTAACCAGGCTACTTGCGACAGGAGTTCCTGTACTTTTTGCTGCAGTTCTCCCGTCTGTTCCATAAGTTTCTGATTTGATTCTACAAGGGTACGATTTGTCTCCAGAAGCCCTTTTATTTGCTCCTGTTGATTCTTGATTATTAGTTCCATCGTATCTGTATGAATCATTCTTTTTAGTATCTTATTATAATGTAAAGATACTGAAAATCGTACAGCTATACAAGTTTAGGAAGCTCTTTTTAATCAATAAAATCCTTCTTTTCGACCGGCTTTAAGACGTTTGAGTCTATCACTCGGATTATCGGTTATGCCTTCCACCATCAGTACTAAATCACGCCATTCCATGGGATAGGAACGGCTTTCACTATCATAGGAAGGAAGTCTGAAGGTACCTTCCTCAAGGCGTTTTATGTATAACACCATACCTCCGTCTTCGGCATGCAGAAGTTTCATGGTTGTTCTGCTTCGGTTGACAAAGATAAACACATCGCCAAGTCGAACGTCATATCCCATTTTATCATGAACAAGCCCACAAAGAGAATTTATTCCTTTGCGCATATCTGTCTTCCCGGGGCACAGGAAGTAGCGCATCGTATCATTCAGGCAGAACATGGCTACATAATTTACTGATCAGGCCATAAATAATCTCCGGATTACTTAGGATGTTGAGGTGGATCTTTATGCCGGATGGAAGTTCTATGGTTACACGCCTGTCACCACATGATGAAGTGGGAATGGCAGGAGTATGATTAATATTAAGAGGGATAAACGAATCACCTGTAGGTTCGGTGTGTTTGGTATATGGGTGACTCAATCCATATTTCTTCTTCCAATAATGAAAACAGGAAGCAGGATACGATTCATTATCACAGAAATCCTTTTTATGGTTAGTCCGCTGGACTGTTGGCGCTGATATAGCGCTAAAAACTCTTCTTTACTCATTGATCGTTTCATAACTACGTTTTTGATCGCAAAGTAATAGAAGAGTTTTTAGGTCTACAATGTGTACTTTATCGGATGCTTACTGCCATTCGTACCTTAGGAAAGAAACCGAAAACAGGATTAAAACGATAAGCTTATGAAAAAGAAATTTGATTTTACCGCTGAAATGAAGGAAGCGCAGGCTACCAAAAGTACTCCTCAAAATGAATATCTTGAGGAGGAAAAACGTCTGCTTGGCATAAACGTAAAAGAACTTGCCGAGTTGAATGACAATGTGTATGGATTGAGAACGGATCTTACCGCATTGGTAGATTTATTAGGAAAATACAAACTGTCTATTACCCAGGATACGCAAGAGCAAGCTGTAAAATTTGGCAATGCCGTTCTTGGCCAGTTCATTGACCAAATTGAGATCAAGTGCACAGAGGCAGAGCATAATGGATAACCGCATTTATCTATCATATAAGGCATTTTATATTTTGATTGTCATTCTAATAGCCCTATCCTCTTTCTTGTTCTGTATAATCGTGGCGAATGTAGAATTTTTGCATTCCTGGTTAATTTGGAGGATGGTTGCTGCATGTGGGCTTATTGTGATCTTGGGAATTACGATGGTGTTGACAGTGATGAGAATTTAGAAAATATAGTTTCTCTTATAAAAGAAATTTGTAACTAAGACAAAATAAATATTAAACACACCAGTTGTTAACAATAAGCAACCAAGTATAAGTAGCAACTTGGTTGCTTATCTTTCACTTAATTTCCAATAAGCATTCTTTTCATAAAAACCTTGAATAGTTCCCACAATACTATTTCCTTATCAATTCAGCAGATATCATTTCAGCTTGCTTGATAACAGTTTCAGTTGCCAACATCTGCATATCTGGTGGATATCCAAAACGACGTAATAAACGCTTGATAGCAACACGCATCTTTGCTCTCACATTTTCTTTTATTTCCCAATCAATAGAAGCATTGTTGCGTATTGTTTCTGTCAATACAACAGCAAGTTCCCTAAGTTTATCCTTACCCATCAATTCCATAGCACTATCATTGTCTGCTACAGCAGAGTAAAAAGCATATTCATATTCCGACAAACCTAACTTCTTTGCTGCGTTATCCTGTGCTACAATATGCTTGCTCAATCCTATAAGTTCATCAATCACCTCCACTGCAGTAATAACCTTGTTGTGATATTTATTGATAGAAGCCTCCAACATTTCCATCAGGCTTTTTCCTTGAACAAGATTGCGCTGCATACGTGCTTTTATTTCATCATTCAACAACTTCCGCAAAACTTCCAAAGCTATATTCTTATGCTCCATACCTTTCAGTTCCATAAGAAACTCTTCAGAGAGTATGGATATATCCGGCTTCTTTATACCTGCAGCATCAAAGATATCAACTACCTTTTCCGATACCAAAGCTTTATCAACCACCTGACGAATTGTAGTCTCTATTTCCTCATCTGTTTTATGGGAAGATGATAAATCGAACTTACAAAGTCTGGCTTTTACTGCCTGAAAAAAAGCTATTTCTTCTTTCACCATCATAGCCCTTTCATGAGGTATGGCAATAGCAAATGCTTTAGACAAAGCATTAACCTCGTTAACAAAACGTTTTTTACCATCATCCAGTCCTAGGATAAAATCTTCTGCCTGCAAGATGAAAGAAAGCTTTTGTGAAACATCTGCCGTAAAATAAGTATGATAATCAAAACGGTGCAAAAGATGCTGCACTACCTCAAGTTTTTCCTCCATCAAGGCAACTGCCTGTTCCTGCTGTTCAGTTGGATCACCCTTTCCTCCTGAATCTGAATAGAAAGATAAAGCCTTTTTCAAATCTGAAGCAATACCTAAATAATCTACAACCAAACCTCCCGGTTTATCTTTATATACCCTGTTCACGCGTGCTATGGCCTGCATCAAATTATGTCCCTGCATTGGTTTGTCTATATACAAAGTATGCAGACACGGAACATCAAATCCTGTAAGCCACATATCGCGTACAATCACCAGTTTCAGTTCATCATCAGGATCTTTCATACGCTCGGCCAATAAATGTCGCTGTCCTTTTGTTGTATGATGACGGGCTATATCGGGTCCATCAGATGATGCAGAAGTCATAACAACCTTTATCACACCTTTATTCAAATCATCTGAATGCCAATTTGGGCGCAGTTCTATAATGGCATTATATAGAGCTACAGCAATACGACGGCTCATAGCCACAATCATACCTTTTCCATCAAAAACTTCTTGACGTTGTTCAAAATGCGTAACAATATCCCGTGCAATATTCTTTATACGAGCCGGATTTCCTATCAAAGCCTCCAATTGTGTCCATTTGGCTTTAGCCAACTGGACATCATTCATTTCTTCGGTTTCCAATTCCCTATCAAGCGACTCAATCAGTTTGCGTCCCTCTTCACTTAGCTCAATTTTGGCGAGACGGCTTTCATAAAAGATTCGTACAGTAGCTCCATCTTCTACCGCCTGTGCAATATCATATACATCAATATAATTTCCGAATACAGCAGGCGTATTCACGTCTGCCGTTTCTATCGGAGTACCCGTAAACCCTAAATAAGTTGCATTCGGCAAGGCATCACGCAGATACTTTGCAAACCCGTATTTTATTTCTGAACCTATTACTTCATCAGCCTCATTCTTCACATCCACCGTCTTAGCTTTGAATCCATATTGAGTTCGGTGCGCTTCATCCGCTATCACAATAACATTACTGCGTTCTGTCAATGTCTTATAGATATTCTTTCCCTCTTCAGGCTGGAATTTCTGAATGGTGGTAAAAATCACTCCTCCCGAATTTACACTCAAAAGACTTTTCAGTTTTTCACCGTCTTCTGCCTGTACCGGCGTCTGACGTAAAAGTTGTTTACAATCCGCAAATGTGCCAAAAAGCTGATCATCCAAATCATTACGGTCTGTAATAACTACTATAGTCGGATTATTCAGCATTCGTACCACCTTACCAACATAGAACACCATAGAAAGGGATTTTCCTGAACCCTGTGTATGCCATATCACTCCAGCCTTATGGTCACCTACAGGCTGCTGTTTCACATCTTTAAGTCCATAATTTATCGGTGATTCACGAAAAAATCCGTCACATCCTCCTACATTCATTCCCGTAGCACGAATAGTTGATTCAATAGCCTTGTTTACCGCATAATATTGATGATAAGCCGCAACTTTCTTTATGGTCTTTATCGTCGTGATTTTCGTTTTTATATCTTCAGTTTTTGTTTTCTCAAAAACAGTAAAAGAACGTATCAAATCAAGCAGGCTTTCTCTATTCAGCATACCTTGAATCAAAACTTCCAACTGACTAACCAAATGAGAAGCCTCTACTTTACCATCCGAGCTCTTCCATGTCATCATACGGCTGAATCCAGCAGATAAAGATCCTGCACGTGCTTCCAGCCCATCAGATATAACAATCAGTTCATTATAAGTGAACAACGAAGGAATAGTCTCCCTATATGTCTCTACTTGACGGAATGCACTTTGAAGCGTAGCATTTTCATCTGCAGCATTTTTCAATTCTATTACCACCAGAGGTAAACCATTTACAAACAAGATTAAATCCGGCCGTTTATTTCGTCCGTTCTCTACAATGGTGTATTGATTGACCACAGTAAAGTCATTATTCAGAGGGTTATCAAAGTCAATCAACCATACCAACTCTCCCCTTTCAGCCCCATCACGATGTACCGAAACCGAAATTCCTTCTGTAAGCATACGATGAAACTGCTCGTTGTTGGCCAATAAGTCAGGCGAAGCAATACGAAATACCTCATTCACCGCCTCTTCACAAACCGTCACTGGTAATTTATGATTGATACGTTGTACCGATTTACGCAAAGATTCTTTTAGCATGACCTCTTCAAAAGACGTACGCAGCGGATTCGGTCCGTCTGGAGCAATATCAGGACCGTAAAGTGATTTATAACCAAGATGCTCAAAAAGCTGGATGGCGAAAGATTCTATTTGGGATTCTGATATTTTTATCATATAACCTATTTTGATAATTGTTCTAACTCTGTATATGCTGTACCATCTGTCAGTTTATGATATTGCTTTAAAGTCTTTTCCAGTCCATAAACTAACTCTAATTGAAGAAAAGAAGGAACATTTGTTAAAGACTGTC
>OWIU01000652.1_pt1 | contig 12569 bp, 12 predicted proteins | sample 1732921 | NCBI WGS metagenome assembly OWIU01 (sample SAMN05065768, study PRJEB22554) | human gut metagenome | biome: ENVO:2100002; feature: ENVO:00000062; material: ENVO:00002003 | host: Homo sapiens | place: USA | reverse complement strand
GGGGAAGATGTCGCATAGCGACAAAAGAGGGAATGCAGGGAGGAGCTGTTGGGGCCGTGGCCAGCAGGATGCAAGGCCCGCTCAAGGGCCGTAGTAGCCGCTGGGTGCCACAACTCGTCCAGAGCGAAGCGGAGACAATTCTAAAAGTTAGTTCAGCTTCAGATCGCCCTCTTTGATCCAGCCCATCTTCCGCTCGATCTCGCAGAAGATCACGCTCAGAACGGTGGGCAGAACAAAGCACAGCAGCACCATTGCAGCCCAGTCCATGGGGGTGATGGCGGTCTTGACGCCGGCGGCAATGTCGCTGACCCAGCCGGTGTACACGCCGATCTGGCCCACCAGACCGCAGGTACCCATGCCGGAGGACACGGCGGCACCGTTCATCTCAAAGTGGAACACACAGGTAGCCAGCGGGCCAGTGATGGCACTGACCAGTGTGGGCGCGATCCAGATGCGGGGGTTCTTGACGATGTTGCCCATCTGCAGCATGCTGGTGCCAAGGCCCTGACTCACCAGACCGCCCACACCGTTTTCCTTGTAGCTCATCACGGCAAAGCCGATCATCTGGGCACAGCAGCCTGCCACGGCAGCACCGCCGGCAAGGCCGGTCAGACCCAGCGCGGCGCAGATGGCGGCAGAGGAAATGGGCAGAGTCAGTGCAACGCCCACGATGACGGACACCAGAATGCCCATGACCAGCGGGGCCTGCTCGGTGGCCCACATGATCAGGGTGCCCACCTGACTTGCGGCGGCACCGATGGGGGCGGCGATCAGCATGGAAAGGCCCACGCCGGAAAAAATGGTCACCAGCGGGGTCACGAGGATGTCCACGCGGGTCTCCTTGCTCACGGCCTTGCCCAGCTCGGAAGCCGCGATGGCGATGATGAGCACGGCCAGCGGGCCGCCTGCGCCGCCCAGAGCGTTGGCAGAGTAGCCCACGGTGATCAGGCTGAACAGCACCAGCGGCGGGCAGTGCAGTGCCCAGCCGATGGCACAGGCCATGGCGGGGCCGCTCATGGCGGTGGCGTAGCCGCCCAGATCCACCAGTACGTCCAGACCGGTCTGCTGGCCCAGCGTCTTGATGATGGTGCCGATCAGCAGGCTGGCAAACAGGCCCTGCGCCATGGCACCCAGCGCCTCAATAAGATAGCGCTGCGGGGTGATGACGATATCCTTGCGTTTTAAGAAATCTTTCACATTTGACATGAGAAACTGCCTTTCTGTTTCAAGATGGTTGATTCGATGCAAAAACTGCATGTCAAGTATAATACCATACACATGTCAAGACAGCAAGATGAAACGCTGATTTTACTGGAAATATCTGCAATTTTTGGCTTTGTGCAATGTTTTTGCCGGTACAGACGTATTTGTTTTGGAGCATTTTCTGGTACGGGGTCTTGGGCAGCGCAGAGGACGCACGGCACAGGAGCGGCAATTGACGGAAGCTTGTCTGCGGGTGTATACTGGAACCGTATCAGAAATATGAAATGCTGCTCTCTGCGAGGGCGGCATCCCGATAAATTCAGAAAGTTTGGAGCACAGCATGAAAAAAATGTTCTGGAACAAGTTCAAGGTCCGCAGTGCGGCGGCAGTTCTGGCGGCGGCGCTTGCCTTTTCGATGAGCGCACCGCTGGCACTGGCTGCACAGCCGGAGGAAGCGGCAGCATCTGCCGGGACGGTGCAGGAGGCGGATATGCCCACCCTGCAGCCGGAGACGCCGGAGCTGGCCGCCGAGGACCCGGAGGCACCGCCCGTACAGGCCACAGAAGCCGAAGAAAACAGCACGAATCAGCACACCCCGGAAAACAGCGTTGTACTGACCCCGGAGGAGATCCGTGCCGCACTGGATGCCGGTGCCATGGATGCCGCCGAAGCTCAGTGCATCGACCTGAGCGATGAGAACGGTTTCTTCAGCTGGCTGTTCAATTTCCTGTTTGGCTGGCTGGGCAAAAAAGACGAGTCCCAGCCGGAGCCGGTCTACTCCGGCTGGCGTACCTCCGGCGGCAAGACCTACTACTACAGCCAGAGCACCAACAAGCCGGTGACCGGCATCCAGTGCATCGACAATAAACTCTATTATTTCAATGCGGACGGCGTGCTGGAAAAGGGCAAGACCTTCGGCGTGGATGTTTCCAAGTATCAGAAAAATGTGGACTGGGCGAAGATCAAAAAGGCGGGCGTCAGCTTTGTCATCGTCCGCATCGGCTACCGCGGTTATGGTGCGGCCGGTACGCTGGTGCTGGACCCCATGTTCGAGGAGCATTTCACCAATGTGAAGAACGCAGGCCTGAAGGTGGGCGTGTACTTCTTCAGTCAGGCCACCACCGAAGCGGAAGCCAAGGAGGAAGCCTTTGCCTGCGCCTATGTGCTGAACGGACGCAAGCTGGATTACCCCATCTTCTTTGACACCGAGGCGTCCGGCGCTTCCAACGGCTCCGGCCGCGCCGACGGTCTGGGTATGGAGGACCGCACCAAGTGCGCTATCGCCTTCTGTGAGGAGGTCAAGGCACAGGGCTACAAGCCCGGTGTGTACGCCTCTACCCTGTGGTACCGCAAGCGTATCGATCTGAACAGCCTGAAAAAGTATACCATCTGGAACGCACATTATGGCGTTGCCAGCAGCCCCATCGACTGCGCACTGTGGCAGGGCACCTGCACGGCACGTCTGCCCGGCTATAAGGGCGATATGGATGTGAACATCAGCTACATTGGATAAGGGATAAGGGAAGGACCTATGGACCACATTCGCCTGATCGCGTCGGACATGGACGCGACCCTTCTGGACGAACGCAGCCAGCTCCCGCCGGATTTTGCGGAAACGATCCGCGCATTGGCCGGGCAGGGCATCCTGTTTGCCGCTGCCAGCGGCAGACCGCTTTACACGTTGGAGACCATGTTCCCGGAATTGCTGGAGGAGATCATCCTCATTGGCGATAACGGCGGCGCGGCCCGCTGGAAGGGGAAAGATCTGTTTGTGTCCGAAATGCCTGCCGAAGGCTGGCGGCAGCTGGCCCGGAGCACGAAGCAGGCCGGAGATGTGGGCCTTTTGTGCGGACTGCAGGCGGCCTACGCGGAAAAGCGGGATGAAGGATACGATGCCGTGTTCAAGAACTTCTACACCCGGGTGGAGTACGTGGATGACCTGACCGCTGTGGAAGCGGCGGCGGATAAGTTTACCATCTATCTGCCCAACGACGACGCGCAGAAAGCCTTCGACCGGACCTACGGCGCATTCCATACCGGAAATGGAGGTGCATTCTCGGTGGCGGTGGCAGGCAGAAACTGGGTGGACGTGATGAACCCCGGTGTGCACAAGGGCGCAGCACTGGCAAAGGTGGGCGCACTGCTGGGCATTCCGACCGACAGCATGATGGCCTTTGGCGACACCTACAACGATGCCGAGATGCTCACCACTGCGAAGTACGGCTTCCTGATGGAGAACGGCAGCGAACCGCTGCGGGCGCAGGTGCCGTTTCTGGCACCGTCCCACCGGGAATACGGCGTGATGCAGGTGCTGAAACAGGTGCTCCGCCAGAACGGCGAAGTCTCGCCGGAGGATTTTGTGAAGGCGCATTGAAGCGGGAGAGACGATTTGGAATGCTCTCCGCTTCGCTCTGAGCATAAATAGCGGAAATAGTATTTTTATTTGCAACTCCGAAACGGCTGCGGCCGTTTCGGAGTTGCTTTTTCACAGGGAGGGTCGTAACGGCAAACGGCATTTGCTGATGCTGGCTCCCTGCGGGCACCGCCGTCCTTTCTGGTTCTCTTTTGGCACGCAAAAGAGAACGTACCCGGCGGAGAAAAATTTGCAAAAGCCATCCGGCCTGCCCCACACGGCCGCGCTCTGCACGGGAAGAATCATACGGTGGGCATTTTAAATCGTCATAACCTGCCCGGACTCTGAATAAATTGTTCTCAGAGCAATAAACAGGCTGGGGAGGCATGGGGATATGTTTGTAGTTACACTGAGCAAAACGAGCCTGAAAAAACTGGGTCTTGGCGCCATGTGCTGCGCACTGGTGGTGTGCAGCGCCCTGCTGGGCCGGTTCATCAGCCAGCGCACGGTTGCGGTCTCGGCGGCGGTGAACCGGATCGAGAGCGCGCAGGATATCCAGACCTGGTTCACCGGCTATGGTCTGGATGTGGACGGCGCGTCCATCACGGCAGATAAGGTAAAGATCCCCCGCAAATGGGATGACAGCTTTTCGGCCTTCAACGGGGTGGTGCAGCAGAGCGGCATGGATCTTGCCCGCTATAAGGGCAAGACGGTGGAGAAATGGACGGCCCTGATCCCGGCAGCCAGCAGCGGCGAGACCAGCCGCTACGGCGTGCTGCTGGTGTATAAGAAAAAGGCTGTGGGGGCCTATCTGCTGGAACGGCCTTCCGGCGTGGTGGTGGGCCTGAAAGACATGCAGGCCGCCATGGCAGAGGCAGAAGCACAGCAGACATCCGGCGAGGATTACAGCGGTGACTGGGGCGAGCGTCACGACGAGGAATTGACCGACGAAGCACAGCAGACTTCCGGCGAAGACTACAGCGGCGACTGGGGCGAACGCCATGACGAAGAGCTGGATGCGCAGCAGACCTCCGGTGAGCCGGACGCTGCCCCGCAGGCGGTGCCGTATACAGAACTGCCGCTGGCTGCGGAAGGCTACCCGGTGGAATGAGCACCGGAATGGCCCGCAAAAACCGGGAGCAGCCGGAAATGCCTTTGGCTCCTGCTGCAAAGCCAAAGGACAAAATGCCTAAAATTTACGCACAAGCGGAAGAAAAAGTGAAATTTGCGCATTTTTGTCACATTTGTATGTTCAATTGTACCAAAATTTTGCATAAAAAATTAGCAATATAAAATGGTGAAAAATTTCCGACTAGGGTTTATAATAGAAGTATCAACCGTGCCGCAGCTGGGCTGCGTCCGGCGCAGGTGCAGAAGCGCCGCACGGGATCAAGTAAGGAGAAAATGATTATGAAGGAATTCCAGTATACCGTTAAGGATGCATGCGGCATCCACGCTCGTCCCGCCGGCCTGCTCGTCAAGACCGTCAAGGGCTTTGCCAGCAGCGTCACCCTTGAAAAGGACGGCAAGAGCTGCGATATGCGCAAGCTGATGGCTCTGATGGGCATGGGCGTCAAGCAGGGCGAGACCGTTACCATCAAGGTCGAGGGCGACGATGAGGAAGCTGCAGCTGCAGCTGTCCAGAAGTTCCTGACTGAGAACGTCTGATTCCGCAGTTAACATGAGGAAGGCCCTCGCGGGTGAGCTGCGGGGGCTTTTTTGGACTGTCGGAGCAGTGCGGCCCCGGCACAGATGAAGAAGGAGTAGTGTGCAATGCAGGTAGGCACCGGCAAAAGCGTACTCAATGGCATCGCCATTGGCAAGCTGAAGATCTATAAGAAAAAAGATACCGCTATTTCCACCGCCCCTGTGGCAGATACTGCCGCAGAACTGGAGCGTTTTGAAGCTGCCCGCCAGAAGGCCATTGAGCAGCAGACCGCCCTGTACGAAAAGGCACTGGCAGAAGCCGGCGAGGACATCGCCGAGGTGTTCAACATCCACGCCATGATGCTGGATGACGACGACTTTGTGGACGCCATCAAGGAGATCATCAACGGGCAGAAGATGTGCGCCGAGTACGCCGTCAAGACCGCCGGCAACAATCAGGCTGCGGTGTTTGCCGCTATGGACGACCCGTATCTGCAGGCCCGCAGCGCCGATGTGCTGGACATTGCGCAGGCCATGCTGGACATCCTGCAGGGGGTGGACAACGCCAGCCTGCAGGGCACCGAGCCCAGCATTCTGGTCGCGGAGGATCTGGCCCCGTCTGAGACCGTCCGCATGGATAAGAGCCTGCTGCTGGGCTTTATCACCCGGGAGGGCAGCTCCAACAGCCACACTGCCATTCTGGCTCGCAGCATGAACATCCCCGCCCTGATCCAGTGCAAGGATATTCAGGACGACTGGGACGGCAAGATGGCGGTCATCGATGGCTACAATGCCTGCGTTTACGTTGACCCCACCCCCGACCTGCTCAAGAGCCTGAAGAAGCGCCAGCAGGAAGATCAGAAGAAGCAGGCCCTGCTGCAGGAGCTGAAGGGCAAGCCCAATACCACGCTGGACGGCAAGACCATCAATGTCTTTGCCAACATCGGCGGCATGAGCGATGTGGGCGCTGTGCAGCAGAACGACGCCGGCGGTGTGGGCCTGTTCCGCACCGAGTTCGTCTATCTGAACTGCAAGGACTTCCCCACCGAGGACTACCAGTTCGAAGCCTACAAGCAGGTGGTGGAGAGTCTGGCTCCCCGCAAGGTGGTCGTCCGTACCTGTGACATCGGTGCCGATAAGACCGTCGATTACATGAAGCTGGATCACGAGGATAACCCCGCTCTGGGCTACCGCGCCATCCGCATCTGTCTGACCCGCAGGGACTTCTTCAAGACCCAGCTGCGCGCTCTGCTGCGTGCTTCTGCCTACGGCAACATGAGCATCATGTTCCCCATGATTACCAGCCTGCGGGAGCTGCAGGACGCCAAGGCTGTTCTGGAAGAGTGCCGTGCGGAGCTGACCGCTGAGGGTGTCAAGATGGGCCAGAACATCGAGGTCGGCACCATGATCGAGACCCCCGCCGCTGTACTGATCGCGGACGAGCTGGCTGCTGAGTGCGACTTCTTCTCCATCGGCACCAACGACCTGACCCAGTACACCTGTGCGCTGGACCGCCAGAATGCAAAGCTGGAGCCGTTCTTCAACCCGCACCATCCCGCTGTGTTGCGCGCCATCAAGATGACCATTGAGGCGGGCCACCGCCACGGCATCTGGGTGGGCATCTGCGGTGAGCTGGGCGCAGACACCGCCCTCACCGAGACCTTCCTGCGCATGGGTGTGGACGAGCTGTCCATGAACGCCAAGAGCATCCTGCCGGTGCGCAAGATCATCCGCAGCGTGGACCTGAGCAAGCCTTCTGAGAAGTAATTCATCCGAGAATCCCGGTTTACCGTTCCCATAAAGCTCCCCGGCAGGGCATCCCGCTCTGCCGGGGTCTTTCTATACCGGGCAAAAGTTTACGGAAAATACTTTAAAACGATAAAGCGAAATGCTATACTATAAGCGATAACAGGGTATGCAGGTGTCCAGCGCTGCCCATGGAGGACCGTTATGACTCAGTTTTTGATCCGTCTTTTCATTCGCCAGCCCGACCGTGCGCAGGACCCTAAGGTGCGCGCCGCCTATGGCAACCTTGCCTGCTGGGTGGGTATGGCGTGCAACCTGCTGCTGTGTCTGGGCAAGCTGGCCGTGGGCACCCTGTTCGGCTCCATTGCCATCATGGCAGATGCCCTGAACAACCTGTCGGACGCCTCGTCCAACGTGGTCAGTCTGGTGGGCTTCAAGCTGGCCGCCAAGGCCCCGGACGCAGAGCACCCCTTCGGCCATGCCCGGTATGAATATCTGGCGGGGCTGGCAGTCAGCGTGACCATTCTCGGCATCGGCTTTTCGCTGCTGAAGGAATCGGTGGTCAAGGTGCTGCACCCCACCCCGGTGATGTTCAGCTGGCTCACGGTGGCAGTGCTGGCGGCGTCCATCCTCGTCAAGCTGTGGATGAGCGGCTTCAACCGCACCATCGGGCGCATTATCGGCTCCGAGACCCTCATTGCCACTGCTGCCGACAGCCGCAACGATGTGCTGAGCACCGGCGCGGTGCTCATTGCCGCAGTGCTGTGCCGCGTGACCGGCTGGGATGTGCTGGACGGCCTGATGGGTGTAGGCGTGGCAGCGTTCATCCTGATCTCCGGCTGGGGCCTTGTGATGGATACGCTCAGCCCGCTGCTGGGCGAAAGCCCCAGCGAGGATCTGGTGGACCACATTGAGCAGAAGGTGCTCTCCTATCCCGGCGTGCTGGGGATGCATGACCTGATGGTGCACGACTACGGCCCGGGACACCAGTTCGCCTCCCTGCATGTGGAGCTGCCCGCCGAGCAGGACCCGCTGGAGGCACACGACCTGATCGACAACATCGAACGGGACTTCTTTAAAAACGACAACCTCATGGTGACCATCCACTACGATCCCATCGTCACCTCGGACGCCGCAGTGGGGGTGCTGCGTGCCCGTCTGACCGAAAAGCTGCGTCAGATGGACCCGGAGCTTTCGCTGCACGATCTGCGCATCGTGCCGGGCAGGACCCACACCAATGTGCTGTTCGATCTGGTGCTGCCGGCAGGCTATGCAGGGGATAAGGTGGAGCTGCTGACTCAGCTGGAACAGTTCATCAAGGAACAGGATGCAGCCTACAGCTGCATCATCAAGGTGGAGCAGAGCTATACGGCTGCCCACAAATAAACTCTCAGGGGGAAGTATTATGCTGAATGAGACCTACCGCGCGATGCTCGGCAATAAGAGCGTCATCCGCGAGACCTTCATGTACGGCAAACAGCGTGCCGCAGAGATCGGATATGAGAATGTGTTCGATTACTCGCTGGGCAACCCCAGCGTGCCCTGCCCGCAGGAGTTCACTGCCGCCATGCAGGACCTGCTGGCCAACGAGGAACCGGTAAACCTGCACGGCTACTGCCCCAGTCAGGGCGACCCGGGCTTCCGCACCGATGTGGCAGCGCACCTGACAAAGACCTTTGGCCTGCCCTATGAGCAGAAGCACATCTTCCCCACCACCGGTGCGGCGGGTGCCATTGCCCATGCCATCCGCGCAGTGACCCGGCCCGGCGATGAGGTGCTGACCTTTGCACCCTACTTCCCGGAGTACGGCCCCTATGTGGCGGGCACCGGGGCGGTGCTCAAGGTGGTGCCGCCGCAGGCACCCACCTTCCAGCCCAATCTGGATGCCTTTGAACAGATGCTCACCGAGAAGGTGACGGCGGTGCTCATCAATACCCCCAACAACCCCACCGGTGTGGTCTACTCTGCCGGGACGCTCACCCGCATGGCAGAGATCCTGACCGAAAAGAGCCGGGCATTCGGCCACAACATCTTCCTCGTCAGCGATGAGCCCTACCGGGATATCGCATTCGACGGCAAAAAGGTGCCCTACCCGGCGGCGTTCTACCCCCACACTCTCACCTGCTTCTCCTATTCCAAGAGCCTGAGCCTGCCCGGCGAGCGCCTTGGCTATGTGGCGGTGCGTCCGGGCTGTGAAGGCGAGGACATCCTTGTGGACATGATGGCCCAGATCTCCCGCTTCACCGGCCACAACTGCCCGCCCAGCATCATCCAGCGGGCCGTAAGCCGCTGTCAGGATGTGACCAGCGACCTGAGTGTGTATGAGACCAACATGAACCTGCTGTATGATAAGCTCACCGCGCTGGGCTTTGAGGTGGAGCGTCCCGGCGGCACCTTCTACATTTTCCCGAAGGCGCTGGAAGAGGACGCCAACGCCTTCTGCAGAAAGGCCCGGGAGTTTGACCTGCTGCTGGTGCCCAGTGACAGCTTTGGCGTCAAGGGCTACGTGCGCCTTGCCTACTGCATCGACACCGAGAAGGTACAGCGCAGTCTGCCGGCCCTTGAAAAGCTGGCGGCGGCCTACCGCAAATAAACAAGCCGAACCGCTCCGGCGCGGCGATCGGCTGCGCGGGGCTGAAAACAAACCGCAAGAGAGGAAAGGGAACCCTGCTATGGAAAAGATCAAAATGACCACGCCCCTCGTCGAGATGGACGGCGACGAAATGACCCGCATTCTGTGGAAGATGATCAAGGATGAGCTGATCCTTCCGTTTGTGGACCTCAAGACCGAATACTATGATCTGGGCCTGCCCAACCGCGACGCTACCGCAGATAAGGTGACCATGGATGCCGCCCTTGCCAACAAGAAGTACGGCGTTTCGGTCAAGTGTGCCACCATCACCCCCAACGCCCAGCGCATGGACGAGTACAAGCTGCACGAAATGTGGAAGAGCCCCAACGGCACCATCCGCGCGGTGCTGGACGGCACCGTGTTCCGTGCACCCATCATGATCGACAGCATCAAGCCGGTGGTCAAAAACTGGAAAAGGCCCATCACCATTGCCCGCCACGCCTACGGCGATGTGTACAAGTGCACCGAGTTCCGCATCCCGGGTGCCGGCAAGGCTGAACTGGTGTTCACCGGTGCCGATGGCTCTGAGCAGCGTGCCACCGTCTTTGATTTTGAGGGCGCAGGCGTTCTGCAGGGCCAGTACAACAAGGATGATTCCATCCGCAGCTTTGCCCGCAGCTGCTTCAACTACGCACTGGATGTGAAGCAGGACCTGTGGTTCGGTGCAAAGGATACCATCTCCAAGAAGTACGACCACACCTTCAAGGATATCTTCCAGGAGGTGTACGACGCCGAGTATAAGGCAAAGTTCGAGGCTGCAGGCATCACCTACTTCTACAGCCTCATCGACGATATCGTTGCCCGCGTCATCCGCAGCGAGGGCGGCTTTGTCTGGGCCTGCAAGAACTACGACGGCGACGTGATGAGCGATATGGTCTCCACCGCCTTTGGCTCTCTGGCCATGATGACCAGCGTACTGGTCAGCCCGGACGGCAAGTACGAGTTCGAGGCCGCCCACGGCACCGTCACCCGCCATTACTATAAGTATCTGAAGGGCGAAAAGACCTCCACCAACCCCATGGCGACCATCTTTGCGTGGTCCGGCGCGTTCAAGAAGCGCGGTGAACTGGACGGCCTGCCGGAGCTGGTGAAGTTTGGCGAGGCACTGGAAGCCGCCAGCCTGCAGACCCTGAACGACGGCATCATGACGAAAGACCTGTGCGGTCTGGCTGAGGGCATCACCCCCACCGCCGTGGACAGCGAGGGCTTTATCAAGGCCATCCGTGAGCGTCTGGAAGGTAAGCTGGCATAAAACGGTTTTCAATATAACGTAAAAACCGGAACGATCCACCCGAAAAAGGGAAGATCGTTCCGGTTTATGTTTTAGGCAGGATGTGCGACAAACTGAAAGTTGTCGAGCCAGATTATACAGGTGTTCCGACTTCGATCAGATTTCCGTCAGGGTCATAAAATCTGACCACCTTTTGCCCCCAACTGTGTGTCATCAGGTAATTGACGTATTCGGTTTCAGGGTAAAGTGTCTCAAGACGCTCTACAAACTGTTCTATGTCAGGTTCTTCAAAGTATAATTCAGACTGATTACTGTTTGAAATAATGCTTCTTTTTGTAAATTGTTCCCAGTAACCCGATTCCTGTAAATACAAGTTATTCGTCAATTCCATATTTCCATCGTTATCTTGAAGCAGTTGAAACCCAAACATATCACTATAGAACTTTAGCGCACGGTTACAATCTTTAACAACAATAAGCGTTCCTTTGTATTTCATATGTGTTCTCCTCCGCAAATTCCGATTTGTTGGTTACAAATGCAGTGCATTCAGCACTTCATTTACGATGTCCAGCGAAACCTGCCCCGGTGCGCTGGCCTGCCCGGGATTGGCAAAGGTCATGGCGGAGCCAAAGGCCTCACCTGCCAGACGGCTCACCGCGCCCAAAGCCCCCATGCTCATGGTGATGATGGGAGTCTCCGGATGCAGGTCGGCCATTTCAGCGGTGGCAGCCAGTAGCTCCAGCACATCGGCACGGCTCTGGGGCATCACAGCCAGTTTGGGCAGATCGGCATCGGCCCGCTGCATGGCAACCATGCGGCTCACCAGCTCGGCGCGCGGCGGCGTTTTATGGAAGTCGTGGCTGGAACACACCACTGCAGCCCCGGCGGTGCGGGCTTCTTCGATCAGCGCAGGAAGCTCTGCGCCTGCAGTGAAAAATTCAATGTCGATCAGATCAGCGCAGTCGGTGGCAAGAACGGTGCGGATAAAATGGAGATACTCTTCGTGAGCCAGAGCGACTTTGCCGCCCTCGGCCTTTGTGCGGAAGGTGAAAAGAAGCAGCTGATCCTTTAAGGCAACGCGAAGCTTTGCGGCGCAGTGCACAATGGCCGGAAAGTCTTTTGCACCTTCAAAGCAATCGATGCGCCATTCCACACAATCGGCGCGCAATGTGGAAAACTCAGCAGCCTTTTCCAGAATGGCGGTTTCTGTGGGCTCTATAATAGGAATAATAACTTTGGGGCGGCCCTCGCCGATGCAGCAGCCGCGGATGTTGACACAGGACATGGCGCTTCTCCTTTATGTAATAAGTATAGCTACCTTATACAGGATGCTGGGGGATGACTCCATAATACGTTCTGTCTGCAGCCTTGTCAAGAAAAAGGCACGCCCTGAAACGGGTGAAAAACAGGGAGATCCTTTACTCTGCAAAGAAAATGGAAAAAATCTGTCAAAAAGTGTTGACAAGGAGGCGGGGGTGTGGTATTATACTTGAGCGCCAAGCGCTGAGGCAAAAGAATGACTTCCGAAGTCTCAGCAGGAAGCCCTTGAAAAGAACCAATAGACGCAGAAAACACCAGTTGACACTGAGATGTTTGAAGCGATCCAAGTTCAGAAAGTTCAAAAGCTTCTAAAAAATAAGACTTGACAAAAAACCACTTCGGTGGTAAAATAAACAGGTCGTCAGCCGCAAGGCTGAGGCGCACAGGACCTTGAAAATTGAACAATATCGAAAAACTTGTAAGGAACCTTTATGTGT
>OWIU01000639.1_pt1 | contig 12745 bp, 10 predicted proteins | sample 1732921 | NCBI WGS metagenome assembly OWIU01 (sample SAMN05065768, study PRJEB22554) | human gut metagenome | biome: ENVO:2100002; feature: ENVO:00000062; material: ENVO:00002003 | host: Homo sapiens | place: USA | reverse complement strand
CGCGTAAGATCGTCGGCAGCGTCAGATGTGTATAAGAGACAGCTGTTGACTCATCTTTTCCACCACTTCTCCGCTTACTTTCTCTGCTTTATGCTTAGTGCGATGTGCAAAGTCATACGCATCTTCTTCCAAGTCCTGAATGGTGTCATAAATGTCTCTTCTCAGTTTGCGTCCTCTGTTGCTGTGGGCGAAACAACTCAATGCACTGCCGACCAACGCACCTAGTGCCAGTCCTGCGAAAAATTTTCCATTATTCATAATCTTATTCATTTAATTGGGTTTTATCTATGAACATTTCGGCTGTCTGGATGGTTCTTAATGCATCAGTTAATAAATCATTAAAAAGGAAATAAGATGAAACGTAAACTTTGGATAAGAATAGGAGCGGTGGTATTGGCTGCATTATTGTTGTGGTGGCTCTTTTGGGCTATATTGATTGACGAAGACGAGAATGATCAGGGCTTACCGGAAACAGAACAAATAGAGGCAGTGGATTAATTCCCTGCCTTTTCTTATTCTTTTTCAGAAATATTCTGTATATTCGCTTATTGATTATTGAAAAAGTGTAATAGTATAAATAATATGTAACAATGAAAACAATGAATTATTCTATAATCCGATGCATCTGTGCATTAGTATTGGGCGTATTATTGGTAGCATGGCCCGAAGCTGCTATCCTGTATTTGGTGATTACTATCGGAGCTTTGTTTTTGGTACCAGGTCTGTTCTCTGTCTTTGGTTATCTTACTCGTGGAAAGCAGAATGGAATGTCTTTTCCTATAGCCGGATTGGGTAGTCTGCTGTTTGGTCTTTGGCTGATGATTATGCCGGCATTTTTTGTCGGTATTCTGATGTATGTGTTGGGAGCTGTTCTTGTGTTGGCAGGTATCAGTCAGATTGTAAACCTGTCTGCTGCCCGTAGTTGGACGGTTGTGCCGGGAGGTTTCTTTGTCGTTCCCGTGCTGGTGCTTATTGCTGGTGTTGTTGTTTTGTTCAATCCGTTTACGGCTGCCACTGTGCCTTTTATTATATTGGGGGTCAGCAGTATCGTTTATGGACTTTCGGATTTGGTGAACATTATTCGTTTCCGCCAAAAGAAAGATATTCAGACTCCTATTATAGAGGATGTGACTCCTATTGAAGAGATTAAAGATTAATATACTTATGAAAAAACGACTGAACTATTTATTGCTGGTATTGTGTTTATTGGTAGCCTCTGCATGTAAAAACGGAGTTTCTACCACAGCCTCCGGAAAAGATGAAGGCGCCGGAGGTTGTGAGGGAGAAAAGGCAAAAGCTATTTTGTGGGTAGACTATAAAAAAGGGCGTTCTATCCCTGCCGGAGTTGCTATCAGGACAGTGAAAGTGCGTGCCAATGTGTTTGCTGATGGTAGTGTGAAGGTTCTTTCTTTCTGTAAGAAACAATCTTTCAGAGTGGAAGACTATTTATTGAAGAGATTGAAAGTTTACCGAATTCGGGATTGGGCATTTGAGGGGAATTATATACAGACCGGCGAGCAATATTTACAGTTGCGGTATATTCCTGCCTGGATAAAGTAAAAGTGTTGCCATATTAGTATCTGTCTGCTGATGAAAGCAATGTACTCACTTTATGAAGGCTGCATTTTACCGAACTGAAATTAAGGTATCATACTGTGGGAGGTGCCGACAGGTATAGTTATTATGTATTGACCGGTCTTCGTTTCTCTTTCTTTTAGGGGGTAGCATCTCCCCCCCCTTCCTCGGACATATCTTTTTTTGTGAATACAATTAGGCAGACAAATTCATTCTACATTTTCCCTATACTGTTTGGGTGACATTCCTGTATATCTTTTAAAGTATTTTCCGAAGAATGAAATATCGGGGAAGTTCAGTGAATACGCTATTTCCTGAATAGTGAGGTCGGTGGACTTCAGTTTTGCTTCCGCATCGGTTATCACTAGTTTGGCGATAATGTCAGTAACCGTTTTCCCGGTTATCTTGTTTACGGTGGTGCTGAGGTGTTGTGGTGATATATGGAGCAAATCGGCATAAAAGGCTACACTTCGCTCTTGCGTATAATGTTTGATAATATATTGAACCAGACGTTTTACAATCTCTTCTCCGCGATTGAAAGCGCGGGTGGTCACATTGGTATTTTGATGAATATTGCCTACGCCATGCAGTATGGTGAGCAGCATGGAGCTGAGCAAGTCCTTATTGGGCTTTGCTTCTATGTGTTTCATTTTTATCAATAACATAAAGTAGTCTTGGAACAATTCGGATGTTTCGGGACGCAGAGGGGTGACAGGTGTATCAATCAGGGCCGAAAGATAATTCTTGGTGGAATTGAAAAAGTTTATTCCATTCAGCAATTCTTTGTTGAATCCGGCTAAGTATAAACGGCAGTCGGGACTTTGCCGGTGAACATGGACGAATGTTTCGGGCAGTATGGTAACAATGTCGTTTTTTTGTATCTTGTGTTCAGACAGGTGGATAGTTATGTCACACTCACCACGCAGGCAAAGAATAAATAGACAACCATTCATGCGCTGAGGGTAGTGGTAGATATGTCCGAAAGTACCGGTTATGTCAATTTCAGCTGTGAAATCTTTGTTCAGTTTAAAGATGTTAATGTCGTCAGTGTACTTCATAAAAATAAAGAAGACTTTGGTTATACACCACAAATATAGGACAGTTTAAGCAGATTACAAAGAAAATGCTTAAAAATAGACTAATATATCTTACTGTTAGCACTTGTGCACATTTAATAAATGTGAGAACTTTGCATTCGAAAACTAATGTGAAGATTAACAGTATGAAATGTAGAAAATTGTCTATTGTGGCAGTGAGTGTGGTATTGTTCTGTTCATGCGGACAGCAACCTGCTCAGGAACGAGGCCCCCGTCCGGTGAAATTGGCGGAAGTTGCGTCGTTAAATAAAATTGAAAAATCCTATTCAGGCGTAGTGTCGCCCGATCAATTCAGTGATCTTGCGTTTAAAATGTCCGGTCCGTTGGTGGCAATGAATGTACTCGAAGGACAGAGAGTGAAAAAAGGGGAGGTGGTAGCTGAAATTGACCCGACAGATTATAAGTTGGATTATGACGCAAAGAGAGCTTCCTTCCAGAAAGCGTCATCGCAAATGCAACGTGCAGAGAAGCTATTGATGAAAAATGCCATATCTATGCAGGAGTTTGAAACGACTCAGGCATCTTATACCAATGCTAAATCTGCTTTTGAAAATGCACAAAACACATTGAATGATACAAAGTTGCGTGCACCGTTTGATGGATTTATCCAAAAGAAATATGTGGAAAATTATCAGCGTGTACAACCGGGACAAGGTGTGGTATGTCTGATTAACCCGGCAAAGTTGCAAGTAGAATTTACCATTCCCGAAACAAATATTGCCTATGTGACTTCTCACGGAAGTATTTTTGTAGAATTTGATGCTTATAAAGGCAAGTTATTTCAGGCAAAGGTAAAAGAGTATGTGGAAGCATCGCAAGACGGTGCCGGAGTTCCTGTATTCCTTTATATTGATGACCCCGAATTTGACTTGAAGAAATATAAGGTATCGGTGGGCTTTTCTTGCCGTGTGGTAGTTAATATTGAAAATGAAACGGTAAAAGGAGGAATTACCGTTCCGTTATCTGCTGTAGTATTTGATAACAATCTGAATAATAAGGTTGTATTCATTTATAATCCTTCTACCCAAAAAGTAGAGAAGCGTAAGATTTATGACGAAGGAACCATTGTGGGACGTAATGATTTAATTGTGACCGGAGAGGTGAAGGCCGGTGAACAAGTAGTAGCTGCGGGAGCTTCTTATCTAGTGGACGGTCAGCAAGTCAAAATATTAACCGAATAAAAGAGGAGAGTACAAATCATGAATATTCCAAAATATTCTTTAGAGAACCAGAAGGTTGTCTACTTTTTTTTGGCTATTTTGTTGATAGGTGGAGTTATCTCCTTTTTTAAATTGCCAAAGAAAGAAGACGCTCCTTTCGTGATAAAGACGGCGGTTCTTGTTACCCAATATCCGGGTGCGAATCCGCATGAAGTGGAGAAATTGATAACCGAACCGATTGAACGTGAGATTCAGTCAATGACTGATGTATATCAGATTAAATCGGAATCTTATTTTGGGCTGTCTAAGATTTCTATTGAGTTACAGCCTACTATCGACCCTGATTATATGCCGGTAAAATGGGATGAACTGCGTCGTAAGGTGGCAAATATCCAGCCGAAGCTGCCTAGCGGTGCATCTACTATCACGGTGAACGATGATTTTGGTGATGTATATGGTATTTATTATGCATTGACAGCCGATGAAGGTTTTTCATACAAAGACTTGCGTGACTGGGCACAGCATATACGTACGCAGCTTACTCCGATTGAGGGTGTGCAGAAAGTGATGCTTTATGGTGAGCAGACAGAAGTAATCAATGTGAAGATATCTACTTCCAAACTATCATCTTTGGGTATTGACCCGACTTCTATCATGGGGATTTTGCAAAAACAGAATGTACAAGTCAATACGGGAGATATCGCTACCGATATTTATCAGTTACGCTTGCGCACAGAAGGTACTTATACTAGTCTTGAAGATATCGAGAACCAGCTGATTGTTAGCAAAGATGGACGTGAAGTACGTTTAGGGGATATTGCAACAGTGGAACGCGGTTATTATGATCCACCTTCAACATTGATGCGTGTCAATGGCAAACGTGCTATCGGCATTGGTGTAGCCAGTGGTGCAAAGGATAATGTGGTTGCTGTTGGTGAAGCCGTGGATAAGAGCTTGGCAGAGATAGAACAATTGTTGCCTATCGGTATAGAATTGTCTTCTCTCTATCCCGAAGACAAGATTGCGGATGAAGCTAATAATGGATTTATTCTCAATCTGATAGAGTCATTGGTCATCGTGATTTTGATTATCTTTGTAGTGATGGGATCGCGTGCCGGTATGTTGATTGGTAGTTCGCTATTGTTTTCTGTAGGAGGTACCTTGCTTATCATGTTAATGTGGGGAGTGGGTTTGAACCGTACTTCTTTGGCTGCATTTATCATTGCCATGGGTATGTTGGTGGATAATGCCATTGTGGTGACAGACAATGCCCAAATCGGAATCAAGCGCGGAAAATCCCGTTATCTTTCTTTGATAGAAGGTGCTATCAAGCCTCAATGGGCATTGCTGGGAGCGACCTTTATTGCTATTTGTTCATTCTTGCCGTTGTATTTGGCTCCTGCATCGGTTGCTGAAATTGTAAAACCGTTGTTTATCGTGTTGGCCGTGTCATTGGGATTAAGTTGGATCTTGGCTTTATGCCAGACTACAACTTTCGGTAACTTTATTTTGCAAGAGGCTACTCCCGGTAGTGAAGGTAAGGATCCATACGATACCAAAATTTATCATAAGTTTGAGAAGCTCTTGACTTTATTGATTAAGCGCCGTTTTATAACATTGACTACTGTTGTTGTTACTTTGGTGCTTTCTCTGGTCATTATGGCAGTTATGCCTCAGAGTTTCTTTCCGAAGATGAATAAACCTTATTTCCGTGCCGATTTGGTATTCCCGGAAGGTTTCAGTATTCATGCGGTAGACGAAGACGTGATGAAGGTGGAAGAGTATTTGGAGAAGAATGAAAAAGTAAAATCTTATTCTGTGACTTTAGGTGGTACTCCGTTGCGTTACTATCTGGCAAGTTCTTCTTTCGGTCCGAAGTCTAACTATGCCAATGTGATGGTGGAAACAAAAGACCCTGAAGATGCTGCCGAAGTAGAACAACAGTTCTATGAACACATGACTCAGAATTTTCCGAATATCATTACCCGTTCGGCATTGTTTGCGTTGTCACCGGTGCCCGAAGCTGCCATTGAAATCGGATTTATCGGTGAAAATCCGGATACGCTGACTGCTTTGGTGGAGCGTGCGAAGAAGATTGCGCATGAATGTGATATGGTGACGGATATACGTTCTAACTGGGGTGATAAAGTGCCGGTATGGAAACCGATGTTCTCACAACAGAAAGGTTTGCGCCTTGGTATTACCCGTCAACAGGTTGCCAATTCGTTCCGTACTGCTACCAATGGCTTGCCGTTGGGCGAGTATCGTGAGGGGGATATTTCACTTCCTATCTTATTGAAGGATGAAGATGCGGAAAATATGAACCTGAATGATGTGAAGAGTGTTCCGGTATTCAGCACTAAAGGAAATTCAGTTAAGGTGGAGCAGGTGATTGATAATTTTTCTTTGGGTTATGATTATAACGTAGTGCGTCGTTTCAACCGTGAACGTTGCATGATGATGCAGTGTGAACCGAAGCGTGGTGCCAATACGATGGCTGCCTTTAAGCAGGTGTTGACCGCCGTACAGGAACAGATGCAACTGCCCGAAGGTTATAAGATGAAATACTTTGGTGAACAGGAGACACAAGATGTAAGTAATGCTGCTTTGGCAAAGAATATTCCGTTGACATTCTTGTTGATTTATGTCGTTTTATTATTCCTTTTCCCGAGCAATTACCGCAAACCGGTATTGATTATGCTGATGTTGCCATTGGTGTTCATCGGTGTGGTATGGGGATTGTTGTTGTTCGGTAAATCTCTTGATTTCTTTGCCATTTTGGGCTTGTTGGGCTTGATTGGTATGAATATCAAGAATGCGATTGTACTGGTAGACGAAATCGGACTTCAACTGAAAGATGGCAAAGGGGCAGTACCTGCCGTGGTTGAGGCTACCAAGACACGTATTGTTCCCGTAACTATGGCGTCGGGAACCACTATTTTGGGTATGCTTCCTTTGTTGGGTGATGCGATGTTTGCAGGTATGGCAGCTACCATTATGGGTGGTTTGTTCGTATCAACCATTCTTACCATCTTCGTGCTTCCGGTGACTTATTGTATATTCTTTAAAATCAGAGCAGACAGATAATGAAAACGAATCTTATATATATACTTGGAATGATGTGCTTGTCCGGCACGGTTTCAGCTCAGACTACCGTAAATTATACGGAGTTCGAACAGAAAGTGTTGGATTATAGTCAGACTTTGAAGCAGAGTGTGTCACAACGTACAGCCATGCAGAAAGCAATGAAAGCTGCGAAAACAGCTTTCTTCCCCGCAGTGGATGCCACGGGTAGTTATCAATATCGTATAAATAAATATGATATGGATTTTGGCGGAATGGCTGTTCCTATGGAGCATGATTCTTACAGTGCCGAAGTGGGAGTTGTCCAACCTATTTATGCAGGAGGAAGTATTTATCATACTTATAAGGCATCACAAATTCAGTCTCAGATAGCTGACAAGTCGGTAGATTTGACCACAGATAATCTTATTTATGCTGCAGAAGCCAGTTATTGGGGTACTGCGGCTCAGAAAGAGATGTATAAAACGATGTGTCAGTATGTGGAAATTATCAGTCAGTTGACCAAAGTGTTACAAGATAAGTATGATGACGGTTATATCAGTAAAACAGATTTGATACAAATGCAGACTCGCCTGAAAGAGGCAGAGTTGCAACGTTCCAGCAGTTATCAGTCTTATCAGATAGCTTTGCAGAACATGAATGTGTTGATGGGATTGGAACCGGATAAAGAAGTAGGTTTGGTTGATTCTATTTTCGTTGAGTTACCATTACCAGCTTATGTCGGTGCTGATGCTGCACTGAATGTTCGTCCTGATTATGCTATTTCTCAGTTGGATGTGGATTATCAAAAAAGACAGGTTAAACTGGCTGCTGCAAAATATAATCCATCCTTGTCTATCGGCTTTAAGGAGACTTGGGGGACACAAATGTTGAACATTTCGGGCGAAACAATGTTTAATAGTAATGTGTATGCTTCTGTCAAGTTGCCGTTGTTCCACTGGGGAGCGCGATTTAAGTCGACGGCTGCACAAAAAGCGATTTTACTTGGTAAGCAGTATGCTTTGCAAGATAAACAAGACCAAATCACGAAAGAGGTAGCCAAAGCATGGACTAGTCTGACAGAAAATACCCGTCAGATAGATATTGCTAAGGAAAACTGCAAGTTAGCAGAAGAGAATTTGGATTTGAATACATTTAGTTATACGGAAGGTAGGCTGACTATTTTGGATGTACTTTCTGCACAGTTGACTTGGGTACAGGCATATACAAATCTTATCCAATCATATTATGAGCAGAAAATAGCATTGGCAGATTATAGGAAAGCAACCGGTATAAGGTATTTAGGACAGAAATAAGTAATTTCAGACCAAAATCTTATAATTTAAAATGCCACTTTAAAGCAGGTTTGGATTATCTTTGCATCCAAATCTGCTTTTTTCTTATATATGAATACATTATGAAGAGATTGTTACTTTTAACATGGATATTCGTATGTATGGCGGGCATATCTTTTGCAACTCCCAGACACAGTGAGTTGTTTGAGTTTCCAACAGATACGATACAACACAAAGACAGCACTGTACGGAAAAGAAGCTTTTTCAATAAGTTTCTTGACTACTTTAATGATGCGAACAAGAATAAGAAGCACAAGAAGTTTGACTTCAGTATCATCGGTGGACCTCATTATAGTACAGATACCAAGTTGGGACTTGGATTGGTAGCTGCCGGGCTTTACCGTTCGGATAAGAATGATACTATTCTTCCTCCCTCCAATGTTTCCCTGTTTGGCGATGTATCTACGGTAGGTTTTTATTTGCTGGGAATTCGTGGTACCCATATTTTTCCACAAGATAAATATCGTTTGGATTATACCTTATACTTTTATTCTTTCCCTTCCAAATTTTGGGGAATGGGATATGATATGGGAAATGTAGATGCCAACGAAACGGATATGGACCGTTGGCAGGCACAGATAAAAGCTAGTTTTTTATTTAAACTGACAGACAATTTGTATTTGGGACCGATGGTAGCTTATGATTATGTGCATGGAAAGAACTTGGAACGTCCCGAATTGTTGGAAGGAATGGATTTGACTACAACTAATTATGGTGCCGGATTCTCCTTGGTGTATGATTCACGTGATGTATTGACTAATCCTCATAAAGGATATTATCTGAATATATCGCAATGTTTTCGTCCCAAGTTTATGGGAAATGATTACGCTTTCAGCACCACCGACTTGCGTACCAGCTATTATCATCCTGTTTGGAAAGGAGGTTTGCTTGCCGGAGAGTTTAGGGGGATGTTTAATTTTGGCAACCCGTCTTGGTCAATGATGGCTTTGTTGGGCAATTCTTACTCGATGCGTGGTTATTACGAGGGCCGCTATCGTGATAAACATAAAATGGAAGGGCAGATAGAATTACGCCAACATATTTGGAAACGTAATGGTATAGTGGCTTGGATTGGTGCAGGAACGGTGTTTAATAAGTTCAGTGCGTTGCGTGTCAATCGCGTTTTGCCTAATTATGGTATCGGATACCGTTGGGAATTTAAAAAGAATGTGAATGTTCGCCTCGATTATGGGTTTGGAAAGAACGGACAATCGGGGTTCTTATTTAATATAAATGAAGCGTTTTAAAGAGATCTATCAATGGTGTTGTGAGCCGAGACAATTATTTTTTCTGTTTATAATTGTATTAGCTATTCCTAATGTGGCATTGTTCTTCACAGAGCAAATGCCTTTATTGGTACGTATATGTAATATTATTTTGCCGGTATCGGTATATTGGATGGTGATGACGCTGAGCCGGAAACCCGGAAAGATAATATGGATATTGTTTCCCTTTGTTTTCTTTGCTGCTTTTCAATTGGTTTTGCTTTATCTTTTCGGACAGTCCATTATAGCAGTCGATATGTTTTTGAATTTGCTGACAACCAATTCCGGTGAGGCTATGGAGCTTCTGGATAACTTGTTGCCTGCTGTGATTGGCGTATTTGTGGTATATTTGCCCACTTTGGCTTTGGGTATTGTTTCGATAACAGGGAATAAGAAACTGGATCAATACTTTATATATCGCCAGCGGAGATATGCCCGGATGACAATGGGAGTAGGAGTCATCCTGACCGCATTGTGCTATGCAGACCATGAGGATTATGCATTGAAACTCGATATGTATCCGGTCAACGTATGCTATAATCTGACTTTGGCAATAGAGCGTGCCGGTGAAACAGCCGGTTATCAAGAGAGTTCAAAGGACTTTACTTTTGGTGCACAAGCCACACACGATAAAGATGAGGCAGAGATATATGTGTTGGTAGTGGGAGAAACTGCAAGGGCTTGTAACTTTGGGCTGTATGGGTATGAACGGAATACCACTCCGCTGTTGGATAAAACAGAAGGCTTGGTCGCATTTACAGATGTACTTACCCAATCAAATACAACGCATAAAAGTGTGCCAATGCTCCTTTCGGGAGCTTCTGCTGAAAATTACAATCGTATTTATCGGGAAAAGGGTATCATTACTGCTTTTAAAGAAGCAGGGTTTCATACAGCTTTTTTTTCCAATCAGAGGCCTAATCATTCTTTTATTGATTTCTTCGGAATGGAGGCGGATGAATGGAAATTTATAAAAGAAGATGCACCTGAGGAAACGAATATATCAGATGATGAATTATTGAAGTTAGTGGATAAACAACTAAATGACGGACATCGGAAATTGTTTATCGTGTTGCACATGTATGGTTCCCATTTTAATTATAAAGAACGTTATCCTTCGGATATGGCAGTGTTCAGGCCGGATAGCCTGACCGATGCGAAATATGAGAACCGTGAATATTTATTGAATGCGTACGATAACACAATCTGTTATACAGACGGCTTCTTGGCGTCACTGATTGAAATGTTGCAACGCACGAATGCTTCATCGGCTATGCTTTATACTTCCGATCATGGAGAGGATATTTTTGATGATGACCGGAAACTGTTTTTGCATGCGTCTCCGGTACCTTCATACTATCAGTTGCATGTTCCGTTCCTGATTTGGATGTCTGAGGCGTATCGTAAAGGATATCCTGTTCAATATGAGGCTGTGTGTATGAATCGTGAAAAGCCGGTGGCAGGGAATGCATCTGTTTTTCATTCAATGTTGTCGTTGGGTGGCATACAAACCGATTATAAAGAAGATAGTTTGTCTGTCGCCAGTAAGCGGTATGTCACTCGCCCCCGTTATTACTTAAATGACCATAATCTTCCTAAACTTTTAGATAAAATAGGATTGAAGGAGAAAGATATTAAACAATTTGAACAAAGAAAAATGATGTATCCATGATAGATGGAGGTGTGTCAAAATCATAAAGTTATCCTTCTATTGTTATTGACGCAAAACGATAAATCTTTTCATTTTGACACATCCTCATACAAAGTCTGCTTTCGTGCTTTTAAATTTTATCAAGTGCCTGTTCCAAATCGGCCAGCAGGTCATCAATATGTTCTGTTCCGATGGATAACCGTACTGTTCCCGGATAAATCTCCTGTTCTTTAAGTTCTTGCTCATTTAGCTGTGAATGAGTTGTGCTTGCCGGATGGATAACAAGTGATTTTACATCGGCCACATTAGCCAGTAAAGAGAATATTTCGAGGCTGTCTATAAACTTATGGGCCTCTGTTTGCCCTCCTTGCACTTCAATTGTAAAGATAGAGCTGCCTCCATGAGGGAAGTAGCGGTTGTATAAAGCATGGTCGGGATGTTCGGGCAGTGACGGATGATTTACTTTTTTTACTTTAGGATGTCTATTTAGGAATTCCACCACTTTCAGTGCATTTTCTACATGACGCTCTACACGTAGAGAAAGAGTTTCCAGGCCTTGCAGTAGGATAAAGGCATTGAATGGGCTGATGGCTGCTCCTGTATCTCGTAATAAAATGGCACGGATACGAGTGGCATAAGCCGCTGCTCCTGCCGCATCGATAAAACGGATTCCATGATAACTGGCATCGGGTTCGGTCAGTTGTGGAAATTTTCCTGAAGTTGCCCAGTCAAATTTACCGGAATCTACAATGACTCCTCCTAAAGAAGTACCGTGTCCGCCAATAAACTTAGTTGCCGAATGTACCACAATGTCTGCTCCATGTTCTATGGGTCGGATGAGGTAAGGAGTTCCGAAAGTATTGTCTACAATCAAAGGAATCTGATGACGGTGTGCAATATCTGCTACAGCTTCTATATCGATAATATTAGAATGGGGATTGCCCAAACTCTCGATGAACAGTGCTTTCGTGTTTTCCTGAATTGCATTTTCAAAATTGGATAAGTCATTCGGGTCGACAAAGGTGGTGGTTATACCATAGTCGGGTAGGGTATGCGCCAGCAAATTATAACTTCCTCCATAAATTGTTTTGGCGGCAACGATATGGTCACCGGCACGAGTGATGTTCTGAAATGCGTAGGTAATAGCAGCTGCACCCGAAGCTACCGCAAGTCCGGCTACTCCTCCTTCTAACGCTGCTACACGTTGTTCAAAGACTCCTTGAGTGGAATTGGTCAGACGTCCATAGATATTCCCCGGATCCTGTAAGCCGAATCGTGCTGCTGCATGAGCTGAGTTGTGAAATACATAAGAAGTGGTTTGGTAGATGGGGACTGCACGCGCATCTGTTGCTACATCGGGCTGTTCTTGTCCTACATGGAGTTGTAATGTTTCAAAATGTAATCTCTTAGTTGCCATAGTTGTATTCTTTTTAGTTAAACTGATGATTGATTTATTGGCTGCAAAGTTATAATTGATGGTAATATCGAACAATATATTGTGGAAAAATGGAAAATATATCTATATTTGTTGCTGTCTCTTATACACATCTCCGAGCCCACGAGACACTCGCTAATCTCG
>OWIU01000593.1_pt1 | contig 13406 bp, 9 predicted proteins | sample 1732921 | NCBI WGS metagenome assembly OWIU01 (sample SAMN05065768, study PRJEB22554) | human gut metagenome | biome: ENVO:2100002; feature: ENVO:00000062; material: ENVO:00002003 | host: Homo sapiens | place: USA | reverse complement strand
GCTCGGAGATGTGTATAAGAGACAGATCGTATACTGATAAGTCTCATCGGAATTTTCACCGAACGAACCGGTAGCCGATTCGATATTCTGCTCGGCAAGCACACCGGTGATATCGGACGGAATCAGTTTGTACTGCGCCATCACGTCCGGTTTCATCCATACACGCATACTATATTCACCGCCCATAATCATCAGGTCGCCCACACCGGAGATACGAAGAATCTGCGGTTTCAGGTTGATGCTGATATAGTTGGACAGGAAGTTCTCGTCGTAACTGTCGTCCGGACTATACAATGAGAACATCTGCAGAATACTCGTCTGACGCTTGGAAGTGGTCACACCGACCTGGGTTACCTCCGCCGGAAGCTGTCCCGTAGCACGTGATACACGGTTCTGCACGTTGACAGCCGCCATATCGGGGTCTGTGCCCTGCTTAAAATAGACGGTGATGCTCACCGAACCGGAATTGGTGGCGGAGGAAGTCATGTAGGTCATGTCTTCCACTCCGTTAATCGCCTCTTCCAAAGGCGCAATAACACTCTTCTGCAATGTTTCCGCACTGGCGCCATAATAGGTGGTACTCACCATAATGGTAGGCGGAGCAATATCGGGATACTGCTCAACGGGCAAGCTGAACAGCCCGATGATACCCACTACGACAATCGTGATAGAGATGACTGCCGATAATACGGGGCGTTCTATAAAGGTTCTTAAATTCATGAATGATTCCTCCTTGGTTTAATTTTCAGTAGTAGTTGCCGGAGACTTCGTTGTTGTCTCTGTTGATGAGGATTGATTAGCATTTGTCACTCCTGCCACTGGAGTTTGAGCAGCCTTTGCCTTGACCGGAGTGCCTTCACGAAGCAAACCTACTCCTTCTGCCACGATCACATCTCCCGGTGCCAATCCTTCATCTACAATAAATTCCCGACCGCCATTGACACGGGTCACTTGTACCTGGCTGGATTGAGCCTTGCCGTCCACTACCTTATAGACATATCTCTTATCTTGTATTTCGAAAGTGGCAGCCTGTGGAATGGTCAGCGCAGCTGTTTTTTGAACAGGAACAATCACATTACCCGCACCACCGCTATGCAGCAATCCTTCCTTGTTCGGGAAAACTGCACGCAGGCTGACCGTACCCGTCGAACGGTCGATCACTCCGCTGATAGATTCAATCTGTCCCCGTTCGGAGTAGGCTGACTTATCGTTCAGTTGCAGGTCGATAGCAGGCATATTTTTCAATGCTTCCTCTTTAGAACCGTATTGGCGGATCAGTCCCAGTAATTGGTTTTCCGTCATGGAGAAGTAGACGTACATATCCGAATTGTCGGAAACGGTAGTCAACGGCTGGGCAAGAGCGGAACTAACCAAAGCTCCTACACGGTAAGGCAACGTGCCTACCACTCCGTCGGCCGGACTTTTCACAACCGTATAAGAAAGATTATTGCGGGCACTCACTTCCTGCGCCTTGGCCTGTGCCAACTGTGCTTTGGCAGCCAACAGGGAGTTTTTTGCCGTACTCAAATCGAAAGAGGAAATTACGTTCTCTTTATACAGTTCCTCTTTACTGTCATACGTCAGTTGCGCTGTAGCCAGAGAGGCTTTGGCCGATTCAACGTTTGCCACTGCCGTCTGCAAAGCAGCTTCATACGGCACTTGGTCGATGATGAACAATGTCTGTCCGTTCTTTACACGCTGCCCTTCCGTTACACAGACTTTAGTCAGCGTACCACTTACCTGGGGGTAAATATCAATATCCTGACGTCCGCGGATGGTCGCCGAGTAGGCGCTTGAAATCATCCGGTCGGCCGGAGAAACGGTCATCACTTCGTATTCTGTTTCCATTTGTGCCGGAGGAGCTTGTTTACAGCCCGTAGCAGCTACCATACAGCAGAGCAACAATAGCCCTTGCTTCACTTTACATACCTTTTTACTCATTTTCTGTTACCTATTTAACTATTTTTGAACGCGGCAAAGGTAGACTGTTTTCTTCATAGGAAACTGGACTTAGTATCTTCAGTTTTGTTCATTTTAGGAACATTAAAACCGATATTTAGTGAAAAAGTCCTATTTTTGTACCCAAAATAAGAACAACAATGGAATCAAAAAACTCTAGCCTAGCCATACTTCATGAACCGTTCGTTGCCGGAATGGACGAAAACCTGTCTCCAATTATGCAACGCCTGTGGAAACTGGAAGGGGGTGCCATCTATTTTTGCAGAAGCGGATGGGCACACGTCACAATCGACCTGAAAGACTATGAAATAGTAGAAAACACTCAAATCGTGCTCTTGCCGGGAACGATTATCCGCATCAATGGCAACAGCAGCGATTTCACAGCTTCTTTCTTCGGATTTCCCAAAGAAATGTTTCGCGAAGCCTGCCTCCGTTTCGAGCCGATCTTCTTCCGGTTCATCAAAGAAAAACCGTGCTATACACTCAAGGATGAAAGCACAGGAGCAATCAACGGGTTAATGCGTGCCACAACAGCTATATACAACGATCGTGAAAACCGTTTCCGCAACCAGATCGCCAAAAATCATCTCCAGTCGTTTATGCTGGATATTTATGATAAGTGTTACCGCTACTTCGACCGACAGGAAATCGAAGGAGGAAGCCGGCAGGATGAAATCTTTAAGAATTTCATCGCACTGGTACATGAAAACTGTATCTCACAACGGGAAGTGACTTTCTACGCCAGCAAACTGTGTATCTCCACCAAATACCTGACAGGTATCTGCAAAAGCGTGACGGGCGAGGCTGCCAAAAAGATTATCGACGACTTTGCCATCCTGGAGATAAAAGTGTTGCTTCAATCCACCGGACTGACGATTCAGGAAATAGCCGACCGACTTGGTTTTCCCGATCAGTCGTATTTAGGAAGGTACTTCAAACGGCACGAGGGGATGTCGCCGAAAGAGTATCAGAGTAAGTATTCTATCTAATCAAGTAAAATAATCTTTTATTATTAGATTATTAGGCACGGATTACGCGGTTCTTTTATTAACTAAAACCGTGTAATCCGTGCCTCCATTTATTTTATTAATTTGTATTTATCGCACAACACAGATTGTTAACAGATCTGTAATACTATCTTAATCTGCCTTGCATTCCTTTGCACCGTGAAACAAAAACACGGGTGTGAATAACTTTATTGCATTTAATAAATTAAAAGAAGCAAGGTAAAAGATTATGAAAAGAAACAAATGGCTGCTTTCTCTGTCAATTGGGCTCTTGTGCTGTGGCTCTGCATACGCACAGACAACAGTGAAAGGAAAAATAACGAGTGAAGGTGGGGAACCGTTAATCGGGGCTACCGTAGCTGTGAAAAACTCGACAGACGGCACGGTGACCGACATCGACGGAAACTACTCCCTGAAGACTAAGAAAACATTGACTCAAAAGGATTTGCTTGTATTCAGTTATGTGGGATATAAAACGCTACAGAAGAACTATGCAGGCAATACGATGAACGTAAAACTGGCGGAAGAGTCGCAACAACTGAATGATGTGGTGGTGACTGCCCTGGGGATCAAACGTGAAGAAAAAGGATTGGGATATGCCACGGAAACCGTGAAAGGGGATATGATTACGAGTGCCCTGCCCACCAACTGGTCGACGGCACTGAACGGCAAGGTAGCCGGATTGAGTGTTATCTCTTCCGGTGGTCCGCTTAATTCGAGCCGTATCTCGCTGCGGGGGGACGTCTCGCTGAACCAGAACGGAAACGACGCATTGGTGGTAGTGGACGGTGTACCGATGAGTAGTCCGATGACCAATCCGGGTGTTGCCTACGGTGCAGGTTCAAACAGCGAACTTTCCGTGGACTATGGTAACGGATTCTCCGACATCAATCCGGATGATATCGAAAGCATCCAAGTATTAAAAGGGGCCAGTGCGACAGCCTTGTACGGTACGCGTGCAGCCAATGGCGTGATTATGGTGACTACCAAATCGGGAGCGGGTGCACCCAAAGGTATCGGTGTGTCTTACAGCGGTAACTTCAGTATTGACGATGTGATGAGATGGCCCGATTACCAGTATGAATTCGGACAGGGATTGCCGAGTAATATCGGTCCGGCAGGTTCTATCTACGAAGGCCAGCCCTATTACTCTTACGGGAAAGCGGAAGACGGCAGTTACGCAAGCACCAGCGGAACCAGTAGCGCTTACGGAGCACGTTTCGACGCCAACAGGTTGTTCTACCAATATGACCCCGTAACGCAGGGACGCGCTTCTGTTGCCACCCCTTGGGTAGCGTACAAAAACAACCGCAAAGATTTGTTCCAGACAGGATACACCCTGACCAACTCGGTAGCCTTGACCGGAAAATCCGACCGGGGCAGCGTACGGGCGTCCATCACCCACACTAAGAACGAATGGATTCTCCCCAATACAGGTTTCCAGCGTATCACCGCCATGGTTTCCGCCCAACAGCAGATTTCGAGGGCACTGCGCATTAATTTCAAGTCGAGTTATACGTACCGCAAGCTCAACAACACGCCTGCACTGGGATATAACAGTAACTCTATCTCCTACTTCCTTATCTTCCAGAATCCGAATGTCAACCTCGACTGGTTGCGTCCGATGTGGCGTACCGGACAGGAAAATGTGAAACAGCTCCAACCGTACAGTTCCTTTATCGGAAACCCGTATGTCATTCTATACGAATCTGAAAATCCTTCGGAGAAACACAGTAATGTATCATCCATTTCTGCCAATCTGCGCATCAACAGTAAATTCGATTTCATGATCCGGTCCGGTATCCAGTTGTCAGCCGACCAACGCGAACAGCATCGTCCTATCAGTGACGTGGTTTTCGGAAATGGGTTTTTCAAGAAGCAGAATGTGTTCGATTATGAATTAAACAGCGATGCTTTATTTACTTACCATGATTCATTCGCCAACGGATTGCGTGTCAACGCTTCGGCAGGTGGAAACATGATGCAACAAAGCTACGATATGTTGGCTGCCTCGGTGGTAGGATTGATTACGCCGGGAGTATACAAACTGGCAAACGGTGTTTCCAACCCGAACGTGCAGACGGTTATCAAAAAGAAAGCGTTGAACAGTCTTTATTTCACGGCCAATTTCTCGTATAAGGATAAACTGTTTCTCGATGTCACCGGGCGCAATGACTGGTCGTCTACCCTGCCGAAAAGTAACCGTTCTTTCTTCTATCCGTCGGTCAGCGTCAGTGCAGTGATGAACGAGTGGTTCACGTTGCCGGAACAGATCAGTCTGTTGAAAGTGAGAGGTTCGCTGGCACAGGTGGGCAATGACACAGACCCTTACAAGACATCGCCCTATTATGGCACAAGCGATTTCCCCGGCTCGGCCATCGTATCTTCTACGCTCTATAATCAGGATTTCAAACCGGAGATTTCGACCAATTACGAAACGGGATTCGACTTCCGTATGTTTCACAACCGCATCGGACTCGATTTCACATTCTATTATAACCGCACCAAAAACCAGATTCTGGATGCTCCGATGGACCCGACCACAGGTTACAGCAAAGCTACCATCAATTCGGGATGCGTCCGCAACCGCGGTTACGAAATCCAGTTGGACGTTACTCCGGTAGTCAGCAGGGATTTCCGATGGAATGCTACTTTCACCTGGTCTAAGAACGAGAACCGGATTCTCTCACTGGCGGAAGGGGCGGATGAGAACCAGTTAATCAGCAGTATCGGTAGTGTGTCTATCATCGGACGTGTGGGTGGAACTACGGGCGATCTCTGGGGATATAAACTGGTACGCGACCCGGAAGGAAATGTGGTCATCAACGACAACGGATTGCCCGAACGTTCGGGAGAGATCGAATACGTCGGCACGGCCTATCCGAAATGGAAAGCCGGACTGTATAACGAATTTTCTTATAAGAACTTCACGCTTAGCGTCCTGCTCGACGGACAGGTGGGAGGTAAAATGTACTCGCACTCGCACCACAAAATGACGGAACAGGGAAAACTGCAACATACCCTGAACGGACGTCTGCCGGGAACGGAATTTTATATGTCGAAAGACGACCCGCGCATCGCTGCCGCCGGACTTTCACCACAAGACGGGATGTACATGATTGCTCCGGGAACAGTGAAGAACGATGACGGAACTTACTCGCCAAACACCAAAGTGGTGACCGTGGAAAGTTATTATAAGGAATATTACCGGATGGCCAATGTGGAAACTAACACGTTCGACACTTCATTCCTCAAGTTGCGCGAAATGAGACTGGAGTACAAATTGCCGAACAGCACACTGAAGAAAACACCGTTCAGCAAAGCATCGGTGGCACTCTACGCACGCAACCTGTTCTGTATCACCGACTATCCTCTGTTCGACCCCGAATCTGCCGCCCTCAACGGAAGTTCGATGGTGACCGGTGTGGAGACGGGCTCACTGCCTACGGCACGTACTTTCGGACTGAATATTAACGTATCTTTTTAAACACTGACTTATGAAAACCAATAAACTTTTCAAAAATATAGTATGGGGAATGACTTTGTGCGGAGCTCTCTGCACGACTTCCTGCACCAGCTTCGACGAACTCAATACAGACCCCACCCGCATGGATGAGGTGAATCCCGGCACGCTGCTCAACCCGATTTTATACGAAACATCGGTCTACAACTGGAAACGCTACAACAGCTATACCTACGACCTGATGCAATGCGCCGTATCTACCAGCAGCACCAACGGTGTGGGATGGTGGTATATGACGGACAGCGAAGGAGACGGCACATGGACTACTTATTATAAATGGATCAACAACGCCAAAGAGATGATGCGCCTCACCGGAAAATTGCCGGAAGCCTCCAAACAACCCAACTACGATGCTATATCGCTGACTTTGCAATGTTGGCTATACCAGATTCTGACGGATGCCTTCGGTGATATTCCGATGAGCGAAGCCTGCTCCGCCGACGAGGGAATACTTGCACCGAAGTTCGACACCCAGCAGCAGGTGTACCAACAGATTATCGACAACCTGAAAACAGCTAACGAGTTGTTCGACAAAGCTAACGGGTTGATCTACAACCAATCGGGCGAAATGTTGTACAAGACGTCCAAAGGGGATGCAACCGGTATTTTGAAATGGAAGAAGTTCTGCAACTCGCTCCGTCTGCGTGCACTGCTCCGGGTGATCGACGTGCCGGAATTCAACGCGAAACAGGAGCTGCGTACCATGCTGACCGATCCCGCCACTTATCCGGTATTCGAATCGAACGATGATGCTGCCCTGCTTGCCATCAGCGGAACTTATCCGGAGGAAGCTCCGCTCACCCGTCCACGGGATTTCACTTCTTATGTTCAGATTTCAGAGTTCTTTGTTAATCTGCTGAAAGGTTGGAACGATCCCCGTCTGCAGATGTATGCAACACAGGTCACTCTCCCCGACCAGACTAAAGATTATGTGGGTTTGCCCAGCGGTTATCAGACGTTGCCTTCAATCACTGCTTCGGGACTGAATCAGGAAATGGCGAAGGCACCTATGAAACTTGCCATGATGCCTTATGCCGAAGTGGAATTCATCAAAGCGGAATTACTGAAAAAAGGAGTGATCGACGGAGGAAGTAGCGCTGCCAAAGAGGCTTATCAGAAGGGAGTGCAGGCGGCTATCGAACAGTGGGGACAGAAAATGCCTGACCATTATTTTGAAAATCCGGAAGCTGCTTATGATGATACGCTGGAACGAATCATGAACCAGAAGTTTGTCGCACTGTTCTTCTGCGATTATCAGCAGTGGTTTGAATATAACCGTACCGGTTTTCCTGTGTTACCTGTGGGGCCCGGCATCGCAAATGCTAATAACAAAATGCCGAAACGCTTTAAATATCCATCTGCTCTGCAGCGTACTAACCTGAAAAATTATCAGGCGGCTAAAGCGAACATGGGAGGCGATGACTTCCATATCCGACTGATGTGGCAACAATAAATGAATGTGTCGGTCACCAAGATTGCGGCAATAATTATCATTTCAATCAATCTTTAAAATTCAATGAATATGAAAAGAATAATCAGTATGGCTGTTGTGTTAGTTATAACGATGGCAGCAACAGCGCAAAAAGGAGAGCTCGCCATGAACGAGAATATCTCCGGAAAAGACCATGTTTCCAAAAACGAAAAAGAAGCTACTCCCGTAGGCAAAAAGCCGAAAGCGGCGTTTATATTCGACGTGTATGGAGAAATCCCGACTACCAAACCAGTGTTTGAAGCGGAACATTATCTGGGGAGTGACATTACCGGAAAATGGAATACTTTCATCCAGAATTATACGCATGAGTATGATGTAACAATCGGATTTACGGATTCTTCGGTCGAAATTTTGAAGCCTTCTATTTACAAGGCGGTCAATAAGGTGAATAAATATTATAAGAAGGCATTGAAGAAAGAAGAGGTGAGCCGGGAAGTTGCTACATTCAACATGGGTCATATTCTGGATTGCGCCAATGTGATGTGTTTCGATGATAACAGCAAGTCTTTTGAGGAGGCTCTCAAGTCGGCAGATGAACCGGAAGAAATTATCGCATTATTCAATCAGGTTACTTTAAGAAAGTTATAAGCAATGAAAAAGATCAATTTTAGAAAAACGCTGTTTGCAGCGGTTTTGCTTTTCCAGCTGAACGCTATTGCCGCCTTTGGTCAGACGGTGGTGAAAGGTAGTGTGAAAGATAATACAGGTAAACCCATCAGCGGTGTAGTGGTGACAGACGGGGCACATTTCAATACGACTGATGCAGAAGGAAATTATGTTCTGAACACTGATCCGACACGTTATCCAATGGTTTACATCTCTACTCCGGCAGCGTATGAGCTTCCTTCCAAAGAGGGGGTAGCCGATGGTTTCTATCAATATCTGGATGCCGGGAAAAGCGAGAACCAATGTGACTTCGTATTGACTAAACGGCAGAAACCGGTGGATGAATTTGTCTACATCGTCCTTTCCGACCCGCAAGTGAGAAACGAAAAGCAACTGGACCGCTTCCGCACGGAAACAGTGCCCGACCTGAAACAGACTGCCGACTCACTAAAGAACTTCGAAATCGTCGGCATGGGACTGGGGGATCTGGTGTGGGATGCCATGAACCTGTACGCTCCTTACCGTCAAGCGGTGTCCAACTTAGGAATGACGATGTTCCAACTGATGGGAAACCACGACTTCAACCTGCTCTACAAATCTATAACGCAGACGGATCATCCGGCGGATGGTTATGGGGAACAGAATTATTATCAGTCATTCGGCCCGGCCAACTATTCATTCAATATCGGTAAAGTTCATGTGATAGCAATGAAGGATATTGATTACGACGGCAACAAGAAATACACGGAACGCTTCACGCCGGAAGATTTGGACTGGTTGAGAAAGGATTTAAGTTATGTGCCTAAAGGAAATATCGTGTTCCTGAACGTTCACGCTCCAGTAGCTAATAACACGGTAGCTGCGGGGGGAAATGCGCGCAACGCCAATGCGCTTTTCCAACTGTTGAGGCCTTACCAAGTACATATTTTCTCCGGACACACGCACTTTTATGAAAATCAGTTGCCCGCCCCTACCATTTACGAACATAATATCGGAGCGGCCTGCGGCGCATGGTGGGCAGGACACGTGAATCGTTGCGGAGCACCAAACGGTTATCTGGTGGTACAAGTGAAAGGTGATGATGTGAAATGGCGTTACAAGGCAACAGGGTGTTCGCCGGACTATCAGTTCCGGCTTTACCAACCGGGAGAGTTTGAAAGCCAGAAAGACTATGTGGTAGCCAATATCTGGGATTGGGACTGGACGTATACGGTAAACTGGTACGAGGATGGAGTGTTGAAAGGTGCTATGCAGGCTTTTGACGATGAGGATCAGGATTATATCAATATGGTAAAGGGAAAGAAAACGGGTTATCGCACACGTCATCTTTTCCGTGCACAGCCTTCCAAAGATGCAAAATCTGTCAAGGTGGTGGTTAAGAATCGTTTCGGGGAGATATTCACGGAAGAGATAAAACTGTAGTTTTATTTCAGTCTGTTTATACTGGTAGTAATTATAATTATGCTGGTAGTAAATTATAAAAGTCATGAGGGAGTTTAAGCTTTAACTTCCTCATGACTTTTATTTTTGAAACAATCTCACTTTAACGGAAAATCCGGCACATTGCTACTTTCATCGGTACTTTCCTCATCGCCCATAGTGCACAAAGCAGGGAACAGATGGCGCAGACCACAAATGTAACTCCGGTAGATACAAGGATATTTCCCAAGCCGACCAACGGAGAAACAATACCTCCGGAAGCAAAACAGAGTGCTCCCAACAGGGCGGAAGCTGCTCCGGCGTAACGGCGTTCGCTATCCATCGCCAAGGTAGTGGAGGAAGTAAAGGTCAGTCCCATTGTGAAAAGTAATGCAAACATCAGCAGTTCATAGGTCCAGAAGCCGCATCCGTTATACAAGGCAATCATCACACAGACGGACAGGCACAACATACCGATGCATCCGGTCAGCGTCCCAGTTTCAGGTTGGCGGAATTTCACGGAGATAGCTGCTGCCACCCCGATAGCTACCGCATTCACCGCGAAGCAGATACTAAATGCAAAGGGGGAAAATCCGTAATGTTGTTGCACAATAAAAGGTGAGGAAGCTATGTAAGCAAAGAGGATGCCTTGTGCAAACGCCAGTTGCAGAACATAGAGCATGTAACGGGGGTTATGAACGATTGCACCGAAGTTACGGAAAGTAGAAACGATTCCCGTCTTCGAGCGTTTCTCTACGGGAAGTGATTCTTTAAAACGGATGCAGCCTATCCACAGCAGTACGCCAATAAACAGCAATATCACAAAAATCCCTTTCCATCCGATCGTCCCGGTCACCAACCCTCCGACTACCGGAGCTGCCACGGGAGCCACTCCATTAATCGCGCCGATCACGGCCAGCATCTTGGCCAGTTCCTTCCCCGAAAACTTATCCGTAGCCACTGAACGGGATATGACAATACCGCCTGCCCCTCCGATTCCCTGTATCAACCTCAAGGTGATAAACGAATAAATGTCCGGTGCAAAAAGACAGAATACGGTAGACACGATGAACAGTATCATCGAGACGAGCAACAACGGACGCCTGCCGTATTTATCACTCAATGGTCCGAAAAAAATTTGTCCCAATGCCAGACCTATCATACTGGTGGTAAGTCCCAATTGCACCATCGACGAGTGGGTAGAAAAATAGTCTGCCATGGCTGGCAGACTAGGCAAATACATATCCGTCACAAAAGGTCCGAACGCTGACAACATACCGAGCAAAATCAGCAAAAATACCTTTGAGTTCTCCTTATTTATTATTGCAGTCATAAACTATTGATTAAAATTCGACTGCAAAGGTATAGGTTTTCTTTTATTTACTTATAGGCTTAATCAGAACAAAAAAGGAGCTTTTCAGAACAATTTTTCTTATTTAGTCGTATAGCTTCACCTTACGGTACATATTATATCGCATCTTTACTTCAGGAGTGGTTGTACTTCTTTCTATTCTTTCTCCTATTTGATATGCTAGCTGCCATTCGTTAAAAAACATTATATTTGAGCCTATATAGGGTTACAACTTACTTGTTTTTTTTCATAATTTTGCAAACCAAAAATAGAAAAATAGGTATCAAGATGAAACTAAGATATTATCAAATCGCCATTCGTTACAAGAACAAAATGCATGACTTTCACGGTTGGGGTGTAGCAGCGCAGATTTGATAACCCTCCTATTTTCACTACAGAGAACACCAGAGGACACAGCGTTCAAATAATCTTCATTAACTTGTGTCAACTGACATATTTCAAAAGAAAAAACTCTGTGTTACTCTGTATTATTCCGTGGTGAAGAAAATTCAAAATTCTACTATTAATTAAATTTCTTTTCACTTTATGAGCAAAAAAAGATGGCTCATAGTGCCGCTATGTGCCGTGCTATGCAGTCAGGGACTGTTTGCCCAGACGCTTGACAGGAGAGTGTTGGGCATTGACGAAATGTTCCGTCTGGCAGACGAGAACAGTCAGAGTATTCAAACGTATAAAACCGGAAAGGAAGCAGCCGATGAAGCTTTGAAGGCTGCCAAGTCACAACGTTTGCCGGACATAGGTGCCTCACTCTCATTTAGTTACCTGGGCGACGGATATATATGGGACCGTGACTTCAAAAACGGGCAGAATATCCCTATGCCACACTTCGGCAATAACTTTGCGTTGGAAGCGCAACAAGTGATTTACGCCGGAGGAGCCATCAACAGCAGTATTACTCTGGCTGAACTCGGTCAGCAAATGGCTGCATTGGACTGGCAGAAGAACCGTCAGGAAATCCGCTTTCTCCTGACCGGCTATTACCTGGATTTATACAAGTTGAATAACCAGCTGCAAGTGTTACAGAAGAATCTGGATTTGACGGAACAGGTGATCCGCAACATGGAATCACGCCGCACACAGGGAACGGCCTTAAAAAATGACATCACCCGCTATGAGCTACAGAAAGAGACGCTGAAACTGCAACTGGCAAAGGTGCAGGATACCCGCAAAATAATGAATCATCAACTGGTAACTACCTTACATCTGCCTGCCGGAACAGAAATCGTTCCCGATTCTACCTTGCTGAACGAGGAAGTGACAGCATTAGCCGAAAACGACTGGCAAATGATGGCCAGTCAAAGCAATGTAGGACTGCAACAAGCCCAGCTGGCTATGAAAATGAACGAGCAGAAAGTGAAATTGGAACGCTCGGAACTGCTTCCGAAAATTGCACTTGTGGCCGGTGAACATTTAGATGGTCCTATCACCATCGAAGTCCCGGTGCTCGACAATAACTTCAATTACTGGTATGTGGGGGTCGGTATCAAATACAATCTTTCTTCTTTATTTAAAAACAACAAGAAAGTGCGCCAGGCAAAACTGAACGTCCGCAGAGCACAGGAGGAATATTCACTGGCACAGGAACAAATAGAAAACGGTGTACAGGCGAACTACGTCAACTTTCTCACCTCTTTCACAGACCTGCGTACACAGGAGAAAAGCGTGGAACTTGCCGACCAGAACTATAACGTAACCAGCAACCGTTATAAAAACGACCTTGCCCTGCTCACCGATATGCTCGATGCCAGCAATATGAAACTAAGTGCCGACCTCGGTCTGGTCAATGCACGTATTAACTTGATATACAGTTATTATAAAATGAAATATATCACACACACTCTCTGACAGAGAAGTAATGACTTATCAAAAAGAATCCAACTTATAACAGAATCAAATTCTCATCTCTCTTAAAATAGAACAGATTATGATAGCTAGAAAAACCCAGAAGATAATATACAACATTGTAATTATCTGTTTACCTGTCTCTTATACACATCTGACGCTGCCGACGATCTTACGCGTGTAGAT
>OWIU01000572.1_pt1 | contig 13706 bp, 9 predicted proteins | sample 1732921 | NCBI WGS metagenome assembly OWIU01 (sample SAMN05065768, study PRJEB22554) | human gut metagenome | biome: ENVO:2100002; feature: ENVO:00000062; material: ENVO:00002003 | host: Homo sapiens | place: USA | reverse complement strand
GAGATTAGCGAGTGTCTCGTGGGCTCGGAGATGTGTATAAGAGACAGTTCATATTTTGCGTGACATTACAGGCGCAGTTGGTGGCTTATCCGGAAGGTTTGAAGGCGAATATGCCACATAATGATGATTATACGGTGCGTGTCCGTATTCCGGGAGGTGAATGGGAAGATTTGTTTGAATATAATGTACAGGTAGATATGGATGCTGTGCAGAATGCTTCAATGGTTCAGTTTGATATGAATGGAACGGTTGAGGTGATGGTGAAAAAGAATAATGGAACCGTACGTGAGGTTGATATACGTCCTCTTAGTTGCAACATCCAATACCGGCAGAACAAGAATGTGATTACTTTTATGTTGGACAAGCCTCAATATCTGTCAGTGGAATTTAATGGAGACAGACTTCATAATCTGCATCTTTTTGCCAATCCGTTGGAAACAGAGGTTTATAAAAAAGCAGAAAAAGGTATCATGTATTTCGGACCGGGTGTTCATGCTCCTTTGGATTTGCCAAATAATCTGATACGTGTTCCTGGCAATACTACCGTATATTTGGCTCCGGGTGCAGTGCTTAAGGCTAAGTTATTAGTTGACGGTGTAGAAAATGTACGTATTATCGGTCGTGGTATATTGGCTCATCCGGTTCGTGGTATCGAAGTGACGAATGCAAAGAATGTACTCATTGATGGAATTACGGTAGTGAATCCGAATCATTATACGGTGTTTGGTGCAGGAACAAAAGGGTTGACGGTGAAGAATCTGAAATCCTTTAGCTGTAAGAGTTGGAGTGACGGAATCGACCTGATGTGCTGTCGTGATGTACTGATTGACAATGTTTTTATGCGTAACAGTGATGATTGCATTGCACTCTATAATCACCGTTGGAATTGGTGGGGAGGCTCTGGCAATATCACAGTGCAGAATGCTGTTCTTTGGGCGGATATTGCTCATCCGATTAATGTCGGTGGACATGGAGACCCGGAATCACCGGTAGGCGAAGTAATGGAAAACCTTACTTTCCGGCAGATAGATATTTTGGAACATGATGAGGACGATGTTCCATATCAAGGGTGTATGGCTATTGATTGCGGTGATAAGAACTTGGTACGTAATGTCTTGTTTGAGGACATTCGTGTAGAGAGTATTCAAGAAGGCAGACTTTTTCATCTCAATGTGCGTTTCAATGAGAAATATGATAAAGCTCCCGGACGGGGAATTGAAAATGTCACTTTCCGTAATATTACTTATGACGGGCTTGGTGAGAATCCGTCTCTAATCAAAGGGTTCGACAACAGTCGGAAAGTGAAGAATGTAATCTTTGATAATGTCGTTATTAATGGTCAGAGGATGACGGATCTGAATGGATTTGTAAAGAACGAATTCGTAGAGGATATACGTGTGCGGTAAAATTAGTTTAAATAGTAGCTTTATAGATATTAAATATATAAACAATGATTATGAGTAAGCAGTTTTTGGTTGCAATCGCATTATTGGCAGTATCGGCTATATCGTCGGCTCAATCCGTGTACCCCGGACAACACCAGGGGAAAATGAAAAAAGAGACAGTAGCTCCTGTACGGGTGGAAAGTTTTGATTTGAAAGACATCCGTTTATTGCCAAGTCGTTTTCGTGACAATATGTTGCGGGATTCCGCATGGATGACTTCCATTGATGTGAATCGCCTGTTGCATAGTTTCCGGACAAATGCCGGAGTCTTTGCCGGTCGTGAAGGCGGGTATATGACAGTGAAGAAACTCGGTGGCTGGGAATCCTTGGACTGTGAGCTTCGCGGACATACTACCGGACATTTGCTTTCGGCTTATGCCTTGATATATGCCGCTACCGGAAGTGAGATTTTCAAGCTGAAAGGGGATAGCCTTGTCAACGGGCTGACTGAAGTTCAGAACGCTTTGAAAGGAGGATATCTAAGTGCTTTTCCCGAAGAATTGATAAACCGTAATATCCGGGGAAAGAGTGTCTGGGCACCTTGGTACACCTTGCATAAGCTTTATTCCGGTCTGATAGACCAATATCTGTATGCAGATAATCTGCAAGCCTTGAAAGTGGTGACTAAAATGGGCGACTGGGCTTATAACAAACTAAAATCGCTCACAGAAGAAACCCGCAAACTTATGATACGTAATGAGTTTGGAGGTATCAATGAGTCATTTTACAATTTGTATGCTATCACAGGAGACGAACGTTATCGCTGGCTGGCGGAATATTTCTACCACAATGACGTAATCGACCCATTGAAAGAACTTCGTGATGACTTGGGAACGAAGCATACCAATACTTTCATCCCGAAAGTGATAGCCGAAGCCCGTAGCTACGAGTTAACCCGTAACGAGACAAGCAGGAAACTATCGGAATTCTTCTGGCACACCATGATTGACCATCATACTTTTGCTCCGGGATGTAGCAGTGACAAAGAACACTACTTTGATCCGAAGAAGTTATCCCAACATCTGACCGGCTATACCGGAGAAACTTGTTGTACCTATAATATGCTCAAACTTAGCCGCCATCTTTTTTGCTGGACGGGCGATTCATCTATTGCGGATTATTATGAAAGGGCATTGTATAATCACATCTTGGGACAACAAGACCCTGAAACAGGTATGGTAGCTTATTTTCTGCCTTTGCTTTCCGGGTCTCATAAACTGTATAGCACAAAAGAGAACTCTTTTTGGTGTTGTGTCGGCAGCGGATTCGAAAATCATGCTAAATACGGAGAAGCCATCTACTACCATAACAATCAGGGAATATATGTAAATCTATTTATCCCTTCACAGGTAACCTGGAAAGAAAAAGGACTGACAATCCGTCAGGAAACGGAATTCCCACAGGAAGAAACAACACGTTTTACTCTTCAGGCAGAAAATCCTGTCCGCACGACTATTTATCTGCGCTATCCTTCGTGGAGCAAGGATGTAAAAGTGTTGGTAAATGGTAAGAAAATATCTGTGAAACAGAAACCTGGTTCTTATATTGTCATTACCCGTGAATGGAAAGATGGCGACCAAATCTCGGCTACTTATCCGATGCAAATCAAACTGGAGGCTACCCCAGATAATCCGAACAAGGCAGCTCTGTTATATGGTCCATTGGTATTGGCGGGAGAACGGGGAACTGAAGGTATGCAAGCACCTGCTCCTTTCTCAAATCCGGCTCTTTATAATGATTATTATACCTATAATTTTCATGTTCCTGCACATCTGCGCACTTCTTTGAAACTGGATAAGAAACACCCTGAACGTGCTTTGCAACGTGTAGGAAGTGATTTGAAGTTTACGACAGAACAAGGAGATGTGATTCGTCCGCTATACGATTTGCATCGCCAGCGCTATGTCGTATATTGGGATTTACAATCAGAAAAATAGATAGTAAACAACGAAATGAAGAATCGTTTATTAATTGTCGCTTTTGTAAGTATCTGCTTTTTGTCCGGTTCTTACAAAATATCATCCGGTCAGGGAAGTCGGTATGACTTCTCTTCTTTGGATTCTGTTATCCAAGGATGGGTAGACAAGGGATATTACCCCGGAGCATCCATTTGTGTAGTGAAGAATGATACCGTCATTTTCCAGAAGAACTATCGGGACTATACACCCGATACAAAAGTATATGTCGCTTCTGCCGGAAAATGGGTAGCGGCTGCTGTCATCGGCGTGGTGGTAGACCGTACTGATTTGGGATGGGATGATCCGGTAGAAAAATGGTTGCCGGAATTTAAAGACGATGCTAAAGGTAAGATTCTTCTCCGGCAATTATTATCCCATACATCAGGAGTACGTCCATATCTTCCCGAGCCTCGTGTAGATAACTATAATCATTTGGATTCGGCAGTCACTGAAATTCTTCCTTTGGATACAATCTTTACTCCCGGCACTCGTTTTGAATATGGTGGACTTGCCATGCAAATTGCCGGAAGAATGGCAGAAGTGGCGATGGGAAAGGAGTTTGAAACGCTTTTTCAGGAACTGCTGGCACAACCTTTGGAAATGAAGAACTCTCATTTTACCCCAATCAACACGGACGGCGGACATGCACCTATGTTAGGGGGCGGACTGTGTACTACAATGAATGATTATCTTCACTTCCTGTCCATGATTTATCACGATGGAATGTATAATTGCAAGCAAATTATATCAGCAGAAACTGTGAAAGAAATGCAGGCCGACCAAGTGAAAGGCGCCATAATCCCTTCGAATAACTCGGATAATTATGTAGCGAAAGGACTGGGACAATCCCACAATGGAGTCTACGGATTAGGAGAATGGCGTGAATTAATAGATAAAAAGACAGGTGAAGCTTATCAGATTAGTTCACCGGGATGGGCCGGTGCTTATCCGTGGATAAATAAACACGATAAAGTTTACGGATTCTTCATCTCCCATGTAACAGGTTCTTCTGCTAAAGAAGATGGTTTCTCTTCTTTCTTTGGCAGCCCTGTCATTTCACGGACTGTTTCAGAAATACTGAAAGGCAAGCCATTGGTTGTCAAACAAGGGCGTATCAATGTAGGAAACGGCTCTCTATACTATGAAGAAGCCGGTCAGGGTGAACCGATAATTTTTGTTCACGGTCATTCGCTCGACCATCGTATGTGGGATGAACAATTTTCTGTGTTTGCGAAAAAGTATCATGTCATTCGCTATGATTTAAGAGGATACGGCATTTCTTCTTCCCAAACAGAAGATTATCAATTTATGCATGTTGAAGATCTGGTTACTTTAATGGACTCTTTGCACATCAAGAAAGCGCATATTGTCGGGCTTTCTTTGGGCGGGTTCATTACTGCTGATATGTTGGCGTATTTCCCAGACCGGATGTTATCGGCTTTTTTAGCCAGTGGAAACATCCGGAAATCGAAGGGTCCCAGTGAGCCGATGACTAAAGAAGAAGCAAAGGTGCGTGATGAAGAAATAGCTGCCCTGAAAAAGAAAGGAGTGGAGGTGATGAAGAAAGAGTGGTTTGAAGGATTAATGAAATCCGGTGGAAGTCAACGTGAACGGATGCGTGCTCCTTTGTGGCAGATGATTGACGAATGGGATGCATGGCAACCGCTACACAAAGAAGTACGGGTAGTAGCAGGGCTGGATGCTATTGAAGAATTGAAGAAGAGTCACCCTGCCGTACCTTCCTTAATTGTTGAAGGTCATTCTTCTGATAACAAATTTTCAAAAAAAACTCCCATATTGGAATATCTACCTAATGGAAAGCTGAAAATCATAGAGGATTGCGGGCACATGATGAATATGGAGCGACCGGAGGAATTCAATGCAGCTTTAGAAGAATTTTTAATCAATATTGAACAGTAAAATGAAAAAGCAATAAATATCATGAAACAAATAGTTCTATGCCTGATCGGAATATTATTTGCATCGTTTGTATCTGCACAAAAGATAAATCATCCTTCCCTTTTGTACACCCCTCAACGTATTCAGCAGGTAAAACAACGTATGCAGAATGAACCGAAATTGCGGGAAGCCTGGGAGGATATTCAGAAAACCGCCGATGAAGCTTTGCAAAAGGAAGATTTCAATCGGTTGGATTATTTGTCGTTGGCCTATCTGATGACGGATAATAAAGAGTATGCAAATATAATCAAAGAAATTCTTTTGAAAGCTGTGGAAGCCGAATCCTGGGGAGATATGGAAATGATGGCACGTATTCCAGTCTGGCGTTCGCAACTGGGCATGGCACATAAGAGCTTCCTTTCTGCCATAGGATATGATGCGGCTTATAACATAATGTCTTCTTCGGAAAGAAAAAAGATTGCCGAAGGCTTGAAACGATTGGCCGTAGAGCCTGCCTTGGGCGACTGGCTGTTGGAACCTACCCGAATCCATTCTTTGAACTCTATGGGACACAACTGGTGGACTTCCTGTGTATGCCAGGGTGGAATATTAGCATTAAGCCTACAGAATGAACTTCCCGAAGTAAAAGATTGGGTGGAGCAACTTCATGAATCACTTCCCGAATGGTTTGACTTTGCCGGCGATGCCTTGCAACAGAAAGCAAAGAGTTTTGATGAGGCCGGAGGAATGTATGAAAGTTTGAATTATGCAAACTTTGGTATTCAGGAAGCCCTATTGTTTCGAATCGCTTGGATAAACACTCATCCGGGACAAAATCCCGGCAATATACCCCAATTGGCAAAACTTCCGAACTACTTTTCTCAAGTATGCTATCCTCGTACAGGTATGCTGTATAGTTTGAATTTTGGTGATAGTCATAAGAATGTATCAGCAGAATCCAGTATGATGTTATTGTATGCATTGGGACTGAAAGACCCGACTATTCTGTGGTATATAACCCAAGTAGAGCAAGGACAGCATCGCGATGGATTTTTCCTGAATCGTCCGATGGGCTTTCTCTATACCCCTGATTTGAGTAAAGCTCCCGTAACTCCCGATTTGAAAACCTCACAGCTATTCTCGGATTTCGGTTGGGCCACCATGCGTACTTCTTGGGAGAAGGATGCTACGATGCTTGCTGTGAAAAGCGGTCATACGTGGAATCATTCCCATGCGGATGCCAACTCCTTTATTGTTTTTCATAAAGGCGTTGATATTATCAAGGATGGAGGAAACTGCTGGTATCCCAATCCTGCCTATCGCAACTATTTTTTTCAAAGCCAGGCACATAATGTAGTCCTGTTCAACGGGGAGGGACAACCTCGTGAACAACAGTATAGCGGCTCTAATTTGCGAGGAAATCTTTATCATCTCTTGGATGCGGGCAATGTGAAATATGTTTTGGCCAATGGAACAGGTCCTGTCTCTAATAATTTCAGCCGTAACTTCCGTCATTTCCTGTGGATGGATAATGTGATTTATATGATTGATGATTTGAAGACACATAAGGTAGGACAGTTCGAATGGTTATGGCATACCAATGGAACTTATAAGAAATCGGGCATTGACGTGAATGTGACAAACGGAAATTCTTCAGTAGTCATCCGTCCTTTATATCCCCGCATGCTGGCTAAGTCCGATTTTGTGCACGACTATCCCGAAGATTTATATTGGGAAGAAATAGAAGCTCCTACGGAAGATTTGAAAGGAACCGAAAAATATTATTCATTCCATTTACCAGCCGAGGTGAACCGTGTGAAAGGACTGACAGCTATTATTCTGAAAGACGCTCTCGATGAAAAAGACCTGCCTCAAATGGAAAGACGTGAAGGGCAGGACTGGATAGGGCTTCGTATCCGTCATAAAGGTAAAATTACCGATTTATATATCAACCAACTGGCGGACGGAAGATTAATGCACAGTAATTCATGGATTATGCCCGACGGCTGGATGACAGATGCTTATATGTTTGCAGTTTCTTACCCAGAAGGTACTGAAGCAAAGAACGCTAAGGACTTCTTCATTGCTTATGGAAGTGCATTGAGACGGGGTAATGAAACTTACTTTTCATCATTGGCTAAGCTGTTCGTTATTCAGAAAGCAGAAGATAAGAAACTTGATCTTTGGATAGACGGACAGCCGAAGATAAATACCACCTTTAGAAGCACAAAGAAGCCTGTGTCTGTAGAAGTGAATGATAAGAAAATCCCGGTAGTTTATCAGAAATCGCAGGTGAAAGTGAAATTATAAATTCTACAACATCGTTCTTGTATATATGCTGTTATCTTTTTCTAAGGTAGTAAATTCTTTATTTTTGTTACTCAAATATTTTTCAAATAACATTGAGTAAATAATTTAATCCCTTCGTATTTGTTTATGTGCATATAGAGAATACGAAGGGATGACTTTTTTAATTATAAGTACTTCCTTTTGGAGATTTTTATGTATGTTTGTCACATGTTTAATATGAAAGGAAGCAGTTGTAAGTGAAAGACACGATTAAATATCTGATTCTTATATTAATATATTTGGCTTGTGGTGTGGAACTACAAGCTAAAGACTATATATTCCGTAATATTGTCATGTCCGACGGGCTGTCAGGACTGTTGGTCAATGCTATTTATAAAGATTCCGAAGGTTTTGTGTGGTTAGGGACAGATAATTGTCTCGACCGTTTTGATGGAGTAAAAGTACGCCATTTTGAATTCCGGGGTATTGAATCAGGAAGAAAGAAGCGGGTAAACAGCGTTACAGAAACAGCCAACAAACAACTGTGGGTAGGAAATGGAATCGGACTTTGGCGATTGAACCGTACAAACAGTCAATTGGAAAGAATTGTCCCCGAAAAGATTGATTTTGCTGTAAATATTTTGTTGGCTAATGAGGATGTTCTTTATATCGGCACAGAGAAAGGCTTGTTCATTCATAAAGACGGTCAATTACTACAGGTCTTGACAGACCGGAATATGCTTGCCGCCTGTAACAGAATCATGGATATTTGTCTGAATGAAGATAAAACCGTATTATGGCTGGCTACGGTGCAGGGGCTGTTCTCTTATTCACTGAAAGACGGAAAGATTGATTCCTGGCATTTTCAGGAGAATGTGCCCGAAGCCGATTATTTCCGTTGCCTGACCCGTATTGGAGAAACGCTTTATCTAGGCACAATGAGCCAAGGTGTAGTACGTTTTGATATAAAAAAGGAAACATTCTCTCATACAGTATCTTTAGGCTGCGATGTCATTTCTGATATATCCAGCGATGGGAAAGAGACTGTTTATATAGCTACTGACGGTAATGGCGTCCACTTCCTTTCACACAAAGACCAACAAGTGACACGTCGTTTTTACCATGATGTCAATGATAAGGAAGGAATTCGCAGTAATTCTATTTATTCCTTACTTGTAGATGATAGAGGTGCCGTCTGGGTGGGGCATTTTCAGGCAGGGCTGGATTATTCACTCTATCAGAACGGCCTTTTCCGTACGTATGCCTATCCACCTTTATTCAATTCGGCAAATCTTTCCATTCGTTCTTTCGTGAACAGAGGACAAGAGAAAGTTATCGGTTCACGTGACGGTTTGTTTTATATAAACGAAGCTACCGGAGTAGTGAAAAGTTTTGTAAAGCCCGTTTTGACTTCAGATCTGATACTGACAATCAGCTTCTATCAAGGAGAATATTATATCGGTACGTATGGTGGCGGTATGATGGTACTGAATCCGGGAACATTATCTCTGAAATATTTTGCACAAGGCGATACGGAGCTTTTTCAAAAGGGACATATATTCTGTGTGAAACCGGATGCAAAAGGAAATCTTTGGATAGGGACTTCACAAGGACTCTTCTGTTATAACGGACAGACCAAACAGATCAAACACTTTACTAGTGCTAACTCCCAACTGCCGGAGGGCAATGTGTATGAAGTAAGTTTTGATTCTACAGGCAAAGGATGGATTGCTACCGAAACCGGTATGTGTATTTATGATCCGGCTTCTCAAAGTTTACGCTCTAATGTGTTTCCGGAGGGATTCGTTCATCGGGATAAAGTGCGTACTATCTACGAAGATGCTGGACACAATCTCTATTTTATCCGTGAGAAAGGGAGCTTGTTTACATCTACTTTAACGATGGACCGTTTCCAGAACCGCTCTATCTTTTCTACTCTTCCGGACAATTCGCTAATGTCTGTTGTAGAAGATAACCAAGGCTGGTTGTGGGTGGCTTGCAATGACGGGTTATTGCGTATCAAAGAAGAGGGAGAGGAATATGATGCTTTCACTTTTAATGATGGAGTGCCGGGACCAACTTTTACGAATGGAGCTGCTTATAAAGATGAAAAAGGACTATTGTGGTTTGGTAACACTAAAGGACTGATTTATGTCGATCCGAAACGTGTGGACGAGGTGCGTGGCAAGGTCCGTCCGATCGTATTTACTGACATATTAGCTAATGGTGTCCCTTTTACCAGCTCCTCTTTGAAATACAATCAGAATAATTTGACTTTCTGTTTCACAGACTTTGCTTATGGTCTCCCATCTGCCTTACTATATGAATATCGACTGGAAGGAGTGGACAAGGACTGGAAATTATTGGCAGCACAGAACGAAGTTTCTTATTACGGACTTTCTTCCGGGACTTATACTTTCCGTGTACGTCTTCCGGGAAATGAGCAATCCGAAGCTAGCTGTCAAGTGACAGTATGCCCTATGATACCTTGGTGGGGATGGGGACTTTCCGTTTTATTAATCGTAGGAATTATAGCCTTTATACGGTATTATGTCTGGAAACGTATGCGTCGTTTGCTTGCTTCCTCTGCTTCGTCGATTTCGACATCAACGGAGGAGGAAATACAACAGAGAGAACAAACAGTAGAACATTCGGAAGTAAATTCAGAGCAACAATCTTCCACTGTTGAAGAGAAATATAAGACCAATAGACTGACCGAAGAGGAGTGTAAAGAACTTCATAAGAAACTGGTGGCTTATGTAGAGAAAGAAAAGCCATATATCAATCCCGACTTAAAAATGGGTGACTTGGCTTCTGCATTGGATACTTCTTCACATTCATTATCGTATCTTTTGAACCAGTATCTTAATCAGTCTTACTATGACTTTATCAACGAATACCGCGTTACCCAATTCAAAAAGATGGTAGCGGATAGCCAATATTCCCGTTATACATTGACTGCATTGGCAGAACTTTGTGGTTTTAGTTCGCGTGCTTCTTTCTTCCGTTCATTTAAAAAGAGTACGGGAGTTACTCCGAATGAATACATCCGTAGTATAGGCGGAACAGCCAAAGAAGAGTAACTTTTCGACTTATTATCTCTGAAATCTATTTTGCACCCATATTCCCTTCACCCTTCACTTCTCCCTGTTCATAGGGGTTTGAGGGTGAACCCTTCCCTTTCACCTGGTGAATCCTTTCTTTTACTCTTTTCCTATCTCCAATCTGTTATTAGATAAATTCTTCTTCTCTCTATCTAAACTTCCTTTTCCTTAATTGCAAAGTTGTTTTTCATAGGAAGCAATCTATAAATGCAAGTTTTGTTTTTATAATCAAAGCTTGCAATTATAAAAACAAAGCTTGCAATTTTATAATCAGAGCTTTCATTTATAGTTTGTCATTAACCGAAAGCAACTTTTCAACAAGAGCAAAACAAGTTTATCATTAATGAAAAGGAACTTATCTCTTAATGTCCTGCATCATCATTAGCCTGAATGTAAGATGAAGGGAAGGCCAAAATGGTGAAGAAAGGGACTAAAGAGGTGAAGGGGGTGAAAGCAAATGGGTATAAGGAGAGCGAAAATACATTGTTTTTTAGTAAACAGAGTATCAGATTATAAAATGAGACTCTGTTTGCTGTGAGTGTAACTAACTGATATTTAGTGAAATATATGCGAATAAGTCTATCTGGATTCTCAGAGATTACTCCGCCCTATTTTCAAGCTGTTATATCCGAAATCCCCTCTATATTTGCATCGTGATCAAAACCGAAAAAGATAGTATTATGGAGACAACAGCTAACATTTCCGACAACATTATCACCCGTTCTTATGAAGAATATTATCAGGTGATTCTTACCTATATTACTTATCGTATCACTCATCGCTACGAAGCAGAGGATCTAACCCAAGATGTATTTGTACGTCTGCTCGACTACAAACAAATGCTCCGTCCGGACACAGTGAAATATTTCCTGTTCACTATTGCCCGCAATATTGTAATCGACTATATTCGTCGTTATTATAAAAAGCAGGAGATAAACAGCTATATCTATGACACCATGTCTACTTCTACCAATGAAACAGAAGAAAAAATTATCGGTGATGATTTAATGACAATGGAACGGACCCGTCTGGCTGCCATGCCCGAACAACGTCGGTTAATTTATACATTAAACCGTTTCGAAAATAAAACTTCTCCGGAAATCGCTAATGAATTGAATCTAAGTTGTAGGACGGTAGAAAACCACTTATTCCTTGGACGCCGTGAAATGCGCGAGTTTTTCCGAAATTGTATATAATCTTATTCATTAATAAATAACCCTTTGTGCTTATGGAAAAGGAGTCAGTATTTACAAAGAGACATCTATATGCCTCACTTTATTTTAGAGAACAAAAATTTAATACTATTTTTAAACCTCAAATTTAATTTTATGAAACGAAGAGGATTAATATTTAATTCGCGACCTAACAAGACAGTAGTGTTTGCGTTAGGATTAATGCTGGGACTTTGTCCTGCTACACAGATCTGGGCTTTTGATAATGCGGATGAGAATCAAGTTGTACTACAATCTCATAAACAGGTAAAAGGACAAATTGTAGATGCAATGGGAGAGCCGATTATTGGTGCAAGTATACTTGAAAAAGGAACTACAAATGGGGTAATTTCTGATATTGATGGAAATTTCTCTTTGAATGTAAGTGCACCAAACGCTATTATTGTGATTTCATATATAGGCTTTAAATCACTAGAACTTCCTGCCTCTGATCCGAATTTGAAGAGAATCGTGATGAAAGAAGACACAGAAGTGTTGGATGAAGTTGTTGTAGTTGGTTATGGTACTCAAAAGAAGGAGTCTTTGACTGGTGCGGTGACTGTTGTAGGAGCTAAACAATTGGAAAATAAGGGAACAATGTCAAGTCCTTTGCAAGCTATGCAAGGAACAGTTCCGGGAGTTATTATCACGCGTAATTCTGGAGCACCAGGAGATGAAAGCTGGGGTATGAAACTCCGTGGTGCATCTTCTTCTAATTCTACAGATCCACTTATAATTGTGGATGGAGTGGAATACAGTGATGGTATTAATGGTATGCGCAATCTGAATCCGGATGATATTGAATCTATAAATTTCTTGAAAGATGCTTCTGCTGCAATATATGGTTCGAAAGCGGCCGGTGGTGTCGTTCTGATTACAACTAAAAAGGCAAAAGCCGGAAAAACCGTTGTTCAGTATAATGGTTCCTTTACAGGAAAAGTTGTTGGATTACAACCGGAACTGATGTCCTTAGATCAATGGGCAGATGCTGTAATCACTGCACAGACTAATGATGGCTATTCAGATTCTAACTGGATTCGTTATGCAAAACTGGCCAAGCTTTATAAAAATCAATATATTGACCTAAATCATAGTACTCATCCTATTCCGGAAGGTTTTAAAGACGTTGAAGATTTTGTATTTATGGATAATGATTGGCAGGATATATTGTGGGGAAACTCATGGTCTACCCAGCACGATCTAAGTGTCTCCGGAGGTACCGAGAGGAATTTATTTCGTTTATCATTGGGATATATGTATGACAACAGTACTTTGAAATGGGGAAATAATAATAACCAACGTTACAATATGCGTTTGAATAATCAGTTCAAATTATCGGATAATGTAATGTTGACATCCTGTATTGGCTATAATCGTCAAGATCAGGTGTCTCCCAGTATGATTGGCAAGGTCCTTTCCCAGTCTTCCCCTCAACCGGGTTTACCTGCTTCGACAATAGATGGACGCCCGTATGGCTGGGGTACTTGGCGTGCATTGAATTGGTGGGCTGAAGAAGGTGGCGATAACAAACTGAAGGTTTCGGCCATTAATATTAGTGAGTCATTGAATTGGAAAATATATTCAGATCTTGATATGGTTGTGAATGTGGGATATAACACGTCTACAGCAACACGTGAGAAAGTGGAAAAATCAATAGATTGGTATAATTACGCTGGTACAACATTGTTGGCAACAGAACCTACACAGGAAAATAGTAAATATTCTGATTCTTTCTCAAGGACTGATTATTATATCTGTCTCTTATACACATCTCCGAGCCCACGAGACACTCGCTAATCT
>OWIU01000560.1_pt1 | contig 13897 bp, 10 predicted proteins | sample 1732921 | NCBI WGS metagenome assembly OWIU01 (sample SAMN05065768, study PRJEB22554) | human gut metagenome | biome: ENVO:2100002; feature: ENVO:00000062; material: ENVO:00002003 | host: Homo sapiens | place: USA | reverse complement strand
GCCTGAGAACCCGAATCTGATTGCAATCGAGTAAAACGCCGGTCGTGTGCGCCAAGGCACAACGCACATAAGATGCCCCCGGAGAGCCGCAACAAGCTCTCCGGGGGCATTTTTATTTCACGGTATTATTCCGCAGCGGCAAGCCTTCGTCAAAACTCCGGGTGCCATTCATCCCGGATGCCAATGTCAGCACAGATGATTTTTCCGCACAGCGGCGCAGAAGCTTCTGCCATATGCAAAGGCTTATAACTGTCGAAGGTTACGGTCAAATCTGCATGGGCAGCACCCTCGGCAACCTCCCCGGTATCCGTGTTGATGCCGCTGGGCAGGTCTACAGCCAGCACAAAGGTGTCGCTCTTATGCAGACGGCGTATCAGCCCGCAGGCAGCAAGACCGGAAGGCCGAAGTGCACCATGGAACCCGGTGCCATAGAGAGCATAGCCAATGGATACCACAAAAAGATCACCCATCGACCGTCTGCTGGAGATGGCAGAAAAGTTTGCCGCAAAACACGAATAAACTACCATAGATTCCATAAGTGAGTGACCTGAAAAGGCCGTTCGCTTTTTTGTTTACAACGAGATTGAAGGGAGGAACGCTATGCCAAGCAAAACCGAAGAATATCTCGCCCTTGCCCAGCGCACGGCGAATGGTCTGACCCGGTACTGGGAAAGCTGGACGGATTACCTGACCACTGCATCCCGGCTGTACAAGTATTCCTTTGCGGACCAATTGATGATCTACGCCCAACGCCCGGATGCCACTGCCTGCGCCGACTTTGACATCTGGAACAACCGGATGAACCGTTATGTGCGCCGGGGTGCCAAGGGCATCGCTCTGCTGGACGAATCCAGCGAATTTCCCCGACTGCACTACGTTTTCGATGTGTCGGACACCGGGGTGCGCCGCAATTCCCGTGACCCTGACCTGTGGCAGTACAACGATGATCTGAAACGACCTGTTTCGGATGCACTGACTGCTGCATACGGCATCAGCCATGAAAGGGTCAGCCAGCAGCTTGCGGACATTGCAGGAAAACTGGTGGCAGATTACTGGGACAACAACGGCGGCGACATTCGCGCCATCGTTGACGGTTCGCTGCTGATGGATTATGATGAAGCCGGGGTGGAGATGCAGTTCAAGTCCGCTGCCGCCATCAGCGTCACCTACACGCTGCTGGAACGCTGCGGCTTTGAGCCTGCCGGGTGGTTCGACAAGGACGATTTTCAGGCAATCTACAATTTTTCCACCCCGGATAGTGTTTACGCCCTCGGCGCAGCCGTCAGCGACATGAGCCGGGAGGTCTTACGCCAAATTGAACGCACCGTTAAAACAACCATTCGCCGCAGAAACAACGAAAGGAGCCAATATGAATATGAACAGCAGGAACGTGACCTACTCGACCGTCGGGGACTACCAGCTCCCGAACCTGACCCTGAACCAGCCCCGGAAGCCGCTGGGCAAGTACGGCAGGCTGCGCCGGACGTACCTGATGAACCATCGCCCAGTGCTGTACAACACGATGCTCCTGAACGGGAGCCTGTACCCGCACCTGATGGAGGTGGAGCAGACGGCAGAGAGCCGGATGCAGCAGACCATGGCGCAGCTTCTGAAACAGAACCCGGCCCCGGACAAGGAGCAGAATCAGATGGCATGGGTGCAGCACATGAACAGCCTGAAAGCGCAAGCCGAGGAACTGGTGCTGACGGAGCTGATCTACAGCTAAGTTTTCTGGATGCTGTCCTCCCCACCGAAGCCCAGCAAATCGAAAAGATTGACCGAGCGGAGAGCGAAAAAACGCCCTCCGCTTTTGTTTTGTCGCAGGCTGAAATCGAAAACGAATTGCGTAAGCACGGTTCGGGATTTATGGGCGGCAAGCAGCGTATTATGGCACTGTACCAGACCCAGACTGACCGCAACCTCCGCGCCAAAGCGTTGGCAAAGGAGTATGGCGTTGGTGGGCACTCCCACGATTTTCTGGACGGAAGTCGGGGGTTTGTGAACCACGACTGGAAGGGTCTGGAATTCGACCATTATCCCGACCACCAGAAAATCACCTTAAAATGGACACAGGTGGAAAAGTATATCGACCTGATGATCCAGTCTGACCGCTACCTGACCGACAAGGAAAAGGAGCATTACACGCCTCCTGTGCTCATCAACGCAAAGCCGGATGCCGACCTGACCCATGCCAAAAACCTGATCCGAGATTTCTGCCTGAAGGAATACGATTCCGAACCGGACTTCTCCAATTTGTCCAAGATCGGCATCGCCTACACCAACGCCACCGACGAGGAGATTCCCATTCAGGTCAGCGTAGATCTGGTGGGATACCGTGTGGAGCGGTATCTGGGCGAGGTGCTGATCGACGAACGGCAGTATGAAAGTCTGGAAGATCTGACCGAAACCGAGTTGGAAGCTTTGGACTTTTCGGAACTGGTCAGCGTCACGGATGAGGAACTGGAGCACTACCACAGCAAAGTGGAGGAACGCCCTGCACTGCTGCCGCTGGATGCCGCCACCGAGTACAATGCCCTGAAGGAGCAGCACCCGGATGCGCTGGTGGGCTTTGAGCAGAACGGACAGTTTGAGTTTTACGCAGATGACGCGCAAAAAGTCAGTGAACTTCTGGGCGGCAAACTTCTGGAAAAAGAAACAGCACTGGGCACCGTCCCGGTCATCGGCTTTCCCCGCGACCAGTGGGCGCACCGTGCCAAACAACTGTGGCAGTGTGGCGAGAACGTCTATCTTGCTGGGCTGAACGAGGATGGCACCCACCACCAGACCAAGTATCTGCGCCGGGAAGATTATCTGCCGCTGGGAGCCACCGTCCACATGGAAGGACGCGCTTTCCGGGTGGATAACGTCAACTTCGATAAGGGCAGTGTGTCCCTGCAGGATGTAGCACTGGCAGAGATGCGGATGCCAATTTTTCGGGAAGAACCGCTATCTGTTGTCCGGGAATTGTACGAACAGCAGGACGAGGCCCTTGACGCTGCTCCCGAAAAGGTCGTTGATTATAAGGTCGGGGACGATGTTATCGTTGACCTTCCTACCCGAACCATCGAAGGCAAAATCGGCTATGTAGGCGAAACGGATGTTCGCATTGACACCAGCGCACAGGGACAGTCGTGGGATAACGAAGTAATCAATAAGCAACAATTCGAGGACGGTCTGCGGCAGGTCATGCCGGAGCTGACGGACGAAGAACTGGATGCGCTGCCCATTTCTGCCGTGATGGACGGAAAGGTGCAGACCTTCCCAGATGCCGCTGCCTTGGATGAAGCCCTGAATGCTGAACCTGCGCCGGAGCCTGCCGGGAACTTCCACATCACGGATGATGATTTGGGTATCGGAGGTCCTAAGCAGAAGTACGCGCGGAACAGTGAAGCCATCCGCACCCTGTTTCAGTTGGAACAGGAGCATCGGGGTGCCACCGCCGAGGAACAGCAGGTGCTTTCCCAGTATGTAGGCTGGGGCGGTTTGGCAGATGCCTTTGACCCCGGCAAAGATAGTTGGGCAAAAGAGTACGCCGAACTGAAAGGGCTGCTCTCCGAGGACGAGTATGCCGCCGCCCGTTCCAGCACTTTGAATGCTCACTACACCTCTCCGGTGGTGATTCGCTCTATTTATGATGCAGTCGAAAAGATTGGCTTCCGGTCTGGCAACATCTTGGAGCCGTCTATGGGCGTGGGCAACTTCGTTGGAATGCTGCCGGACACCATGCAGGACAGCCGCTTGTACGGCGTGGAACTGGACAGCATCACCGGGCGTATTGCGAAAAAACTGTATCCGCAGGCTGACATTACCGTGGCTGGCTTTGAGACCACTGACCGCCGTGATTTCTACGATTTGGCGGTGGGCAACGTGCCTTTCGGTCAGTACAAGGTCAACGATAAAGCGTACAACAAGCTGGGATTTAGCATCCACAATTATTTCTTTGCGAAAGCCATCGACCAAGTGCGTCCGGGCGGCATTGTGGCGTTTGTGACTTCTCGTTATACCATGGACAGCAAGGATAGCACCGCCCGCAAACACATGGCAGAGCGTGCTGACCTGTTGGGGGCTATCCGTCTGCCCAACAATGCGTTTAAGGCAAATGCAGGCACGGATGTTGTCAGCGATATTATCTTTTTGCAGAAGCGTGACCGCCCTGCGGACATCGAACCTGCATGGGTGCAGTTGGGCAAGACCGAGGATGGCTTTGCCATCAACCAGTATTTCGCAGACCACCCGGAGATGATTCTGGGCGTACTCGCCACCGAAAGCACCCAGTATGGACGAGAGGAATTGACCGTTGCTCCCATCGAGGGTGCAAACCTTGCAGACCAGCTTGCCGAGGCGGTACAGCATATTGAGGGTCAGTACACCGAAGTCGAGGTGGAAACGCCAGATATTGCGGATGCCGAGGCAGAGCGCAAGACGCTCCCTGCTGACCCGGAGGTCAAGAACTTCTCCTACACCGTGGTGGACGGCGAGGTGTTCTACCGGGAAAATTCCGTGATGACGCAGGTGGAACTGTCCGACACCGCCAAGGGACGTGTCACCGGCATGGTGGAACTGCGGCAGACCGTCAATGACCTGATTGACCAGCAGTTGAACGACTACCCGGACGAGGACATTCAAGCGACACAGGCCAAGCTGAACGCCGCCTATGATGCCTTTACCGCTAAATATGGGCTGCTGAATGACCGCAAAAACGGACGGTTGTTTGAGCAGGATTCCTCGTATTATCTGCTGTGTTCGCTGGAAAATCTGGACGAGCAGGGGCAGCTCAAGAGCAAGGCGGCGATGTTCACCAAGCGCACCATTCGCCCGGAGCGCACTGTCACCAGCGTAGATACCCCCAGCGAAGCACTGGCGGTGTCCATCGGAGAACACGGCAAGGTGGATTTACCCTATATGGCAGAACTGCTGGGTACGCCCGGCGAGTATGGGCGCATTACCGCAGAACTTTCCGGTGTGATCTTCAAGGACCCTGCCTCCGACCCCACTGACCCGGAAGCCGGCTGGCAGATGGCAGATGAGTACCTTTCCGGCGATGTCCGGGCAAAGCTGCGGATGGCACAGTTCGCGGCAGAGACCAACCCGGAATTTGCCGTCAATGTGGATGCGCTGATTAAGGCACAGCCCAGAGAACTGGAAGCATCTGAAATTGATGTGCGGCTGGGTGCCACATGGCTTGCGCCTGAAATCATTCAAAAATTTATGACCGAGACTTTCCAGATCCCCTACTATCTGCGCCATGCAGTCAAAGTGAGATATTCTCCGTATACCGCAGAGTGGCGTGTGGAGGGCAAGACCGCTACGGGACGGGGCGATATTATCTCCTCCGAGACCTACGGCACATCCCGTGCCAACGCCTATAAGATTCTGGAAGAAACTCTGAACCTGAAAGATGTCCGCATCTACGACACCATCGAGGATGCTGATGGCAAGCCGAAGCGTGTGCTGAACAAGCGGGAGACCATGCTGGCACAGCAGAAGCAGCAGGTCATCAAGGACGCTTTCGCCAACTGGGTCTGGCAGGACCCCCAGCGGCGCATTGCGCTGGTAAAACAGTACAATGAGTTGTTCAACAGCACCAGACCCCGTGAGTATGACGGTTCCCACATTCACTTTGTTGGCATGAACCCGGAAATCACCCTCCGGGAGCACCAGCGCAACGCCATCGCCCATGTGCTTTATGGCGGTAATACGCTGCTTGCACACGAAGTTGGGGCTGGCAAGACCTACGAAATGGCAGCGTCTGCCATGGAAGCGAAACGCCTTGGTTTGTGCCAGAAATCGTTGTTCGTAGTGCCCAACCATTTGACAGAACAGTGGGCATCGGAGTTTCTGAACCTGTATCCGAATGCAAAATTGTTGGTGGCACGGCGCAAGGACTTTGAGACTGCCAACCGCAAAAAATTCTGCGCCCGCATCGCCACCGGCGACTACGATGCTGTCATCATTGGGCACAGCCAGTTTGAGCGCATTCCTCTGTCCTTTGAGCGGCAGGAGCGTATTATTCAGGAGCAAATTTATGAAACGCTTGCCGCCATCAATGAGCTGAAAGTCCACGCAGGCGAGAATTTCTCCATCAAGCAGATGGAAAAGACCCGGAAAACGCTGGAAACCAAGCTGGAAAAACTGCGCTCCGATGAGCGCAAGGACGATGTGATCACCTTTGAACAGCTTGGCGTTGACAGGCTGTTTGTGGACGAGTCACACGCGTTCAAAAATTTGTTCCTCACAACAAAAATGCGGAATGTCGCTGGATTATCCACCAGCGAAGCACAGAAATCCAGCGATATGTTCGGCAAGTGCCGCTATCTGGATGAAATCACCGGCGGACGGGGCGTGGTGTTCGCCACGGGCACGCCCGTGAGCAATTCCATGACCGAACTGTACACGGTCATGCGGTATTTGCAGTACAGCACCTTGCAGCAGAAAAAGCTGACCCACTTCGACTGCTGGGCATCCACTTTTGGAGAGACCACCACTGCAATTGAGCTGGCGCCGGAAGGTACAGGGTATCGGGCGAGGACGAGATTTGCCAAGTTCTTTAACCTGCCGGAACTGATGTCCATGTTCAAGGAGGTTGCGGATATTAAAACATCTGACCAGCTTCATCTGCCTGTGCCGGTCGCAAAGTTTGAAACCGTGGTGGCAAAACCGTCCGAGATTCAGAAAGAGATGGTGCAGGAACTGAGTAAACGTGCCGCAGATATCCACTCCGGCATCGTAGATGCGTCCGTGGACAATATGCTCTGCGTCACCAATGACGGCAGAAAAATTGGCTTGGATGTGCGCCTGATGAACCCCATGCTGCCGGACGACCCCAACAGCAAACTGAACGTATGCGTTCAAAATGTGTTGAAAATCTGGGAGGAGGGTAAAGAACAGAAGTTGACCCAACTTTTGTTCTGCGACCTCTCGACACCAAAGAACGATGGCAATTTCAACGTGTACGATGATATTCGCAAAAAGCTGATTGCTGCCGGAGTGCCGGAAAACGAGATCGAGTTTATTCACAACGCAGATACCGAAGCAAAAAAGGCGGCATTGTTCTCCAAAGTGCGCTCTGGCGATGTGCGAGTTTTACTCGGAAGCACTGCAAAAATGGGAGCGGGCACCAATGTGCAGTCCCGACTTGTGGCGGTGCATCATCTGGACGTTGGCTGGAAGCCCAGCGACATGACCCAGCGCAATGGCCGCATCATCCGTCAGGGCAATATGAATAAGGAAGTCAAGGTGTTCAATTACGTCACTGAAGGGACATTTGACTCGTACTTGTTTCAGACCCTTGAGAATAAACAGCGATTCATCAGCCAAATCATGACTTCCAAATCCCCCGTGCGCTCCTGCGAGGATGTGGACGAGCAAGCCCTGTCTTACGCCGAAATCAAGGCACTGTGCGCTGGAAATCCGTTGATTAAAGAAAAAATGGATTTGGATGTGCAGGTGGCAAAGCTGAAGGTGCTAAAAGCCGACCACCAGAGCCAGAAATTCCGCTTGCAAGACAAGCTGCTCACAAAATTCCCGGCTGACATTCAGGAAACGAATGCCCACATTGCCGGGCTGAAAGCCGATGCACAGCTTGCCGCCGCCCATCCGCAGGGCAAGGAGGAGTTTTGCGGCATGGTCATCAAGGGCGTTGCCTACGACGAGAAAAAGACCGCCGGTGAGCGTCTGGTGCTTGCCTGCTCGGAACTGCCCAACGCCGAGGAAAAAGTGATCGGCAGCTACCGGGGCTTTGAACTGTCCCTGCGGTTCGATACCTTCCGCAGTGAATATCAGGCACTTTTGAAAGGGCAGCGGAAGTACACGGTGCCTTTGGGCACCGACCCTCTGGGCAACATTATCCGTCTGGACAACTCCCTGAACAACTTCCCGGAGCGCATCACCGCCGCAGAAAACGAACTGGACACCCTGCATCAGCAGCAGGCAGCAGCGCAAATCGAGGTTGAGAAGCCCTTCCCGCAGGAGGAAGAATTGGCGGAGAAGTCCGCACGGCTTGCGGAACTGAACGCCCAGTTGGACGTGGACGAGAAAAACCACGAACCGGAACAGGACGAGGAAGAACAGGAGGATGCCCCTCGCCGCCCCTCGGTGCTGGCGGCACTGGAAGAAAAATCGGATAAGCCGGAGCCAGTGAAGCCTTTCCGCAGTTATTACGACAAGGACGGTGATGTCCGGTGAGGGAAAAGCGGGATGAAATCATTATCCTGAGAACAACAAAAGCTGAGAAAAGCCGCATTTATGAAAAGATGCTGGGCATGGGCATCCGCAGCCTGAGTGCCTATATCCGTAAGATGGCACTGGACGGCTACTGCCTGAACCTTGACCTGCCGCAACTGCGACGCATGGCGTATCTTTTGCAGATGTGCAGCAACAACTTGAACCAGTACGCCAAAGCCGCCAATGAAAATGGTCGGGTCTACGCCGCCGACATGGAAGATCTGCGGCAGCGTCTGGATGAACTGATTGACATTGGCAAGCAAATTCTTTCCAAGCTGGCAGAGCTATAAAAATTCCCGCAGTTGGAGGACTGCGGGTGTACATATAATGCTTGACATCCTTGCAACGTAGTAGTCGATACCTTTATAATAAGGGCGAACAGAAAGGAAGTGTTTGGTATGATGTCTATGCTGAAGAAAATTGTTCTTTTCCCGATTTCTCTCTTTGTGGCGTTTCTAGCTCTGATGGCAAGGTGGCTGCTAACCCTGTCCAGCTATGTAGTTGCTCCGCTGATGCTCTACATCTTCGGCTGCGGCATCTACACTGCTTACCGTCAGACTTGGAATCAGTTTTTTATCCTGCTGGTGGCCGAGTTCATCTGCTTCATCCTCTTTTTCGGTGCAACTGCCATCACCGAGGGCATCGGGCGTTTCAGTGAGTGGCTTGCAGAACTGTGAGGGATGCTATGAGCAAACAGAGGATAGAGGATTGTTATTTTGAACACAACAGCACGATTTTTTCTGAGATGCTGGGTGAGGATGAAGAGTATCTGCGACTGAAAAAAGCCAAACGAGCAGCTGAGGAAGCCTTGCAGAGCGTTATCAGCAAAGAAGCGTGGAATCAATATCTCGCCTTAGATGAAATCTGCAATGAGTTGGAATGCGCCAGATACAAGGCAATGTATCTGGCGGGTGCTGCCGATTACGAAAAATTATCCAAATGATCTCAATGCCGCCTCCGGGCGGCATTTTTTCTTTGCAATAGGGGGTGATGATGCTGGCAGCAACACGGCTGATTGCGCTGCACAAAAACAAGGGCATGACCGTTGCGGCCTGCCTGAAAAATCGCACGGACTATATTGAAAACCCGGACAAGACCGAGCAGGGGCAGTATGTCAGCAGCTATGCTTGTAGCGCCCTGACAGCAGATGAAGAATTTATGCTCACCAAACGGCAGTACGACCTTGTGAACGGACGAAGGCAGAAAAGCGATGTAATCGCTTATCAGATACGGCAGTCCTTCCGTCCGGGGGAAATCACCGCAGAGGAGGCTAACAAAGTAGGCTACGAACTGGCCATGCGTTTTACCAAGGGCAAGCACGCCTTTGTGGTGGCAACGCACACGGACCGGCAGCACATCCACAACCATGTGATCTTCAACTCTACGGCACTGGATGGCACCAAAAAGTTCCGGGATTTTTTCTTTTCAGCGTTGGCAGTGCAGCGGTTGAGTGACCTGATTTGCTTAGAGCACCAGTTGTCCGTCATTGAAAAGAAGCCCTACCGGGAGCGGCAGAAGCGTGTTCTCTATCCTCCAAAGGAGAGCAACCGTGACCGCCTGTGCGGAATCATCGACACCATCCTTGCGGAAAAGCCGAAGGACTTTGAAGTTTTTCTGCAAAAGCTGGAGCAGCAGGGATATAAGGCGAAGCGTGGCAAGCACACGGCGGTAAAGGGCAAGGGGCAGAAACGCTTTATTCGATTCCAAACTCTGGGCACCGGGTACAGTGAGGAAGAAATCAAGGCAGTGCTGGAGGGTAAAGCGAAACATCAGCCGTACCAGAGAACGCTGCCCAAAGAACAGCCCTTCCAGTTGCTGGTGGATATTCAGGGGAAAATGGCAGAGAGCAAAAGTGTCGGCTACAAAAGGTGGGCGACCAAGTTCAACCTGAAGGAGATGTCCAAGACGCTGCTATTTTTACAGGAGCAGAAGATCAGCAGTGCCGAGGAACTGCGGGAACGTGCAGCGGCGGCAACGGAACGCTATCATGCCATGGGCGATTCCATCAAGGCGGCAGAAACGAGGTTGGCCGAAATCGCCGTCCTGAAAACCCACATTATCAACTATGCCAAGACTCGCCCGGTCTATGATGCCTACCGCAAGTCGGGGTACAGTAAAAAGTTTTTGGAAGCTCACCGGGAGGAAATCACCCTGCACAAGGCGGCGAAGGCTGCCTTTGACGAGGCAGGATTGCAAAAGCTGCCGAAGGTCAAGGAGTTGGATGCGGAGTTTGCAGAACTGCTGACCAAGAAGAAAGCATCTTACCCGGACTACCGCAAGGCACGGAACGAGATGCAAGAACTGGTTCGTGCGCAGAAAAACGTAGAACGCTTTTTTGCAGACGAAAAGGACACCACCGAGAAAACCCAGACTCGATAAACGAATACCGCCGAGGAGCTTTCCTACTTGGGAAGCGTCCTCGACGGCTTTTTTAGTTTATATAGCAGCGGTCCTGTTTTATAAGCCAATCTTCACACAGCCGCTGGGCTTCATCCTTTGTGCAGCAGGTGCAGTTGAAAAGCCTGCCACGGAAAGAGCAGTAGGTGTAGTGTACCTTCGGGACTCCATTGGCATCTCGAAAATCAACACAGCGTTCCTCACCGGGCAGCAGATAGATCGTATCCATGTTCAGCAGCTCCTTTTACCTTCGTTCATGTGCCAAGGGGCACAACGTTTGCTATTGTACCATGTACCGTCCCAAAAGACCATTGCTTTTTTGACCAAAGATACGCACAAAAATTTTTCGTCCCAAAAGTATCCAGATGGCGTTGAGTAAACGCTATTGGATTGTGTATAACAAAAATTGCGACAGGTATGCTATTTGTGTGTAACAAACACAATTAGAATGTGAGGTCGCTATGAATACGCTTTTGGGTCAACGAATACGAGAACAGCGCAAGGAAAAAGGCTGGACGATTGAACAGTTTGCAGAACGGGTCGATTTGTCGGCAAATTATGTTGGAGATTTAGAGCGCGGAGTAAAAATCCCCAAACTGGAAACCTTTATCCGAATCGTAGAGGTGTTGGACGTATCTGCTGATGTGCTGATCCGGGATTCCGTTCCATCCGCATCCCATGTGGCAGATGACGAACTGAGCAGAAAGCTGAGCCAGCTCACACCGGGGCAGAAGAAAGCTGCCATTGACATTCTGAATGCATACACCGACAACATTCCCTATATTACAAAATAACACCTATGTCAAAGAACGCCAGCAAACGTGCTGACGCTCTTTCTTTTTGCCCACAAATAGTCTATAATCAACACTATAAGCGTGCATATAACGCTAACAGTGAGTGTTTGAGGTGAACGACATGACAATCCTACCCAATATCGAAGAAGCAATGGAAGATGCCCGGAATGGAAAGCTGAGTCCGTATTGGCAGAACGACCTATACCGTGAATGTCACCGTCAGAAGTTATCGGACGAAGAACAGCAGGCTCTTTCGGAACTGGAGCGCATTTTGTCCGAAACTCCACAATGGAGCAGCGAAGAAGAATTGCATCATGACATGGCGAACATCGGCGGCAGAGTCTGGTACTGCCACTACTGGGAGGAACACTACTCCATGGTGCAGTTGACGGAAGATCGCAACGGCAGATTTAATACTGCCTACGTTCTGGACAGAAACACTTCCCCGGAAATGCGCCGGGAGGCTGCACTGCTGGCGCAGAAGGAGCTTGCGGAATGTATGCAGAAATTGGGCATTACGCTTCTGGATGCGCCTGTTCCTGAACAGATGAAGTACGATTCTCTTGCAGAAGCCGCTTCTCACCTCATGCAAGTTTTGAACGACCCAGAGCACATCACCGGGTAAAAAGCGTCCCGAAGGGATGCGCAGCCTGCATTGGAAAATGCAGATTAAAGGGGCTTGGGGCATTCCCCAACAAGCGTTTTGCAACGCAAAATAAGCAGATGTATATACGTCTGCACTGCTTGCTGGTACAATGTCATCGATGAAACAAAAATAGTTTCATCAAAGACGGTTATATGGTTGTGCTGATTTCCAAAACATAGTAATATTGAAGTACTAACTGGGGCTGAAAGTGGCAAAACTGCTTGCTTGGTTTCCATTCAGGAATTACTAACAGCGTAGACCGTCCGTTCGCTTCGTATACCGTCAGCGTCACAAATTGACACCAATTTATCATTCTTTACGAAGTATGTGCTAAAATCTCTTGACAGCGCCTCACAAAATATGTTATCTTTTGCAAACATCCTTGAAAAGATATGACCTTTTCTGGGGACCGAACACAAACCGATTTTTCTCTGGAGGAAAGACCCATGAAACAGGAGATCATCCGTAAACTGAGCGCTGCCGTGGCCATGAGCCTCGTTGTTGGCGTCTCTCTGGCCGCCTGCGGCGGCAGCAGCAGTTCCACCGCTGCCAGCGCGACCAAGACCGGCTCTGCCGACGGCTTTGGCGGTGCTGTCACCGCCACCCTGACCGTGGATGCCAATGGCACTGTTACCGACTGCAAGCTGGAAGGTGCACAGGAGACCGAGAACATCGGCGGCGCTGCACTGGAAGAGCTGTCCAAGCAGGTCGTGGCCGCCAACGGCCCCGCCATCGACGGCGTTGCCGGTGCCACGGTGACCACCAAGGCTGTCCGGAAGGCTGTTGCCGCCGCACTGGGTGTGGAGCTGGCCGAAGAGGCCCCCGCCGACTCTGCTGCCGCAGCCCCCGCCGAGCCCGCCGCCATCGTCCCGGTGGAAGGCGGCATCCAGATCGGTCAGGCCTATGCTGCCGCCCACGGCACCAAGTGCTTCACCGAAGCGGTGGCTGTGGTGAAGGATGACGTCATCCTCGCCGCCTACCTCGACGATTTCCAGTTCACCAGCGCCGATGCAGGCGTGACCGCCGTGCCCAACTCCGACTCCGACTTTGCCGCAGGCTACGCCGAGGGCAAGGTGCTGATGTCCAAGCGGGCCAACGCTGATTATTACAGCAAGATGATGGCTGAAAAGGGCGGTTCCACGGTCGCTCTGGACGCAAACTTCGACGCCATCCAGAACTTTGCTGTCGGCAAGACCATCTCCGAGCTGGAAGATGTAGCCGCCAAGGGTGCCGAGGCTGTGGACGCCGTCTCCGGCGCAACGCTGGTGGATACCGCCGGTTATCTCTCCGCCATCGTGGATGCCGCCAAAAACGCCCAGACCACGCAGGCCGTGGAGTTCAACGGCAGCTCCGAGGACCTGAAGCTGAATGTGGTCTATGGGGCCGCACACGGCACCAAGTGCTTCACCTCCGGCGCTGTCGCCACCGCCGGGGACACCATCGTGCTGAGCTACATTGACGAGTTCCAGTTTGCCGGTTCGGACGCCGGGGTCGTCGGTGTGCCCAACTCCGATTCTGACTTCGGCGCAGGCTACGCCGAGGGCAAGGTGCTGATGTCCAAGCGGGTCAACGCCGATTACTACAGCAAGATGATGGCCGAAAAGGCTGGTTCCACCGTTTCGCTGGATGCCAACTACGACGCCATCCAGAACCACGTGAACGGCATGAGCATTGCCGACGCCGAGGCTCTGAGCAAAGATGAAAAGGCTGTGGACGCCGTTTCCGGTGCCACGCTGGTGGATACTGCCGGCTACGTTGGTGTGCTGGTGGATGCCGCAAAGTAAGGCAAGAAAAATAACGTTCCTCTGAACACAGCAGCGCCCGCCGGGAGATCTCC
>OWIU01000506.1_pt1 | contig 14950 bp, 10 predicted proteins | sample 1732921 | NCBI WGS metagenome assembly OWIU01 (sample SAMN05065768, study PRJEB22554) | human gut metagenome | biome: ENVO:2100002; feature: ENVO:00000062; material: ENVO:00002003 | host: Homo sapiens | place: USA | reverse complement strand
ACGAGATTAGCGAGTGTCTCGTGGGCTCGGAGATGTGTATAAGAGACAGGCGCCGAAAGAGGCGGTCTCGCCGGAGGTGTCCACCACCACGTCGGTGACAGCGCTGTCAGAGAAGGTCATGGTGACCTTGACGGTGGAGGAGATGCCCTCGGCGGTGCCCTCGTAGGTGCCGGGAATGTACTGACCGGCAGCACCGGAGGCAGTGGAGCTGGAGGCAGAATTGCAGGCAGCCAGTGCGCCGGCAGTGACACCGCTCATGGCGGCGGCAGCGGCGATCTTCAGAAAGCCCTTGCGGGAAATCTTGTTCATAGGTACGCTCTCTTTCTCTTTTCTCTTCTTGTTTTTCTTCTCATCGCGCAGCAAGTTAAAAACCACTTTGCTGAATCTTTAACAATTGTAGCGTAGAGCGGCGCACTTTACAATTCAATTATGTTATATTATAATTTAGGAAATCCTAATGTAAGAAAGCGAGGATGCGCAGATGAACCAGAGTGCACTGGATGGATTTGTGAAGATCGTAGAGATGGACAGCTTTTCGGCAGCAGCAGAGGCACTGTATCTTTCGCAGTCAGCGCTTTCGCAGCAGATCCGCACGCTGGAAGGGCAGCTGCAGTTTGAACTGTTTCAGCATGTACCGCGCCGGGTGATCCTGACCCCGGCAGGCCGGGACTTTTACCCCAAGGCAAAGCAGCTGGTAGCTCTGTATCAGGAGGCGGTGCGCCATGCCCGCGCGGTGCAGCAGCAGGAAAACCCGCCGGAAAGACATCTGATCATCGCAGGGTGTCATGAGGCAATGCGGATGTTCGTATACGACCTGTTTTCCCTGACAAGTGACTTGTGCCTGCAGTATACCCCTATTCTGGGGTGGTGTGCCAACCGCAGCGAGGTCTGGCGCAGTCTGAAAAAAGGGGAGATGGATCTTTCCTTCCAGCTGGAAAGTGCAGAGTTCTACGCGCAGGGGCTTACCTTTGTGCCGCTGTTCTATATGCCGGAATTTTGCATCCCCATCCACCCACCCGCTGATATGCCGGTGGGCAGACTGACCTTGGAACAGGCATTGCAATACCGCTGGCTGCCCATCAAGGAGATGTACCAGACTGTCTACGAAACAAGACTGTTGCAGGAGGGAATGGACCGAGGGGTGGAGTTTACGCCGGTGGGCGGTATCCGCAGTGCAGCCTACGGCGACCCGGCACTCAAGATGATCCCGCCTTTCTACTACCGCAGACCGGACCTCAGTTTTGTGCGGGTACTGGACTGGGGCAGAGGACACCGGTTTGGCATCGTGCTGGGGCAAAAGCGCGAGGATCCGGTGGTAATGGCCTATGTCCGCGCCTTGCAGCAACAGCTGCCGTCCCTCTCGGAAAAGCTGTTCGGCCTGAAGCTGGAACCGGTGGAAGAATAAAGAAAAAACAGAAACCCTCTCAGGCACCGACAGATGTAGAAAAGCTCCCCCTCTCGGGGGAGCTGGCATCGCGTAGCGATGACTGAGAGGGTAAAACAAATAGCACCTGCTGCCCTCGGAAAGGAAGACGGCAGGTGCTATTTTCGTGCTTATACTGCGATGACGGGCAGTTTACTCCACCACGTCCTCAAACTGGCTGTTGTACAGGTCGGCGTAGAAGCCGCCAGCTTCGATCAGCTGGTCGTGGGTGCCCTGCTCCACAATGTCGCCATCTCGCATCACAAGGATGAGGTCGGCGTCCCGGATGGTGGAAAGACGGTGGGCGATGACAAAGCTGGTGCGGCCCTCCATCAGGCGGTCCATGGCGGTCTGGATGCGCTGCTCGGTGCGGGTATCCACACTGCTGGTGGCCTCGTCCAAAATCAGGATGCGGTTGTCGGCCAGAATGGTGCGGGCGATGGTGAGCAGCTGCTTCTGGCCCTGACTCACGTTGGAAGCGTCCTCGTTCAGCTCCATCTGGTAGCCGCCGGGCAGGGTGCGGATAAAGTGGTCGGCGTTGGCAGCCTTGGCGGCAGCAATCACTTCTTCATCGGTGGCATCCAGACGGCCATAGCGGATGTTCTCCATGATGGTGCCCTTGAACAGCCATGTGTCCTGCAGCACCATGCCGAAGCCCTCACGCAGGGCGCTGCGGTCAAAGTCCCGCACATTGTGGCCATTCAGGGTGATGGAACCGGAATCCACATCATAGAAGCGCATGAGCAGCTTGACCATGGTGGTCTTGCCGGCGCCGGTGGGGCCGACGATGGCCACCTTCTGGCCGGGCTTGACCTCACAGCTGAAATCGTGGATGACGGTCTTGTCCGGGGTATAGCCGAAGCGGACATGGCTGAATGTCACCTGACCGTCGATGCAGGTAGGGTCCGCGCGGCGGGCCGGGTCTGCCTGCTGGTCCTCTTCCGGCTCGTTCAAAAACTCGAACACCCGCTCAGCAGCTGCAGCCATGCTCTGCAGCATGTTGGACACCTGAGAAAGCTGCTGGATGGGCTGGGTGAAGTTCTTGACGTACTGGATGAAGGCCTGAATGTCGCCGATGGTAATGATTCCATTTGCCGCAAAAATGCTGCCCACGATGGCCACCGCCACATAGCCCAGATTACCCACAAAGTTCATAATGGGCATCATCAGGCCGGAGAGGAACTGGCTTTTCCACGCAGATTCATACAGCTTGTCGTTGGCGGCGTTGAAGTCATTCAGCACCACGGCCTCGCGGTTGAAGGCTTTGACCACGTTGTGGCCGGAGTAGACTTCTTCCACCTGACCGTTCACGACGCCCAGAATGGCCTGCTGGGACTTGAAGTATTTCTGGCTGAACCGAACTACGATGAGCACAAGCACCAGCGAGACCGGCAGAATCAGCAGGGCGATCAGGGTCATCTTCGGGCTAATGGACAGCATCATGACCAGCACGCCGATCATGGTGGTCACACTGGTGATGAGCTGGGTGATGCTCTGGTTCAGGCTCTGGCCCAGCGTGTCCACATCGTTGGTGATGCGGGACAGCACCTCGCCCACGGTGCGCTTTTCAAAATAGGCAAGGGGCAGGCGGTTGATCTTTTCGCTGATCTGACGGCGGAAGTCGTAGCACACCTTCTGCGAAAGACCGGTCATCAGCCAGCCCTGAATAAAGCTGAATGCGCTGCTCAGCAGGTACATGCCCAGCAAAAACAGCAGGATGCGGCCGATATACACAAAGTCGATGCTGCCGGTGCCGCGCAGCTTGGCAATCCAGCCGGTAGCAAGGGCTGTGGTGGCTTTTGCCAGCACCTTGGGGCCTGCAATGTTGAAGATGGTAGAAAGAATGGCAAATACAATGGCGGTAACGAGCGAAAGGCGGTAGCGGCCAAGGGTACGCACAAGCTGCAGCAGGGTTCCCTTGAAGTCCTTGGCGCGTTCGGTCGTCATGCGTCCGGGTCTTGGCATATCACTCACCCTCCTTTTCCGTATTCAAAGTATCCAGAGCCAGCTCCTTCTGGCTCAGCTGGCTGCGTGCGATCTCCTGGTACTCCGGGCAGGTGACCATCAGCTGGGCATGGGTGCCCTTGCCCACCAGACGGCCCTCGTCCAGAACCAGGATCTGGTTCGCATGCAGTACGGTGGAAATGCGCTGTGCTACGATGATCACAGTGGAGTCGCCGGTCTCAGCTTTCAGCGCACGGCGCAGGGCTACATCGGTCTTGAAGTCGAGGGCAGAGAAGCTGTCATCGAACAGGTAGATCTTTGGCTTTTTCGCAATGGCACGGGCGATGGAAAGGCGCTGCTTCTGGCCGCCGGACACATTGGAACCGCCCTGTGCGATGGGGCTTTCGTAGCCCTGCGGTTTTGCATCGATGAACTCGGTAGCCTGCGCAATGGCAGCGGCCTTTTTTACATCGGCATCGGTGATGTGCTCCCCGCCGAACTTCAGGTTCGAGCCGATGGTGCCGCTGAACAGCACACCTTTCTGGGGCACATAGCCCAGCAGGTCGTGCAGCTGTGCCTGCGGCATATTGCGCACATCGATGCCATCCACGGTCACACTGCCGCCTGTCACATCATAGAAGCGGGGGATGAGGTTGAGCAGGGTGGATTTGCCGCAGCCGGTGGAGCCGATGATGGCGGTGGTCTCGCCGGGCTTTGCAGTAAAGCTGATGTGCTCCAGCGCATCGCTGTCCGCACCCGGGAAGCGGAAGCTCACATCGTGGAACTCTACCTCACCCTGCCAGTTTTTGTGCTCCTGCGCGGGCTCTGCAGCAGCTTCGTCCGGGTCGTTGATGGTGGCTTTGGTACGGATCACCTCATCGATGCGCTCCGCAGCCACACCGGCGCGGGGCAGCATGACGGCCACCATGGCCAGCATCAGGAAGGACATGACAATCTGCATGGTGTAGGTGATGAACGCAATCATCTCGCCCACCTGCATGGTGCCGGTGTCCATGGCCTTGCCGCCGAACCAGACGATGAGCAGGCTGGTGCCGTTCATAATGAGGGTCATAAAGGGCATCATGGCCACCATGGCGCGGTTGGTGAACAGCTGGGTGCTCATCAGGTCTTTGTTGGCCTTGTCGAAGCGCTCCTCCTCAAACCGTTCGCGGCTGAACGCGCGCACCGGCATGATGCCGGTCAAGATCTCGCGGCTGACAAGGTTCAGCCGGTCCACCAGCTTTTGCATGATCTTGAATTTCGGCATGGCAATGTTCATCAGGAAGAGGATGAGCAGCAGCAGAACAGCCACGTCCAGCACAATGATCCAGGAAAGGCCGGTGCTGCTGTTCAGCACATGCAGCACACCGCCAATGCCCAGAATGGGCGCATAGGCCACCATGCGCAGCAGCATGACGCAGACGAACTGCACCTGCTGGATGTCGTTGGTGGTGCGGGTGATGAGAGATGCGGTGGAGAAATTCTCGATCTCCGCATTGGAGAATCCGATGACGCTGGCAAAGGTCTCCCGGCGCAGGTCGCGGCCAATGGCGGCGGACACGCGGGAGGCGAGGAAGCCCACAGCAATGGACACGGCCGCCATCAGCAGGGTGAGGCCCAGCATCTGGCCGCCTACGCGGTAAAGGTAGCGCATCTGCACATCGTGGGCAACGCCCTGTGCCTCGTATTCCAGCTGCACCAGCAGCACGGACTGACTTTTGAGGTTCTCCATCAGAGTATCATCCAAGCTGGCAAAAGCACCGGCCAGCTGCTGCTGGACGGCTTCGCGGGTGAAACCGGGCATCTGGCTCATGGCGGCAAACTGGGCGCACACGGTGTCCAGATCCTCGGCAGTGGGGGTGACAGTCTCGGTATCCGTGGTGGTGCTCTCAGAGGATGCCGCCTGCATGTCGGCAAGGCCGGTCATGCCCAGTGTGTCCTGCCCGGCGGGGGCGTTCGCTGCCTGCGCAGCCGCCATATACAGCACGATGTCCGGCGTGGTGACGGCATCCTCCAGCGCGGCGCGCTCGTCATCGGTCAGGTCGGTGCGCAGCTTCAGCACACCGTCGTCCTGAAGATAATACCCGTAGGCGTTCTGGAGCGCATCGGCGTCCTCTTCGCTCATCAAAAGTGTGAGGGCGTCCAGCGTGCTCTGGCGTATCGTTTCCGGCAGAGGGCTTTCGATACCGCCCTGCTGGATGCCGGTGTCCACGATCCTGCTGGTGTAGTCCGGCAGCGAAAGATCGCAGTACGCCTGCACGAACAGCAGCGCGAACACCACAAGACAGACGGCCCAGTGCCGGGCCAGCTGCTTGAAAATTTTCGTCATGGTTCGGTTCTCCCTTCGTTGTTTTTTGCTTCACGGGAAGCGTTTTCCGCAAGGATGGCATCCATCAGTGCACCGCGCAAAACGTTCATCTGCTGCACCTGCTCCGGTGTCAGCCGGGCCATCACACAGGCAAAATAATCGCTGAGGGCATCTTCACACCGGGCACAGGCGGCGTAGCCCTCCGGCGTGATGCGCACCAGCGTTTTGCGCCGGTCAGCCGGGTCCGCTTCGCGCAGAACAAGGCCGTCCTGTTCCAGCTGGCGCAGGCTGCGGCTGATGGCCGGCAGCGGCTGGTGTGTCTCCCGGGCAAAATCGGAAACATACACCGCTCCGTCCTGCCCGCGGGTGCTGATCGTGTGAGCCAGACCCTCCAGCATGGGAAAGTGGCACTTGGGACAGCCCCGCAGAGCCGCCTTCATGCCGGCCCGGGACGCCTTGCTCAGCCGTCCGAAAAAATGGCACAGGCTGTGAAAGCTCGCTGCGGCTTCGGTCTCGTTCAACATTCTATCCCTCCTCATTGCAAAATGCTTAACAGCTGTTAACTATTAACGCCTGACAATAATATTCCTCCTGCACCCAGAATGCAAGGACGGTTTAGGATAATTTTAAAAAAGTTCACAAAAAGGGAAGGGAGGCAGAAAGCCTGAACCGCCCGGCAGCTGCATAAATAGAATAAGAAATGTTTCTGCGGGAGGGGCGGCGGCATTGGAACAGGGACTGAAAGGAATCTTTGCGCTTTTTGGCGGGCTGGCATTGTTTTTGTATGGCATGGATGTGCTCAGCCACAGTCTGGAAACAGCGGCGGGACAGCGGATGAAGCGGCTGCTGATGGTGTTGGCAGGCAGCCCGGTGCGGGGCGTGCTGGCGGGGGCAGCGGTCACGGCGGTGCTGCAAAGCAGCTCGGCAGTCACGGTGATGGTGCTGGGCTTTGTAAGTGCGGGCCTGCTGACCCTGCAGCAGGCGGTCCCGGTGATCTTTGGCTGCAACATCGGAACCACCGTTACCGCACAGCTGCTGGCCTTCCGGCTGGAAGATGTGCGCGGTCTTGTGCTGCTGGCCGGGCTGCTGCTCTGCTTTGCCTGTGCAGGGCAGAGGGCCCGGGCTATTGGCCGGGCGGTGTTCGCCTTTGGCCTGTTGTTCGAGGGCATTGCCGGTATGAGTACGGCGCTGGCCCCGCTGGCACAAAGCCCGGTGTTTGCGCTCTGGCTGGCACGAGTGCGGCATCGTCCGTGGCTGGGCCTGCTGGCAGGCCTCTGCATGACCCTGACGGTGCAGAGCAGCTCTGCCACCATTGCGGTGCTTCAGAGCGTTGCGGCCCGGCCCGGGCCGCAGGGCGGCAGTCTGCTGGGCCTTGCAGGGGCACTGCCGGTGCTGCTGGGGGATAACATCGGCACCACGGTCACGGCGCTGCTGGCATCCATCGGGCAGAGCCGGGACACAAAACGGGCGGCGGCGGCCCACGCTCTGTTCAACCTGACCGGTGCGGCGGCGTTCTGCGCTCTGCTGCCGTGGTATGCGGGTCTGGTGGCAATGATCTCGCCCAAAGGGCCGGAGCTGGAAGTCATTGCCCGGCAGCTCGCCAACGCGCATACGCTGTTCAACCTCATCTGCACTGCGGTGTGGCTGCCGCTGACCCCGCTGATGGTGCGTCTGGTCTGCCGCCTTGTGCCGGATCGCCCACCCAAAGCCCGGAATAGCTGAGAAATCCGGCACATCCCGCCTGCGGGGTCTGGCGTGACAAACCTGCCAAAAATCCAGCGCTCAAGCCAAATAACGAGCATTTTAAAGTTGATTTCCAGCCAAGGATGTGGTACACTGGATAGGTTATAGGAGTATAAAAATAGGGCGTGGATTTGGCGGTTTTGCAAACGACGAAAATACGCTGTTTTTAGTATAGTGAGGATGAAAAGCATGAAGGATATCACAACGGCACTGATGCAGCAGTTCCGCAGGGAACACAAGGCGGCGCGGCGGTATATGGCACTGCTGCTGGCATTGGCGCTGCTCACCAGCCTGTTCGTCAACTGGCAGCTGCACAGCGTGGGCATTGCCCAGACGGCAGACTACCAGTGCGGCGAGATCGAGCACCAGCACACCGCCGAGTGCTATGAGAAGGTGCTGGTGTGCGGCTATGAGGAGGGCGAACCGGAGGACTGGAACGCCACAAAGCCGGACGACAGCGCATTCCCTGATGCGGATTACGGTGTGGAGCAGAGCGAGGCCGACATTGCCGCCTATTCAGCAGAGCCGGAGCCGGAGTACATTTTTGTGCCCCACCAGCACACCGACGACTGCTATCAGGAAGTGAAAACGCTGACCTGCTACGAGGAAGAGCATGTGCACACCGATGACTGCTTTGACCCCGAGGATGGCAGCCTGATCTGTGACCTGTTCGAGCACACCCACGATGACAGCTGCTATTCCATTGAATATGAGCTGGTGTGCGGTCTGGAAGAGGGCGAGCTTGTGGAGGAGCCCAACCCGGACTATGTGCCGGTGGATGAGGAAGCCTTTGCGGTGTTTGACGATGCCGTGGCCCTTCAGCCCGTTGTGGATGACAGCAGTCTGGACACCCCGGTGCACCACCACACCGACGCCTGCTATGAGGAAGTGCTGGTCTGCGGCCTGCCGGAGCACCACCACACCGTGAACTGCCTGTCCGACCCGCTGGCGGATGTGGAGGACGAGGAGACATGGAGCGCAAAGACGAATGTTGTGCTCACCGGTGCGTGGGCCGACGACCTGACCGCTGTGGCAAAAAGCCAGCTGGGTTACCAGCAGAGCGAGCGCAACTTCCAGCTGGATGATGAGGACCAGACCACCGTGCGCCACTACACCCGTTACGGTGCATGGTATGGCAACGCCTACGGTGCGTGGGATGTGATGTTCCTGTCTTACTGCCTGAACTACGCGGATGTGCCGCAGACCACGGTGCCGCAGCGCGCCGGTGTGCAGGCCCTGCGCAGCGACCTGCGTGGGTCTGAGTGGCTGAAGGCGGCGGCAGAGGTCGAGCTTGTGCCCGGCGATATCGTGTTCTACAACAGCATCACCACCGAGACGGTGGCGGTGGAAGAGGACGCGCCGCAGATCATGGATGATTCTGCCGATGCAGACATTGCCCTGCTTTCGCTGGAGCCTGCCGCCGCTGAGCCCCAGACCGAGGAGCGCACCGTCAGCACCGAGACCGTGGGCATCGTGTCGGATGTGGATGCGGATACCGGCACCCTGACCGTGATCTCCGGCGACGTGGACGGCAAGGTGGCCGAGGTGTCTCTGCGTGCGGACGAGATCACGGATGTGATCGATCTGGCCGCAGCCCATAAGGCGCAGGAGGAGGACCGGCCTTCGGCGGGCGGCATCAGCTACGAAGAGCTGGGCGAACAGGAATCCGCCCTTGTGATCTGGCCGATCAGCGAGGAAGAACTGGCGCAGTACCCCATGATGCTGAGCGCTGAACTGGATGAAACAGATGCCGCAGGCAATCAGGCACTGACCGTGACCAAGGTCACGTTCCAGAAGCATGTGGATAATACCTGGCCGGACATCCAACAAGGCGATACGGTCAAGGAAGATGATGAGATCCGCATGTATGTGGATTTCACTCTGGCACAGAACACCTTTACCCAGCTGCCTGGTACGGTATACTACCAGCTGCCGGGAGGCCTGAAGCTGGAAAAACCCATTACAAACGGCGTGATCCGCGATCCCTCGAATACGACGAATGACAAAGAAGGCGAACCGGTCGGCAGCTATACCATTGATAAGGACGGCAAGGTGACGCTGACCTTTAATGATGGTAAGATAAACCCGGCAAATGCATTTAATGGTACTTTGATGTTCACCGCGCGAGCAAACTACTCTTCTTCGCAAAACGGTGAGATCACCTTTGGCAACAATATCAGTCTGAAGATCCAAAAGCCGGATCCGGACCTCGATATCGCAAAAGGTTTTGCAGAGAACGTCATGTGGAGCGATGCGGAGGGCAACTTCTATATCCACTGGAAGGTTACTGTTACCACCAAGAACGGTTCCGGCGGCGAGGTGGGCATCCGGGACGTGCTGACCCAGACAGGACGTCTGCCGTCCAGCTTTGACCCGGACAACAGCAATGGTCCGGTCTCCATCACCCGCTATGATGCAGCTGGAACGAAAAAGCCGCTGACCACTAACGAGTACAATGACACCTACAAGATCGACGGCAATGAGCTGAGCTATACCGGCCTGCCGGAGCTGCAGGCGGGTGAAAAGTACGAGCTGCGCTATGTGACTAAGATCGCTGCGGCAGATCTGGAAAAAGCCAAGGCATATCCAAATCAATTTTCCAACGTCATGCACAACTGGGCATATGCAAAGTCGGAAAAGGTAGCCGAGAAACAAAAGGAAAATTGGGTGACGTTTAACAACACGATAATCGAGAAAAAGGGCAATTTGAACAGCAGCGGACTCATTGATTGGACCGTTACCATCAAAGCACCTCTCAGCTACAACGGCGGCTTCCTGAAGGACTATGTGCTGACAGATGAGATCCTGCAGGGCAAGGTTGACATTGTTGGCGATATTACCATCAAGAGCAATAATAACAAGACTGGCACCATCACCCAAGATGAATTTGCAAACGGTTACAAGCTTTCAAAGGTGGATGATAACGCACACACCTATACCGTTACTTACAAAACCACAGCTCCGGCATCCGGCGGCACCGTCGAAAATCAGGCAAAGATCACGCGCGGGAAAGAAACAGATAAAATCGAGTTCACCGCAAAAGATTCTGTGAATGTGCAAGCGGGCAAATGGGGCCTGACCAAGACCCATGTCCGGAACGATAATGATGGAAAAGCCTACTGGACTATTGAAGCGTCCAATACCACAGGTGCACAAACATTTGAGCTGTGGGATACCATTGGCGCAGCCACCAACAGCGCAGGCCAAACGGTGACAGGCACTACGCATTATGCCTATGCAACAGAGCTGCAGGCTGCACTGGAAAGCGGCATGACCCTGAATCTGGCCGATGGCACCAAGCTGCGCTATGCTGAGGCTCAGGCAAAGGGCTATCTGGGCAGCATCACCTACTATGCTGCGGATGGCAATGTGGTGCCTGCCGATGACAGCAAGACCCCTGTCATGAAGATGTGCGTTCCGGTGGACACCTCGAAGGAGCCCACGGTGCGTGTGACCCGTGTGGAACTGACCGGCATTCCCACCCACGAGGAGCTCAGCAGTATCCCGCAGGGGGAGGCATGGACCTTCCACAACGATGCTAAATTGGTTCAGGGCGGCAGTGAAGTTTCGGCCCCGGCAACGGACACCCGCCACGGCGACAGCATATTTACCAAGGAAGTTTCTACGGATGGGCAGAACTATGCGCAGGACATCCCGCCTGTGGACTATAATGTGAACGCAGATCACCGCCTGTACTATAAGATCACCCTTGTCACAACGCCGGGCAAAGACGGAACCATCGGGTTCAGCGATCAGCTGCCGGTAGGCACGACCTTTACAAAGGTTGATACAGCAAGAAACAACTGTTACCTGAACGACAGCACGACTCCCATCCCGTGGAGCAGTTATAACAATCCTACTCCCTGGGAAATAGGCTATGATGAGTCAACGCGTACGGTGACGGTGAAAGTAAAAAATCTTACACCGAACAAAGAGTACAAGATCACGTTCAAGTATAGTGTTACCTTTGATAAGGACCCGGGATGGAACGACCTGCTCACGGCAGAAAGGGAATACGAGAACACCGCCCACTGGGGGAAGGACAAAATCGCGACCACTACCACCACGGTCACGCGCAAGGTTGAACCGCTTACCAAAACCGGCAAGCAGCAGCAGAACAGCAGCGGCGAGTTGAGCAATCGCATTACCTATACGGTCATTATCAACCCGGCGAAGGAGATTCTGGGCGACGGAGAAACGCTGGATCTGAAAGACGTTATGACTGTGGATACTACCAGCGGTGCAAGCTTCTACGGCAGCAATATAAAGCTGTATTACTACGAGCATGGCAAGTCTGTCTCCGAGATGAAGCCAGTTCCGCCGAGCCAGTACACGATGCTGGAACCGACAGGAAACGAATGGCTGCACATGACAGTTCGGGATGGCACCGCGCTGCTGCTGCAGTACGACTGCATCATTGCAAACAACGGCAATGAGCCGGTGCTCAGCAACACCGTTTCGCTGAACAAGTACCAAAAGGAACAGATACTGCGGTTCCAAACCAATGATAGCTCCGTGACGGTCTCCAGCGGCCAGCTGGTGATCAAAAAGGTGGATGGCACAACTCTGAACCCGCTGCAGGGTGCTGCATTTACCCTCACTCCGTATGATTCAAAGAATCATACGTTTAACGAATTTGACGGAACTCCTTCCTTGTCTGGCACCACCAACGCAAGCGGTGAGCTGGTGTTTCATATTACCGACAATGCGGTGCTTCCGCATGTTCTGTACCGTCTGCAGGAGACCGATGCCCCCGCAGGCTATATCAAGGACAGCACACCCCGGTATGTGTTCTTCTATGAAAAAGGAGAGACTCCTGAGACGGTATATCGTGAGTGCTTTGCAACAGATCCTGTGCTGGAAGACGGAACCACGGTGCCAGAGAAAGATGTGACCTTTGGCAAAACTACCGGCGCAACGACCCTGACCGTGAAGAATACCTACAATCGGCTCACCATCACAAAAACTTGGCTCAACGCCAGCAACAACCAGACAGCCGATGAAGACGATATCCCGAAGAAGAGCATCCAAGTACAGTTGTACCGCCGCAAGGCTGGCCAGACGACAGCAGACAAGGTGGGTGAGCCGGTCGAGCTGTCGAAGGATACCAATTGGTCCCATACATGGGAAGGCGAGGAGATCCCGGCAACGGATAGGGATGGCCAGAAATGGTGTTACTCTGTGCAGGAACTGGACACCGGCCTTTGGAAAACCACCTATAGCGCCAACAATGAAGATGGCATCCAGACAGGCACCATTTATATCACCAACACCATTTATTCGTCCTACGTGCTGCCCTCCACCGGCGGCATGGGCACGGTGCCCTTTGCGGCGGTGGGCGGTATGCTGACCGTGGGTGCGGCCCTGCTGCTGGCCAAACGCAAAAAACACGAAGAGAAAGGGGAGTGAGCAGCCGATGGAACAGAAAAGCTTGCGCAGGCGGTTTACAGCTCTGCTTTTGATGCTGTGCCTTCTGGCGGCAGGTGCACTGCCTGCCCTTGCCACCAGTGCAAACATCCGGCTGGTGGATGCCAGCGGAAACCCCGCCACCGGCACCATCCGCGTTGCGCTGTACGACAGCGCGAAGGATAAGGCCCTGAGCGGCGGTCAGCTGACGCTGTACCGCGTGGCTGAGGTGAAGCGCAAAAACGGCGACCTGAGCTTTGAATACTGCGGCGATTTTTACGGCTGCGGCATCGCGCTGGGTGACCTGACCGACAGCACGCTGGCGGACCAGCTGCTGGAATATATGCCGCAGGGCGCACGGGGCACCACCAAAACCGTTGATGCTGACGGCAATGTTACCTTTGAAAATCTGGAACTTGGCCTGTACCTGATCGTGCAGAGCAAGGCCTCCAATGGCTATGCGCCCATCAAACCGTTCCTTGTTTCCCTGCCCATGGCAGAGAATGGAAAATGGAATTATGAGGTGGATGCCTCCCCCAAGGTGGGCGGCTACACCCCCGTCAAACCGGATACGCCGCCTGTACCGCCCACTCCCGTGCCGGACAAGCCCGGCACCCCGGAACAGCCCACGGAGCCCACAAACCCGGATACGCCCAAGAACCCGGACGGCCCGGATAGCCCGGTCTCGCCCGGCAGCCCGGATAGTCCGGTGGCTCCCGGCAATCCGGACAACCCGGTAGCCCCGGGAAACCCGGATAATCCCGCACTGGCGGGCCATCCGGACGGCGCAGTCATGAGCGGTCTGCCCCAGACTGGCCAGCTGAACTGGCCGGTGCCGGTGCTGGCGGTCAGCGGTGTGCTGCTGTTTGCCGCTGGCTGGGTGCTGAACAAAAAGGAAGCGCTGCCATGAGACAGAAAATAGGAAAGATATGCATGGTGCTGGGTGCGCTGCTCATTTTGGCGGCGGCGGCGCTGCTTGCCTACAACAAGTGGGATGCGGCCCGCGCAGACAAGGCGGCACAGCAGGCACTGGGAGAGCTGGAACAGACCCTGACCACAACGGTTGAGGAAAAGGCAAAGTCGGAGACTGTTGTGCTGCAGCCGGAGCTGGACCCCGCCCAGCCCATGACCGAGACGGAACTGGACGGCTGGAGCTACATCGGCTACCTGTCCATCCCCTCCATTGGGCTCGACCTGCCCGTGATGAGCGAGTGGAGCTATGCGGGCCTGAAGATCGCGCCCGGCCGGTACTCCGGCTCCACCTACGCGGACAACATGGTGGTCTGCGCCCATAACTATGCAAAGCACTTCAGCCCCATCAAATGGCTGGCCGAAGGGGCACAGGTCTATTTTACCGATATGGACGGCATGCGGTGGAGCTATGAGGTCTCCTATGTGGAGAACCTGCAGCCTACCCAAATCGAAAAAATGACCGAAAAGACGGAAGATTCCGATAACTGGGACCTGACCCTCTTCACCTGCACCACCGGCGGCCGTGCCCGCTGTGCCGTGCGGTGCGTGCGGACAGGCTACCCGGTGCTCACGACGGAGACCGCAGAATAAGATGCAAAAATCCCCTGTGCGCTGGCACAGGGGATTTTTTATATCCGGTATTCGGTGGGCGTTGCCCACCTTTACAGGGGATTACTTGCTCTGGATGTACTCGTCAATGGCCTTTGCAGCAGCCTTGCCTGCGCCCATGGCCTTGATAACGGTGGCAGCGCCGGTCACGGCGTCACCACCCGCGTACACACCGTCACGGCTGGTCTTGCCGTCGTCGCCGTCGGTGACGATGCAGCCGTGCTTGTTGGTCTCCAGACCCGGGGTGGTGGAGCGGATCAGCGGATTGGGGCTGGTGCCCAGACTCATGATGACCGTGTCCACATCCAGCTCAAACTCGCTGCCCTTCTTCTCAATGGGGCGGCGGCGGCCGGAAGCATCGGGCTCACCCAACTCCATCTCGATGCAGGTGATAGACTTGACAAAGCCCTCGTCATTGGCGTGGATCTCCACAGGGTTGCACAGGGTCTTGAAGATGATACCCTCTTCCTCGGCGTGCTCCACCTCTTCCTTACGGGCTGTCTCTTATACACATCTCCGAGCCCACGAGACACTCGCTAATCTCG
>OWIU01000505.1_pt1 | contig 14958 bp, 16 predicted proteins | sample 1732921 | NCBI WGS metagenome assembly OWIU01 (sample SAMN05065768, study PRJEB22554) | human gut metagenome | biome: ENVO:2100002; feature: ENVO:00000062; material: ENVO:00002003 | host: Homo sapiens | place: USA | reverse complement strand
TGGTGGCGCAATTTTCAACTGGAATATTGGCGCACTTTTCAATTAGTATCTACACCCTTGAACATCGTTTTGTACGGATAGAAGTCCATTTTCTTCTCCCTTTCAAACGTAAAGTTCAGCACATCCCTCATCATGGCATTCCATTCCTTCGACCTGCCCAGCGAGTACCATCCCGCATGTTTCCCGGCTTCCATCAGGCACATGCCGATTTCCATCGCCTCGCTGAACCGCTGGTGCGAGACGATGTACCATCCGTGTTTCCGGCACAGACCGGCAAACTCCTTCATGTCAGTAGTCAGGAAGTACATCATGCCTTCCTCTTTGATGACTACCGTCAGTTCCGACTTCGGTTTCTCCCGGCAAAACAAGCTTTCGCTGTATTCCACTCCGTGCCATACTGACTCCGTGCATTCCTCATCGCAGAACTGCACTTCCACCTCTTCAAGCAGGTCAAATTCCTCCACCATACCGTTTCTATCTTTAATTACAGGTTTAAGATGGAGATAAGTTACACATTATTATCGGTTTACAGATAAGTATGTTTTACGGTTTCACATTTTTTAGCTTATATAAACACGTGTCGGGACAGTCTCCTGCAAAAAAGACTGCCCCGACACGCATATCCGTCATATCCGGCGGTTTCAGTTCAAACCCTTTCTCTTTTCACCGGTCATACAGAGAATGACCATATTCTTTTTTGCCTCAAATGACTCCGCCAGCCTCCGTGCCGCCCATTTTCTGAATGCCTCGCACTTCAGTCCTTTCATGCGGAATCCCAGTGCGACGATAGTCTTCAATCCGTAAAGGTCAGTGCTGCAATTTTTTCCGTTATAGATGAAATGTTCCACTCGTACATCCGTGTATTCGTCAAAATCCCCTGTTTTTGCCAGAGATTTTAGTCCGGCATTCACTGACTGTACGAACACATCGTATGCCCGTGCGATGTCACATTTCGAAAGCCATACTTCTCCGTTCTTGTCCGTTTCTATTTTCACGGCAACCCTTTCCGGAGCCTTGAGGTCATATTCGATTTCAAAATTTCCAATCTTTACCATAGCATATCTTTTGTTCTTAACGTTAATCAGGAATGTTTAAAACAAGAACAACCAATCGTCTATATTACATTACTCTTCAATGCAACATCTTCTATACTGGTAAGTTTACTTGCTAAAACCTTCATATCTTCACGTATCTTTTCATTAGTTATACGCGCGTATATTTGGGTAGTCTTTATATTCGTATGTCCTAATAATTTTGATACCGTTTCAATCGGCACACCTTTAGACAATGTGGTTGTTGTCGCAAATGTGTGTCTTGCAAGGTGGAACAGAACCCACAAAGCAACCGTCAGCAAACAAGTAACGACAAAACGCAACCCGTTTGAAATGAGCGGATTTTCACTATTCTGCCAAATACCGGAAACGCAAGGAAGTGCGGAATATTGAGCCATTTCAGTTACCAAGTCGTTAGCTGCCTGTTACCGAAGCAAGGATAGGTGACGCACGGAAAATGAAATTGTTGGACAGCCATTTCTTTTGCACTGATACGCAGTGTTCTGCAAATCAATGAACGCTTACATAGAAAGTAAATTTGCAAACAAAAAAATGTGAGCGTATGAAAATTGAAAAATTCAAGGTATTGCTCTACCTGAAAAAGAGTGGAACGGACAAGTTGGGCAAAGCCCCGATAATGGGACGAATTACGGTAAACCGCACGATGGCGCAGTTCGGATGCAAGCTGTCGTGCAAGCCGGAGTTGTGGAATGCACGGGAGAGCCGACTGGACGGCAAAAGCCGTGAGGCAGTAGAAACCAATGCCAAGCTAGACAAGCTGCTACTTGCCGTAAATCATGCTTTCGACACCCTGGTGGAACGCGGACAGGACTTTGACGCTACGGCGGTCAAGGAACTGTTCCAAGGCAGCATGGAAACACAGATGACACTGCTTAGAATGACTGACCGTATCTGTGAGGACTTGAAGGCACGTATCGGCATCGACCGTGCCAAAGGAACTTATCCCGGCTATTACTACATGAGAATGAGATTGGGCGAGTTCATCCAGTGGCAGTTCAAGACGAAAGATATTGCTTTCGGTCAGCTTACCGAGCAGTTCATCCATGATTACCAGAATTATGTGATGGACGTGAAGGGACTGGCGGTAGATACCGTGCGCCATTATCTCGCCATTTTGAAAAAGATATGTCGTATCGCCTACAAGGAGGGATACGCAGACAGGTGTTTCTTCGCCAATTTCACCCTTCCACAAAAGACAGAACGCACACCGAGGGCATTAAGCCGTGAGGACTTCGAGAAAATCCGCAATGTGGAAATACCTACATGGCGCACCACGCATATCCTCGCCCGTGACCTTTTCCTGTTTGCCTGTTATACGGGAACCGCCTATGCCGATGCGGTGAGCGTTACCCGTGAGAATCTTTACACGGACGATGAGGGAAACCTCTGGCTGAAGTATCACAGGAGGAAAAACGAGCTTCGGGCAAGTGTCAGGCTGCTTCCCGAAGCACTTGCGCTGATAGAGAAATATCGTGATGACAGCAGACCGACACTTTTCCCGACGGTTCATTACCCCAACATGAAACGGCACATGAAAGCCCTTGCCGTCCTTGCCGGAGTGAATGGCGGCTTGTGCTATCATCAGGCAAGACATTCATTTGCCTCGCTGATTACACTGGAAGCCGGAGTACCGATTGAGACAATCAGCCGGATGCTGGGACATTCCGACATAACCACCACGCAAGTGTATGCCCGTGTCACTCCGAAAAAGCTGTTTGAGGACATGGACAAGTATATTGAAGCAACCAAGGACTTGAAGCTTGTCCTGTAATCATTAAAATCAGAAACTTAAAACATTACAATTATGCGCAGTACATTTTCCGTATTACCATACATCAACAGGAGTAAGGTAAAGGCAGACGGTACGACCGCCGTCCTGTGCCGCATCACCGTAGACGGTAAGAGTTCCACAATGGCGACAGGCATCTATTGCAGACCCGAAGACTGGAACAGCAAGACAGGCTCAATCCGTACCGTCCGTGAAAACAACCGCTTGCTGGAGTTCCGCAAGTCCGTTGAATTTGCCTATGAGGATTCATTGAAGAAGCAGAACGTAGTGAGTGCCGAGCTGCTCAAAAATACGCTGGCAAAGAAAGCCGTCATTCCGGTCAAACTGTTACAGATGGGCGAAATGGAACTTGAAAGGCTGCTTGTCCGCTCAAAGGAGATAAATTCTACTTCGACATACAGAAATTCAAAATACTATCAGAAGTATTTGACGGACTTTCTTGCTTCACAGGGAAAGAGTGATATAAATCTGGCTGAAATCACGGAAGAGTTCGGCAATTCCTATAAAGCTTTCCTGAAACGCTACAAGAACTTCAGACCGTCACAGATGAACAAGTGCCTGTGCTGGCTGAGTAAGCTGGTGTATCTTGCCGTTGATTATGAGATACTCCGTGCCAACCCGTTGGAAGACATGGAATACGAGAAGAAGCCCGCTCCGAGGCATAAGCACATCAGCCGTGCGGAGCTGAAGACCATCCTCGAAACACCGATGCCCGACCCCTTGCAGGAACTTGGGCGGAGGGCGTTCCTGTTCTCGATTTTTACGGGACTGGCATACGTGGACATCATGCTGCTCCATCCGCACCATATTGGCACGACATCGGACGGTAGGCGCTATATCCGTATCAACCGCAAGAAAACCAGCGTAGAGGCATTCATTCCCCTGCATCCGATAGCGGAACAGGTACTTGAACTTTACAACACAAAAGACGACACCAAGCCTGTATTTCCGCTTCCGAGCCGTGACGAGATGTGGTTTGAAATACACGAGATGGGGGTTGCCATCGGCAGGAAGGAAAACTTGTCCTATCATCAAGCCAGACACTCCTTCGGAACTTTTTTGATTTCGGAGGGTATCCCCATCGAGAGCATAGCCAAGATGATGGGGCACTCCGGCATAAAGACTACCCAACGGTACGCAGAAGTTACGGACAAGAAAATTTCAAAGGACATGGACAATCTTATGGCTGTCAGAAGATTATACGGAACAGGCGAATACAGGGAAAACAAGTTGTCAGCAAAAGACTAATGAGTATGGAACGAGGAATCATTACAATCAATGAAAAAGGAGTGGTCGCCATGCCGACCGCTCCCGTCTGGATGACACAGCAGGAAATGTCAGACCTATTTATGATATTCTGCTATGACATCCGCAAGGCTATCCGTGATATTTATAAGAATCATGAACTATTGGAAGAAACAACCATGTGCTACATCAGACAGGAAGACGGGACACGTTACGAGGTATACAGCCTTGAAATGGTCATAGCTCTTGCGTTCAGACTACGCTGCAGGGAATGTATGGCTTTCAGAATGTTTATTATGGAAAGGCTGTATGCGCCCAATCGGGAAAAGCCCATTCATTTGTTCTTTTCACTGTCCAAAACCAATCCACGATACAAATGTTAGTATTGTTTGTATCTATAATGATAATAATGCAAGAAGCCGATGGCTGGGTAATTTACCTATCGCCATCTGCTTCTGTTTCTTTCATACTTTACAAAATTACGTTTCCGTTCGGTAGGCGTTCCGATAGCCGCCCATCACCAGCTTTTCAATGTCCGATTCCTTGTAGAGAATCTTGCCGCCTAACTGACAGTAAGATACCATCCCGTTGTTGCGGTAGTCCTGCAAGGTACGTCGGCTCACCTTGAGCCATGCCGACACCTCCTTGTCCGTCAGGAAGCGTTCATTACCGAATGAAGCCCTGCTTTTTTCGTTCATGTTTTCAATGCCGTCAAGCATGGTGTCCAATTGCTCCATGAAGCCGACAGCCCATTCATCGTTTGTCATAATCGTTTTGTTCATTTATTACAGTGGATTTAATGGTACAATAAATTCAATTACATTCAGATGGTCTTTCCCCAACAGGCGGCATCCTTTCGTCTGTCTTCCACGAGCCGGACGATACGCAATACGTCCTCCGGATTGTAAAAAATCTTATGCCCGATTTGGGAGTAAGCCAGCGTACCGTTGTCGCGCAACGTCTGCAACGTCCTTGGACTGATGCGCAGCTGTTGGCAGACATCCTGATTGTCCATCCAGCGGCTGAGCCGTCCTTCCTCTCTCTTGCCGAGGATTTCATTCACCCGGTCGGAGAAGCGGTTGAACTTTCCGACCATTTCTTCAAATACGTCTTTCGAGATAATCACAAATTCATTCATTGCATATACTGTTTTTATTGTTGGTAATCCTGTTTGCCTGCAAAGTAAAGCCAATGCCAGCATCGGACAATGGCTTTACTACTGACTGGCAGCTTGTGGCTGCAAGTGGTAGGGATTGGCTTAATTCCATATTCCGCAACAGCCTTTCCGGTTGCCGACTGTACAAAGAAAAGCCAACTTCGGCAGATTCCAACCAACCCGCAGCATCGTGGCAGTATTTGGCACCGATGTGGTAGCCTGTGGCGTTTTTCGTTTTTATTGTGCTTTCACTAAGATTTCAGCATAAGTGAAGAACATTATGGTATCATTGGATATACAAATTGCCAATCATAACACACTTATTACTCAAATATACAACCTTATAGTTGTACTCCTCAGGTATTTATATTACCTTTGTATTCAAACAAGATAATCTTTCAATAAATACAATAACAAACAGAATGTATTGTGATGCCTTAGAAACCGTAAGATGCGCAGCTAAGCTTGGGCAGGACAACAAAGATTGGGTGAAGTACTCGCAACAGATTGCTACTACTATGTCCAAACGAATGGCGGAACTTAGTTTGACACAACAGATGCTTGCTGAAAGGATGAATTGCACCCAACAATATATTTCTAAAGTGTTGAAGGGGAAAAAGAATATGTCGCTGGAAACGATATGTAAGATAGAAAACGCATTGGGTATTGAGATTATCAAAAATCTGAACGGAAATAAATAACAAATAAAAGGCAGAGCAAAATATGTCAATACAAAGTGAAGCGGCATTGGAAGCCGGACTTATCGCTACACTTCAGCAAATGGATTATGAGTATATCCAAATTGCGGAAGAAGATAATCTTCAAGCAAATTTCAAACGGCAGTTGGAGATACACAACCGTAAACGATTGGCAGAACATGGTCGAACTGAATTTACGGCAGAGGAATTTGAAAAGATTCTTATCTATCTTGAAGGCGGTACGAGGTTTGAAAAGGCAAAGAAGCTCCGCGACCGTTATCCGCTTGACATGGCAGACGGCAAACGTATTTGGGTGGAATTTCTCAATCGTCAACAATGGTGTCAGAACGAGTTTCAGGTTTCCAATCAAATAACGGTGGAAGGTCGAAAAAAATGTCGCTACGATGTGACCATTCTTATAAATGGTCTGCCATTGGTGCAGATTGAATTGAAACGCCGTGGCGTGGAACTCAAACAAGCGTATAATCAGATACAACGTTATCACAAGACATCTTTTCACGGATTATTTGACTACATTCAGTTGTTCATTATTTCCAACGGCGTAAATACCCGTTACTTTGCCAATAACCCGAACAGCGGTTATAAATTCACGTTCAACTGGACGGATGCAGCCAATGTGCCGTTCAATGAACTGGATAAATTTACTGCCGCTTTTTTAGAGAAATGCACTTTAGGTAAAATCATTGGCAAATATATCGTATTGCATGAAGGCGACAAATGCCTGATGGTACTCCGTCCGTATCAATTCTATGCCGTAGAAAAGATATTGGACAAGGTAAAGAACTCCAATGACAACGGTTATATATGGCATACGACTGGAGCAGGAAAGACTTTAACCTCGTTCAAGGCTGCACAACTCGTTTCCGAACTGAACGATGTAGATAAGGTCATGTTTGTGGTTGACCGCCACGACCTTGATACACAAACCCAGTTGGAATATGAAGCCTTTGAACCAGGCGCAGTGGATGGTACGGATAACACAGATAAACTTGTAAAGCGGTTGCACAGCAACTCCAAGATAATCATCACTACGATTCAAAAGCTCAATGCTGCCGTCAGTAAGACGTGGTACAGCAACAAGATAGAATCCATACGTCACTCACGTATTGTAATGATATTTGATGAGTGTCACAGAAGTCACTTTGGGGAAAGCCACAAAAGAATAATGAAATTCTTTGATAATGCCCAAGTGTTCGGATTCACAGGTACGCCTATCTTCACGGAAAATGCTGTGGACGGGCATACCACCAAAGAAATATTTGGCAATTGCCTGCACCAATATCTTATCAAGGATGCCATTGCCGATGAAAATGTACTGGGATTCCTTGTAGAATATTATCATGGGAACGAGAATGTAGAAGCGGGTAATGCTAACCGAATGGAGGAAATAGCTAAATTCATCCTTAATAATTTCAATAAGTCAACTTTTGACGGTGAGTTTGACGCCCTGTTTGCCGTGCAGTCTGTGCCGATGCTTATACGTTATTACAAGATATTCAAGTCTCTGAATCCGAAAATACGTATCGGTGCGGTGTTCACATACGCTGCCAACAGTAGCCAAGATGATGAACAGACAGGAATGAATACAGGACAGTATGTCAGTGAAAGTACAGGTGAAGCAGACGAGCTTCAAGCCATCATGGATGACTACAATGAAATGTTTGGCACAGCATATACTACCGAAAATTTCCGAGCCTATTACGATGACATCAATGAACGCATGAAAAAGAAGAAAGCGGGCATGAAGCCGCTTGACCTCTGCCTTGTCGTGGGTATGTTCCTTACAGGTTTCGATAGCAAAAAGCTAAACACACTTTATGTAGATAAGAACTTGGAGTATCACGGTCTGTTGCAAGCCTTTAGTCGTACTAACCGTATTTTGAACGAGAAAAAGCGGTTTGGCAAGATTATATGTTTCCGTGATTTGAAAAGCAATGTTGATACAGCCATCCGGTTATTCAGCAATTCCAATAATCCGGAAGAAATAGTACGCCCTACGTATGAGGGGGTAAAAAAGGAATACCAACAGTTAGCCACGGACTTCTTACAGAAATACCCGGAACCAAGCAGCATAGATTTGTTGCAAAGTGAAAAGGATAAGAAAGATTTTGTATTGGCTTTCCGCGACATTATCCGCAAACACGCAGAAATTCAAATATATGAGGATTATAGTGATGAAGCGAACGACCTTGGTATGACAGAACAACAATTTATGGATTTCCGAAGCAAGTACCTTGACATTCACGATACATTTGCCTTAATTGACCCTGTCCCGCCTACAAAGCCGGGGGATGATGAAACACCAAGTGATGAAAGGCTGGAAGATGTGGACTTCTGTCTTGAACTCCTGCACAGCGACATCATCAATGTGGCTTATATTCTTGAACTGATTGCCAATCTTAACCCATATAGTAACGATTACGCAGAACGGCGCAAGAGTATCATTGATACCATGATAAAAGATGCCGAAATGCGCAACAAAGCGAAACTTATTGATGGTTTCATTCAAAAGAATGTGGATGAAGACAAGGAGAACTTCATGTTGCAACGGCAGAAGGCAGATGGTACAAGTGAACTCGAAGAACGATTGAATAGGTATATCTCATTAGAGCGAGAAAAGGCAGTAAACTCATTGGCGCAAGATGAAGGGCTTTCTTCTGATGTGTTTGACCATTATCTGAAAGAATATGATTACCTGCAAAAAGAACAGCCTGAAATCATACAAAAGGCATTGAAAGAGAAGCACCTCGGTCTGATAAAGACACGTAAAGCTCTGACACGGATAATGGATAGACTACGTAACATTATCAGAACTTTTAATTGGGATTAAGATTATGGATAAGATAAAAGAACCGGGTTATGTATATATCCTAACGAATCCAAGTTTTCGTGAGGATTGGGTTAAGATTGGTAAAAGCGCACGTCCTGTTGATGTGCGCTCAAAGGAACTCGATAATACAGCCGTACCTTTGCCTTTTGAAATATATGCTACAATCAGAACTATAAAATACAATGAGGTAGAAAAACTCGTACATGAGTTAATAGACAGTCTTACAGATTTTCGCATCCGTCGAAATAGAGAATTTTTCAATGTCAATCCGCAAAGGGCACTAGAAATATTTAAAAAGATAGCACTAACTATAGACGATGCAGTTATAACTGAATATACTGATAACAAGCTTATTCCTAATAATAGTGGTTCGGTCGTTTATCAAGATAGCGCACATAACAAAGGCAAGGATTACACAAAATACTCCCTTAATGGGAATGGTGTTTTTGGCAAAGGTAAATTGGCTTTAGAGATTATACGTTGTTATGTCCAAGAAAATCAAGTCTGCTATCAGGATTTGTTTGCCATATTACCTAAGAAATTGATTAAAACGGTTAAAGAGGTTGATGATTGGAAACGGCTAACAGAAGACAAGAAGAAAGATACAAGATGGTTTGAACATGATGTACTTGAGAGCTGCGATGGTGTCAAATTTCTCGTATCAACTCAACATGGCAAAAATAATATAGACAAGATATTTGAGCTTGCGAATAAATTTGGATATGAAATTAAAGAACTAAAATAGATATGAGCGAAGAATTACAACAAAAACTCCGTGACCAGCTTTGGGAAGTAGCCAATAAGTTGCGTGGTAATATGTCAGCCAGTGATTTCATGTATTTCACATTGGGTTTTATCTTCTACAAATACCTGTCTGAAAAGATAGAAGCATACGCCAATAATGCTTTGGTGGATGATGGTGTATCGTTCAAAGATTTGTGGAATATGGAGGATGAAGATACCGTTGAACTACAAGAGGAACTGAAAAAGCAATGTTTGGAAGGTATCGGTTATTTTATAGAACCGACCTACTTGTTTTCATCGGTAATAGACCGGATAAAAAGGAAAGAGAATATATTGCCAATACTTGAACGGTCGCTGAAACGTATTGAGGATAGTACATTAGGGCATGACAGCGAGGAAGATTTCGGCGGTCTGTTCTCAGATATAGACCTTGCTTCTCCAAAGTTGGGTAAGACGGCAGATGACAAGAATACTCTTGTCAGCAACGTCTTGTTGGCTTTGGACGATATAAAGTTTGGAGTGGAAGCCTCTAATGAGATTGATATTCTTGGCGATGCCTACGAATATATGATTGGTCAATTTGCAGCAGGAGCCGGGAAAAAAGCCGGAGAGTTCTATACTCCGCAAGAAGTCAGCCAGATTTTGGCTGAAATTGTTTTTATCGGTCGCACACGGCTTCGCAATGTGTATGACCCGACTTGCGGTAGTGGCTCGTTGCTTCTCCGCGCAGCAAAGGTAGGTCATGCAGTGGACATTTATGGACAAGAGAAGAATCCGACCACTTACAACCTTGCCAGAATGAATATGCTGTTGCACGGCATCAGATTCAATAACTTCAAGATAGAAAACGGTGATACGCTGGAGTGGGACGCATTTGGCGATACGCAGTTTGATGCAGTCGTGGCTAATCCTCCGTTCTCCGCTGAATGGAGTGCAGCTGACAAATACAACAATGATGACCGTTTCAGCAAGGCTGGACGACTTGCACCGAAAAAGACAGCCGACTATGCTTTTATCCTGCATATGATTTACCACTTGAATGAGGGTGGAACAATGGCTTGTGTGGCTCCTCATGGTGTGCTGTTCCGTGGTAATGCCGAAGGTGTAATCCGTCGTTTCCTCATCGAAAAGAAAAACTATATTGATGCCATTATCGGTTTGCCTGCCAATATTTTCTATGGCACAAGCATACCGACTTGTATCCTTGTCTTTAAGAAATGCCGCAAGGAGGATGACAATATTCTGTTCATTGATGCAAGCAAGGAGTTTGAAAAGGTAAAGACTCAAAACAAACTTCGTCCGCAGCATATACAGAAAATTGTCGAAACCTATCGTGACCGCAAGGAAATAGAAAAGTATAGCCATCTTGCCACATTGCAGGAAGTCGCTGACAACGATTATAATCTGAATATTCCCCGATATGTTGATACCTTTGAAGAAGAAGCACCTATCGACATCAAGGCTGTAATGGCAGAAATTAAAGAACTTGAAGCCAAACGTGCCGAACTTGACAAGGAGATAGAGGGGTATTTGAAAGAGTTGGGGTTGGTTGAATAAAAGGAAGTGTAATGGCAAAGCGGTTTGAAATAAGAAACAGTACGGCAGAGTTCCTTATTTTCGCCATTGAAGGTAAGGAAGATGGCATACAAGTGGTGTATCAGAATGAAACTGTCTGGTGTACGCAAAAAGCTATGGCAATCTTATTTGATTGCTCTACCGATAATATAGGTTTACATTTAAAGAACATATATGCCAGTCAGGAGTTGCAAAAAGATGCAACTACCGAGTTTTTCTCGGTAGTTCAAATGGAGGGTGAGCGTCAGGTAAATAGAAAAACGTTGTTTTACAACTTGGATGCCATTATCTCTGTGGGCTATCGTGTAAACAGTATTAGGGCTACACAATTCCGCCAATGGTGTACCTCTGTCATTCGCCAGTTCTCTATCCGTGGCTATGTGATAGACAAGAAACGTATGGAAAACGGCTCATTTATTGGCGAGGACTATTTCGAGCATTTACTGGCAGAAATCCGTGAAATCCGCCTTAGCGAACGCCGTTTCTATCAAAAACTTACGGATATTTATTCTACAGCTATTGATTACAATCGTGATGCACCTACCACACGGTTATTTTTCAAAAAAGTACAGAACAAAATGCACTATGCAGTGCACGGTCAGACAGCCGCAGAACTAATTGTGAATAGAGCCAATGCTGAAAAAGAACACATGGGACTGACTACGTGGGAAAATGCTCCTGATGGGAAAATAGTCAAGACCGATGTAAGTATTGCCAAGAACTATCTGAAAGGTATAGAGTTGGAAGATATGGGACGTTTGGTCAATGCCGTGTTGGATATGGCTGAGCGTATGGCGAAGCGTCATATACCTATGACAATGGAGGACTGGGCAAAACGTATTGACATCATTCTTGAAGCTGGTGGCGATGCTGTCCTTCCAGATGCAGGTAAGGTTACGGCAGAATTCGCCAAGAAATTTGCCGAAACTGAATTTGAAAAATACCGTATCATCCAAGACCGTTTGTTTCAGTCTGACTTTGACCGATTAAATGACAATGATTTACCTTCACTTGATTTTAACGATTAAAATTGACAATTATGGCAGAAAATAAAGATAAGAAAGTCCTTAATGTTCCAGCTTTGCGATTTCCGGAGTTTACGGATAAATGGAAAAAAGGCTATTTCAAAGACGTGTGTAAAATAACCACAGGAAATAAGAATACCCAAGATAAAGACGAAAATGGCTTATATCCATTTTATGTTCGTTCTCAAAATATTGAGCGTATTAACTCGTGGACATTTGATGGAGAGGCAATATTAACAGCTGGAGACGGGGTTGGAGTAGGAAAAGTCTTTCATTATTCTATTGGGAAAATAGGTGTCCATCAGAGAGTCTATATCCTTAGTGATTTCAAATGTGATGGTAAATATTTGTACCAATATTTTTCCAGCCGATTTTATAATCGTGTAAAGCGGATGAGTGCAAAAAATTCTGTTGATTCTGTCAGAATGGAAATGATTGCAGATATGCCTTTATATCTACCGTCTGTTGGTGAGCAACATAAAATTGGTAAGCTATTGGCTTTGTTAGACGAGCGTATTTCTACCCAAAACAAAATCATTGACAAATTTCAGTCCTTAATTAAAGGGCTTGCGGTTGCGCTAACGACTAAAGGAAAACCTAATACTGCAATTTCGCAATGTTTAGAGTGTCATAGTTCTGCACTTCAAGAAAGCGAAGTTATGCCGAATGGGTTGTATAAAGTATTTGGCGCAAATGGATTGGTTGGTTATACAGATGTGCCACAGATGAACGGTGATGCGATACTGGTAATTAAGGATGGTTCAGGTGTTGGTACAGTTTCCTATGCACAGGGCAAATTTTCGGTAATTGGCACACTCAACTATCTTACTGTTATAGGCAACAATGATTTGCGGTATCTGTACTTTGCGCTGTCAGTGTTCAACTTTCAACCGTACAAAACTGGTATGGCGATACCACATATCTACTTCAAAGATTATGGTAAAGCGAAAATATATTGTCCTTCACTTGCTGAACAAAAGCGTGTCGCAAACGTGCTTGACAAATTGGAGAGCAAACTTTTTGTTGAGCAAGAACTTCTTGCGTTATTCAATCAACAGAAACAATATCTATTAAGGAAGATGTTCATATAAACATCTTCCTTAATAGATATTGTTTCTGTATTTGATATTTCTGTAATAGTTGCCTTTCAACATCCTCTTTAAGCGATAACACTGAAAGAAGATGACTAATTTCTTTTTGCCTATCTAAATCTGGTATTGGGCATTTTATGTGATTTATATCCTTTAGGTAGGCTGTTTTCATCGTACCTTCAGTTACAACACGTTCAACTTCTTTTTGAAAATATGAAGATTGCATAAAGTAATAAAGAAATTCAACATCAATATTTGTATTAGGGATAATACCTAAAATTCCTTGTTTGGTACAGACTGGATATTTGTTTATAGAAATAGCACCGATTGTTGCTCCATTAGAGTATATAATGGAGTGCGTAGGAATCAGCCATGCTGAAGATTTTTTGAGTCCTAACTCTGTAATATAGTCTTTGTTAGCCGATAAATATTTATTGCTCAAATCGTCTATTTTTATGAAAGGAATGCTGCCGTTATCATAAAATTCTGTATTTGACGTAGTGGGTGTTCCACCCTCACCTGCTTTACTATATAATGTTTCAAATGCCACTAACTGCCCACATTTCAGAGTTATTATATCATCTATAAGCCCTTTAATTAAGGATTGCTGTACAGTAATGTCCGCAATTATTCATCGGTGCTATTCTTCACAAACAAAAATGATTCCACTGTCCGAATTACTCAAACAATGTTCTGATAGAAATCGCAGTGGCTCTGATTTGCAAGTTCTTTCGGTTAGTAACAAATACGGATTTATAGCTCAATCAGACCAATTTGAGGACAGAGAAGTAGCAAGCGATGATACCTCAAATTATAAGGTTGTGAAGAAAGGTATGTTTGCATACAATCCTGCTCGTATAAATGTTGGCTCAATAGCATTGTACGAAATGGACGGTAATGGTATTGTTAGTCCCATGTATGTTTGCTTTACTACAAAATCAGAATTATTACCCAGTTATCTAAAGTACTATTTTGCATCACAAACATTCAAACATGAAATGTATAAACGCCTGGAAGGCAGTGTTCGCTTATGTCTTACTTTTGAGGAGTTGTGCAATATAGAAATTCATTTGCCAAGTATTGAGCAACAAAAGAATATCAGTAAGTACATTTCAAAAATCGAAAACAATCTTTCATTAGTGGATAGTATATTTTCTAAATATCAGCAGCAACGAAGATACCTGCTCTCGCAAATGTTTATATGAACATCTGCGAGAGCAAAAATTGCTTCAATTCTTGTAAAATAGAAATGCCCCTTTGTTCGACTTCAAGTTTAGTATAAAAAGCATCAATAATTTTACATATATGCTGTTGCTTTGGTATAGGAGGTAGTCTAATTTCTACCTTTTGAAATATATCCATTCTCAAAGATGGTACAGTAGAACCAACTGAATTTCTAACAAAATAAGAATTTAATGTATTCATAAAATGGTAACAATACTTTGGTATAATACATGAAGCGAAATCCGTTATGGCGTAACACCTTTGGTGTAAAGCAAATTTCCCATTATAATATCGAGGATAAAAACTTTGTCCTTCGCCAGCATAAATAACAGCTTCTTTGTCAAACGAATAAGTTGGAAACCATTTTAATTCTTCTGAACGGTCAAAGAAAGGATACCAATCTTTTTGATGTTCTGTATTAGCATCTTGCACGTCACCAGCACCATTCGTAATATGTGCAATTTCGCCTAAACGTATGGTATGAGCA
>OWIU01000472.1_pt1 | contig 15514 bp, 21 predicted proteins | sample 1732921 | NCBI WGS metagenome assembly OWIU01 (sample SAMN05065768, study PRJEB22554) | human gut metagenome | biome: ENVO:2100002; feature: ENVO:00000062; material: ENVO:00002003 | host: Homo sapiens | place: USA | reverse complement strand
CGTCGGCAGCGTCAGATGTGTATAAGAGACAGGTATTGACAGGGACAATGCCGTCAATAGTGAAATATCCATTTCCCACCTGAAAACCCAGTTCCTTTCCTACAAATCCAATTTTGTCAAAGAGGGTACGTTAAAAGAATACCGGACAGTCTTTAAGGGATTGGAGGATTTTGAGAAGCATAAGGGAACAAAACTTATCCTTAGGGAAATGGACGGTAAATTTCTCGATCAGTTTGAGGTATTTCTAAGCAGGAAAAAGAACACGAACGATGGAGATAAAGAGGGCTTGCTGAATGACACCATCCACAAGTACATCTCCACGTTAAAGGTATTCCTAAAGTGGTGCAACGACAATGATTATTTGGTGCATCCCGATGTCTTCAAGACCCAGAAGACAAACTTTAAGAAGAAAGCCTACAATGAGATCATTGCCCTGTCAGAATCCGAAATACAGAAACTGATGAACCATGATCTTTCGGACAGACCCAGTCTGGAAAGGGTACGGGATCTGTTCTGTCTATTGTGCTACACAGGGCAAAGATTTGAGGATCTGATCAACTTTGACCCAAAGGACATAAAAAACAATGCTTGGGACTTCATTTCGGTAAAAGTCAAAAAAAGGGTGATCGTACCTTTTGAGGGGTATATTGCCCCAGCAAAGGATATCTTGGAGCGTATCGGTTACTCCGTGCCCAAGATATCCAACCAGAAGTTCAATGAATATATCAAAACTGTCGGCAAACTGGCAGGAATGGACGAAATCATAAAGATCACAAGGTATTCAGGTAAGCAAAAGCTGGTGATAGAAAAAAGGAAGTACGACTTCCTATCGAGCCATGTCGGCAGAAGATCAATGGTAACGAACCTATTGAGCAGGAACGTACCCATTACACTTGTGCAGAAACTGACCGCACATTCCGACATAAGGACTTTAATGAAATACGAATCGGCAAACACGGATTCGTTAATCGATGCACTGAACAAATTTTAAAATTATGAACAGTAAATATTTCAGAAGAAGAAAACCGTTTGACTTTGATCCGCATCCATTGGACGTGGGCGTCCCTTTTTCCAAGAACGATACGCATGCGGATGTACACTTTCTTATAAAAGTTCAGCGACTTCCAGAGAGTCAACTTGAAGATCTCTTTTTGCGCCACTTCAACTATTACAAAGCTGAATTCAACGATACTGACGGCAGAGAGTTTTTTAAAGAATTATGGCAGACTGTTAATTCCGAGCTAAAAAAGGAAAGAAGCAAATCACAGGAAAAGCTGTCGGCGACACAGAAAAGAAGAAACGACCTTAGAATACAGAAATTCCAGTATTTCATCGAGAATATCCTTCCCAAATATGACCGATGGAATTTCACGGTAAGTCTGTCAAAAAAATATGAGATAGTCAGCGAGCAACTATTGCAAGAAGTAAAGAGCAAAACTCAAATAGAATTCCAGCGGACACAGGAATTGATCGATTCGGCATTTACGAAACTTGCCAATTCATCCAATGCAAGTACAGAATCCAATATAAATACCATAAAAACTATTCTGGAGAACTATCTAGATTCGAACAAAGAGGAACAGGAAGAATTAAAAAAGCAATTCATCCAGAAACAAAATCTCGATCGTTTGCTAGCACAGTATAATACGACATTAAAAGAATTGGATGAATTTAAAGAACAGGTTAAAAAGCTCAAAAAAGAGAAATCCCGATTGAATTCCTTGGATCATCATAAAATCAATATACTGAACGGCGACAAACTTAATCTGATCGCGTTGTTTGATGAATTTATGAAAGCAAAGATAATAATCAACGGAAAAGCAGAAACATTCCTAGGGACTAACGCCCATATAACATGGGCAAAAATCATTTCCAATCATTTTTTGGAACATGATAAGCCAATTCCATTCGGAACAGTAGAGAACTATTTTTGTGACGGTAAACCCACCGACATTGACAATTCAGATCGCAAATTCAAAATTATTCCAATTGAATAGCCAGAAGATAAATCATACCACCCCCTTGCAGAGATGCCGTTCAAAATTCTGAACGGCATTTTTTGTGGTCTTGCTTGCCCAATTTTGTGTCAAGTTAATTAAACGAAGAAAGTGGCCATGACTTCGACATTCTTAAATTGATAAACATGAGCAAAGTATGATTACACTGGATCGAAATGCCCTTAGAGATTGTGTCAAGGATGCAGTTAGGGAAGAACTACAGGTTTTTATTTCAAAGGTTGGTAATATGGACGATCCTCCGCAAAAAAAGCAACCGACAAAACTAATGACCAAAAAGGAAATGGCAAACGAGCTTGATATTTCCCTTGTCAGCCTGACCGAATGGATGAAACAGGGGCGTATTCCCTATAAACGTATGGGAAAGCGCATTTACTTCAACAAAGAAGATGTTATGGCATCCATGACGAACTTCAACCATAACAAAGGAGGTAAATAATGATCTCGTTTAACCAGGACATAGCCACTGCATTGGATAGGGCTATAGTAAAAATAACAGATAAATTTTTAGAACCTCCGATCATGATAACAATCAGCAATTCCGATTCCGTTATCGGTACATTAGGAAATTTCAGCGCATCCACCGGAAAGGCCAAGAGTAGGAAAACATTCAATGTGATTTCATTGGTCGCTGCTGCATTGAGCGGAAAACAGATATTACAGTATAAGGTCAAAGTTCCCATAAACCGTCCATTGGTACTGTACTGCGATACGGAGCAGAGCAGATTCCATTGCCACAGGTTGATTTCAAGGGTTTACAAACTCATAAATTACCCGACAACGGAAGTCCATGAAAACCTAAAATTTATATCCCTGAGGGAATACCCCACTAAAGAGCGCATAAGTATCATCGAATATGCCCTGTCCAAATATGCGGGCAAAATATGTCTGGTCATCATAGACGGGATCAGGGATCTTGTTTACGACATCAATAATGCTACGGAAGCGACCGAAATTACCGGCAAGCTGATGAAATGGTCACAGGAGCTGAATATACACATCCATACCGTACTGCACCTAAACAAGGGTGATGACAACACCAGAGGGCATTTGGGGACAGAATTGAACAATAAGGCTGAATCCATATTACAGGTCACCAAAAGCGATCTGGATACAAACTACAGCACCGTGGCGCCAAAGTTCATCAGGGATATCGAGTTTGAGCCATTTACCTTTTTTATCGATGATGGTTTGCCCGTACTGGATGAGAACTTTGACCTGTCAGGTACAGTATCGAGAAAGGGATTCGACTATCAGGAGCTTTCCAAAGAGAACCATCGGGAAGTGTTACAGGAAATGTTCAACGGCAGTGAAATAACCTGCACATATGATGAATATGTTGGCAGATTACGGAATGCGTATCTGGCAAAGGGCTTCAATTTCGGCATCAATAAAGCCAAACAGCTGAAGACATTTCTGGAAAACAAACGGATGGTCATCAAAAACGATAAGACCTACCGGTTCAACCCTGAATTCTATTATTAAAAAACAGGTTTAGTTTAGTCCGCCCCTATATAGTAATAGACTAAACTAAACCTACTTTAAAATTAAGATTATGACATGTGATGAATTAAAGCGCATACCGCTCATATCCATATTAAATTATCTACAGATACCATGCGCAAGGATGAACAGCCGTGAAGCATGGTTTAAAAACCCATTCAATGGAGGAGACGAAAGAACGGCTTCGACAAAGTTGGATATCCATAGGAATATCTGGTACTCGCATTCGGAAGGATTCGGAGGAAATAACATTGACTTCCTGATGAAGTTTTTGGATACGGAAAACCTATCAACTGTTTTAGATTGGGCTGATGAAAGAAAAAATATCTTTTCTTTTCACCAGCAGACCGTATTGGATAAAGTACAGGTCATGCAACAAGAAAATGAACGCGCTTACACCATCCTTTCCGTTGAGCCTCTCGGAAACAAAGCTCTGACAGACTATCTGACCGACGTACGCAAAATAGATATTGAAATTGCCAGAGTATACTGTCAGGAAATCTATTACCGGACGGCAAAAGGACAGACGTACTTTGCCGCAAGTTTTAAGAATGATGCAGGTGGATACGAACTGCGCAACAGCTATGATAAACGCTCCCTATTGACAAAGGGGATCACCACGATCGATAACGGCAACAAAGATGTTGTTTTGTTTGAGGGCTTCACGGATCTGCTATCCTTTATGACGTTAAAAAAGAATGCAGGTAAGCCGTATCTAAATACGAACTTCTGTATCCTGAATACGACCGCCAATCTGCAAAAAGCATATCCATTCTTAGGGCGACATAACGGAATAACAAGCTATCTGGACACAGATAGCAGTGGTTTAAAATCGTACAACAGTTTGCGAAGCCATTTTGAAAAAACGCACACCGTAAAAAATGGAATGGAAGAATTGCAGAGGCAAGACAACAGGATCAAGGATGTCAATGACTATCTGATTTTCACATCATCCAAAGAACAGACCCAAAATATTCAATCGGGAAGAAAACTATCGAATAGGTAGGAAGCAAGGTTGTGTTTTGGTGACCCCAAAACCGATTGGCTCCCGATGGTCACAGCTAAAAAGAAACAAGATGAAAAATAACAAGAAAAAAGGCGGAAGACCCGCACTCGAAAATAAAAAACAGTTCAGGATCAATGTCCGTTTCGATGAAAGCGAACATAACAGAGTTTTGCATAATGCAAAAATTGCAGGTATGAGCAAATCGGAATGGGTACGCAAATCTGCGATCCTACGAAAAATTACACCTAGGTTTACCGAAGAACAATTGAAAGCTTTTAGGGCGATTACTGGGGCTTCGAACAATCTAAATCAGCTAACTAAAAAAGCACACCAGTCTGGACTGATTGAGGTGACACAGGAATGCAAAAATACGATCCATCACATTAACCATTGTATCAATAAACTACTGCACCATGATAGCGAAGATAATTGAGGGCCGATCTTTCGGCGGATGCGTTGGATACGCCCTGAAAAAAGATAGTGAGATTATCCATGTAAATGGATTACGGACGGATTCGGCAAAGACCATCACACAGGACTTTAATTTTCAGCGGATGCTGAATCCAAGATTGGGCAAGGCAGTCGGACACATTATTCTTTCGTGGAATACAGAAGATAAAAACAAGCTGAATAATGACATCATGCTATCCGCAGCTAAGCGTTATTTATCAAAATTAGATATTAGGGATACCCAATGCTTAATGGTGCGCCACCACGACCGCCAACATGATCATATCCATATTATTTTTAATCGGGTAAACGATCATGGCAAAACTATCTCCAATAGCAATCAGCGGTATAAGAGCTTTAAAGCTTGTAAAGAATTAAATGCATTATATGGCTTTAAGCAGTCCGAAGGAAAACGAAATGTCAACAGAGGTAGACTGAAAGGTAATGATCTAACGAAATACCAAATTTACGACACCGTCAAGGCAGGCATACGACACAGTAAAAACTGGAAGGAACTACAAAATTATATCCGTTACAGAGGTGTGGAAATGCAGTTTAAATATAGATTGGGGTCGGATGAGGTTCAAGGTATTTCGTTCATCAAAGATGAACAGACATTTCGGGGTTCTGCCATAGACCGCTCATTGAGCTTCGGACAGATCGACAAGGCTTTAAATAGCATAGATAATTCTATTGAACTAAATCAAATTACTGGAAGCTATGTTTCGAAGGATCATTCTATAGACAGAAATATCGGAGAAACACTTGGTCACATAACATCAGCTTTATTTTCGAACCCCGAAATTACACCAGAGCAAGATGATCCGTTGATCAAGAAAAGAAAAAAGAAAGAGAATTACGGACTAAAACGTTAATACCATGAACACAGAATTAGAAAATATACAGCAACAGGTAAGCGCATTGCAGGAAAACACAGACTTGATCACGCAGGATATTGTACGAATAATGCCTACAATTGTCTCCCTACTTTCTGAAAATGAAAAGAAAATGCAGGAATTTCATGAAATGCGAGCAAAGGATCAGGAACTACTACAACAGATCAAGCAATTTATTAAAAGAGAAAACGATGTACTATCTAAGATCATTAACGATTATGGGACACTTCAGGATGTAGCTAATGAAATCTCCACAATAACTAGACAGGAATTAGCTGTATTAACAATCAAAGAAAAAGACATTGTTTCAAAGATAGCTGAAATTCCTGATCAGGTCATTGTAAAACATCATTACGGCATTGATCTCAAATCAACACCTCTGATCATTGTTATGATAGCATTATCTACCATTATTTCGCTAGGTCTCGGTGTTCTATACGAGAAGAACAAACAATTAGACGATAGAAAATCGTATGAAATGCGTTACCGAATGATAGAATTGGAGCTACCGCATGTAACATCGCATATCGATTCTACTCATTCTCTTAACCCTAAGAAATTCCATAATTTGGTGATTAAAAGAGAGGAAGAAAATAAACTATTAAACAGTATAGACCAAAAACGTCAGGAGATCAAAAACTTAAACAGTCCTGAATAACGGCTCGGCGACTTGGCGAAGTAGCGAAGCTGTATCGAAGATACAAAAGCGGAGCTATTTAGCCAAGTCGCTTGTTGTAAGCAGTCCGCGAAGCGGCGGCTTACGGCAAGCGACGTAAGTCGCCGAGCCATTGTTAGCAAGGAGCGCAGCGGATTGCTAACAACGGTTTGCAGCTATACGCAGGCAGGGATTTTTACCACTAAGCTACCTACGATGAACTGAACTTTAAATTTACCACTTTCCTGTCTTACGAAGCACGAACCCCCTGCTTGCGTATAGGTGATGTTATGCGGTCGGCTTTCATTTTCTCTTCTTTCTCGTTAATTTGTCAAGCAAAGTTACTAAATTTGCAGTCAAGCAATTTCAATTTTTGAATTATGTATTTCAGCAGACCTTGGACTTCTATCTAAGTGATAGGCAGTCCTGAAAATTCCAATCTCTTTTAGGTCAAGACAATTAGTCTATGGGTTTCGTGTGCCGACTTTTTTGTAAAGGCGTTACGTTGTCATAGTTGCTCTGTCGGGTAATACTGTCTATTCACTTCTCCACGATTTGAATTCAAGTATTCACCTGTAAGAAGTTACTAATGACAAAAAAGAAATTGCCCGTTCGTTTTACGGGTCAGCACTTTACTATTGATAAAGTGCTAATAAAAGATGCAATAAGACAAGCAAATATAAGTAATCAGGATACGGTTTTAGATATTGGGGCAGGCAAGGGGTTTCTTACTGTTCATTTATTAAAAATCGCCAACAATGTTGTTGCTATTGAAAACGACACAGCTTTGGTTGAACATTTACGAAAATTATTTTCTGATGCCCGAAATGTTCAAGTTGTCGGTTGTGATTTTAGGAATTTTGCAGTTCCGAAATTTCCTTTCAAAGTGGTGTCAAATATTCCTTATGGCATTACTTCCGATATTTTCAAAATCCTGATGTTTGAGAGTCTTGGAAATTTTCTGGGAGGTTCCATTGTCCTTCAGTTAGAACCTACAAAAAAGTTATTTTCGAGGAAGCTTTACAATCCATATACCGTTTTCTATCATACTTTTTTTGATTTGAAACTTGTCTATGAGGTAGGTCCTGAAAGTTTCTTGCCACCGCCAACTGTCAAATCAGCCCTGTTAAACATTAAAAGAAAACACTTATTTTTTGATTTTAAGTTTAAAGCCAAATACTTAGCATTTATTTCCTGTCTGTTAGAGAAACCTGATTTATCTGTAAAAACAGCTTTAAAGTCGATTTTCAGGAAAAGTCAGGTCAGGTCAATTTCGGAAAAATTCGGTTTAAATCTTAATGCTCAAATTGTTTGTTTGTCTCCAAGTCAATGGGTAAACTGTTTTTTGGAAATGCTGGAAGTTGTCCCTGAAAAATTTCATCCTTCGTAGTTCAAAGTCGGGTGGTTGTCAAGATGATTTTTTTGGTTTGGTGTCGTCTTTTAAGCTGCCGCATAATGGTTCGGAAATAAGCACCGTTTAGGTGCTTCATTTCTTTGTTCAAGGCAGTTTTACCCACCATGCACTATTACATATTTATATAGAACTTCAATTTTTGACTGCTGTTTCCGGCAGAAAGGGGTGTGAAGTTCATGCCTGCACCCGGTTCGTTTTATTACAGCTCTTATCCGTATTTCATTCATTTTTTTGTTCTCCTTTCTTCATTATCACAGTCTGTCGTGTCCTTTAAAGGCTTAATATTTTTACATGAGCTTATAAAAAATAATATAGCAAAAATATTACATGCCACTAAAATTCTCTGATTCATCCTTTCCATAATTCTGTATTTACTTTTATTTTTCCGAATGTTTTTTGTTCATCACGTACCCGGCACAGTTCCCGGTATGCTTTTTCCTTATACTCCTGAAGAACTTTGATTTCGTTACGCAATCGGTTGTTTTCTTCCTGAAGAACCTGAAGATCTTTTGCCTGTTCTTCAGCTTTCATTTCAGCACGTACTTTCTCTTCAGCTGCCTTTGCGATAAGTTCCGGAGCCGGAAACTGTATCTGCTTTTGTGCCGTTATAAATTCGCTCATGAGCATACACAAGGCTTCTACTTGGTTTCTTTCCTTCTCGATGTCTGGAGAAACAGGAAGAAATGGTGTTGTTTCCTTGTCATAGATGTCGAAGTCGTTCTTTTCTATGAATTTCCAGGCTGTTTCAGCCCATTCACCGACAGGCTTCCCTGCTTTTAGGCAATATATTTTTATTTCTTCGAGTATGTTTTTAGGTACTCTTAGAGTTGATGTCTGTATATTTGTTTTTTCTTGCATGTCAATGATTTATGTGCAAAAATATAAAGAATATATTTAGTAATATACATATTCTACAAAAAATATATTATTGCTTTGTTATGTGTACATCTACAAAACAACCACCGAATCCAGATAAGGCGTCTGGTTGCGTATAAGTTACTGTTACAAGGGTTTGTCCCATGAATGTCTCAATCTTGTCTATGACGGCTTCCATTGGCTTGCCTAAGCCTGTAGCTTCAGCAGATACCAAAATCAAATCTCCTTCTTTCATGTCTTTGTTTATTTTGATTGTGTGACAAAATCAAATCTTCTTTCTATCTTTAATCTTTCCCTTGATAGCATTGATTATATAACCTTTTGGGTTTTTCTTTTCCCTTGATTTCCCTTTTAGAATGGCGAGTTCATTAAGGAAGTCCGGAAGTAAGGTTTGTGCTGATATAAACAGATCCAGATTGTTCTTAATCTCTTTATCTGAAAACTCAATCGAGTTTTTAAGATAACTTCTTATTTCCGGAGTTAACGACCAGCTTAAAGCTGTCTGTTTTTGAAGGTCGTGTTTTTCCAGATCGCTATCACGATGTTCTGGTTGATATACCGGATAAAACTTTATGGCCGTTATCTTTCGTCCTGTTTTGAGCGGTGTGTACTCAAAGGTATAAGGGCTGACTTCATCAAGCTCTTTTTTTGCAGCTTCTACTACTTTGCGCATGAAATCATTTATTCGCTCATACTTATCTGCCACACAAAACATTTCCTTTAGCTGTTCTATAGAGTATATCAGAGGAGTTTTCTGGTTGCTCAGCAACTCATAAAAGCGCATTGAAAACTGGCTCTTAAAGCTCATGGCAGCTTTCAATTCGTATTTTCTGAAGCCTTTGGAGAAATCAAGTATGCAGTCCCATACACGTGGGTGCACCTGAAAGGACAAGACTGAAGAACGTTTTCGTATATAAGGCAAGGCTATGATAGATATACTTTGCCAGATTTCATCATCTTCATACTCAAAGATCTTTCGCTGAAGCGACTGTAGGGCTTCTTTTACTCTTGCATAATTTTTGTCATCCTCTCCATTAAGCAGGCAGGCAATAGGCATGGTTATATTTACGCAACTGAAAAGATCATGCTCTATCTTCTGACAGTTATCAGCGAACTTTATACCTTGCAGCTCTCCTTGAGCCATTTCTACAAGACGATAAATGATACGCTTTTCGTACACGTTAAAGTCATATTTTGCAGTAGTCATAATATAACTTTGGATAAGGTCTTTGTTTACTATTGCCATAATTATCAGTGTTTTGCGCAAATGTAAGTATTAAAAACGACTTTAACAAATAAAAGTCGCAGATTATGTGGTTAGTATTCAAAAAGTCGTAGTTAAACTTTGAAATAGTATTCGAAAAGTCGTAGTTAGTATTCAAAAAGTCGTAGTTAGATTCTTGTTGTTGTTTATAATTCATTGTTTATTAGATTGTTAAAAGATGTTTTTCAAAAGTTGATAAGCATATAACAAGTAATGCTTAAAAACAAGTCATAAAATTTTAGTCAGAATGTGGCTTCCAAACCTCCGAATCCGCGAAAAACGACTTTTTGAATGTTTGTGAAAGCAAAGCAAAAGCCAGCGCAGCGTTTTTTGAGGAACGAATTTTCCGCGCGTGTACACAAATAAGTACATAAAACTTTTGTTTTATTGATTTTTATCCCTATTTTTGCGGTGTAAACCAATATATTAGAACTATGCAGATTGTTACAACACGCGAATTTCGTGCCAACCAGAAGAAATACTTCGAAATGGCAGAGACGGAAACGATCCTGATCTCCAGACGCAATGCGGCACCTATCATGGTGTGTGCGGTCAGGGAAGGCGATTTTCCTTCAAGAGAAGAGCTGGCGGCCATTCAGAGGGGTATTGATGATGTCAGGAACGGAAATACCTTCAGAATGGCTAAAAACGAGTCTCTGGACGATTTTCTTAACCGTATAGAGGGTGAAGGCAATGTATGAGATAGAATTTTCCAAAGAAGCGGTAAAACATGTCCTGTTAATGAGAAAATCCTCTCCGCAGCTTTTCAAGAAGCTGGAGAAGCTGCTTGATGAACTCAGAGAACACCCATATACGGGTACAGGACATCCGGAACAGTTAAGATACCTGGAGGGTGTCTGGTCAAGGCAGCTGGATAAGAAAAACCGTATCAGGTATATGGTCAACGAGACTACAGTAATTGTGTTCATCATTTCAGCCTGGGGGCATTATGACGACAAATGAAGGATTGCAGTATGTGCCGTTTTGGAACTTACTGCAATCCTTTTGAATTTGTGACAGAATCAAAATAACTTATATCATAGATCCAAGCAAACGGCTGCACTCGTCGGGAGTGTTGGTACACCCCCTTGCCGTGCGGCGCTCCCCGACCGATGAGTTTTTTGTGGTGTTCCGGACATGTTCTGTTGTGCGGTTTTCGTGTGTGTTCACGTGTGTGGGATAGGTTCTATCTCTCCCCGTCCCCTTTGCTGATTTCGCGCTGGGGAAGGTGTTCGATAGAACAGCAAGAGGAAACCGGGCAAGCCCTGTTTTTTCCTCTTGCCCTACGGGGTTTTTAGCTGTAAATCAGCTATTTAGAAAATTATACTAATATAATTTGGTTATAATGAATAAATATACTATCTTGTAAACCAATAAGTTAGTATATTAATTCATTATAATAAGCCTTATAATATCATGGAAAAAGACAGCAAAACAACGGTAGCAGTAGAACGTACTACTTTTACTAAACTTGACCGTCTGGCCAAGGCAAACAATGTGTCAAAAATGGAGTTCCTTACACATGCTATAAACTATTTTGAGAAGTACGGTATAAACCCGGTCGAGCATGAAAGCCCAGCACAGGAAATGCAGAAACTTATCAAGCGCATGGATCAGGTATTCGCATTCCTGAAGAAACAGGAAACGGATCTTGTGCGTCCGGCTTGTGAAGCTCTGGCCGGAGCCAGCACACAGATAACCATAAGCCTTTCATCCTTACTTTCGGAAGAAAAGTTCAGGCGGTTCCTGAAGGACAACAAGGAGCTGCTTGCCGAGATTATCAACAGTTCCGACAACAACGGCAAGGCCATAGGCCGGACAGAAAAAGCGGTGCGGGATGCAGATTCAACTATCAGGAAGAACCAGGATATTATCTTCAAGCGGATAGAAGCCAGCGAAACGGCACAGATTAAAGCCTATAAGCATATCGTTTCTTTCCTCGATGCAAAAGGAAAGACCGGGCTGCTCGATGACATAAACAAGGTCTATGAGAGGGAAAAGGAAAGGAGGGGGCTATGAACATAAAAATTCAGGGTGGCGGTTCCGGAACTTATGCCAATACAGGGAGCTGCACAGGAGTAACGACCTATCTCCAGCATGAGGATCTGGAGCGCATGAAGAACGGCCGGGAAGTGCAGCCGTTTTTCAATAACTCTCGTGACTACATAAGCGCACAGGAAGTAACCTTCAAGATAGACAACAACAAGGCAAAATTAAGCCGGAACGATGCAAAGTTCTATGTGATTACGGTAAGCCCTTCCAGCCGGGAGCTGGAGAAAATGGGCAAGACAGAGAAGGAACAGGCTGAAGCCATGAGAAGGTATGTGCGTGATGATGTGATGCAGCACTATGCGGAAGGGTTCGGAAAAGGCCTGAACAAAGAGGATATCGAGTATTACGGAAAGATCCATTTTGAGAGGAAGGGAGCTGACCGGTACGACATGCACGCACATATCATCGTCAGCCGGAAGGACAGGAGCAACACCAGGAAGCTAAGTCCAAAGACCAACCACACCGGGAAGAAGAACTGCGGAAACGTGAAGGGCGGTTTCGACAGAACAGATTTTTTCCGAAAGTGTGAATCTTCATTTGACAAGCGCACAGGGTATGACCGGGCCCCGGAACAGACTTTCGACTATCTCAATACCATGAAGAACGGAAGCCCGAAAGAAATATTCCAGAAAAAGGAGTGGGCGGAACGTGTGAACCATGAACGGCTTGAGAAGATGAAAGCCGAATGGAGCCGGGATCTTCAGGAACCGCATCAGGAACAAGGCCGTGAAGAGAGCCAACAACAGGGAAACAGTATTTCCCAAGTTCCGGATATCAACCAGGCACCGCAGCGGAAGAAGCAACAGGAGGAAGAACTTGACCAGCCCAGGAAAAGAAGCCGGGGGGTTGGAATGGGTATGTAATTTTAGATAACTTACCGCTTGGTAAGTGCTTACCTTCTGCATCTAAGAAAACAGAAGGTAAGCATTCTGATTGATGTTTTTCCCTTAATATAAATCTCCTTTTATGGTTGTAAATGTATATGTTTCTGTTTCTAAGTCCAAAATTATTTGGACTGTTATATTTTCTTTTGAAGGATATCCATTGGGGTATCCTCCAAAATAATGAGTGGCATTAAAGTTTATATTATATGTATATCCATCATGGTAAGTTATTTTGGGTTCTCCAATAACTCTATAGTCAGGATATTCTTTCATCTTTTCATGAAATTGTTGTATTATAAAGTTGTCATTTAAATAAAGTTCCTCTTTTTGCTTGATTCTTTGTTCTCTTTCAAATTCTTTCTCTAATGGTGTTGTTTCGTGCTCAAAACTTAAATCTATTTCTCCGTTTTCTTTCTGAGGATAATATTCTATTTTTCTTGTTGCTATAGCAATGAGTTCATGTAGACTATTGAATATTTCTCTCTTTGTCCAATTTCCTCTTTCATCATAAGTATATTGGGCGTAAGTTTCATGTTGGTTATTTTCAGTACTATCTACATCTAATATATGTACTAGGTCTCCGTTATCATTCCTTTCATATGTTGTCAAAAGGTTGTTGTCGTATTTTACATAGTTATAAGATTTTTTTTGTTTCCATGTTTTTATATCTTCCAAGATGTATGTAGGTATAGTATCGGTTATTACATTTAGATCTTTGATGTGTTTAGATGTAATCTGACCATTCTCATTAATTTCATATTTTTCTAATAAAATCCTTTTCCCTTGTCTTATTTCAATCTCTGTGTATTTATTATTACCATTATTTTTGAATAACATTATTGTCGTATCATTTATTGCTTTGCCAGAAAAAGGATCTTTTTTATATTCTACTTTAATTGTTTTAGTCTTATAATTATTTTTATCTCTTTCTATAATAGTCTTTGCATTAAGACTGTTTTCATTACCATAATACTCTTCTATCTTAAAAGGAAAAACATTCTCATCCTTATAATAGTATTTTTTATAGTCTGAGACATTTATAAAATCTGTTTCTTCTGATAATGTTATTATATCTTTAGAATGTTTTTCTACAATCAATCTACCTGAGTTATCATATGAATAACTAGTAATTTCTTTTCCCTTGATTTCTTTGAGCAAATTTTTGTGATGATTAAACTTAAAAATAGTTGTATTAGAGCTAGTTTTTCTGCCATTCTGAATATCAAAATCTTCTTGTATAATTAGACAAACATTGCTCTTTAAATTCATATTGAAGTGATTTAAACTTTTTGTTTTCGTGAAATTTTCTTCAGTAACAAGACTGCAAATGCCAAGTAATTCCAAGACATCCAACTTGAAACAGTTGTATCGAATCGGTTCAGTAGCGTCCTGAAGCTGTCCATCCAAGCGTAGGTTCGTTCAATGGAATACCTTTCAGCATACAGTTCATCATCAACAAAGATGTCATCGGCATTTTCTCTCCGTTTATTGATACAGATGTTTGCGATGACCTCTTTTTCACACAGGAAACCACGTAAGACATCACAATCGAATCCGGCATCGGCATTGAGGAAAAGGCCATCAACCCGAATATGGGATTTCTCAAGGTCGTTGAACATGTCACCGATGACCTTTTCTATGTCATGTACGTCATGGTGTTCGCCAGATTTCGGAGAAGACATGGCAATCGGAAGTCCTTGCCTGTCTGTCAGGTAGAGTGCGTTGGTCGTCTTCCGTTTCTTCCGACCCTGGTATCCGACTTCTTCACCGCCACGGAGTGCAGCCGTGTGGCTCCCGTCCAAATCCACGCTGGACATGTCCAACTCATGGCGGTGTTTGTCAAGCAACCTGACCCACATGGATTTCCACTCGCCCGACTTGCTCCATTTGTTGTAATGGTGATACACGGCACCATAGCTCAGTACCTTGCCGCTAAACAGGGCTTCCACAGGAAGGAACGCCCATTGACAACCGGTCTTCAACTTGTACAAGATGGCGTTTACCACCTCTATGAGACAACTTTGAGTGACATAACCACGTTTTGCCTTGGAAAGATGAGGCAATATTTCATTTTTTATCGTATCTTTGTCGAGCACAGTGTACATTGGACTTTCACTATATATGAGTTTGGTCACCCATAATATAAGGAACAATTCAATTTGTACGCTGTGCTTTAACATTTTGATACGATTTTAAGAGAATGAAATAAGTTTAAATCACTTCAATTTCAATTTTTGAATTATGTATTTCAGCAGACCTTGGACTTCTATCTAAGTGATAGGCAGTCCTGAAAATTCCAATCTCTTTTAGGTCAAGACAATTAGTCTATGGGTTTCGTGTGCCGACTTTTTTGTAAAGGCGTTACGTTGTCATAGTTGCTCTGTCGGGTAATACTGTCTATTCACTTCTCCACGATTTGAATTCAAGTATTCACCTGTAAGAAGTTACTAATGACAAAAAAGAAATTGCCCGTTCGTTTTACGGGTCAGCACTTTACTA
>OWIU01000418.1_pt1 | contig 16775 bp, 10 predicted proteins | sample 1732921 | NCBI WGS metagenome assembly OWIU01 (sample SAMN05065768, study PRJEB22554) | human gut metagenome | biome: ENVO:2100002; feature: ENVO:00000062; material: ENVO:00002003 | host: Homo sapiens | place: USA | reverse complement strand
GGAAACGGCTTGTGAAAATAGGTAGCCGCCGACTTGATCAAAACGCTCTAAGAGAAATCTTGGAGCGTTTTCTTTTTGCTTTTTTCGTCCAAAGCTCTTGCATCTGGTCGGCGGGTGCGGTATGCTTAACCAATAGGACGCTTGCAAGAGGGAGGGCAGAGACATGGACAGAGAAGAGATCCGCTATCTGCTGGGCAGCACGATCTATGCACGGGCCAAGGCATACGAGAACCGGGTGCAGGATCTGGAATGTGAGACGGCGGAGAACGGCGTGCGCCATCTGAGCGCCGATGTGCGGGGCAGCGGCCGGAACCTCTACCGGACCCAGGCATGGCTGCGCCAGAATGGCAGTTTCGTCAGCGCCAGCTGTACCTGCTCTTTCAATGAAAACGGCGAAGGGCCCTGCTGCAAGCACATCGGTGCGCTGCTGCTGCATGAGGTGGATGAGCCGGAAGAAAAGACGGAGTCAAAACCGGAAAAGAAGGCACTGCTGGACATCCCGGGCGTGCAGCGCGGGACAGAATTTGCTAAAGAAGCCGCAGCCCGGAAGGATAGCTACGTCTCCGGCCTCGAGATGCTGTTCGGCAGGAAATGGCGAGGCGATGAACCCGTCTCGGATGTGCGGGCGCAGGAACTTCTCCGGGCTTATCAGGAGGACGCGCTGGCCGAGGTGGAGAGTCTGACGGCCTCGGACGGCCAGCAGCGAGGCTTCGCGGAACTGGAACCGGAGCTCATCCTCGACTACTCCGGACAGCCGCCGCTGCTGCGCCTCCGCATTTCGGACGGCGGGCGGCAATATGTCGTAAAAAGCATCCCGGAACTGCTGACGGCTATCGAGAAAGAGCGGAGCGTTAGCTACGGCAAAACGCTGGCCTTTGTCCATCGGTGGGACGCCTTTACCTCCGAGGCACAGAAAATTCTGACGCTGCTCCGCCGCCAGCAGGACACGGTAAAGAGTGTGGAAGCCGCCACAGGCCGCCCGACCCGCAGCATCGCAAATGGCCCCGCTGGAAGTGTGCCGCTGTCGGGCGAGCTGCTGGATGAACTGGTGGCTTTATATGAGCCGAGGGGCGAGGTGGGCGGTTACGCCTTGCGAAAGGGTCTGCCTGCGCTGACGCTGCGGGTCGAGAAGAAGAGGGGCGGCGTACACATCGTGGTGGAGCCCAGTCTGTACACATTGCAGGGCCTCGACTACAGCTACCTTTATAATGAAGACACCATCTGGAAGCTGGAACGAGCCGAAGCGGCCCGTCTGCTGCCCGCGCTGAACGCCCTCTGCGGCAGCGGACTCTTTTTCACCAGCAAGGATGCCGTGTCGTTTTGCAGCTTCGTGCTGCCGGAGCTGGGCCGGAAGATCACCATCGACGACCCTGACCGGCTGCTTTTGAATCAGATACCGCTGGAGCCGGTGGTGCAGTTCTATCTGGATGCGCCCCACATGGGGTCCGTCCGCGCCCACCCGGAATTTTTGTATGGGGAAGACCGGGTGACGCCTTTTGCGGCCCCGACCGATTTATTGAGAGACGCCCGCGCAGAGCGTCGGGCCGGGCGGCTGCTCCAAACTTATCTGACCCAGCAGACCGACTCAAGCCCCGCCGAATATGGCACAGACGACGAGGATACCCTTGTCACTTTCCTTGAAGAGGGTGTGCCTGCCCTGCTGGCGGAGGGCGAAGTCTACCTCAGCGATGCATTCCGCGACTTGCAGGCTGCGCCGCCGAAGATCTCGGTGGGTGTGTCGGTACAGGGCAGTGTGCTTGATCTGGAGGTGGACACCGGCGAATTCCCGGTGAGCGAGCTGAAAGCTCTGCTCAAGTCACTCCACCAGAAAAAGCGATACCACCGCCTGCGGGATGGCCGATTGCTGCGGCTGGATGACTCGCTGGAAGTGCTGGACGAACTGAACGAAACGCTGGAGCTCTCCGGCGCAAAGCTGGGCCAGAACCACGCCCAGCTTCCGCTTTACCGTGCGCCCAGCCTCGACTGGGCGCTGTCGGGCCAGACCGGTGTGCGCTTCAACCGGGATGACGCCTTCCGGCGCATCAGCCGGAGCTTCCACGCAGTCAAGGACAGCGAGTATGCCCCGCCTGTCTCCCTGCAAAAGACCCTGCGCAAATATCAGCGGGACGGCTACCGCTGGCTGCGGACGCTGGACGGTTACGGCATGGGCGGCATCCTCGCCGACGATATGGGCCTGGGCAAGACGGTGCAGGTGCTGAGCTACCTGCTGGCCATGAAGCAGAACGGCCAGACTCTGCCCAGCCTCATCGTCTGCCCGGCCTCGCTGGTGCTGAACTGGGCCGAGGAGTGTCAGAAATTCACGCCCGAACTCTCCTGCGTGGTGGTGGACGGCGACGCCGCCCACCGCGCCGAGCTGGCTGAGAGCTGGCCCGCCGCCGACCTCGTGGTGACCAGCTACGATTTGCTGCGGCGTGACGAGGCGCTTTACGAGGGGCAGGAGTTTTACGCCTGCATCCTCGACGAGGCGCAGGCCATCAAGAACCACACCACCCAGAAATACAAGGCCGTCTGCAAAGTGCGCAGCCGGGTGCGGTTCGCCCTCACCGGTACGCCGGTGGAGAACCGGCTGGGCGAGCTGTGGAGCATCTTCTCCTTCCTGATGCCGGGCTATCTGCCGCCCTACAAGAGCTTTTGCAGCCGGTTCGAGAAGCCCATCGTGCAGGAGGAAGACCAGACCGCCGTGCGGCGTCTCAATCAGCTGACCGGCCCCTTCATCCTCCGCCGCATGAAGTCGGATGTGCTCAAGGAGCTGCCGCCCAAGACCGAGAATGTCTACCGCATCGAGCTGGAAGAGGAGCAGCGCAAGCTCTATCTGGCCGCTGTGGTGGACGCCCGGGAGAAGCTGCAGGCTGCAAAGCCCGAGGACAAGATGGCGGTGTTCGCCGTCCTCATGCGGCTGCGGGAGATCTGCTGCGACCCGCGCCTTATCGCAGACAACTGGGAGGGCGGCAGCGCCAAGCTGGACGCCTGCGCGGAGCTTGTCTCCAGCGCTGTGGAGGGCGGCCACCGCATCCTGCTGTTCAGCCAGTTCACCTCGATGCTCGAGCTGCTGGCAAAGCGTCTGGACGCCGAGGGCATCAGCCACTTTACGCTGCAGGGCTCGACGCCGAAGCCCGTCCGGGCGGAGCTGGTCCGGCGGTTCAACGGGGGAGAGGTGAGCGTTTTCCTCATCTCGCTGCGGGCCGGCGGCACCGGCCTTAACCTGACGGCGGCGGACATCGTCATCCACTACGACCCGTGGTGGAACGTCGCTGCCCAGAATCAGGCCACCGACCGCGCCTACCGCATCGGCCAGCAGAACCCGGTGCAGGTGTATAAGCTCATTGCACAGGATACCATTGAAGAAAAAATCGTGGAATTGCAGCAGGCCAAGCAGTCGCTGGCCGACACCGTGACCGGCACCGCCGATGGTGCCATCCTCTCGATGCGGCCGGATGAGCTGCTGCAGCTGCTGGAAGGGAGCGAACCATGAAATACGCATTGTTTTCGGTGCCGGCAGGCACCATTTACGACCTGCCCCAGACCATCAAAGAGGGCGAGGAGGGTCTTGTCTCCACCATCGGAGATGAGGGCCTGTATGGGCAGGCCTGTCAGGTGCGGACTGCGCCCGGCGGCGTGACCGCTGCGGGCGTCCAGCTTCCGCCCGATGTGGCCGAAGTGGTCAGCTTTTACGGCTACCATGGCTATGTGAATCAGCGGGAATTGCAGTTTGTCCGCGAGGAGGAGCTGTGGGAGTATCTGGGGGCAGACCTCGTTCTCGTGGGCCGCGCTACGGATGTCCTCAGCCTGCCCAAGGTGCAGGGCGTCCGGATGATGGAATTGGAGCGGGGAGACGTTCTCCGCCGCCAGCCTGAGACGGCCGAAGAGGCCGAGGCCCACAAGGGCTGGGCGAAAGTCCTGCTGACGGATGGCCGGACAGGCTATGTCCGGGACGTGGCGCTGGAGCCGGTGAAATATGAGATGACGGCGGTCTTCTCCCAGAGAGAGGGCCTTGCTTTCAATGACGCGCTGGCCGAGACGCTGGACACGACGGCGGAAAAGCTCGTGCCGGAAGCTGTGGCACGCTGGTACGGCGGCCGCGAAGATGCCTTCCGCGCCGCTGTCTGTGAGCAGGCAAAGAAGTATATGGGTACCGAGTACCGCTGGGGCGGCAAGTCGGGCCGGGGCATCGACTGCTCGGGCCTCGTCAGCAGCGCCTATATGCAGTGCGGTGTGCTCATCTACCGCGACGCAAAGATCATCGAGGGCTGGCCGATGCATGAGGTGGCCTTCGAGAACAAAAAGCCCGGCGATGCGCTCTTCTTCCCCGGCCATGTGGCGCTTTATCTGGGCGAAGGGCGGTATATCCACTCCACCGGTGCCGCCGTCAGCGGCGGTGTGGTCATCAACAGCCTTGAGCCGAGCGACCCGCTGTATCGGGAGGATCTGGTGAAGTGTTTGTATGCGGTGGGGAGTATTTTCTAAAAGGAGATAACTATGAAAGTCTTTGATCTACATTGTGACACCCTGAGTGAGCTGCGCTACGCCGAAAAGGCGGGTATGCCCAAGAGCTTTGCGCAGAATGATCTGCACATCGACTTGCAGAAACTGAAAAAGGGCGACTATATGCTGCAGTGCTTCGCCGCCTTTGTCAATCTGGGCGACAAGACCCCCGGTGCCGACCCGCTGGTGACGGCGCTGGAAGAGATCGACGTCTTCAAACGCATCATGGAAAAATACCCGGAGGATATTGCTCCGGTGTATCAACCCTCTGACATCCGCAAGAACGCCGCCGAGGGCAAGATCAGCGGAATGCTCACCATCGAAGAGGGCGGCTGCTGCAAGGGCAGCATCGGCGTGCTGCGCCGGATGTACGAGCTGGGCGTCCGCATGATGACCCTGACCTGGAACCACGAGAACGAGCTTGCCAGCCCCAACGTCGTCCCCGGCGGGGGCCACAACATCTGGCCCTGCGCCCCCAACACCGAGACGGGCTTGAAAGAAAAGGGCTTCGAGTTCCTGGCTGAGATGGAGCGTCTGCACATCATCGCAGATGTGAGCCACCTGTCCGACAAGGGCTTCTGGGACATTGTGGAGCACTCCACCCGCCCCTTTGCGGCCAGCCACTCCAACTGCCGCGCCCTCGCGCCCCACTGCCGCAACCTCACCGACGAGATGATCCGTGCCCTCGCCAACAAGGGTGGCCTCGTGGGTCTGAACTACTGCAGCGGCTTCCTCGACAACCAGCCCGAAGAAAAGCTCTGCCGCAGCACCACGGCCCTGATGGCAAAGCACGCGGCCCACTTCAAGCAGGTGGGCGGCATTGAGATCATCGGTCTGGGCAGTGACTTCGACGGCATCGGCGGCAAGCTGGAAATGGACAACTGCTCCAAGCTCCCGCTGCTGGCCGACGCACTCCGCCGCGAGGGCTTCACCGAGGACGAGGTGGAGGCCATCTTCTACCGCAACGCCCGGCGGTTCTTCGAAGAAAATCTCTAAATAATGTATAAAACGACAGGGAGATTCCAAAATGGATAAAAACATGACGCTGGAAAAGCGTATTGCCGCCGAGCTGTATTCCTATCAGGGCAAGATGAGCGTCTTTGTGGACGACTTGCACGGCCACACGGTCGAAATCGGCGCTGACGAGGAATTTGAGACGGCTTCCACCATCAAGGCATATATCCTCGCAGCCCTGTATCTGCAGGCCAGCCGGGGCAAAGCCAGCCTCGAGGAAAAAATCACTTACAAGCCCGAGCACTTTGTGGACGGCTCCGGTATGCTCCGGGCGCTGGGCGTGGGCGCAAGTCTGAAAGTTAAAGACGCCGCCACCATGATGATCATCTGCTCCGACAACATCGCTACCAACATGGTCATCGACTATCTGGGGCTGGACACCATCAACGCCTGCATCCGGGAGATGGGCTTTGCCCACACCGTCCTGCACAACCCGCTCCACTTTGATATTTACAACGACCTCGGCACCACGACGCCCCGGGACTACGCCTCGCTGTTTGCGCAGGTGGCAAAGGGAACGCTCGTCAGCGCTGAGGCCAGCGCTGAGATGCTGGCCATCTTCCGTCAGCAGCACTACAATACCATGCTGACCCACGACTTCCCTCAGTTCTATCTCGACTGCGAGGAGACCGGCGAGCCGGAACTCATCTGGGTGGCCAGCAAGAGCGGCAGCATGAACGCCTGCCGCAACGACGGCGGCATCGTCCACACTCCCTACGGCGAGTATGTCATCGTCCTGATGAACAAGGACTTCCACGACATCATCGAGTACAATGACCATCCCTCCATGGTCTACGGCGCCCGGGTGTCCCGGATGATACTCGACCAGATCTTGGCCTGCGAGGGCGAGCTGTACAAGTAAGATCGTGGAAAAAATAGGAATATTAAGGGGAATCATAACAATGGGTATTCAAATCAGCCTGCCGATGATGGCATTTCTGGTGTTCATGACCGGCTTTGCAGGCTTTGTCGATTCGGCAGCGGGCGGCGGCGGACTCATCAGCCTGCCGGCCTATCTCTTCGCGGGCCTGCCGCCTCACTATACTTACGCCACCAACAAATTCAGCGCCGCCTGCGGCACGACGTTCGCCACGGCCAGCTTCTTCAAGAACGGCGCGATGAACCTCAAGGTGGGCATCCTCGCCGCCATCGGCAGCTTTGCAGGCAGTGCCTTGGGCGCACACATCGTCCTGATGCTCAGCGATGAGGTGCTGCAGATGATGATGTTCATCATCCTGCCCATCGCGGCGGTCATCATCCTGTGGCAGCGCAACCTCCCGGACGAGAACCGGGATGACGGCACCCTGAATTTGAAAAAGGCCCTGCTGGCTCTGGGCATCGGCTTTGGCATCGGTCTGTACGACGGCATGGTGGGGCCAGGTACCGGGACCTTTGCCATCATCGCTTTCACCAGCCTGATGGGCTTCGACCTGCGCACCGCCAACGGCAACGCCAAGGTGCTCAACCTCGCCAGCAACTACGCCAGCCTCTTCACCTATCTGAGCAGCGGGCTGGTGGTCTTTCCGGTGGGCATCCCCTGCGCCATCAGCAACATCGTCGGCAACATCATCGGCTCTCACTTCGCCCTGAGAAAGGGCGCAAAGTTCATCCGCCCCATGATGCTAGTGGTGCTGGTGCTCCTGCTGGGCAAGCTCATCACGGATATGCTGTAAGGAAAAACGAAAAGAGGCTGCTGTGCAGATGCACAGCAGCCTCTTCCTATATACTCTTAGTCGATGACCAGCCCGTTATCGAAGAAGGCCAGACCAAACGCACCGGGACCGGCGTGGGTGCCGATGACGCAGCCGATCTGGCGCACCAGCGGCTCGGGAAGGCCGAGATTGTCCACCAGATAGGTCTGGATGGGGTTCACCTCGCGGGTGCTGATAGTGTAACCGGCCAGAGAGGGGAAACGGGGATTGACGCCGCCCAGCTCCTCGATCTTCTTGAAGAGGGCGACGTATGCGCCGGGCAGGCCCCGGGCCTTGCCGGCCATGGCGACTTTGCCCTCCTTGATGGTGATGAGGGGCTTGATGCCCAGCATCCCGCCGGCCACGGCGACGGCGGCGGGCAGACGGCCGCCCTTGCGCAGATACTTCAGGTCGTCGATGGCGGCGACGAGGTGCAGATGCTCCTTGGCGTGCTCGAGGGTGGCGGCGATCTGGACGGCGGACTTGCCTTCATCCCGCAGGTGTGCGGCCATACGCACCAGCAGACCCTCGCCGAGGCAGACATTGGTGCTGTCCACGAAGAGGACGTTGTCCACGTTGGCCAGGTCTGCGGCCAGCTTCGCACACTGATAGGTGCCGGACAGCTCATGGGACAGGAAGATGCCCACGACCTCGTCTCCGGCGGCAGCGGCCTCGGCGTAGAACTTTTCGAACAGCTCAGGGCTGGGCTGGCTGGTGGTGGGCAGCTTTTTGCAGCCGGCCATGTGCTCGTAGTACTCGCTGGGAGTCAGGTCCACGCCGTCCCGGATGACGGTGCCGTCCTCGAGGGTGACGTTGAGGGGGATGACGTCCACACCCAGCTGCGCGGCCTCGGCGGGCAGGATGTCGGATGCAGAATCGGTAAGAATGCGTATCATATAGCTCGTACCTCCATGGGTGCGTTCATCGTGTGTCTTTGGTAAAACGACAAATTCATAAAAAAGTCGTACAAAGTATACCAGAACGCCGGGCGGAATGTCAATCTTTTGAGTGAAATTTCTTCGAATGAACGAAAAACTGCTTGCAAAACGGGGCGGCAGTATGGTACAATGTCCGCCGACAGGAGGGTGCGCCGTGAAAAGACTGATAAGGGAAACGGAAAAGCCGTCTTTTCCGGCTCAGTGCCGGGTCCTGGCCGAGGCGGCCGTGCTCTGGGCGCTGCTGGCGGCGGGAGCACAGCTGCTGCTCCCGGCAGAAAAGACGGCTCTGCCCGAGGGCGCGGCCCTCGCGTGGGCTGAGCTGCGCAGCTGCCTTGTGATTCCTCTGGCGGAAGAGCTTGCCTTCCGGGGCGGGGCGCTCTATCTTTTGCAGCCGCTGGGCGGCGCGGGGGCTGTGGTGGTGCAGGCGGTGCTTTTTGCGGCCCTGCACGGCAGCTGGACGGCCCGGGCCTATGCGCTGGGCATGGGGCTCATCTTCGGCTGGGCGGCCCGGAAAGCGAAGAGTGTATGGCCCGGCAGCGCGTTACATATTATAAATAACTGCCTCGTGTTTGCCGCACGGCTGGCAGAAAGGGGAATGGGATGACCGATTTTGAGCTGATGGGCGCGGCGCTGGAAGAGGCCCGGAAGGCCGCTGCGCTGGGCGAAGTGCCGGTGGGCGCGGTCGTGGCGAAGGACGGAGAGATCATCTCTGCCGCCCACAACACCCGCGAGACGGAGAAAAACGCCCTCCACCACGCGGAGCTGCTGGCCATCGACGCGGCCTGCAAAAAGCTGGGCGGCTGGCGGCTGTGGCAGTGTGAGCTGTTCGTGACGCTGGAACCCTGCCCCATGTGCAGCGGTGCCATCATCAACAGCCGCATCAAGCGGGTGGTGTACGGTGCCGCCGACGTCAAGGCGGGCTGCTGCGGCTCGGTGACAGACCTCTTCGCCCAGCCCTTCAACCATCACCCCGTCATCGAGAAGGGACTGCGGGCCGATGAGGCACAGCAGCTTTTGCAGGAATTTTTCGTTTCACTGCGGGCCAGGCGGGCCGCAAAGCCCCGCTGGAAGCCTCCCGTGAACCCCTGAATCTGTGAAAAAAGTGGGAACTGCGTGAAAAAATCACCGGTGACCACTTTATTTTTTCGCCCGATTGTGCTATATTATTCAATGGAAACTTGTCGAAACCACACAAATGCCGCCGGGCGCGCCGCAGAGCCGGACTAGACCGGAAAAAGTGAGCAGACGCAGCTCCGGCGGGGTGGGGGAAGCTGTTTCCTTTCCCGCCGCAGAGGCTTTGACACGAAGAGGCGCTGCGGCCGAAAATAGTGGACAGGAGGGTTTGACTCTTGTACAACGACGAATTTGAGCTGACATTTGACCTTGCAGACGCCGGGCCGAAGACAGAACAGCGCAGGCCGACCCTGCCCGAGCCGGAAGAAGCGGCTGTGGCCGCACCGCCGGTGCAGGAAACGAGGGAAACGCCGGTCAGCGCTGCGCCGGAGAACACACCGGCACCGGAACGCAAGCCGGAACCTGCGGCAGAGCCCCAGAGCACTGCCCCGGCGGCGAAGGACCGCACCGTCCTCATCTCGGGCGGGGACCGGGGCATCGGCGCAGCAGCAGCCCGCGCATTCTACGCGGCGGGCTACCGGGTGGCGGTGTTCTACCACACCAACGCCGAGGCCGCCGCAGCCCTGCAGAAGGAGCTGCCGGGCGTACTGGCCATCCAGTGTGACGTGGCCAGCCGGGCCAGCTGTGAGCTGGCCTTCCGCGCCGCCGAGCAGGCGCTGGGCCGGGTGGATGTGCTGGTGAGCAACGCGGGCATCGCCCAGCAGAAGCTGTTCACCGACATCACGCCGGAAGAGTGGCAGCGGATGCTGGACGTCAACCTGACCGGTGCGTTCAACCTCTGCCAGCTGGCCCTGCCCGGGATGATACGCCGCAAAGCGGGCCGCATCCTCACCGTGAGCAGCATGTGGGGCCAGACCGGCGGCAGCTGCGAGGTACACTATTCCGCCGCCAAAGCGGGCCTCATCGGCCTGACCAAGGCGCTGGCAAAAGAAGAAGGTCCCAGCGGCATCACCGTGAACTGTGTGGCCCCCGGCGTCATCGACACCGATATGATGGCCTCGTTCACTGCTGAGGACAAAGCGGCATTGGCCGAAGAGACCCCTGTGGGCCGTCTCGGCACCGCCGAAGAGGTGGCAAAGCTTCTGCTGTACCTCGCCGGAGAAGACGCCGGCTACATCACCGGCCAGGTGTTCGGCGTCAACGGAGGTCTTGTCATTTGATGCAGCAAGGCCGAAACTATGAGACAAGTTCACTTGCGGGGCGCTTCCCCCGCAGTGAGAAGGAGAGAGCGAAATGGGCATGACTTTGAAGGAACTGTTGACGAAAGGCGAAGGCACCCTGTCGGCACAGGAGGCCAAAACTTTGGCTGCACAGTGCAGGATGGATGTGGAAACGCTCTATACGCTCCTTGAAGAGCGCGGCATCAAGATCATCGAGGATGAGGCCGACGCCGATGTGAATCTGGACGTGGACAGCATCATCGCCGAGGTGGAAAACGCCGAGAACAACAGCGACGAGCTGGGTCTGGGCGGCGACGACGAGGAAGAAGCCGTCGAGGAGAACCCCGCCGACCTGAAGGCTGCGATGGATGAGCTGCTGGACGACCCCGTCAAGAACTACCTCAAGCAGATCGGCCAGATCCCTCTGCTGAGCGCGGAGCAGGAAGTTGACCTGAGCAAGCGCATCCACGCCGGCGCCGAGGCTGCCCATATCCTGCAGGCCGACCGCCAGAAGTACGGCGCGCCCGAGTACATCAAGAAGAACAGCGCCCGCTTCTCGTTCGAGGAAGACGAGAACAGCCGCAGCTACACCGAGGACATCGACGAAGAGGGCAGCGAGAAGCCCAGCGTGGACGCCGAGGAAAAGGCCGCTGAGGAAGAGGCCATGGAGGCTGTGGAGAACGGCCCCCTGACCGAGGAGCGCCGTCAGGAGCTGCTGAAGACCCGCCGCGACGGCCTGAACGCCCGCCGCAGCCTGAGCGAAGCGAACCTCCGTCTGGTGGTCTCCATCGCCAAGAAGCATGTGGGCCACAATCTGGCCTTCCTCGACCTCATCCAGGAGGGCAACATCGGCCTCATCAAGGCGGCTGAGAAGTTCGACTGCGACCGCGGCTTCCGCTTCTCCACCTATGCGACCTGGTGGATCCGTCAGGCCATCACCCGCGCCATCGCCGACCAGGCCCGCACCATCCGCATCCCGGTGCACATGGTCGAGACCATCAACCGGATGCGTCAGGCCACCAACCAGCTGGTCTACCAGAACGGCCACGAGCCCACCCCGGAAGAGCTGGCAAAGGCCATGGACATGAGCGTCGAGCGTGTGCGTGAGATCCAGCGGATGGCACAGGAGCCCGCCAGCCTTGAGAGCCCCGTGGGCGAGGAAGAGGATTCCTCTCTGGGCGATTTCGTCGCCGACGAAAACGCCGAGGCTCCCGGCAAGGCTGCTGACCGTGCCATGGTGGCCCAGCAGATCAATCAGGCCCTCAAGAGCCTGACCCCCCGTGAAGAGAAGGTCATCCGTCTCCGCTTTGGTCTGGACGATGGCCGTCCCCGCACGCTGGAAGAGGTGGGCCGCGACTTCGGCGTCACTCGTGAGCGCGTCCGCCAGATCGAGGCAAAGGCTATCCGCAAGCTGCACAGCCGCAAGTGCCTGGCCCTGCTGAACGGCCTCATCGAGTGATAGTTTCAACAATGCAGACGGCTGCCGTGGAAAAACGGCAGCCGTTTTTCTGCATCCGGGCAGAAAAACGCAAAATGCCAGATTTTTTTGCAAAAAACGCTTGCAATGCGGCAGAGTTTATGGTATTATAATTGAGCTGTGAGTGTGCTGCTATAGCTCAGTTGGTAGAGCGCATCCTTGGTAAGGATGAGGTCTCCAGTTCGAATCTGGATAGCAGCTCCAGCTCAGAACACCCTGAAGCCATCAAGGTTTCGGGGTGTTTTTTTGTTTGCTCCGGCCCGGCGGGGCAGTGGAGGCGGGCAGGGGCGGCAAACGCGCCATCGTGATATTTTAGCCGGGATACATGGACGATAACGCTGTTGGCCTGCACAAAAGGTGCGGGCCAACGGCGTTTTTTGTCATTTTTGCTAAAAAAAGTGGAGCAAGATTGTCCAACTGTTATATTGCACAGATAGTAGGGGGGGTATAATAAATTTGGCAGAAAAGCCACAAAATACAAAACGGGAGGTAAAAATCATGCGAAGAAAAAAATTGCTCCGGCAAGTCGCGGCGGCAGCCGTGGCCCTGAGCATGGCGGTATCCCTTTCCGCCCCGGCATTTGCGGCCACCTTTAATCTTTCCAACGGCGGCCTTGTGATCACGGCAGATGAAAGCGGCATCACCGTGAAGCAGGATGGTCAGGACGGAGTTACCAGCATCAAAGATGATGAAGAGATCGAGATCACCGGCAGCTATGTATGTAGCAGCTCGGAGAGCTCCAGCGGTTCCGGCAGCGGCAGCGGCTCCGGCAGTTCCAGCGGCTCTGGCAGTTCCAGCGGCTCTGGCAGTTCCAGCGGCTCTGGCAGCTCCAGCGGCTCTGGCAGTTCCAGCGATACATACCGGGCGCTGGATGCGGAAGAAAATCTCTCTGACCCCCAGCAGCAGAATAAGAGCACCATCACCCCTGCAAACGGGGAGCTGAATGCTTCCGCTGGCGAGCGGCAGGAGCCCAAAACAGAGGACGAGGAACAGCCCAAGTCAGAGGCCGTGGCTTCCACCAGCGCCTCTACCAGCGCTTCTGACGACACCTCTAATGACACCTCCAATGGCCCCTGCAAGGCTCCGGTCCGCAGCAGCGGCGGGGAGAGCGAGCGCACCGGCATCATCCAGATCTTCAACAATACGTTGGATAAGCTGGTCAAGCTGACGCTGAACAATGCCACCATCGACCGGCCAAAAACGGCAGGTACAGAGGCCCGTGGCACGGCAGCCATTGATATTCAGGGCAAGGGCGATGTGCGGATCACAGTAAAGGGCGATAACCTGCTTACCAGCAACTACAACAACGCTGCCATTCAGAAGAATGACAACACCAGCACCGGCAAGCTCACCATCACGGCGCAGGATACCGACCAGAAGCTCACCCTGAAGGGCTATGATAACGGAGCCGCCATCGGAGGACGGAACCATTCTTATAACCACTATGAGGATGCGGCTGGCACCAAAGATATTGAGATCAACAATGGTACTGTCGTAGTGGATGGTGACTTCGGCAGCAAAGAAGGCAATGCCACCGGCATCAAGATCACCGGCGATGCTGTGGTGAATGTTACGGGCGATATTTGTGGCGGCTACAAAAATTATAACGATGATAGCGAATGCACCACAGAAATTGAAATCTCCGGAAAGGCACAGGTAAATGTCAAGAAGATTGATAATAACGGTTATATCTGGGGCGGTAATATTGGACAACTGTCCGGCAAGAATGAAAAAATCACAATCTCTGGTAACGCTAAGGTAAATACTGAAGGATGCATCGGAGGCAGTAACGAAGACAACGGAAGCAAGAACGGCGTCATCAACATTTCCGACAATGCCATCGTGAAGGCGCATGAGGGCATTACTGGAAGAAACAGTACGGTCAATATTTCCGGCAATGCCAATGTAACAGTAGGGGAAGGCCAGATTGGCGGCGGCTGGCAGAGTACAAGTGGTGGGGTCACCATATCGGACAATGCGCAGGTGAACGGTGAGTTTTATGGCATAGAATGTAATCTGACACTCAAGGATCAGGCAAAAATCGAGGGTGAGTGTACTATCAATGGAAACAAGTTCAACAAGGATCAAGCCAGCAATGGAGCTGTGCTGGACGCCCGAATAAACCTTGAGGACGGCAATATACCGGATCATACTAGACAATTCAAAGAGAACGGCGAATGGAAGGACGTGTCGAACAGGCTTGATGGCAACTGCAACCATGCAGAGGGCAAAACCTACCTCTCAGAGACCATACCCTCTACCTGCAGCACGCCGGGCGAGAAGATTTACAGGTGCTTCTACTGCGGCAGTGTTGCAAAAACAGAGCCTGTGGCCTGCCTGCCTCATACTTGGGTGAAGGGCGAGACCGTTGCCCCCACCTGCACCCAGAAGGGCTACACTGTGTATGAGTGCTCGGTGTGCCACACGACCGAAAACAGGAATCCTACCGATGTCATCGACCACACGTGGGTGAAGGGCGAGACCGTGGAGCCTACCTGCGTGGCAGGCGGCTACACCGTGTATGAGTGCTCGGTGTGCCATGCGACCAAGCGGGATGACGAGACAGAGCCCACCGGCATACACACCTACACGGAGCCGGTGGAGACCGTTGCCCCTACCTATACTGAGAGGGGTTACACGGTGTACAAATGCCAGAACTGCGATGCCACCGAGCAGCGGGACTGGGTGCCTATGCTGGAGCGGGAGAGCACCAACGGCGCCCCCAACTACACCGTGACCGGTGCAGAGACCTACGAGAGCTCTGTGGTGGATGGCCGGTACATCATTGCGGTACCCTCTGAGGATGCCGCCCTCAACGCTGTGCTGGGCGACCTGCGGGCCATCAAGGCACAGGGTGCCGATGTGGTGGTGTTCCGCACCCGGAGCCGGGAGTCCAGCCTTGTCATCGACGAGATGCTGGCCATGGGTACCGACGTTACCCCCTTTGTGCTTGCCCACAACGGCGTCGAGGCCCAGCTCACCATCAACGGCGCAGCTCATAACGAGCTGATCCACTAACTTACCCCGGCGGGGCGTACCGCATCGCCCTGCTTCCTCCATATTGCAAAGCCCCCCGGCACGTCCGCATAGTGCCGGGGGGCCTTTTTGCGCAGCAAAAAGAAAACCGGGTGGTAAAAATGACCGGAAATACAAAAAACCACCTGAACCGCAAGGATTCAAGTGGTTTTTCTCGATGGAGCTGCTATCCAGATTCGAACTGGAGACCTCATCCTTACCAAGGATGCGCTCTACCAACTGAGCTATAGCAGCAAATGGCGACCCGGATCGGGCTCGAACCGACGACCCCCAGCGTGACAGGCTGGTGCTCTAACCAACTGAGCTACCGGGCCATGATCGCTCAAGTGCATCGTTTCTGGCGGTTGACCGCCGGAACGTGTGTTATTATACCTGAGAAACGCGCGGTTGTCAAGCATGAATTTCGGAAAATGTCAAAAAAGTTTGGGAAAGTCCGACATTCCGGGAAAAATACAAAAACAAAACGCACAGAGTACTCTCTGTGCGCTTGTGGCAGGGGTAGTAAGTCTCGAACTCACGGCACGCGGTTTTGGAGACCGCTGCTCTACCAACTGAGCTATACCCCTACAGATATTCCGCATTCGCTGAATGCTTGATTATTATATAAGATTCTGTGCGGAATGTCAAGCATGAATTTCGCTTTTTTTGCAAAAAGCGGGAGACAGGGAAAGCTTTTTCGCAAAACGACGCCGAAAACAGGTGGAACTTCGGCTTTCCACCTTGAAGGAAAGCGGGAAATAGTGTATTATAAGGGGTATCAAAAGTGTAATTCCGGGCTTGCTATGCCCTGACAGGGGGAACGCCACTATGGCAGATAAAAACTTTTTGACCGAGATCATTGACGCCGACCTCGCCGAAGGCAAAATCCGCGAGATCCACACCCGCTTCCCGCCGGAGCCCAACGGCTACCTGCACATCGGCAGCGCCAAGGCGATCTATATCAACTGGTCCATCGCAAACCAGTACGGCGGCAAGTTCAACCTCCGCCTCGACGACACCAACCCCGCCCGCGAAGGGGAAGAGTATGTCAACAGCATCATCGAGGACCTGCACTGGCTGGGTGCCGACCCCAACGGCGGCATCTTCTACGGCAGCGACTACTTCGACAAGTGCTATGAGTACGCCGAGAAGCTCATCCTCGAGGGCAAGGCATACGTCGATGACCTGACCCGCGACGAGATGCGCGAGTACCGCGGCAGCGACGCAGGCAAGCCCTCCCGTCCCTCTCCGTGGCGCGACCGCACCCCGGAAGAGAACCTCGACCTCTTCCGCCGGATGCGTGCAGGCGAGTTCAAGGAGGGCGAAAAGACCCTCCGCGCCAAGATCGACCTCGCCAGCCCCAACATGAATCTGCGTGACCCGGCCATCTACCGCATCAAGTACGCCGAGCATCACCGTCAGGGCAATAAGTGGTGCATCTACCCGATGTACGACTTCGCCCACCCCATCCAGGACGCCATCGAGGGCATCACCCACAGTATGTGCAGCCTCGAGTTCGAGAACCACCGCCCGCTGTACAACTGGGTCATCGAGAACATCTTTGGCACCGAGTTCCCCAAGCAGCGCGAGTTCGCCCGCCTGAACATGACCAACACCGTCATGAGCAAGCGCTATCTGCGTGAGCTGGTGGAGATGGGCATTGTGGACGGCTGGGATGACCCCCGTATGCCCACCCTCTGCGGCCTGCGCCGCCGCGGCTATACCGCTTCTTCTATCTTCACCTTCGTGCGGGAGGCCGGCATCTCCAAGTCCGACAACCTCATTGATATGCGCCAGCTGGAAGCCTGCATCCGCAGCGAGCTGGACCTGACCGCACAGCGCC
>OWIU01000417.1_pt1 | contig 16816 bp, 8 predicted proteins | sample 1732921 | NCBI WGS metagenome assembly OWIU01 (sample SAMN05065768, study PRJEB22554) | human gut metagenome | biome: ENVO:2100002; feature: ENVO:00000062; material: ENVO:00002003 | host: Homo sapiens | place: USA | reverse complement strand
GTAAGATCGTCGGCAGCGTCAGATGTGTATAAGAGACAGGTGTTCCCATAGATGCTGACAGAGCCATACGCCTGCCATTGGCCAGCACGACCATCGAGGTGCGCCTTTCGGATCGGAATCATAGCCTCCGGTCGGAGCGGTTTGTGCCCAGACGTCCGAGTTATGGTGGGCCAGCCATCCGCGATTGATGCCATAGTTAACTTTGGCCGTTTGTGCGCCATTGACAGCCAGGCGGCCGATGAAATCGGACAATGGCAGGAAGCATTCCGGAAGATTGGTTATTTCCGCCGGCCAGTAATTCATCTCAGTATTAATGTTGGTCGTATAATTCGATCCCCAAGGCGGTTGAACGTGCCGGTTCCAGATGCCTTGCAGATTGGCGGGCAGCCCGCCCGGGCGGGAAGAGGCAATCAGCAGGTAACGACCGTATTGATAGTAGAGTTCCGTCAATCCGTTGTCAGTGGGGTCTTGTTCGAAGCTTTTTAAACGTTCGTTGGTGGGGAGTGCTTCTTTTTGCAGATTCTCTGTGCCCAGTGATAGTTGCAGGCGGTTGAAGAGTTGCTGATGGTCATCCGTGTGTCGTTGCAGTAATTCCTGATAGGGACGCTTGCATTTTTTGAGTGTCATTTTCTTATTCCCGAAATCGGTGACGGCAGAGAGTAGCAGCACTACTTCATTTGCATTGCGAACGGTCAGTGCAGAGTCGTTTGCCTCACAGTGACCGCCATCCGGCAGCAGTTCCACTTGCACTTTGAATTGTGTCCCCCGTTTGTCATCGTATACCACCTGATGTGGGTCGTAGTCACGATTGGCAACATAGGCGGGGGCTTTGCCGTTCAGGATCAGTGTCTTTTCCCCTTTTGTCTGCACGGTATAGCGCAGCAGGCTGTTCAAGCGAATATGGAGCGATACCGCCTGGGGACGGTCTGCGGCTATTTTTATGACCATCACCTGGTCCGGATAGGAGATAAAGGAAGTGCGGCGGTATTTCACTCCGTCCGCTTCGTAGGTGACGGTAGACAGTGCGTTCGATATGTTGAGTTCACGATACAGATTCCGGGCTTCCCCCCGCGTCAGTTGGTCGAGCATCAGGTTTGCCATAGGCAGGTAACGGGCTGTATACGGACCTTGTGCATTGGCTTTCCAGAGTTCGCTTGCCTTGGCATAGTCTCCGCGGTCGACAGCTTCCCGTACCTGTGGCAACGCGTTCGCGGCTTTGGGGTTGTTCCAGTCCTGCGGATAGCCCGACCAGATCGATTCTTCGTTCAGTTGATATACTTCCTGTAGCGGGTTGCCATATACCATCGCTCCGATACGTCCGTTACCGATAGGAAGAGCTTCTTCCCATACGGTAGCCGGAGCGTTATACCAAAGCTTGTATTCTTTTCCAAACGTTAATGTCGTGGAAAGGAATATACATCCTGAAAACCATATACTTCGTACCTTCATATTCATCGTCTGCTATTTTTTATTCGTCCGTAGATTCTCATTCGTCAGCTATTTCGAATGCTTTCGCGGTGTTGGATATTAATTGGATTGCGGGCAGTTTCTCTTTCAATTCCAGTCTGACAACCGTAGCTATCTTGTCAGGAGCCTGCGTGGGAACTTGTATCGTAATGCCGCCGGGCGTTTTAGTAAATTTCAGTTTCGTACCGTCGGCCAGCAGCATTGCTTCCTTCACTGTATATTTCGTGTCGAATGCCAGTTTGCCGTCTTCCGGCCATTGAAAGACGGAGAGATAATATACGGAGTTCTTCTTTTCGTCTTTCCGGATACATTCGCCCCAGGGAGGAAATATTTCGCTGCGCTGTGTTGCGTAAATCGCTTCACCGTTCACCCGCATCCATTCGCCTACTTTTCTCAGGCAGTCCAGTGCGGGAGCAGGCACAACACCTGTCGGGTCGGGGCCGACGTTGAGCAGGTAGTTGCCGCCACGGGCGGCAATGGTATTGAGATTACGGATAATTGTTTCCGCACTTTTCCAGTTCTTCTCCCAGCTTTTGTATCCCCAGGAGCTGCCGATATTCATACACGTCTCCCAGTCTACGCGTTCGATGTCCTTTGCGTGGGGGATACGTCCTTCGGGAGTCTTATAGTCGCCGGGAAAATCGGGACGGCGCAACCGGTCGTTGGTAATTACCTGCGGATACTTTGCGAGTTCGGCAGTGATTTCCGCCGCTGTCTCTTTGCTGATACGGTGCGGGGTATCCCACCACATGACGGCTACGTCACCATAATTCGTCAGTAGTTCTTTGATTTGCGGGATGGCTACCTTTCTGAAATAATCATCCAGAGAGGCGGAACGTTGCAGGCAATCCCAACCTCCCAGATTCTCTTGGGTAAAATTGTCGATGGCTACCGAATCAGGGTTTGCCCATCCTTCTTTCATTTCTTTGCGGATAGTGCCGCCGCCGGGGTTGCACCAGTCCTGTGTCTGGGAATAATAAAATCCCAGTTTTATATGGTGCTTACGGCAGGCTTTTGCCAGTTCGTCTACGATATCACGTTTGAACGGGGTGTAGTCTACGATATTGAATTCGCTGGCATTGCTTTTGAACATCGCGAATCCGTCATGGTGTTTGGTGGTGAATATGATATACTTCATACCTGCATTTTTGGCAGTCAGCACCAGTTCCTCGGCATTGAAGTCCACGGGATTGAAGGTGCAGGCTTTCGCACGATATTCACGTACAGGTATTTTGCAACGGTTCATAATCCATTCCGCACCGCCTCGTCTTTGGTTGAATCCGTTGTATACGCCGCCGTACAGGCAGTAAGGTCCCCAGTGCACGAACATGCCGAATTTGGCATTGCGCCACCAGGCCATTTTCTCGTTATGTTCAAGCTTTTTGGGCAGAGGTTGCGCAAAAACGGTTGCGGAGAGAGTTAGGGTGAGTATGATTGATAGAATCTTCTTCATGGTTATCTTTATCGGTTGAAATATTTATTGTACTGTGGTTCGTCCATTACTTTCTTGAGTGCCGACTTTCCAAGGCGGTCACGTAACTGATAGTAATACAGGCTCGAAGGAACCACTGTTCCGGCTGTCTGCTCGGTCCATCCGGTTCCGTTTATCGGTTGGTCTTTATATTTCATATCTATCATCGAAGTGTTGACGATGCTGTTGAAGGTCGATTTCGCACCGGACCGGGCTTCTTTGCTATTGTCTACTTCTGTGGCTTGCAGTCCGATGGCAAAGTTCTGTGCCGTAGGCGGCTGCATGACCAAAATCAGCGGGGCGGCACAATTCCAGAATACCATTTGCGCGCCAGCCCATCCGTGTCCCGAACCCATCGATCCCCGGTTGGCTGCCATGAGTGATGCGCTCGGACCTTTCAATACTATATTGTCCCATAAGCATCCGGCCGACCAGCGGTGATGCGGTTCGCTGGAAGCAAAGGTCATTTCACCATAACCGTCTACAAAAGCGTTTGGCCCGGGAGTAGTGGCCCCCAATACAAATTCGTGACGGTGATGGCTGGAGTAGCAACGTTGGAACAGACACATTTGTCCGCCGTTGATGTGGTAAGCATACCGTCTTCCTCCGGTAATCTGCGAGATGGGGTTGATGGCGGAAAGGTCTTGTCCCGTGATATATTTGGTGGCAGAAGTGGTAGTCACACAACAGTCAAAATGCTCTACGCTGACATTGCGTACCCATGCATTCTCGACCGTCCGGAGAGCAACGAATGTATTGGCATGGTTCTCGTCGCAGCAGTATTCGCCTATGCCCCGATAGCTCTTTTTAACCGACTCATCATAGATGCACATGCCGTACAGATTCTCTACGCCACATTGTGTGAAGCGTTTGTCATACCTGTATTTATAGATGGTTCCTCCACCGAACTCCTTCTGCAAAGCGTTCGTCAACGGGATATCCAGTGTGATTTCGTCTTTTTTCACTGATACAATTTTCCGTTCGAACGTCAGATCCTTGCTCCCCGGTTTCCATTGGATCGTTCCGTTCATGTCCGTATCTTTTCCTTCGCGGCGGAAACGTTCGAAAGCCTCCCATGTAGTTTCTCCTTTGCGGGGGCGGGGGGCGATGGAATCCATGCCGATGGTCTGAATCCACGCTGCCGTACTGGGGCGTCGGACAATTACGTCGTCGCCAGTACGAAAATGTTTATCCGCATTCTTCACATGGAGGATACGTGTGCCCGAAGGAACATATTTGTCGATAATTTCCTGTACATCGTTGGTGTTGTATTTGGCTTTTCCGTTAAAGCCGACCTCTATGACATTGTATTTCCTGGGAGAGGTGGCAATGAGTACCGTTCCGCTCTCCTTATTATTCCCTTCGCCGCGAAGCACAATGCCGCTTGCTGTAATCCGGATAGGGCTTGCTATATGATATACGCCTTTTCTGAGCAGGATGCATCCCCTGAATCCATCTTCATCCGGTTGCAATTTTGCTACTTTGTCTATTACGGCCTGTATAAAAGGGGTATCGTCCTCTTTGTTGGGCGAAGGACTGATAGAGGCGGTTACCTTTATATGGGGAATGGCCACTCCACCGCCCTTATAACCGCAGAAAGAGAAATCGGGGAGTAAATCTCCTTTGTCTGTATACGAATGATAAGAGAGCTTTCCCTTCTCATTGATTGATATCAACTTACTTTGTGCACTCGCCATGAAGCAGAGCACAAGTGATGAAGCGATAATGAATGTTACTTTCTTGATGTCCATAGTATTTCCAGCTTTTCGATTTCAAAGTTATCGCATCTTGAGGAAAATTGATTATAAAGGTAAGTCTAATACTTATAAAAACGCCCCTTCCATCGAAAATACCTCATTTTACAAATGAATGACGGAATATTACAAATCTATCGTTTGCCGTGAACACCGTGTCTACAAGGTTTTATTCTCTTTCGCCCTCCGACCTGTTCTTAAACTCCGACGGAGATACTCCGTACAGTGTTTTGAAACTGTTAGAGAAGTAAGCCAGGCTATTATAACCTACGGCACAATATACTTCCGTTATCGACATATCCGTTTCTTTTAGCATCTTGGCGGCTGTCTCCAACCGGAAATTACGGATAAACTCATTGGGAGAGTATCCGGTGATTTGCTTAATCTTGCGGTAAAGGTTCGATTTGCTTAGTCCGAGTTCTTTGCAGAAGGCATCCAGGTTTAAGTCCGAATTGGCGATATTCTGTTGCAGAGTGGCATATAGCTTTTGCATAAACTTCTCATCGACGGAAGTCACGTCGACACCGAGTGATTCGAGTGAGAAGTTTTTGCTATACAGCTCTTTCAGTTTCTCGCGGCTTTGGATCAGGTTGTCTACTCTGATTTTCAGGATGGAGGCGTCGAAAGGTTTTGTGATATATTCGTCAGCACCTGCTGCATAGCCTTCTTTGATATCGTCCGTGCCAGTCTTTGCCGTCACCATAATAATCGGGATATGGCTGGTATTCATATCCTTCTTCAACCGACGGATCAGTTCGATACCATTCATCTTGGGCATCATCAGGTCGGTGATAATCAGGTTGGGAAGCAGATAGACCGCTTTGGCAAGAGCGTCTTCGCTGTTTGTCACGCCCACTACATTGTATCTATCCGCCAGGCAGGAACAGATATAATTGTTCAGGTCGCGATTGTCCTCCACTACCAGAATCGTAGCTTGCTTTCTGGAGGAATTGTCCGGTTCGTAAGCGGCGTCCGGAAGCTCAACGCTGAAAGATACGGCTTTATCTTCGGCCGATTCGATTATCATTTCGGGAGCGAAAAGACTTTTGTCGACCGGCAGTACAAATTTGAATACTGCACCGGAGCTTGATAAGCCTACACCGGACATATTCGCTCCGGTTGTGTTTTCTGCCCACACCACTCCGTGATGCATCTCTATAATTGCCTTGCTGAGGCTTAGTCCGATGCCGGTTCCCGATTTGGAATGTTCGTTCTGAGCCACTTGGTAGAATGGTTGGAAGATCTTCTCCAATTCATCGGGAGCAATGCCGACACCATTGTCCTGGATGGAAATGGTGAGATATCGTATCTCCGTATTCTTATATTTATTCAGTTTGGCAGGCAGGAAGAAAGTAAGTTCGGAATAGGGCTTGACGTCCAGTTCTACGGATACGGTTCCCCCGTCCGGCACATTCTTGAAGGCATTGGAGAGGAAGTTGAAATAGACTTTCTCCAACAAATTCCAGTCGAACCATACAGGTTGGCAGTCGATGGAATGTTTGAACTTCAGATGAATGTTCCGATATAATGCTAAGTCCTGGAAAGAAGAGACAGCTTCGTGCGTGAATTTTATCATGTCGTTCTCGGAGACTTGCAGTTTCATGGTTCCGCTTTCGTTCTTTTGCAGGTCCATCAGATTGTTGACAATGCGGAGCAGGCGCTGGGCGTTGCGTAGCATCAGTTTCACTTTATAATGAATATCATCCGTCAGGTCGGTGCGTTTTACGAACTCTTCCAACGGAGCCATAATCAACGTAAGCGGTGTCCGCAGTTCGTGCGAGAAATTGGTGAAGAGACGATTGCGTTCCTGATAATATTCTTCGTGAACTTCCGCTTCCATCTGTTTGAGACGGATGTTGTTTTGCAGACGTTTCTTTTCGGTGAAATAGCGGATAATGAAAGCGATAAGAGCAATAGCCACCACTGCATAGAAGAGGTAAGCCCACCAGGTCTTCCATAGCGGGGGAAGAACCACGATTTCCAATGTCGTGCCTTCTTCGTTCCAGATGCCGTCATTGTTGGAGCCTTTCACTACGAATTTGTAAGTGCCCGACGGGATATTGGTATAATAGGCGGTACGGCGGTTGCCTACTTCATTCCAGTCATGGTCGAAGCCTTCCAGCTTGTAGGCATATTGGTTCTTGTTGTTGAAGATATAATTCAGTGCGCAATATTCGATGGTGATATTGGTCTGATTGTATTTCAGTACGATTTTCTTTTGGGTGGAGATGTTCTCTTTCAGGATGTCGCCTTCATCGCCGGCTTGTATGAGGCAGTTGTTGATATGCAGTTTGTCGAGGATGATGGGCGGGACATTCGGATTGGTGATGATGTCGTTGGGATTGAACAGTGTGAAGCCGTTGTTTCCGGCAAAGAAGATGCGGTTGCCCGATAGGTGCAGGCCGGCGCATGGAGAAAACTCCTGCACACGTATGCCGCTTTCCTTATTATAATTGGTAATGCCGCGGGTACGCAAGTCGAGGTTGGATATCCCGTTCAGTGTGCTGAGCCAAAGGGTGTTATCGTTCCCTTCTACGATTTTGCAGATCTGGTTGTTCATTAATCCGTTTTTCTCGTTGTAGGTGGTGAACTGTCCGGTGGAAAGAACAAGCTCACTCAAACCACCGTCGATGCTGCTGATCCATATCCTTCCGGAATGATCTTTCAGTATGCTGCTGATATATTGGGCGGCGAGGCCGTTTGTCTCGTTGTAGGAGAGCAGCGTGTGGTTGATCTTGTCATAACAGAACAGTCCGTTGTTCTTCGTACCGATTAGGAAAATATCGTTGTCGACCTCACATACACAAATCACATGAGAGAAGTGGACACCGCCTTTCCCTTTGACGGGAAATTCAGTTTGTATGCTTCGTTGTCCGTCGTCGGAGATGAATACCAAGCCTTCCGTCACACTGATAGCACCGATAATCACTTCTCCGGCGCGGCTTCGGCTGATATGGTAAATCGGTCGCCGGTCGGTAGTCTGGTAGAACAGGGAGAATTGACGGGTATTCAAGTTGAATTCATATACTTCACCTTGGCTCGTCCCGCACAGGATGCGGTCACCGTCCAGATAGACAGTCTTGAAGATATTTTTCACCGAACCGTCAGCCTTGTGAGGTAGGGTATATTGCCGGAAGGATTGTTGAGCAAGGTCGAAGGCAATCAGTCCGCCGCCTTCCGAACTGATATAGAGTGTTCCGTCATATTCGACGGCGGGGCCCAGAATGCCCAGATTGGCGTTCAGGATGGTGGCGGGATTGTAAAAGTCGAACAGGTGGCCGTAAGGATTGTAGTAATCAACTCCACCGGCATAGGTTCCGATCCAGATGGTTTGCATCCGGTCGAAGAGTATGCTGTACACCGAATGATGGCTCAGACTGCCCTGTGCTCCGTGTTTGTAAGAAGCGATGCGGCTCGTCACAGGATTAACGATATTCAGTCCGTCGAAAGTACCTATCCACATTTCTCCTGCAGGAGATTCTTTGATGCAACGGATATCGTTGTTGGACAGTCCGTTGGCGGTATTGTAATATATCACTTCCGATAAGTCATGCCTGATGACGCAAACTCCGTCTTTGTAGGTTCCTATCCAGATGTTATCTTTCTTGTCGATATATACATCTTTAATATAATTGGAGGGGATAGGCAGCGTCTTCGAATCTTTGCGGTACGAACGGACCACCCGGTTCTTCCGTGGATCGTATATCACCAGTCCGCTCATACTCGAAGCGATATAGAGAAGGTCGTCTTTCTCGATGATAGTACTTATGGAGTTGTTCGCCAGTTCTTTCAGAGGGATCTCCTTCAAGATGTCCTCCTTTGCATCAAAAACATATAAGCCGGAGATGGTTCCCACCCACAACGTGCCTTCCTTATCGGTGAAGAGGGATATGATTTTATTGTTGGCGGCATTAGCTTCAGGGTCGAAGTAATACCGTTTGAACCCGTTTCTGCGTTTATCGAGTTTGTTCAGTCCGTTTTCCGTTCCGAACCAGAGGTTGCCTTCCGCATCTTCGGTGATGCAGGCGATGGTATTGTTGCTGATACTGCATTCGTCGTCGGCATGATTCCAGAAAGTTTCGAAGTTATTGCCGTTGAACTTGTTCAGTCCGTTGCGGGTGCCGAACCACATATATCCCAGCCGGTCCTGGTAGATACAAGTGACATGAAGCTGTGATAGTCCGTTTTGGACTGATAAATTGGAAAAATGGTATCGTTGATTTGCGAAAATGATTTGTGGAAGGATAAAAACCAGCAAAATACATATCAGCTTCTTCATAAATGAACTATATTTGGGGTGTATGCTTTTCGTCTAGCAAAAATAATAAAAAAAGGGCAAAAGCAGGGCTTAACAAACTCATTTTATAGTATCAACACATCTATGGGCTATTTTTACAAGCTTTGGAAGGATTATTGCAAATGGAGAATCTTCCCTACAACTCTTTGACGGATTCTGTAAATGCCTTCTATCTTGTTATCACTATTTTTGTAACTGGAAGAATGAACCGAAAAACTTTCTCCGGCCGGGAAAGAATCGTTTTTGTTTTTCCGCGAACGTAAATATGAAAAACATTGTAATATGAAAAGAATTCCTATCTTTTTGATAAGTACCCTCTTCATGGTATTTATAGTTGGAACTCCCGCTTTGGCTTTTTCGCCCGGTTTGGACGAGGCGCAACAGAACACAGTTGTCGGCGGAGTTGTAGTCGATAAGAATAACGAGCCTCTCATCGGGGTATCGGTTATGGTGGAAGGGTCTTCCGGCGGAACGATCACGAATATGGATGGTAAGTTCTCCATCAGCCTGCCGAAGAACAAAACATCATTGAAATTCTCCTATGTAGGTTTCGCCACCCAGACAGTTTCGGTAAAGAACAAGAAAGAGGTACGCGTAGTGATGCACGAAGATTTGCAGCAACTGGACGAAGTAGTTGTGGTGGGCTATGGTGTGCAGCAGAAATCTCATTTGTCCGGTTCGGTGACAAAAGTCAATATGGACGGTATCGAAGACGTTCCTACCCCTCGTCTGGATCAGGCGCTGTTGGGTAAGGTGGCCGGTGTGCAGATTCTGAACACCACTTCCGAGGTGGGAGCCGATCCGGATATATCCATTCGAGGTACTTCTTCATTCAGTGCCAGCAGCAATCCGCTGATTATCGTCGACGGCTTCCCGGTGAGCGACGGTCTTGAATCGCTCAATCCGAGTGATGTGGAAAGCATCGAGGTACTGAAAGATGCCGCATCGGCGGCTATCTACGGTTCGCGTGCAGCCAACGGTGTTATCATGATTACAACTAAAGGCGGCGTTATCAGCAAACCTAAATATTCGGTGAAAGCCAAGTGGGGCGTAAAGTCGAACTATAAGTTGCATTCCGTGCTGAGCACGAAAGAATATCTGGATTTACGCATCAGGGAACATAATTTGTTGGGTACATCATTGTCTTCACAAGAGATGGCGTATGCAGCTATCAATAATAATACGGACTGGCAGCAGGAAGCCTTCAACGACAATGCTTACTATTATAATGTAGACTTCTCCGTCAGTGGTGGTAGCAGTGGTATCCGGTATTATATTTCCGGTGCTTATAACAGCGACGAGGGCATGATGCTGAAGAACTATTATAAAAGGTATAATGTAAAAGCGAGAATAGACGCCGATTTGTCCAAGCGCGTGACGGTAGGTATAAACATCGCTCCTTCCTATACCGAATCCGAACGTCCGGCAACCAACTTTACGGACTTTGTGAGAACCCCTTCCTGGATGCCGGTGAAGCATACCGAAGAGACATCCGCCATTACAGGTGTTCCGGTAGGAGAATATACGAGAGGTTCGCATTTTAATGGTAAGACCTATACAACTATTGATCCGCAGACGGGGCTGGAAAAGACCGTGACAGCTACCCCGTGGGGATCGACGAACAACAATCCCCGTGGAATTATCGATAATGTTTTTAGTCCGAAAGGGCAATACCGTATGCAATTGCAGGGATATATCGATATCAAGTTACTGAAAGAATTGCGTTTCCGCTCTTCCAATAGTTTCAATTTCAACTTTACTGAGACGGATACTTATCAGAATGTAGGGGCGAAAAGTGCAGGTGATTCCAATCGTGGATATTATACCTCCAGCAAGTCTATCAACCTGGCGTCGGAGAATACATTGAATTACAGTAAGAAGTTCAAAGGTATTCATCAGTTGGATGGGCTGCTGGGAGCCTCTGTCTATAAATATACGAATAAGAGGACGGGGATTCTGGGATTCGATTTTCCTACCGATTACATTCATTACTTGAGTGCGGCAGGAAGAATAGACCAGTACGAAGGTACCACCCTGCGTACCGGCACATGGAAGAATGACAATGCGATGGTTTCTTATTTCAGCCGTGTCAATTATGCATTGAAAGACCGCTATCTGTTGTCAGTGAGTTTGCGTACGGATGGAAGCTCCAAATTCGGTAAAGATAATAAATGGGGATGGTTCCCCTCCGTATCGGCAGGATGGAGAATCTCGGAAGAATCATTCATCAAAGAACGGGCGAAGTGGCTGAATCAGTTGAAACTGCGATTGAGCTACGGTGTGACGGGTACGGATGCTATCGAAAGCTATGCTAATACGGACCTGCTCGATTCGGCAGGTTATATCCTTGGCGAGGGCAACGGTTCGGTTGTCTCCGGACTGGCCAACAACTCCGCTTCTCTGGGCAACCGGGCCTTGCAGTGGGAACAAACCAATCAGGCGAATTTCGGTCTGGATATCTCTCTGCTGAACAATCGCATCGGGCTGACTTTCGACTACTATTACTCTATCACGAAAAGTCTGCTCTATCAGAAAACGGTTAACAGCATCGCCGGATATACACAAGCCTGGACAAATGAGGGTAAACTGAGAAACCGTGGTTTCGAGATGGAACTGACTACTTACAATATCAACAACCGACAATTTAAATGGAGCACTTCTTTCAACCTGTCACTGACGCGCAACAGGCTGCTCGACTTGGGCGGACCGTCCGAACAAGTCACGCCGGGCTCAAATAAAGAATACTACATTGCCCGTGTGGGTGATCCGCTGATCCAGTTCTATGGATTCAAAACAATCGGCGTATGGAAGAGTCAGGAAGAAATAGACAATAATCCGCATCATATCAATGACAAACCGGGAGGATTACGTGTAGCCAATACGAACGGTGATGATGTGATTGACGACAACGACCGTGTGCCTCTCGGCAATCCTTATCCTGACTTTATCTGGGGTATGACGAATACGTTGAAGTATCGCGACTTCGATTTGGCATTCACCCTTCAGGGTCAGGTAGGAGGAAAGGTGTATAACACCGACAATAATTATAATGAGTTCCGTATGTGGAATACGAAGTACGTGGCCAACCGATGGTTGAGCGTCGAATATCCGGGCGATGGAAAAACGCCTTTCCGCGACAACGGAATACAGCATTCACTGACCGACTATCAGATTGAGGATGCCGGATTTATCGCGCTGCGTGATGTCACTCTGGGTTACGACTTGCCGAGGAAGGCGGCACGCAAAGTAGGACTTTCCAAATTGCGGGTTTATGTTTCCGCACAGAACCTTCTGTACCTGTGGTCGGACGGCTATCGCGGTATCAATCCCGAAGCCCGCTATGCAAGCGGAGTATACCGGACGGCTATGGCCAGAAATGCTTTGCAGAGAGGAGCATTCCCTATTCAACGCACCTTCAGTGCTGGTCTGAATATTAACTTTTAAAAAAGAGAGAACCATGAAGAATATACTAATTTATCTACCGGCTTTATTTTTGCTGTTCGGCTGCGAGGATTTCCTGAACAGGGCAGCCTACGACCAGATGGACAGTGAGAACTTCTATCGGAACGCAGAAGAAATCAACGCCGCCGTGATGGCTTGTTACAATGGCATTCACGGAACATTGAACAATGAATTCTTTTTGACCGAGGTCCGTTCGGACAATACCAGGCATGAAGGACAGGGATCGACTACCGGGACTAGTCTGGAGATTGCCAATCTGGACCTTTTCAAGGTGGAGCCTTCCAATACGATCAATAATGCGTATTGGGAAAAGGCTTATCATAACATTGCGAATTGCAATACAGTGCTTGGACATTCGCAGGTGGTGACGAACGTGACGTTGAGAGAACAGTATGATGCCGAAGCCCGCTTTATCCGTGCCTATCATTACTTCAATCTGGTTCGCCTGTATGGACCGTTGTTTCTTGTGACTGAAAGAATCACGGCCGAGGAAGCTAAAAATTATGAGCGGAGTACGGTGGATGCCGTCTATCGGTTGATTATTGACGATCTGGATTATGCTTCCAGAAAACTGCCCGTTAAATATGACAGCAGTAATATCGGACGCGTAGACCAATGGGGAGCAAAGACGCTTCTTGGAAAGGTATATCTGACACTTTCCAAAAATGGAATGGACAAGGAGATGCTTACTCAGGCCAAACTCTTGTTGGAAGATGTGGAGAAGAACAGCGGATACGGACTGGTGACAAGCTCGTATGCGGATGTGTTCAGTATTTCGAATGAGATGAATAAGGAGATGATTTTTGTGTCCCGCTATCTGTCTGGAGGAAACGGACTGGGGTCGCCTTTCGCCAATTATTTCGCTCCGGTGAATAGTGAGAATATGATTTTGACCGGTAGCGGAAACGGCTACAACTGTCCGACGGAGGATTTGATCAGCACCTATAATTCGGAAGCAGGTGAGACTCGGAAAGATGTTATATTGAAGGAGTTCTGGATTGACCAGAAGGGGGCAACGCAATATGTGTCTTATGTGACGAAGTATCTAAGTCCGGTAACGGTGCGTTATGATGCTGAAAACGACTGGCCTATTCTCAGGTTTGCCGATGTGTTGCTAATGTTGGGTGAGATAGAAAATGAATTTAACGGACCCACGCAAAATGCACTCGACTATATCAACGCAACCCGTCTGCGGGCGGGACTGAAGAAGGTCGAAGAGGTGCAGCCCATTACAACCAAGTCGGAATACCGGACAGCGATGGCTAAAGAAAGACGGCTGGAGTTTGCTTTGGAGAACCACCGCTTGTTCGATTTGCTCCGGACGGAACAATTGATAAATGTAATGAGGAAACACTATACGACCGAACAGATGCGCAATAAGAGTACAGGTGCTCTGACCGATTACTATGCGAACGAGAAAACGCCCGTATATGTGAAAGACCCGCTTTTGGAAAACTGGCAATTACTGTTGCCTATTCCCTACAACGTGATTATTACTGCTCCGAACGCTACGCAGAATTCGGGATATTCAGGTGTGTGACAGACCATTTTGCCGTAAATTTAAAAACTTGAAATAATGAATATGAATCGATATATATATACATTAATGGCTGCCGTTGCCCTACTGCTGGGCATTACTGCCTGTAATGAGAAATTGAGCATGTTTGAGGCGAACCAGAATCCGCCCGAAGTGACCGACTTTAGTCCGAAGAACGGAGTGGCAGGAACAGAGATCAGTATCACGGGCGCTAACCTGCAAGAGGTAGACTCCATCAAGATAGGTGGAGTGAAGACGGACGTGAAGTATCGGATTAACCGCTCACTGGTTATTGCCGGAGTGACGAATGAGGTTGTATCGGGCATTATTGAGGTGTTTACTCCTTATGGGAGTATAAAGACCTCAGAAAGCTTTACGATGGAATATGTGATTCCCGAGCTGACCGGTTATGTGAATAAGTCCCGGCCGTATACCGTTGTTGGCCTGACGGGAGAGAACCTGGACATTGTGACGGGCGTACTTTTCGGAACCAAAGAGGCGACGGTTGTCACCCAGACGCGGGAAGAAATAGAAGTGGAAGTACCTTACTTTAAAGATGAGGCGGTGGATATTGTTTTGAATTATCAGTATGGGACGGAGATTCGCCAGGTGAGTACTTCCGGCACGCCTTTCTCACTGGAGCTGGCTTATCCGTCGGTCAGCGACTATCCGAGAATGACTTCCGCCGGCTCTTCGATTGAAATCAAAGGCGTGAATCTTACACAAGTAGACAGTGTGTTCGTGGGTGAATATAAAGCGGAAATCACCAAACGGGCAACCGATGTACTGACCTGTCAGCTGAGTGCGGAATACGAGGTCACAGGCACAAAGAAGATTACTCTTTATTATTATGACGAGACGAAACTGGAAACGGCCGAAGACTGCCAGGTCATTGTCCCCGAAGTATATATCTGGAAAAACATAACCCTTTACGGGCATGGCAGTGAGAATGCGAATCTATTTAGCGGAACAACCGGTAAATATTATAATCCTTGTGAGTTTGCGGATAATAAAGAGATTATCCATTTGTGCGCTACACAAAACAGCGACGGTATGCAGTTGGCAGGGTTCTCCAAAAAGCTGAATATTCATAAATTCAAATGTAACGGCAAGGCGCTCGAAGCCGACGGACTCAATCTGAGATTCCGCAAGCTGCTCGAAACGACTCCGGCAGAGAAAGCATATATGGATAAGATTAAAAATGGAACTTTGGAGAAAATCAGCATCGAGCAGGCGAAAGCTGACGGATTGAATCTGACAGGCAGCACCAAACAGGTAGCCCGTTATAAGCTTTTGGATGACAACTATAACAAGACCAATCTGGAAGGATTTGATATTGGAGGCATCAATTTGCTTTTGGTGTATAGTGATGTGGATGGCAAGAACCTGGTGGCAATAGGTTTTGTGGAACTTGTAGCAGTCCAGATGGAAAGTGTTTCCGACACTAAAGGTTCGATGACCTTGAACTTCTATTTCCAGAAAGATTAATGACTAAATGAAAGGAAGATATGAAAAAGAGTATATTTATTATATTACCGCTGATACTTTGGGCATTTGCCGCATGTGATAACGATGATTCCGAATGGGATAGCGGTAACTTGGGAGTGAACTCCGTAGAAGGGACGTGGCAACGTGTAGGGGCTTATCCGAAAGTGCTTGCCATTTTTGGCAGCGACTATACATCAACTATACAGACATTCGATGTGGATGATAATCTTGTGACCGATTACCCGCAAGGAAAATACCGGGTGGCGGGAGATTCGTTGCTCGTCTATGAACGCGGATTCATCAACCGGTTTGAATTTGATAATGACGAATTGGTGATAACCTACGGCTACAACGCTTCGAGACAAACGACTTACAGATATACCCGGGTGGAACCGGCAGAGCCTGAAGAGCCCGGAGTACCGGAAGATCCGACGGTCACCTCAGAGGATTTTCCTGCCACGGTAACGGAGGGAGAGCTGATTACCATTACCGGTACGCAACTGACATCTATCGAAAAAGTTTTGTTTGGCGAGACGGAAGCGGAAGTCATAAGTCTGGAAAAAGAAACACTGATATTCAAAGTTCCGGTTTTTGAGACTACTGCTACGGTAGCTGTGAAACTGGTTTATGCGAATGGTGAAAAAGAGATAGAATTGTCTCCTGCTTGCCAGGTAACGGTAATGGCATGGCTGTCTTATCCTAATCTTAAACTGGGAGCACATCGTAATTCTACTTTCGGAAGTATGATGATTGCCGACAAGGGCGAAGTGGTAGCTGCTTGTATTCTGACTACCGAGCGAGAAAGAGAAGTAGACTTTGCTACCATCTGCAATAGCCCTATGGATTTTAATCTGCAAAGTCCCGAACGGCTTGGAAAGAATTTGAGAAACTGCTGGTGTGAGGGAAAAAGACTGGAAGGACTGACTTCTTCTTCTGAAGCTGAAGATGTTGAGAGACTCTTCCCAAACTATTACTCCAATAAGACCACATTCCTGATATTGTCGGAAACGGATGAAGCACAGAAAGCTATTATTGATAAAGTGAAGGATGGCAAGATGGTAGAATTATCTACGGATGCATTTGCCGGAATGGATATAAAAAGACGGGATATACGCACGTTTAAAAAGGATGAGACAACAAAAGACGAGTCTATTTTCGAAGTTGGAAGCGTGATCGCCTTCAAAACACCGCATAAGGGGGATAAGATTGGTATCATGCGCATTCTTTCAATCGGTGTGGATTTTACTCAGGACTCTGCCTGGAATAATGAGAATGCAACTATAACTTTTGATTTGTATCTGTCTCTTATACACATCTGACGCTGCCGACGATCTTACGCG
>OWIU01000362.1_pt1 | contig 18366 bp, 16 predicted proteins | sample 1732921 | NCBI WGS metagenome assembly OWIU01 (sample SAMN05065768, study PRJEB22554) | human gut metagenome | biome: ENVO:2100002; feature: ENVO:00000062; material: ENVO:00002003 | host: Homo sapiens | place: USA | reverse complement strand
GCTCATGAGCTTTTCCGGGTCGATTTGGGAAACCTCCATGCCGCCCACGGTGATGCTGCCCTTCTGGTAATCCCAGAACCGTGCTGCCAGCCGGGAAACAGTGGTCTTGCCACCGCCGGAGGGGCCCACCAGTGCCGTGACCTCGCCCTGCTTTGCGGTAAAAGAAACGTCCCGCAGAACCGTCTCGCCAGAGTTATAGGCAAATCCCACATGGTCGAACACGATATCGCAGCCCTGATTGGTCAGCTGCTCGCTGCCGGTCTGCAGGGAAGCGTCCAGAATCTCATTCATCCGCCCCACATTGGTACGCATGGCGATGACCGCCGCCAGATTCTGCAAAGCCCCCTGCATGGGGTCGTACATCCGGGATGCCGCCATCAGGAACAGAAACAGGGTCAGTACATCGATACTGCCCTGCACCAGCAGCACCGAACCGGTGAGCGCCACCGACGCAATACCCAGCTTGAGCACCATGCCGGCGGAGGACACAAACAGCGCTGTTTCCAGCTCTGCCACAATAGACTGCTTTTCCACTGCCCGAATTTTGTCGGAAAGGCCGGACAGATACCGCTGCTCCGCATTGCTGGCTTTCAGGTCCCGGAGGGTCTCGATGTACTCCTGAATGCCGTCCGCACAGGCCATTTTCGCCGCCATGGTCCTGGCCTGCACCTTATCCTGTACCCGATAGCTGCCCACCACGATGGCAGCGGATACCGGAATGACCCACAGAGCCGCCAGTGCCATCCGCCACTCAAAGGCGAACAGGCTCAGGGCAATGAGCACGGTAGAGATGAGGGAACCGAACAGACCGGGGATGAAGTGGGAGCAGTCCTTTTCCAGTACCTCGCAGTCCGCCATGATGGTGCTGGTCAGGTCAGCAAGATCCCGCTTGCCAAAGAAGGACAAGGGCAGCTTGCGCAGCCGCTCTGCAAGGGTCAGGCGGCGGGTGCCGCTCTCTTTATAGGTGGTAAAATAGGTGCCGTTGTACTGGAACCATGTGGTCAGCAAAATCAGCACAAAGCAGGCAACGCATCCCACCAGATAAAAGGTGCTTCTCCCGCTCGTAGAGCCTGCCAGCAGGTCTTTTACCAGAAGATACAGCAGCCCGGTGGGCAGCATGAACGCCATGTTCTGGAACGCACAGGCCAGAACGCCCTTTACAAGCCCCTTTGCGCCCTCCGGGGAGCTGGCTGTGGCGTGTTGAATTTTTTCGATCATTCCTTACCCCTCCTTTGCGACCTTCCACTGCACCGACGCCTGATACTCCTGCCACATCCGGGCAAACAGACCGTTCTGCGCACACAGTTCGTCCTTTGTGCCGGATTCCACAATCTGCCCATCCTGCACCACATAGATGCAGTCGGCGTTGGCGACTGTGGACAGGCGGTGCGCGATCATCAGCACCGTTTTGCCCTTGGCAAGCTGGGCAAAGGCTGCCTGCACCTTTGCTTCATTGTCCGGGTCGGCAAAGGCGGTGGCCTCGTCCAGGATCAGGATGGGCACATTTTTCAGCATGGCGCGGGCAATAGCAATGCGCTGCTGCTCGCCGCCGGACAGATACACGCCCTTGGTGCCGATAACGGTATGGATGCCCGCCGGGAACTTTTCTATAATATCCATGCACTGTGCAGCTTTCAGTGCCGCCAGCACCTCGGCTTCGGTGGCCTGCAGCCTACCCAGACGGACGTTATCCAGAATGCTGCCCTTGAGCAGGCGGCTGTTCTGGAACACAAAGGAGATGGTATCCATCAGCTCTTCCTTGGGGATATTCCGCACATCCGCTCCGCCCACCCGGACGCTGCCGCTCTGCACATCAAAGAACCGGCAGACAAGGTTTGCCAGCGTGGATTTTCCGCCGCCGGAGGGGCCAACGAAAGCCACCGTCTGACCCGGCTGAATTTTCAGCGAAACGCCCTCGATAACATCCGTTTTGCCATCATAGCTGAAATGCACATCCTTCAGGGACACAGAGGCATCTTTCGGATGCTGCGGATGATCGTTTTCTGGCACAGGTTCCGCATCCAGAACCGAATCCACACGAGCCAGCGCATCTGCCACAACGAGTTCATTTTCGCTCATGTACATGATGCGGGTCAGGGTCAGGGAGATCACCGGCGTGATGATGATATAGAACAGCAGGTTCAGCAGAAATTCCGTGGTCACGCCGTGGGTCGTGAACAGCAGCCCGCCCGCGATCAGAAAGGCGAACACACCGTTGACGGCGGCGGTGTAGAACATCATGGGCAGGCGCAGGTCTTTGGTGTAGGAGATGACCCACTTTTCGTATTCGTCAATGGTGGCCTTGAACTTTTTGAAGGAAAAGACCGACTGCCCGAAGGTCTTGACCACCGGGATGCCCCGGACGTACTCCACGGCCTCATTGGACATAGCCTCCAAGGCGTTGCCGTACTGCCGCATTTTTTCAGCCATCCGCTTGCCAGTCATGGTCGTCATAATGAGAAAAGCCAGCACCACCGGCGCAAGGCTCAGCAGCCCCAGCCGCCAGTCGAACGCCAGCAGCAAAACCAGCAGCCCCACCGGGGTGGCGATGGCGTTGTACTGGTCGGGCAGCTGGTGGGCCAGATAGGTCTCGGCTGCTCCCGTGCTCTCATGGATGATCTTGCGCAGCTTGCCGCTGCCGAAAGTCTCGGCAAAGCCCAGCGGCAGCACCGCCAGATGCTCCGACACCGCCAGCCGCAGGTTGGTCGCCACCCGGAACGCCGACAGATGGGAGCACATCAGTGCCGCAATGTAAATGAGGTAAGCCAGCACCGCAAACAGCACTGCCATCCAGCCGTAATGGGGGATGTTCACCGCCTGCGCATAGTCCGGCGCGGCGTTCAACACATCCCGCAGGATCTTCCAGATGTACACAAAAGGCACCAGCGCCACCAGCGCACTGACCGCAGACAGCACCCACGAAGCGTAGGTGAAATATCGGTAGTTCCCGGCGTAGCCCATCAGCCGGGAAAGATCGGACTGTTTTTTCACGGAAAGACCTCCTTCAAATCAGATTGCGGCAAAAATGTGCTGTGGTATTTCAACTCCACAGCACATTCTGCGTTTTAACCCGCCAGATTTTCGGTGCAGAACAGCTCAATGCAGTTGTCGATCATCGTCTGGTCACAGTCGGTGGAAATGCCGGAGGCCAGCCAGTAAGCATATTCGCCTGTATCGTACTGGCTCAGAGCTTCTGCATCCGAACCATAGCGAAACTCAATATGGTAAGTTTCCGCACTGGTGTCCGGCGCAAGGAAGAAGTAGGTGAACTCGCCGGAATCGGCATCATCGCTTTGAAACTCATACAGCCCACGCACAGGCTCCATGCCAATATAGTGATAGGTATGGGAGAACAGCACATTGCCGTCCTTATCGGTGCCGGAAATGGTAGAAGTTTCACCATCGAAGGTCAAGATCGCAAGGCTATTGGTAAAGCCGCAGAAATAGGCTCCGCCGCCGTTGGCATACGCTTTGACTGCATCTTCGCCGTAAACATCACCTGTCACCATAGAGGACAGCTTCTCAAAAGCAGCTTCGGCATTGTCCTCGCCCACGAGAGCGGTACAATCATCCAGCCATGTCTGCTTATATTCGTCCGCCAGAATCACCGGCCACAGTTCCTGATAGCTGCCCGTTAGGTCGTTCAGCAACTGTGCAGCGGCAGCTTCGTTTTCATCCACAGCAGAAGAGGCGGTCTCTTCTACGGAAGAAACAGTGCTTTCTGCGGCAGAACTTGCAGAAACGGGAACAGAGCTCGCCGTGCCGCTGCTGCAGCCAACCAGAAGAGAAGCAGACAGAGCTAGCACAGCAGCTGCACTCAGAATTCTTTTCATCAAACGCATTATCAATTTCCTCCACAAAATCAGAATATCGGCGTTAGTTTCAACTAATCGCGATACTGATTTTACTGGAACCGGACTTTCTGCGCAAGAACCAAATCGACAGAATCTATCCAATCGGACGCATCTTCCGATACTCCGTAGGCGTCATGCCGGCTGCTTCCCGAAATGCAGAAGAAAACTTATTCGGATTTTCGTACCCGACCCGATGGGCGATTTCAGCAACCGTGCAATCGGTTTCGAGTAGTAGCTTCTGTGCCAGCTGCAGCCGGTACTCTTTCTGATACGCATAGACCGAGCTTCCGTAAATGCCTTTGAAACAGCTTTTTAATGCCGTAGGCGAAAGGCCGACCTCCTGTGCAAGCTGTTCGATTGTACGGCGAACTGTCAGTTCCTGCGTGAGAAGAGCCGCAGCCTGCTTCACACACTCCACCTGATGCTGATTGAAATACTCTGTCTGCTGCACATCTTCCCTGTTTTTCAGCCGGGTCAGAATATGCAGCAACTCCAGCACTTTCAGCCGAAGATAGCCAGTGTCCGGCACAGAATGCGCTGTGTAAAGCTCTGAAAAAATATGGGCAATGGTCGGTTCTGACCGCAGGATACAGCAGCGGTTTTCCGTGCAGATGTACCGCCGTATGACATCAAGGTCTACGCCGTACCATTCCATTTGTTTCCGCATTTCCGGCGAAATCGCATCCAGATCCAGTAGGATGGTGATGCCGTGGTAGTGCCGCAGCGGAAAGCAGGAGGACGACTTTTTGCGCGCCGCTGCACACACCGCAAAATCCCCTGCTGCCAGATAGCAGCAGCTATTTGCCCCAAAACTGCACTCGTAACGCCCCACGCGGCAGTGGTTGATCTCAATGACATTCCGCATTGGTGCCGTGGCTTCCTCAAAGAATGCAAGGTGCATATCGTTATAATACAGCTCTGCACCCAAAAACAGTGGACAGATAATCATACTCCCAGTTCCTGTCTCATTGGAAAATTTCACGGTGTGAGGCATTTCAGTCGAGGTCGTTTCTTCTATGGAAAGATCAAAAAGTGATTTATGCATAGCCATTCTCTTTTCCTGAAGATTCGCTTTTTCTTACTGATTCGCAGACGTGAACTGTCAAATTCCATTTCTCTGCAAAAATGTTTCCATCAAATCAAGATACCGTTCCGCCTGAACGATAAAGCCCACATGACCGCCCGGAACTGTGCGGATCTCCGCATCCAGTTTCCGGAACAGATCTGCGAACCGTTTCTGATCTTCCTTTTTGAAAATGTCATTTTCCGGGAGGAGGATCAGTATCCTCCCCCGCAGATATTCAAAATCATTTGCTTGGAAAGGCGGGTAATCCTTCAGCATATATACACAACAGGGCATCCACATTTCCTGCATTTCCAGTCCGTTAAAAAAGAGAATCACCGGTGCGTTCTCCTTGCCGCCGTATTGGTATCTTACTTTTATGTCTTCAATAACAGCCGTTCGATGCGGAAACCTCTGCAAAAAAACATCGTATTCCTTTCTGAAGTTTCTGGTGTCGCACATAGCGTTTTCCCCTCCCGAATTTCGCTCCATTTTCATCATTTCGGCACCGGCCTTTGCAAGAAAGTGGAAAAAGCCGCTGACAGAAGGGTCTTTCCGATCACTGTACTGTCATCATTGCCGCCAGCACCATCGCTATGACTGCCATGCCCACCGTGCCGAACAGCCACTTTTTCTGTTTGTCTTTTGCGGTGATGTACGGCTTCAGATCTTCTGTTCCGAGGATCGTCCATGCGTTCGTGTGTCCCACCCAATAGCCGTCAACCAACAGGCGGTCCATGAGATTCATAACGGACAAGATGACGAGTAACTGCCAGAAACCCTGAACAAAGCCCTTTGCACCGTTTATCCCATAGACACAGACCAGCACATAGCCGATATAGCCGGGAATGCAGACTGCTTTGAACAGCAGGCTGTTGCGTCGGATGCGTTCTGGGCTTGTAAGCCCCAGTTTTACACACCGCTGCTGCACCGCCGGGCTGTAAAGATGCACCATCCCAACAGCCCCCTTACGGATGCCCGCAGCGCAGATCAGAACCAGCAGAACTCCCAACCCAAGACCTTCCAGAATCACCTGTAAAAGCATTACTTATTCCTCCTGTATCCGTTTTCATCCCGGTATTCGGGATGTTCCTTTACGTATGGATCCTTATCGCCGCAGATGGTATAGTCGCATCGGCAGCCGTCCACGCAGGTGGTCGTCCGCACGAGCCTGGCATGGAGCAGTTCCATGGACGCATAGTCCACATTGCACAGGGCGGGCATAATGTCCGCAAATCCGAACCGCTTGGCAAATTCCGCCGCCGGACACGCCGTAAATTCATAATAAATAGGCTTGTCGGTTTCATAAGGCGCAACCGACATCTCGTAATCGTGCCATTTGTCGCAGCCGCTTTTCGCACGAACAAACGCCTTGTACATCAGCTTCCTCCAGAACGGCTTGTTGCAGTCCACAAATTTCAGCTTGCGGAAAGTTGGAAGAATCAGTTTTTCCTCCATCTCTTCAATTTCACGGAATGTGGTCACATCCCGGCACACATCGTAAAAGCACATGATGGCGATGCAGTCGTAGGTTCCGCCCATGCCGTTGTGAAAATTCTTCCTGCCGCCCAAATCGGTGCGCCAGTCGGAAAGAAGCTCTGCGTATTTCAGCTGCACCTGCTCCCATATCACTTCGCGCTCCACCTCCGGATAGTGCAGAGTGATTTTCGCCAGAATTTCCTTTTTGCAGGGTTTGGAATATAGCACATGGCAGCTACGGTCAATTTGTAATTCGCTGTCCTTCATCTTCCCACGCCTTTCAGAAAACCGCTCTTTGCATTTTCTTCGGTGTCGTCCGATTCGTCGTAGGCATCATAGGGTGCTGATGGGTCGTGTACTCGTTTTTTGAATGGTGAACAGTGCTTGTCTTTGTGGGCAAACGCAAAGGCAAAATTGTCCGTCCATCCCGTGTGACCGGTGATGAAATATGGATGCAGCCCACGTGCGCGCAGTTTCCGCTCCAGCTCCGCCAGTGACTGCACAGCCAGCTTATTGTCCTCCGCCAGCGAGGAAATGAAGCTGTAGCCGCCGTCCGCGCCGAACCACAGCGTGTCGCCGGTAAAAAGGTACTTATCGTCAATGAGGTAGACCATATGTCCCCATGTATGACCGGGAACCAGAAAACACTCGATCCTGACGCCGTCAATATCAAAGACCTCTCCATCGTGAAGCAGCTGCTTTTCGTTGTAGATGGTCACTTGCGGCAGCTTATAGAGATGATAAATAACCTTGCGGCGTGCTTCTCCGATCAGATACCGGTTCTCGATCTCGCCGATGTACAGCTTCGCATTCCGGAACAGCCCCGGACTGTCTGCTTCCACCGCGCCCACATGGTCGGTGTCCTGATGGGTGATGAGGATGTGCCGGATGGAATGTGGGTCGATACCGAGCCAGTGCATCTTCTCTGCCAACCGGTCATAGTTGTATCCGGCATCGATCATAATGGTGGTATCGCCCTTGCGGTAGAAGAAGATATTTGCCACCCACTCCCGCACGCAGGCGACATTTTCATCGATCCAGCCGGTGTTCAAAGGCTTAAAGATCTCCTTGCCCCGGTACATCCGGCTCATTGCTTTTCTTTGGAATTCCGTTGCCTTTTTTGACATAATCGCACCTCATTTCTGTGCTGTGATGCACAGCCAGCCCTTTTTATTTTTGTGGTTCTGGATCTTACAAAATCCTGCTTGCTCCAGATACGTTTTACCGTTCACAATGCAATACTTTTTACCAGATGCGCCCACTGCTCCGGGTGACAGGCCAGCAATTCCTCGTGTTGCAAGTTCTGCTCATGGAGAACAGGATGTGCAAAATGCTGCTGATACCGGGCACGATATTTTGCGCCCATTTTCAGGGCGTAAAAAATATGGATCTCGGTACCGGGTACATGGATCTTATCCGGTAGCGGAGTGATAAGATCGGAGTAGAACTGATTTTTACAGCTCTGCATGGTCACATAAGGGCGGGCCTCACCGAACATTTTCAGAAAGGCTTTGACATAATCCCCCGACTCTCTGGCACGCTTATCCAGACGCTTTTGGAGAAATTTTGCCTTGAACTTTCCGTCACGCACCACAGGGTAGATCAATGGCAGCAGAAAATCCGTCTGCAATCTTGCCGCCAGCGGCGATGCCTGATCCAGATCGGAGCTGCCCAGAATGCCACAGTCCATGTGGATGTTCTGCCGTGCCGCCAGCAGCCCCACAAACGAGCCGCCCAGAGAGCAGCCGTAGGCCGCCCGGATGTGACCGCCGCAGTGGGTCTTGAGGTAGGCCTCGATCTTTTCGGTTTCCTCCAGCATGGTGGGAAATTCGGTCTGTTCAGTCTCATCAAAGCCATCGTAGCTGACACACAGCACCCGGAAGCTGTCAGCCAGAAGCGGGATCACCGCACCGAAATTGCTTTTCCAATGGCAACAGGTGCCCGGCAGCAGCAACAGCACCGGGGCATCCTCTGCACCAAAATGGTAGATCTTCATCCTGATACACTCCTTCTCTATTTATTTTCCACCTGTAAATAGAAGAGATATATTTCTTCGTATAGGGCAGAGTTTCGAGTTAGGTAAAGCTAACTTTCAGTCTTATAAAAAGCCGCTTCTCAGCGGTCCTTCTGCCAAAATAATACGCCCTGCCGTCTCCTCTGTCAAGAAGTTTAGGTATTTTCGGAGATTCCGAAAAAGATTTCGCTTTCGGGAACCCCCAACCGTCACCCCAGTGCTACGTCCAGCACCATCATCACGCTGAAGCCCACCGCAAAAAACACCGTGCCGACGTTGGAGTGCTGCCCCTGCGACATTTCCGGGATCAGTTCCTCCACCACCACATACAGCATGGCTCCGGCAAAAAGGTCAAGGGCTTTGCGGTACTACAAGCTCGGCGAGACTCCTGCCTACTACATCACCGCATGGTATAACCTGCTGAGCGGCAAGTGGGAGTTTGGCAAGGTCCACGCCACCGAGACCACCGTAGAGGGCACCACTGTGGAGCTGAATACCAACGGTCACCGCGCCACCTACGAGATGAAAATCTCCGGTTTTGATCTGGACTACAAGGCCAACAAGGTCTACGGCGTAGTTCTGACCACCGCCGACGGTATGTATGTTCTGCCGGTCAATGTGGCGTTGTGAGTTTGCGGAAGGCTTCCTGATTCAGCCAACATATAGCACAAACACTTCCCCTTACCCCGATGAAGTCATCGACCGTCTGGCACGGGCATTCTACCCGGCCATCCTTGCCTGCTGGAACAGCGAGGAAGGCCAACGGTCACTTGTCGGGGCGAGGCCGTTCGGTCGGTGCGTCCTATTCAGGGACGCACCCTGTTTTTGTGTCTATTTTTACCATCACATAAATTTGCGCCGCCGTTGCCATAGCAACCGACAAAGGAACGTGAATTTGATAAAATGCTCTGTAGTTGGTTATAACTAACTAACCGCCACAACCAAAGAACCATTGATTTATCAAAGGAGTTTTCCATGAAAAAGATTTCTCGTCGTTCGTTTATCACTGCCATGGCTGCTGTAAGTGCAGCCGGTGTTCTGGCCGCCTGCGGTTCTTCTTCCAGCAGCATGGCTTCTTCTATGGCTTCTTCCGCTGTATCCAGCGAAGCAACTTCCTCTGCCGCATCTATGGATGAGACCGGTACCCATACCGTCGTAGACCACGGCGGCAACGAAGTAGAAGTGCCTAATAAGGTCACCCGTGTCGTCATCGACCAGATTCCGATCCTGTCCACCTACATGGCTTATTTTGAGGGCAGTGCTCCCTACATCGTGGGTTACTGCGGCTCTTTCAAGTCGGTCATTTCTGACACTGTATTGAAGAATATCGCCCCGGAGCTTCTGGAGTCCAGCGATACGGTCTATGCTCAGAGCGACCTGAACATCGAGGAGATCATGAAGCTGAATCCCGATGTTATCCTGTACAATGCCGGCAACTCCTCCCATGCCGAAATCCTGAAGGCCAGCGGAATCCCCTCCATCGGTTTCGCTACCGTGGGCGCATCTACGGAAGCTGATCCCGTTGAACGTTACGAAGAGTGGCTGAAGCTGCTGGAGCAGATCTTCAACGAACCGGGCAAGACCGACGCCTTTGTTGCTGCCGGTGATGAGATCGTGACCGATGTGGAAGCCCGTATTGCGGAAATTCCTCAAACGGATCGCCCCAGTGCTCTGATTCTGTGGAAGTATGCAGACGGTGTACCGCAGGTATCCGGTCAAGGCACCTTTGGCACCTACTGGATGAAGCGTCTGGGCGTAACGGACAAGGCACTGGAAGCCGCTGGCTTTGCACAGGCCAGCATGGAGCAGATTTATAGCTGGGATCCCGATATTCTTTTCTTGGATGGTCCCGGCCTGCAGCCCCTGCGCACCGAGGACGTGCTGAGCGGGAATGTGGACGGTGCTGACTTCTCCACCCTGACTGCCGTGAAGAGCGGCCGGGTCTACAACACTACGCTGGGTATGTGGAACTGGTTCACCCCGAATCCGGATGCTCCGCTGGTGCTGGCATGGCTGGCCTGCAACACCTACCCGGATGCTTTTGCCGATTATCCGCTGGGCGATACCATCAAGGAATATTACAAGACATGGTACGGCTACGATGTGACAGATGACGAGTTGGAGGAAATGCTGCTGTACTGATGAAAGATACCATCTGGATAAAAAAAGGCCGGTTCACTCCTCTGGCCGTGGTATTGATGTTCGCTTTTCCCCTTGTGACCGCACTCATCTGCCTGTGCTTTGGGCGAATGAATGTTCCGGCAGGCGAAGTTCTCACAGCTTTGCGCACTGCTCTGACGGGTGAGAGCACCTCAAATGTACAGAACTACTCCATCGTCATCAATCTGCGGCTGCCCCGCATTCTGACGGCCATCATCGTCGGCGCAGGTCTGTCTTGTGCAGGCAATGCCTATCAATCCTTATTCTCCAATCCGCTTGCCACACCGGATATTTTGGGTGTAACCAGCGGCACCTGTGTGGGTGCAATTCTTGCTATTATCCTGTCTTGCAGTATTCTGGAAACGCAGCTCATCGCCTTGATCTTTGGCCTGATTTCCGTCTGTTTTACTCTGAAAGTCGCAGGCAAGAGTGATGGGCGTTCTATGGTTTATCTGGTGCTGGCCGGTACGATTGCATCCTCTCTGTTCAACGCACTGGGTTCGCTGTTGAAATATACTGCCGATCCGCAGGACAAGCTGCCGGAGATCACCTACTGGCTCTTGGGCAGCTTTACCAGTTCCAGTTACCAAAAGATCCTGATTGGCTGCCCACTTATCGTTGCCGGAATCATCATCATCTATCTGCTGCGCTGGCGGCTGAACATCCTTTCACTGAGTGATGACGAGGCTCGTGCCAGCGGCAGCAACATCAAACAGACCCGGATGCTGTTTATTGTTGCATCTACGCTGATCACGGCTTCAGCCGTTTCCATGTGCGGTCAGGTGGGCTGGATTGGTCTGCTGATCCCGCACGCATCCCGGATGCTGGTTGGAAGCAACAACCGTTATGTGGTGCCCCTCAGTCTCAGTCTGGGAGCCAGCTTTATGATCCTGATCGATACCCTGTCCCGCAGCATCAGCATTATCGAGCTGCCTCTTTCCATCCTCACCGCTATCATCGGTGCGCCGGCATTTATTTCTCTGCTGAATAAAACAAGGAGCAACCTGCAATGATCTTGGAAGTGCAGAACGGTTGCTTCGGCTACCCGAAGCAGCCTGTGATTCTCGAAAATATCAATTTGCGTCTGGAAGAAGGACACATCCTTGCAATTCTTGGACCAAACGGCATCGGCAAGACCACTTTGCTCAAATGTATGATCGGTCTGCTGCCGTGGCACAGCGGCAAGACCCTGCTCTATGATAAGGATATCCACACCCTGAAGCCGAAGGAAGTGTGGAGCACCATTTCCTACATCCCGCAGTCCCACGGGTTTGCCTTCTCCTATACTGGGCTGGAGATGGTCCTGCTGGGTCGCAGCGCCCATCTGGGCATGTTCCAGCAGCCCGGTGAAGAGGAACTGGAAATGGCCGAAGCCATGATGGAACGAGTTGGGATCACCCGTCTTGCCAACAAGGACTGCAACCGGATGAGCGGCGGTGAACTACAAATGGTGCTCATTGCCCGTGCCCTCATCAACGAGCCGAAGCTCATCATTCTGGACGAGCCGGAAACCGGTCTGGATTTCCACAATCAGATCTTAGTACTGAATATGGTGGAGCGGCTGGCGCATGAATCCGGCATCAGTGCCATCATGAATACCCACTATCCCACCAATGCTATGAGCGCAGCGGACGAAGCCCTGATGCTGAACCGCAAAGGCGAATTTTTCTACGGTCCAGCTGCGGAGATCTTGAACGAGGAGAACATCTCGTATTCTTTTGATGTTCAGGTGCTGGTGGATGAACTGCATTATCATGGGCGGTCGGTGCGCAGCATCGTTCCGGTTGCTCTGCGGGAGGAAACTGCTGTATGAACAATGTCCCTTTTACACTTTCCCAGGTTCGCCCGATCCGGGATGCTATGACCGTTTCCCGACCTTCCGGACTGGGCTATGGAGTGCCGATAACATGGTTTTCCTTGGGCGCAGGCACTTCTATTACCCCGGAATACTATGACTGCACCACTCTTTATCTGGGTGGTGAGGGAAACGGCAAGTTTCTTCTGGGAGTCGATGGGCAGGAAGTGTCTGTCAAACCCGGAGAAGTGCTGTATGTACCGCCGAAAACACTGTGCGGCACAAAAACCGACAGTGGAATGATCTATACCGAAATCATTTTGAAAAAGGAGAATTTTACCATGAACAACATTCTCAAAGCAGGCCAGCCCACCGAACTGAAAAATCTCATTTCTTACGAGGACGGCAGCATTGCAAACCTCGACCTCGTCCACGCCGACAACATGAAATTTGTCCTGATGGCCTTTGACGAGGGCACCGGCCTGACTCCGCACCGCGCTCCCGGCAATGCCATCCTGACCGCCCTCGAAGGCAAGGCCATTATTGGCTATGAGGGCAAGGATCACGAGCTGAACGCAGGCGAGAGCTTCCGCTTCGATAAGAACGGCCTGCACAGCGTTACCGCACAGGGCAAGTTCAAGATGAGCCTGCTGCTGGTCATCGAATAAGCGATTTTCTCATCACAACTGACGCAAAGAACCCGTCCGGACGTACCGGACGGGTTCTTTGCGTCTGCCGGATTCAGCAGTAGTAGAGGAACGAACGCAAGCGGCTCCATGCAGTTTCATCCCAGTCATTATCAAGGGAAAGCTGGAACAGTGGGGCACTGCAGGCATCGTGCAGGCCGCGCATATCCAGAATCATAGCGGTATTTTCATACCGGGGTGCAAGGGTCAGCACTGCATTGGTACGGCCAGAAAGCTCCACGGCCTTGGCGTACCGATATCGACCGTTCCCGCCTGAAAAATTCGGCAAGGCAGAGTCCGCAATGAGGAACAGTGTTTCAGCGTCTTCCGCAAAGGCACTCTGCGCTCCAAGTTCATTCCCAAGGGTCTGCATCTGCCTCTGCATCTGGTCAAGCCAACCAGCCGATGGTTTGTTTTCATCCAAATTGTCTTTCCACAGAAACCAGAGTGCCTCGCTGAGCGGGGCGCGAAGCACCTGTTCGCCTTCGGCTTCCAGCGCAGCAAGTACGCCGTTGTCCAGTTCTGTCAGGCAGAGCGGCGTACCAACAGCGGCAATGCGGCGGCCTTTTGCGGGAAGTGTGCCGATTTCTCTCGCCGCTGTGTGCAGCTGCTCCCAGCCGGGCAGAGCATCCCATGCAGCAGCAATTCCGGCGCGCATCGCCGCCGGGGCAGCATACAGGATATCTCCGGCCAGCAGTGCACGGAACAGGGCATTCCGGTCCTGCGCCGTTGCAGGCAGGGTTTCCAGCATCGGGCTGACCAGCTTGGCGCTCTGGTTTCCTCTGCGGTCCAGCACTGCCCGGATGACGCGGGCGTACTGACCGTCTGCCTCCGCACCCTGCGTCTGCGGAATCAGGAACTGCGCATGTGTCTGGTCGTTTTTTCGCTCAGCAAGGATACTGCCCAGCAGTGCCGGGAAAGGCAGGTATTCTTTTGCACTCGTCTCTGCTCGGCCAAGGCTTAGAATATCGTCCGTCAGGTGCGGCAGCTCGTAGGGGTCTGCCCCTTGCTGTTTGAAATATGCGGCCAGATAGGGCGTATAAGCACCCATCGCCGGAAGATAGAGTGGCACATTGGGGGATGGTGTCTGTGCCAGACAACAGGGGTGAATATCGACCTGCTCGATGTTGAAATCTGTCGGCAGAGCCACCGCCGGGCGGTGTTGCAGGCTGTTCAGGAACGCTTCAATGCGAGTGATGACACCCACATTGGAAAAATGCTCATCCACTTCGATTTGCAGGTAGGGTTTATCGCCCATCTCCTGCTTGAACAGGTGTGAGAGCATGGTGTCCGGGCCGCAGCCGTGGTTGGTCAGATAGACAGCGTAGAGGTTCGGGTGGTGAGCGATCAGCTTTGCTCCGGACAGGATATGCTGCCCGAACGGATAATAAAGATTATCGTATTCATCGGAGATGTCCAGCGCATGACCGGGCAGATGGCTCAGCGTGATGACTTTATAGCCGCGTTCCAACAGCAGTTCCGGGATGCCCATGTTCAGGATGGGGTCGGAAACGCCGTAGTTGCGGGTGATGAGCACCAACACTTTATCGTCCGGTCTCAGGGTCGCCAGCAGAGCTTTGCCCTGTTTTTCCACGGCGGCGGTATGGCGGCGCACCGCCATGGCACCACTGAGCAGAGCTTTGGCACAAAACGGTTTCGGGATTCCTAAAATCTTGCTCAGTCCCAGCATTGCAGATGCCATAGCTTCCTGCCCAAAATCGAGATCGAATACCGGACTGAGCAGAGTGATGCCCTTGCTCTCAATGTCCAGAGCTTTGGCAATGGATGCGGCTGCCGTCTGCATATAGACGCAGCCGTAGTTGTGTTTCACACGGCTCTTTTCGTGCTTCATCGTGTGGATGGTGGGCAGGAAGATATAATCTACTTTTTGGTCGATGAGCTGCTGTATGTGGCCGTAGATCAGCTTGACCGGGTAGCAGGTCTCGCTCTGTGCCAGCTGCTGGGAAAGCCGGATGGTTTCCTCGCTGGTCGGGTCGGTCAGGACTACGTTGAACCCCAGCGAGGTAAAGAAGGCATTTGCCATGGGGAAGAACTTGTGGATCATCAACGCAAAAGGCACACCTACGGTCTTTTTACGTGGGTCACGTTTGCCAGTGTAACCCTCCAAAAGCAGTTTGTCTGCCTGCTTGTAGAAGTCAATATTCTTCTGAATCTCCGCACTGCGGCTGTCCTCTGCATCCTTTGCCGGGCTGTCAAATCCCACAAATCGGCTGGGTGCGTCGCCCACAGCTTCCTGTGCCAGCAAAGCCGCGCCATACGCACCACTGATGGAAAAGATCGGGCTGACCTGTATGCGGTCGCCGTATGCGGATTGGAACGCCGCCACAATGCCGGGGTTATAATCTACGCCGCCCTGTAAGACAATGTGCTGGCCCACCGGCTTGGAGCCGACCACCTTGTGCAGATAGTTCTGGACGATGGCGTGGCACAGTCCGGCCGCAATGTCTGCCCGTGAAATACCTTCAGCGGAAGCGGACGCAATGGCCGTTTCGATAAACACCGTGCACCGTTCTCCCAAGGATGCCGGATGTTCAGAGGATAAGGCTAATGGGCCAAATTCCGCCAGTGGGATGCCCATACGGGCAGCTTGTTCTTCCACAAAAGAACCGGTACCGGCAGCGCAGATCTTGTTCATCTGAAAATCCACAACTTCACCGTTCTGGATGCTGATGTATTTGCTATCCTGTCCGCCGATCTCAAACACGGTATCGACTTCCGGCACCCAATGAGCAGCTCCCTTGGCTTGCGCAGTGATCTCATCCCGGACAGCATCTGCTCCGATACGTTTGCCGATGCGCTCTCGTCCTGAACCGGTCACACCGACTGCGGTGAACCGGATATCACCAAACCGCTGGCGAATACTTGCAAGGCCTTTGCGGACAGCTCCTTCCGGGTCACCTGCGGTGCGCAGATATTGAAAGTCTACCAGTTCACCATCAGCACCGACCAGAACAAGATCGGTACTGGTAGAACCGATGTCGATGCCCAGCGCACAGCCCTTCTCCGGGAGGACGCCGGTGGCCTTCGGCTCGGAAAGATCTGTACCGGGCAGCAGTTCCAGTCTGGGAAGCCCGGTTGTCGTGGAGTGTGCTGTCATTGCATTGTTCAGCAACGCATCCAGCTGCGCCAGTGTAAATGCACCTTCCGCTTTGCACGCCGCACCGATGGCCGCTTCAAAACGCGCTTCTTCCGGGACGATCAGTTCCTCTTCGGTCAGGCCGAACACATCCCGGATAGCCCGTATCACACCGGAGTTGCAGGTCACGCCGCCGCAGAATACCACCGGTTTGCAGACCGGCAGCCGCCGTACAATGGTCGCCTTGTAATTGCGGATCATTGCATAGCACAATCCCAGCAGAATGTCCGGTGTGGAAACGCCTTCCTGCTGGCGGTGAATGATATCCGTTTTGGCAAACACGGCGCAGCGTCCGGAAAGCCGCGGGACGCTCTGCGCCTGCTCAACCAGCGCAGAATAATCCTCCAGCTTGCAGCCCACACGGGACATCTGATCCTCAAAAAAGGAGCCGGTACCGCCTGCACAATGCTCGTTGGCCGCAAACTGCGGGGTCCGGCTCTGGACTTCCGTGATGAACCGCGCACCCTGACTGCCGATTTCAATAATCGAACCGGCCTGCGGAATGATCCAGCGCACACCCTCGACGATAGCTGGGATATCGCCTAAAGAGGGAATGGCTGAATCTTGCTCCAGCAGAGCCTCCGTGTTGCTTCCGGTCACACAGAGTGAAAACGGAGTATCCATCGCCAGTTCCAACGTGGAAAGACCCTTTTCCAGGCAGACAAAAGGGTTGCCGTGATGCACCGCCATCCACTGCTTTTCAATTTCTTGATTTTTCAACAGCACCAACTTGACCGTTGATGTACCGATATCCATTCCCAACGAAAGCATTGTGTCACTCCTTCGATATCAACCCTGAACGTTATAGGGTTTGACATTTCAAACTTTATACCGTATAATAATGATACCTTTTAATTAGACATCTCTAACCAAGAGTTTAACACAACTACCTCGGAGTGTCCGTTGTTATGGCAACGGCAAAGTAAATTTTAAGATGGAGCAATATTATTCAATTTTACAGCAATGCGGCATGTTCAACGGCATCCAGCCGCGAAAATATAGGGAAGTCCTTCGTTGCTTGAATGCGACTGTCCGTGAATATCCTCGTGGTGCGCACATCGTCGAGCTGGGTGAGCAGAGCCACAATACGGGTGTTCTGCTGGATGGCACGATGGAAGAATTTTTGTATGATGAAAATGGCAATCAAATCAGCATCTGCCGTTTTTGTCCCGGAGAAGTATTTGGTGCAGAACTGGCCTGTACTGGCTGGACGACAAGTCCGGTCTGTCTGCGTGCCAGTTCGGACTGTACCGTAATGCTGCTGGATTTCAGCGCATTGATGTCACAGAAAACGCTGTCCTGTCCCTGCCGGATGCAAGTCACAGCAAATCTTATGCAGGATATGGCGCAGCAGCTTCTCTTTTTTAACACCAAAGTGCGTATTTTAGCACAAAAACGGCTTCGAGATCGTCTGAAGATTTATCTTCAAACCTTGACACCCGATGAAAAAGGCTGTTACAGTCTGCCCTACACCCGGACAGAACTGGCGGATTTCCTCTGTGTGGACCGCAGTGCTCTTTCCCGTGAGCTGTGCCGGATGCGCGATGAGAGGATCCTTGATTTTTCCGGTGCAAAGATTCACCTGTTGAACCCAACGTTTTTGTATGGTTGGAACTGATAGTACTTCTAAATCTATGAAAAAAATTGTCTGCCGAATATTTTTGTTCGACAGACAATTACTTTTTAATCTTCTAGTGTACGACTACCGGACACATTTTTCAAATATTCCTTCGGGTCGCCGTTCAGAATCAAATCCGCATAGCCCAGTGGGTCATTGTAGATAAGGTAGTCCAGTTCCGTCTGCTGCGCCATGGTCACATCCAGTGCATCCTCAACCCCGGTACAGTCAATGGAAATTTTTCTCCCATCCCGGAGCAGCAGCTCCACGCAGCCGGTGTCCATGTTGAACTTGCAAACGCTTTCATCATACTTCATACTCGTGTCCTTTCTGCCTTACGGCACTCTTACCGTGGTCTGTCGTGCTTTTTTGTGATAAGGTCTAGGACGTTTTTCGATGGAAGCAAGGGATTCGTTCTGTTTTCCGAAGAACACAAAAAATCCGAACCCTTCTTCTATTGGAAAAAAGTTCGGATTTTGTTATTGTGGTGCACCTCCAGGGACTCGAACCCTGGGCCCACTGATTAAGAGTCAGTTGCTC
>OWIU01000242.1_pt1 | contig 23657 bp, 13 predicted proteins | sample 1732921 | NCBI WGS metagenome assembly OWIU01 (sample SAMN05065768, study PRJEB22554) | human gut metagenome | biome: ENVO:2100002; feature: ENVO:00000062; material: ENVO:00002003 | host: Homo sapiens | place: USA | reverse complement strand
AAATAAGGAAATCGGCAAACCAGATGAAAGTCTGGGACGCAAAGCTACAGGGCCTTTAAAATGGCAGCCAGTTGCATAAAATGAGGTGCACTGTCTGTCTGACGGTGCTTTTTTACGGTGTTATTTCATAGACGTAACAATAATGATTTTATCAGGAAAGAATGAGGAAAATAAAAGTATGAAAAAGGCAAAACGTTGTCTGATAGCAGTGGTGTCAGGTGTACTTGTAGCATCTGCTGTCTTGTCTGGATGTGGACAGTCAAAGAAAGAAGTATCTAAAAACGATGATCATCTTACCGTTTATCTGTGGGAAAATCGTTTGATGAAAAATATTGCACCCTATGTCCATGAACAGTTCCCAGATCAGGATATTGAATTTATTATTGGTAACAATGATACCGATTTATACAGTTATTTTAAAGAACATGATGAATTACCGGATATCATAACAGTACGTCGATTTTCTGGAACAGATGCACAGGACTTACAGCCTTATCTTATGGATTTTGCTTCTTATGATGTTGTTTCCAAGTATTATTCTTATGCGGTGCAATATTATAAGAATGAGGAGGATGAAATCCAGTGGCTGCCAATCTGTGGTATTCCGCAGACGATCATTGCCAACAAAACACTGTTTGATCAGTATGGAATTAAGATTCCAAAAAATTATGAGGAATATGTACAGGCTTGTCAGCAGTTTTATGATAATGGCATAAAACCGTATTCCATGGATCTTGGGGAAGACTGGTCTAATAATGAAATCATCCAGGCGGCGGCAATCGGTGAGTTTACAAGCCTGGATGGTATTGAATGGCGAAACGGTGCAGAGACTGCAGCTGATGAAGTGAAGTTTGATGATACATTATGGAAACGTATTTTTTCAGAAACCAGTCAGTTTCTTAAGGATTCGCACTTTGGTAAAGAAGATATCAATATTGACGTCGATACAGGAATCCAGATGTTTGTCGAGGGAAAATCAGCAATGTTTCATGGACATCCGACGGTTATGCAGCAGCTACAGAAACAGATGGATGCGGAGCTGATCCGTATTCCTTACTTTTCACAGACATCGGATGAATCCTATGTGTACATGACTCCGTCCTTAAACATTGCATTTAACAAAAACCTGGAAAAAGACCGGGAGAAACTGGATACTGCGCTGGATGTGCTGGATTGTATGATTTCAGAAGAGGGGCAAAAGCTGATTGCGGATGGAAGCGGTGTTATTTCATTGAATACAGATGTTCCAACCATGATGCAGGATGTGCCTGGACTGGAAGAGGAAATTAATCATAATGCTGTTTATATCCGATATTCCGCCCAAAAATCATTTGATGCAAGTCTTGAGGCTGTTCACGGATTACTGTCAGGGGAAATGGATGAAACACAGGCTTATGCTACTTTTCGCAGTGTAATGAATCGTAAAGATCCAGAAGAAAAAGCAATCGTGAATTTTGAAAATGAATATTCCATTTCACTGAACGATAGAAATGGCCGTGATGCAGCATCTTCCATTTTAACTATGATCAGAGAAGAAAATGATGCACAGCTGGCTCTGGCACCATATTATTATTTCACTTCCTCTATGTACAAAGGAGAATGCACCAGCAGCCGGGTTGGCATGATGACAGCGAAGAGTTCAGATACAGCATTATATTTTACAAAAATTAATGGTAAACAGGTTTGTGAACTCGTAGAAAATTATCTCGCCGAAGCTGATGAGAATTTTTATGTAACCAATAAATACGAATTACCAATTGCATCCGGTATGAAAATGATCGTCAATCAAGCGGAAAGTGGATTTTCGTTAAAGGACTTGACAGTTAATGATAAGAAAATAGACAAAGAAAAGGAATACTCTATTCTTCTTACAGACACCACAATGTCTGTTTTGAAAAAAATAAATCCGAAATGTGAGATTGAGCAGCTTAAAGATACAACATTATCAAGTGCATGGATCGAAGCAATGTCAAAAGGACAGCAGCCGTCAGCACCGGAAGACTATATAGAGGTTGAACAGTAAAAGTGGGGATAGAACAAACGGTAAATAAAAGAAAAAAAATAACAAGGCTGTTGCTTATACTACTTATTATTCTTTTAAGCTTAGCAGGAACAAAGTATCTGGTAAGCGAGTCTAGCAAGTATATCAGCGAAAATGGAAAAAGCAGTATGGGAGCTGTTGTTGAACAGATACAGCAGACCTATGATCTTCAAGTGAGTGGATACTACAACCAGCTGCAGTTGGTTGAGGAATTTTTACTTCATGAGAGGGAGCTGTCTCTTGAAACGGATGTGAACAAAAGTTTCTTTGAAGCATGGGAAAAAGAATCGGAAAGTACACTTATATTCCTTCAGGAAAATGGTCAGGCAATATCAGCAGGTGGAACAAAAATGCGGATTGATATGCCAAGTAAACTTCTGCTGGACTTAAAGAACGGATACAATATTGGAAAACTGGTGCGTCTTGATTATGATCAGAAGAAAAAAGACGGTTATCTGGTTGCGATTCCATGTCAGGAATACACTATCAATGGAGAAACTTATACGGCAATTGGAACTGTGTATGATCATTCGAAACTGGATTCCATGTTAAAACTGAAAGGTTATCATGGGAAAGCATATTTGTTCATGCTGGATCATGACGGAAATATTACGTATACGAACCAGAGTGGAGATAAATACCTGCGTAATTATTCTTTGTTAAAACATTTAAAAGGGGAACAGGCTATTACAGAAGAAGAGGCTGATTTGTTCAAAAAGAAGTTTGATAACAGAGAATCCGGAGTTGTATTTTTGGGAAAACAGAATCCCTATTATCTGGGGTATTGCCCGATAGAAAGCAACAACACCATTTTGGTATGCATTGTGGCAAGGGGAGTTGTTGACAATGTGCTGACGGATTACCAGAAAACGGTGTTGTTTACAACAATACTCATGGCAGGTTTTATACTTTTGCTTTTTGCCGGATTATTCTACAGTATTTCTAGACTTAGTCTTGCAGATCAAAAAGCAGAATATGAAAAAAGAAATAATGAACTTCATTTGCAAACAATGAAGGAAATGGAAGTAGTCAATCAAAAACTGAAAAAGGCAAAGAACGTTGCAACAGAGGCTTTACAGACAGCTGAAAATGCAAATAAGGCGAAAACGGATTTCCTGTCTAATATGTCACATGATATCCGTACACCTATGAATGCAATCATTGGTATTACGTCTTTGATCAGACATGATGCAGGTAATAAAGCAAAAGTTATAGAGTATGCAGATAAAATAGATATTTCATCACAGCATCTGTTGGGAATTATCAATGACGTTCTGGATATGAGCAAGATTGAGGCAGGAAAAACAGTCTTCAAATATTCTGACTTTTCTATTCTGGATCTTGTACAGGAACTTAACACTATATTTCATACTCAAATATATGAAAAGCAGCAGACCCTTACAATCATAAAAGAAAATATTCAGCATGAGTGGGTGAATGGGGATCAGATTCACCTGATGCAGATTTTCAGCAACCTGCTTTCCAATGCAGTGAAGTATACCCAGGAAGGTGGGAAAATTCAGTTCTTTGTAGAAGAATGTGAGACAAAGTCATCTGTCTATGCAAAGTACCGCTTTTTAGTCAGTGACAATGGTATGGGAATGTCGGCAGATTTCAAGGATACAATTTTTGATGCGTTTACCCGTGCGGAAAGTTCCCTTACAAACAAAATACAGGGAACCGGACTTGGAATGGCGATTGCTAAGAACCTGGTTGAGGCAATGGGAGGTACCATTGACGTGGACAGTGAATTAGGACAGGGAAGCTGTTTTGAGGTTCTCCTGGATCTGAAAATTGCAGAGGATGGAACGGCTGCTCTGGCGGCACAAGAAGAAACGGATGAGCAGGATGGTAATATCCTTCAAGGAATGAGATTCCTGTGTGCAGAGGATAATGAGCTGAACGCAGAGATCCTGACGGAACTGTTAAAGATTGAAGGTGCGGAATGTATCATCTGTGAAAATGGCGAAGAGATTTTGAGAGCATTTGAACAGTCTGCTCCAGGTGATTATGACATGATTCTAATGGATGTGCAGATGCCTGTTATGAATGGCTATGAGGCAACGAAGGCAATCCGCAGAAGTTCCCATAAACTGGCAAAGACGATTCCGATTATTGCCATGACTGCCAATGCATTTTCAGAAGACATTCAGCATTCCCTTGCGGCTGGCATGAATGCACATGTTTCAAAACCGGTTGATATGAAGGTGCTGGAAAAGACGATCAGAAGCATAAAATCTGGTGTGGGGGGGGTACCGAACCGCAGGTCACTGTACAGTGACAAATGGAAAGTAACCGGACATAGAAGAATCAAAAAGGATAGTTAGGGATAGAAGGAAAATGAAAGGAAAAAGAGTGATTGCAGGCATTCTGCTTGCGGGAATTTTAGCAGTCACCCTGGCAGGGTGTAAAAACACAGATAACACGAAAGAAGAAACCGAAAAGCCAGTCATTACGCTTGGCAGTGACAACTATCCACCATACAATTATCTGAATGAGGATGGTGTACCGACGGGAATCGATGTAGAACTGGCTACAGAAGCTTTCAAAAGAATGGGATATCAGGTGGACGTTGTCCAGATCAACTGGGAGAAGAAAAAAGAATTGGTGGAGAGTGGAGAGATTGACTGTATCATGGGCTGTTTTTCCATGGAAGGGCGTCTTGATGATTACCGTTGGGCAGGACCATACATAGCAAGCCGCCAGGTGGTCGCTGTAAATGAGAACAGTAATATCTATAAACTGAGTGACCTGGAGGGTAAGAACCTGGCTGTTCAGTCCACAACCAAACCGGAAGGCATCTTTCTGAACCGGACGGATGAGAGAATCCCAAAGCTGGGCAATCTGATCAGCCTGGGACACAGGGAGCTGATTTATACATTTCTGGGAAAAGGATATGTAGATGCAGTTGCAGCACATGAGGAATCTATTGTTCAGTATATGAAGGATTATGATGCAAGCTTCCGTATTCTGGAAGAGCCTCTGATGATCACCGGAATAGGTGTCGCTTTTGCAAAAGATGATGACAGAGGAATCTGTGAGCAGATGAGCCAGACATTGGAAGAAATGCGTCAGGATGGCACATCCCTGAAAATTATTGAAAAATATCTGGATGATCCCCAGAAGTATCTGGAGGTGGATGATTTTGGGTATTAAGAGAAAGAAAAGAGAAAAACGAATCCAGCTGTTCGGTGCTCTGATTGGAATCTGTGTGGCTGTAGTATCTCTGTGTTATTTCTTTCACGCAGAAAAAGCGGAAGCAGAGAAAAGAATGGTGGAGATTGTAAACTATGTGAAAGTGCAGTGCTCCACCTACACCCATTTTAATGAATCTTCGGAATCAAAAAGCCTCCTCCGTGCCATTGAAAGTGCCAGACAGATGAGTACAAATATTAAAATGGAAATAGAAAACGGAGGGCAGCTAAGTCGGGATTTCCTGAAAGAAAACCTGCAGACTCTATGGGTGGATGGTATCATTGTACTGGATGCAGAAGGAAAGACGGACTGTGAATACAGCACGGATGAGTCTCTGGCTAATGAGATTACGGAGTATCTGCAAAAAGAAATTATCATGGATTTTGCCGGATATGAAGAAAGAAGCTATTCGGAACGGTTTACCAGGGAAGATGGATCCTTTATTGACATTGCAGCCTGCGCCAGAAAAGATGCACCGGGTATCGTTGCAATCTATTATTACACATCTCCTGAATTTGCCAGAAACTATACGCTGACGATACAGGGGCTTTTAAATGGTTATAGTATCCAGAAAGATGGAACGATTATCGTTGCAGACGACGGAATCGTTGTTGCCAGCAATAATGAGAGCCTGTTGGGGCAGAATACGGCTGGCAACGAGGTTGTTCAGGCAATGAAAAAGCATACAGACAGTCAGCACATTTATCATCTCAAGAATGAAGGAACCGGATGTTATGGAATCATGCTGAAGCAGCGGGATTATTATATCTATGCGTATCTTCCGGATACGGAAGTGTTTCATAACCTTCCATTAAGTGTAGCAGGTGTTATTTTTCTTTATTTTCTGATATTCAGTATATTTTTGTTCTGGGGTCACAGAACCAATCAGGCACATCAGAAACAGGAGCAGGAAAAAGATGAAAAATATAAAGCAGAACTTCTGACAGCAGCAAAAAAGGCAGAAGCCGCCAATGAGGCAAAAACAGAGTTTCTTCAGCGGATGAGCCATGATATCAGGACTCCGATTAATGGAATCTACGGTTTGATCAATATGGCAGACCATTATGCAGATGATATGGAGAAGCAGAAGGAATACAGAACAAAGGTTAAAGCGGCAGCCAATTTGTTGCTGGAACTGGTAAATGATGTTCTGGACATGAGTAAGCTGGAGTCGGGTGAAGTTGTTCTGGAAGAGAGTCCATTTAATCTGAGCAAAATCTCTGAGGAAGTGCTTGTTGTAATTGAACAGATTGCTGCAGAACAGAATATCCGGATTGTATGGGAGAAAAAAGAAATCATACACCGTGATCTTATTGGAAGTCCGGGGTATGTAAAACGTGTGATGATGAATATCCTGTCCAATGCAGTGAAATATAACAGAGAAAATGGACATATTTATCTTAGTTGCATGGAAATCCCATCCGAACAGCCAGGAATGACGACAATGGAATTTATCTGCCGGGATACAGGAATCGGAATGACTGAGGAGTTCCAGAAACATATTTTTGAACCATTTGCACAGGAATATATGGGAAGCCGCACAAAGTTTGCCGGAACCGGACTGGGAATGGCCATTGCAAGGAAGCTGGTCGAGAAAATGGGTGGAACCATTACTTTTGAAAGTGAAAAAGGCGTAGGGACGACATTTGTGATCCGGGTTCCATTTAAAATAGATCCGGATGCGGATAAACGTGAAGAACAGAAGGATGTATCCGAAAAATCTATAAAGGGAGTGCATATTCTTCTGGCGGAAGATAATGAGCTGAATATGGAAATCGCCGAATTTGTGCTTCAGAATGAAGGTGCTGACGTGACAAAAGCCTGGGATGGTCAGGAAGCTGTTGAACTGTTCAGAAATAGTGAACCTGGTGAATTTGATGTCATTCTTATGGACATTATGATGCCGGTAATGAATGGTTATGAAGCTACAAAGATGATCAGGTCTCTAGACAGAGAGGATGCAAAGGAGGTACCGATCATTGCAATGACAGCAAATGCGTTCACGGAGGACAGAATAAGAGCAAAAGCAGCAGGGATGGATGAACATGTTGCTAAGCCAGTTGATGTGGAATTACTGATAAAAGTAATTCATAAATTGGTGAAATAATTGATACGACAGTGTCAAATAAGCGGTGAAATCTAGGCAGGAGGACTAAAATATGACAATGCGAGAGTGCTATGAAGCTATTGGAGGAAACTATGAAGCTGTCTTGGGACGCCTTCACAGCGAAGCACTGATTCGGAGATTTGCATTAAAGTTCCTTGAAGATCAGAGTTATATACAGTTAAAACAGGCATTGGAAAAAGTACCAGAAGCATATGAGATGACGATTGAAGGAATAAAGAAGGGACTATAGCATTAAGTGATGCAACATGACTTTCTGTCTTGGATCAAGTGCTTGGAACATCATAAAAAACGAGTGGATAAAGGTAATAAAAAATATGGATAAAAGACAAAAAATCCTGATTGTAGATGATTCAAAATTAAACAGGGACATATTGAAGGAGATTCTTGGAGATGCTTATAACTATCTGGAAGCCGAAAATGGTAATCAGGCAATCCAGATGATAGGAGAAAATATTGGAATTGATCTGATGCTTTTGGATATCAATATGCCACAGATGAATGGTTTTGAAGTCCTGGAAATAATGAAAAGAAGCCAGTGTATTGCTGAAACTCCTGTAATCATGATATCTTCTGAAGATGCTGTTGATACTATGCGTAAGGCATATGAGCTGGGAATCACAGATTATATCACACGACCGTTTGATTCTGTGATCGTAAAGAAAAGAGTTCAGAATACCTTGGGTCTCTATATGAACCAAAAGCATCTGATAAATGTGGTTTATGATCAGGTTTACGAAAAAGAAGAAAATAATAATATCATGATCCGGATTATGAGTAATATATTGGGATCCCGTAACAGCGAGAGCAGAGAACACATCCTGCATATTAAAACAGCAACGGAGATGATGCTGAGACAACTGGTAAAAGTAACAGATGATTATCCTTTGACAGAGGCAGATATTGCTTTGATCACAACTGCTTCGTCCCTTCATGATATTGGTAAGATCCGTATTCCGGAAGAAATACTGAATAAACCAGGCAGACTTACCGATGAAGAATTTCAAATTATGAAAACACATAGTGAGCTTGGCGCAGCTATAATTAAGGATATGGACTTTCCACAAGATCATCCACTGGTACATACCGCATGGGAAATCTGCAGGTGGCACCATGAAAGATGGGATGGAAAGGGCTATCCGGATGGATTGAAAGGTGAAGAAATACCAATCTGTGCACAGGTGGTATCGATTGCTGATGTTTATGATGCACTTACAAGTGAAAGATGCTATAAGAAAGCATTTGATCATGACACAGCGATTCAAATGATCCTGGATGGACAGTGCGGACAATTTAATCCCCTCCTTCTTAAGTGTCTGAAAGAACTGAGTCTTCAGCTTTCAAAAATGTTTGGTAAAGAGATGGACGATAATAAATATTCTCATGAAGCACAGAGACTTTCGAATGAAATACTCCGTGATAAATCCTTACCGAACCAGATTTATTCACAGAGTCTTGTCAAGGTCATGCAGGAAAAAATCGATTTCTTCAAATCGAACAGTGGCATGAATTCAGTTGATTACAATGCGGTTTCAGGTCAATTAACTATACTAAACGGAAAACAGCAGATATTATGTCAGAAGGATGATCCGAAATTTGATCTGTTCAAAGAATTTGGAGTAATTGAAGAAGATGTTCAATATATTCGGGGTTTGTTACACCAGACATCTGTACAAAATAAAGAAATCTCTGTGCAGATAAAAGCGACGGTGGAAAATAACAGTCAGATGTATAAACTGAAATTGCATACATTGTGGTCGCCTGTGAAGAAAGACGTATATATAGGAATTATCGGGTATTTTGACACTGTAAAACAGAAGAAATGAAAAGGAAACTCAGAGGAGGATTCATAATGAAAAAGAAAAAATGGAACAGAGTTTTGGCTGTGCTTTTGGCGATGGTGACAGCCATAACACTTCTTTCAGGCTGTGGCGGGAAGAGTGCGGAAAAAGAAGATGCAGAAACAATCACGGTGTATTTATGGAGCACAAACCTGTATGAGAAATATGCACCATACATTCAGGAACAGCTCCCGGATATCAATGTTGAATTTGTAGTAGGGAACAATGACCTGGATTTCTACAGGTTTCTTAAGGAAAACGGTGGACTGCCGGATATTATAACCTGCTGTCGTTTTTCACTGCATGATGCAAGTCCGCTGAAAGACAGTCTGATGGATCTTTCCACAACCAATGTGGCAGGAGCTGTCTATGATACATATCTCAGTAGTTTTATGAATGAAGATGGAAGCGTAAACTGGCTTCCGGTGTGTGCAGATGCACATGGTTTTGTAGTGAATAAAGACCTTTTTGAAAAATACGATATCCCGTTGCCAACAGATTATGAAAGCTTTGTCTCTGCCTGCGAGGCATTTGAAGAGGTGGGAATCCGTGGGTTTACTGCAGACTATTATTATGATTATACCTGTATGGAGACACTGCAGGGTCTGTCTGCATCAGAGCTGTCTTCTGTAGACGGACGCAAGTGGCGTACCACCTACAGTGACCCGGATAATACAAAGAGAGAAGGCCTGGACAGTACTGTCTGGCCGAAGGCTTTTGAACGTATGGAGCAGTTCATCCAGGATACAGGGCTTAGCCAGGATGATCTGGATATGAATTATGACGATATAGTTGAGATGTATCAAAGCGGCAAGCTTGCCATGTACTTTGGCAGTTCTGCCGGTGTAAAAATGTTTCAGGATCAGGGCATAAACACGACATTTCTTCCATTCTTTCAGGAGAACGGTGAAAAGTGGATTATGACTACGCCATATTTCCAGGTGGCTTTAAACCGTGATCTGACAAAAGATGAAACACGTAGAAAGAAAGCAATGAAGGTGCTGAACACAATGCTTTCAGCGGATGCGCAGAACAGGATTGTTTATGATGGACAGGATCTGTTAAGCTACAGTCAGGATGTGGATCTTAAGCTTACAGAATATCTGAAGGATGTGAAACCTGTGATCGAAGAAAACCATATGTATATCCGCATTGCGTCAAATGATTTCTTCTCTGTTTCCCAGGATGTGGTTTCCAAAATGATCTCTGGAGAATACGATGCAGAGCAGGCGTATCAGTCATTTAATTCTCAGCTTCTTGAGGAAGAATCTGCTTCTGAGGATATCGTGCTGGATTCGCAGAAATCCTATTCAAACCGCTTTCACAGCAGTGGAGGAAATGCAGCATATTCTGTTATGGCAAACACTCTGCGTGGCATCTATGGGACAGATGTGCTGATCGCGACCGGAAACAGCTTTACGGGAAACGTACTGAAAGCCGGTTACACAGAAAAAATGGCGGGAGACATGATCATGCCAAATGGTCTTTCGGCTTACAGCAGTAAGATGAGCGGTGCTGAACTGAAAGAGACAGTTAAAAATTTTGTAGAAGGCTATGAGGGAGGCTTTATTCCGTTTAACTGTGGTTCTCTGCCTGTATTCAGTGGTATTTCTGTGGAAATTAAGAAAACAGATGATGGTTACACATTGAGCAAAGTTACAAAGGACGGAAAACAAATTCAGGACGATGATACTTTTACAGTAACCTGCCTGGCGACACCACAACACATGGAGGCCTATCCGACAGATGATAATATAGTGTTTGACGGAGGAGATACTTCTGTGAAGGATACCTGGACAGGATATATTTCAAATGGTGATGCCGTTCTTGCAGAGCCAGAAGATTACATTAATGTGAGATGAGAAGAATGAATATTAAGAATCATAATACAAACAGAGAAAAGACTGTTATGAGAAAACAGTTAAGGATTGCGGTCTTCATAGCTGTTTTGGTGGGAATTGTTTTGATGGTTTTCCAGTATTTCAGATTTGTGTCGAAAACTATTTATGAGGAAAGTGTTTCTCATCTGACAGAAGTTTTTCATCAGTCTGATAACATGCTGAGAGAACTGACAGATAAGAATCTGACATATCTTCATATGTGGGGCGAGAATCTGCAGGATATTTCCAACGAAGACGAAATCCGTGATTATATAAAGAAAGCGCAGAAAGATGCCGGCTTTATGGAATTCTATTTTCTGTCTGCTGAGGGGAACTATAAGATGGCAACAGGGGAAACCGGATACCTTGGATTACAGGAAGATATTGGAGAGGATATCCGGCAGGGAAATGATGTGATAGCGAATGCGGCACTTCCCGGAAAATCCCAGCTGCTTGTTTTTGCCACACCTGAGGCTCATGGAATATATCAGGGATTTGAATATGATGCGATTGCCATTGCCTATGAAAATTCTGATATCGTAGAAGTGCTGGATATTTCTGCTTTCAATGGAAATGCCCAGAGTTTAATTGTTCATCCGGATGGTCGTGTTGTGATTGATCATTCTTCTGAGTCATGGGGGAACGTGTATAATTTCTTTGGTCTTCTGAGAGAGCATTCTGATATGTCTGAAAAAGAGCTCAATGAACTTTTGGAGAAGTTTAAAGCGGGACGTACCGATGCGATGCTGCTGAATCTGGATGGAGGAAATTATTATCTGGTCTATGAAAAATCGAATATTCAGGACTGGATGTTCCTGGGACTTGTCCAGGCGGATATTGTCAATGCCAGTATGAACAGTCTGCAGCGTAGTACAATGCTTCTTGTTGGTGTGGTGGTGCTCTGTATTGCTGCTTTTCTTATCAGTCTTATTATTCAAACAAACAGGACCAATCTCAGAAGAAAGGATACGGAGATCCTGTACCGTGATGAGCTATTTCAAAAACTTTCAATGAACGTGGACGACGTCTTTCTGATGCTGGATGCCAAAACATATCAGGCAGATTACGTCAGCCCAAATGCGGAAAAGCTGCTGGGTATTACAGCAGAGCAGATTCGTAAAGATATTCGTGTTCTGGGAAAACTGCATCCGGCAGAACATGAAGATTCGGAGAAGAATTATCTGGAGGAAATCCAGGTTCATGAACAGAGGGAAGGGGATTTTAAATATGTTCATCTGAAGACAGGGGAAAAACGCTGGTTCCATAATATTGCAATGGGCAGTGAGGTAAACGGGAAAAAGAAATATATCCTGGTTATGTCAGATCGTACCTCTGACTGGAAAATGAACCAGGCACTTTCTGAGGCAGTACGTGCGGCAGAGACAGCAAACAAGGCAAAGAGTACTTTCCTTTCCAACATGTCTCACGATATCCGGACACCAATGAATGCGATCATCGGTTTTACCACACTGGCAGTAAGCAATATTGATGATAAAAAAAGGGTTCAGGATTATCTGGGTAAGATACTTTCATCCAGCAACCATCTACTCTCACTGATCAACGATATACTGGATATGAGCCGGATTGAGAGTGGAAAGATCCATCTGGAAGAAACGGAGGTCAGTCTGTCGGAGGTGCTTCATGACCTGAAGACGATCATCAGTGGTCAGATCCATGCAAAGCAGCTGGAACTTTATATGGATGCAATGGATGTTACAAATGAGGATGTCTATTGTGATAAGACGCGGCTGAACCAGGTGCTGTTGAATCTTTTGTCCAATGCAGTTAAGTTTACACCTGCAGGAGGAACCGTTTCTGTTCGGATCAGACAGTGTCATGGAACACAGAAAGGCAGTGAGCTGTACGAAATTCGGGTTAAGGATAATGGAATCGGTATGAGTCAGGAATTTGTACAGAAGATTTTTTCTCCTTTTGAGAGGGAGCGTACTTCCACAGTCAGCAGGACTCAGGGTACAGGACTTGGAATGGCCATTACCAAGAATATTGTGGATATGATGGGCGGTACTATTGAGGTTCAGACAGAGCAGGGCAAAGGCACCGAATTTATAGTCCGTCTGCCATTTCGAACTCAGCCTGAGCATCAACGCACAGAGAAGATCGCAGAACTGGAAGGACTTAAGGCACTGGTTGTAGATGACGATTTTAATACCTGCGACAGTGTGACAAAAATGCTTGTGAGGGTTGGAATGCGTTCAGAATGGACACTTTCCGGTAAGGAGGCTGTTCTCCGTGCACGACAGTCTATGGAACTGGGAGATGCATTCCACGCTTATATCATCGACTGGCGTCTGCCGGATATGAATGGCATTGAGGTAACCCGTCAGATCCGCAGTCTTGGGGATGATACACCGATTATTATCCTGACTGCTTACGACTGGTCTGATATTGAGGCAGAAGCCAGGGCAGCAGGAGTGACTGCATTCTGTGCGAAACCTCTGTTCATGTCGGATATCAGAGAAACTTTGATGACTGCCATCGGCCAGAGTCAGTCTGAACCAGAAGATTCGGTTCTTCCGGCAGCAGGTTCAGATTTCAGAGGCAGATGTATACTGCTTGTGGAAGATAATGAACTGAACAGAGAAATTGCGGTGGAGATCCTTAATGAATATGGATTCCTGGTTGATACCGCAGAAAATGGAGCAGAGGCAGTGGAGAAAGTTAAAAATTCAACATCAGGTAAGTATGATCTGGTGCTGATGGATGTGCAGATGCCGGTAATGAACGGATATGAAGCTACAAAGCAGATCCGTGCGCTGGATGATCCGGCGCTGGCGGGAATCACCATCCTTGCCATGACTGCCAATGCTTTTGATGAGGACAGAAAGAAAGCCCTGAAATGTGGTATGGATGGATTCTTATCCAAGCCAATAGTTATTGAGGAATTGATCAGTACATTACAGAAGAATCTGGATCAGGTGTCAGGAGTATAAGAAAAGCCACATAAATAAAGGAAATAGAAGAATGAATAAAAGTAAAAAAAACTTAGCTGTATTATGCACAGCTATGTTTGTAATCATGGGAATGTGGGTGATGTTATCAGTACACTGCCAGGCTGCTGAGACGAATAATGATGAAAAACAACAGCCGCAGACCATCCGTATCGGGTCGTTTGAGGATACCTTCAATTATGTCGACAAAAATGGTGTCAGACGGGGTTATGGATACGAGCTCATGCAGGCTCTGGCAGGTTATACCGGATGGAAATTCGAGTATGTGAAATGTGACTGGTCCAACTGTTTTGATAAGCTTGAAAATGGTGAGATTGATATCATGGGTGATATCTCTTACACCGATGAACGTGCACAAAAGATGCTTTTCCCGGATGAACCGATGGGTGAGGAAAAATATATCCTTTATGCTGATTTATCGGATATGGATATTGAAACCTCTGATTTTAAGTCGCTGGATGGAAAACGTGTAGGCGTGCTCTTAGGCACAGAACCTGAAATCATGCTGACAGAATGGGAAAATAAGAATGGCATACATACAGAACATGTAAATGTGAATAATAATGATGATGTCGAAAAGAAACTGGCAAATCATGAGATCGACTGTTTTGTATCTCTGGAGGAATCCATCTGGTCTGAACAGGGAATATCATCTGTTACAACTATTGGAAAATCCGGTATATATTTTGCAATAAATAAAGAGCGCAGCGATATCAAGACGAAGCTGGACTATGCTATGCGTCAGCTTGATCAGGACAGCCCTTTTTTTAAAGTAGATCTGTATAAGAAGTATTTTACACTTGATTATATTCAGGTACTTACAGGTAAAGAAAAGATCTGGGTGGAAGAGCATGGAGGTATCCAGATAGGATTTTTGAACAATGATCCGGCAATCTTTTCCATGGATAAAGAGACTGGAAAACTTACCGGTATGCTGGCGGAATATAGCTCCTATGCCAAAGATTGTCTGGGAAATCAGACACTGGAATTTAATATACAGGCATATGATAATTATGATGAAATAATTCAGGCGCTGCAGAATCGTGAGATTGACATGATTTTTTATGCCGGCAGGAATCCATATTTTGCAGAACAAAATGGATATGCACTTACAAACACAGCCTGGACTTACAGTTTGATGGCGGTAACTGATGAGAAAAACTTTGATGAGGATAGGGTGTATACAGTAGCTGTGCCAAAGGAAAAAGAAGCCTTGAAACAGTATATTGCTTTCAGCTATCCACAATGGAAGCTTGTAGATTGTGATTCGCTTGACGATGCTGCAGATATGGTCATACAGGAAAAAGCAGACTGTTTCCTCATGGGAGCAAGCCAGGCGCTGATATATGATAACAGACAAAATTTCAAGAGTTTTCCACTTACAAAAACAATGGAGGCATGCTTTGCAGTAAGAGGCGGAGAAGGAAGCCTTTTATCAATACTGAATAAAACCTTAAAGGCTATGCCATCTGATATGCTTACAAGTGCACTTGCTATCTATGACAGTACTGTAGATAAGGTAACATTTTCTGATTTTTTAAAAGACAACATACTTGCTTTTTTTGTCACGGCAGGATTTTTCGTATTCAGCATCATTAGTATTATCCTCGTACTTTTACGGAAGGCAAGAAAAGCAGAAGCTGCCGCAAAGCTTGCTGCAAATGATACACAAAAGCTTAATGACAAATTGGAAATCGCTCTGAAAAAAGCAGAAGATGCCAGTCTTGCAAAGACCCGTTTCCTTAACAATATGTCCCATGACATCCGTACTCCTATGAATGCGATTCTGGGATATGCACAGCTTATGGAGGATGAACTGAAAGAAAAGGATTTGCCTGAAACTTCAGAATACTTAAAAAAACTGCAGCAGTCAGGAAATCTTCTTCTGTCAATCATAAATAATGTACTTGATATGGCTCGGATTGAAAGTGGAAGAATGGAGATTGATGAGAACTATGGCATGATTGAAGATATCTGGCAGACCTTATTTGAAATATTCGATGATGAAGCAAAGAAAAAGAATATTGCACTTCATTATACGATAAATGTAGAATATGAGCACATACTGACAGATGTAACAAAGGTAAAAGAAATATTTGTTAATATTCTGAGCAATGCCATGAAGTATACTCCATCCGGTGGTTCTGTTATGATAAACGTAGATGAATTACCATGCAGTGAGCCTGGATATATGATAGTGAGGACCAGGGTGAGTGATACAGGAATTGGTATGAGTCAGGAGTATCTGACAAATATTTTCGAGGCATTCACGCGTGAGCGGAATACTACAAAGAGCAAAATTGCAGGAACCGGACTGGGAATGTCAATTGTCAAGAAATATGTTGAACTGCTTGGTGGAACAATAGATGTAGAGAGTGAGCTTGGAAAGGGCAGTACTTTTACAGTTACACTAAAACATAAGATAGCGGATGAAAACTATTATGTAAAAAATTATGCTGAAAATCCAGAAACATATAGTGAAATCCTTAAAGACAGGAAAATCCTTCTGGCAGAGGATAATGATCTGAATGCAGAGATTGCTGAGGCAATACTTGAACGTGCCGGTCTTAAGACAGAGCGTGTGGAGGATGGCATTCAGTGTGTAAATAAGATAGAAAAAATGCCGGCAGGCACATATGATATGATCCTGATGGATATTCAGATGCCGAAAATGAACGGTTATAAAGCAACACAGGCAATCAGACGCCTGCCAGATAAGGATAAAGCATGCATACCGATCGTTGCAATGACAGCAAATGCATTTGAAGAAGATAAGAGAGATGCTTTTGCAGCCGGAATGAATGGTCATATCGCGAAGCCAATCCAGGTTGATAAACTGCTCTCGACATTGGCGGAAGTCTGGGGAAAGGAGATGACAGATGAAACGGATTGCCATATGTGATGATAATGAAAGATGATTTTGCTCAGGCGAGAGATATGCCTGAAATTGAATCGAAAATGAGGCAGCGGAAAATCCGTTGCCTCATTTTGCTGAGTGGATGTTTTGCAATGGGGTAAAAGAAAATAGACATAAAGCTTGAGTAATGATGACAATTTCATACGGTTTTGTTATAATATTTTTTATCGCATAATGTTTTTTATACAATACAATGGTATAAGTACGCGTCTTTCTTTGCTCTTGCAGAAAGACATTTTCGTATATAACGAACAAAATGTCACCGGGTACTTATGATCTGATACTTATGGATATCCAGATGCCAAATATGGATGGCTATCAGGCAGCCCAGTGTATCCGGCATTTAGATGATAAGATGAAGGCAGAGATCCCGATCATTGCTATGACAGCAAATGCCTTTGCAGAAGACAGGAAAAGAGCATTTGATGCAGGCATGAATGTCCGCTTTAATGGATAATAAAGAGGGAATGAATGAACAGAAAGATAGAAAAACTGACAGGAAAAAAAGATAAGAAAAAAAGATTATGTTTGAGCATTTTAGCACTTATCATGTTACTCTTTGTACCGCTTTCTGCTTATGCGTCAGAAATTAAAAGTGACGGGAAAACAACTCAGGGAATAGAGGAAGAGAATAAAACAGTGAGAGTTGGGTATTTCCCATATGCCAATTTTCAGGAAGGCGGCTATGGGGAACACAAGCAGGGAGCAGGCTATGAGTATCTCCAGAAGATTTCTTATATAACCGGCTGGAAGTATGAATATGTCTATGGCTCATTTAAAGAGTGTCTGGAAATGCTGGCAGATGGAGAAATAGATATACTTGGAAGTGTCAGTTATACACCGGAAAGAGCAGAAGCTATCGATTTTTCGACCTATGCAGAGGGAACAGAACGATATTGGATCTATACCCGGGAAGATCATACAGATCTTACGGGTGGTGATCCAAAGCAGATGAATGGCTGTCGTATTGGTGCAGCAGATGGAAGCTATCAGAAAGAACTTCTGGAAAAATGGCTGGACAGCAATCAGATCCAGGCAGAGGTGGTTGTCTGTAAAGGCTATGATGAAATGATAGAAAAACTGGATGCAGATGAACTGGATGCACTTGTGGTCCCGGCACTGTCTGTCAACAGCGATTTTATTGCCATTACCAATATCGGTGCAAGTGACTGTTATTTCGGTGTATCAAAATCCAGACCGGATCTGTTAAAGGAATTAAATTCTGCCTTGGAAGAAATCAACAATACAGAAACGGACTACAGCAGCAAGCTGTATGCCCGTTATGAAGGAAAAGCGGTCATAAATTATGCACTCAGCAAGGAAGAAAAACAATGGCTGGATGCACATGAAAACACAATCCGTGTGGGATACCTAAAGGATAATCTCCCTTTTTGTGGTGAAGAAAATGGGAAACTGACAGGAATCCTTGGAACCGTTCTGGATACGGTTCAGGAAAAATATAAAATTACGATCAAGGCAGTTCCATGTTCCACGGGAGTAGAGATGAATGAGACATTGCAATCTGGAAAAATAGATATTGCAGGTCCTATCATTCAGGATTTTTATACACAGGAACAATTTCAGGTAGTTTTGACGGATGAAATCTTTGATATTACGCCGGTTGTTATTTACAAAGGGAATGAATATAGCAGCAGTCTCACCACAATCGCAGCGACAGAGACTTCACTGTATTCTGAATTGATGGTGTCCCTTCTTTTTCCAGACGCAGAGATCAAACTGTATGACACACAGGAAGAATGCCTGGAAGCAGTGGCAAATGGAAAAGTGGGAGCAACTGTTATTCCATCTTCAAAGATCAATCTTCTTAATGAAAGTTCACTGACCAGAAGTCTGTCATTTGCAGAGATGGCAAAACGGCAGGAATTAGCGATGTTCACGACGAGAGAAAACAGAAGAGCAGCTACCATTATCAATAAAGCAATTGAGCAGTCCTCCAATATTTTGAATGGTGTTGTCCTTGCGCAGAACTCTGTTTCGGAAAAGAAAATGACCTTGCAGGATATCCTTGCAGAGTATGCAGGTGTAGGAATTGTGGTTTCATTAGTGATTATTTTTGTACTACTTCTTCTGGTTTATTCCCTTTCAGTAAGCAGAAAAAAACAGATGGAAGCCCTGAAAGAAGCACAGAATGCAAATGCGGCGAATATTGCAAAAACGACGTTTCTGAACCATATGTCCCATGATATCAGGACACCAATGAATGCAATTATTGGATTCACGGATATTGCCATGAAGAGGAAACCGGACAAAGAAGTGGAGAATTGCCTGAAAAAGATCAGGCAGAGCTCAGAATATCTGATGACACTGATTAACGATGTGTTGGATATCAGCCGCATTGAAAGCGGTAAACTGGAATATAAACCAGTACGGGTAGATCTCAGGGATATGATAAATACTGTTTTGTCGATTGCAAGGGGATATACGGAAAGCCGTGATCTTAATTTTTATGTTTCAAGAGAAGAACTAAAAACTCCTTATGTGATGGCAGATGAACTCAGAATCAGGGAAGTATTGCTCAACATTATCAGCAATGCAGTCAAATTTACAAAAGACGGAGGTACTATTTCATTTGTTGCAAAAAACTGTCCGGGTAGTGATGAGCATCATATAATCGTACGCTATCGTATATCGGATACCGGAATTGGTATGAGTGAGGAGTTCCAGACCAGAATATTTGATGAGTTCAGTCAGGAAAATGATGGAGCAAGAACCAGTTATAAGGGAACCGGACTGGGAATGGCGATTGCTAAGAAATATGTAGATCTTATGGGTGGAAAAATTGAGGTCAGCAGCAGACAGGAGGTTGGCTCAACATTTACGGTAGAAATCCCCCTGCTTATAGCAGAACAGGTACAAGCTGAAGAGAAAGAAAAGTTAAGGAAAGATATAGATTTACATGGTTTGCATGTCCTTTTGGCAGAGGATAATGATTTAAACGCCGAGATAGCAGTATCTCTATTGGAAGAACAAGGGATGATTATAACCAGAGCTGCCGATGGAAAATCAGCCCTGGCACAGTTTTGCAATACAGCTCCGGGGACTTTTGATCTGATCTTGATGGATATTATGATGCCTGAAATGAATGGATATGAAACGACAAAAGCTATCAGAAATCTGCCGGACCGTCCGGACGGAAAGGAGATTCCTATTATTGCAATGACGGCAAATGCATTTGCAGAGGATGTACAGGCTGCTTTGAATGCCGGGATGGATGATCATGTGGCGAAGCCGGTTGATATGAGTATTCTAATATCCGCCATCAGCAGATTCCGGGGACGGTGTTTTTGATTGTGCTACCTTTTCTGCAAAAGTATAACTGACCTTTCCAAGAAGATCAGTTAACCGGTCCGCGCTTGTCAGTCTTTCGGAGAACTGAATGAAATAGTCGGAGAGCTGATATGCAGTGTCATAATCCAGTCCGCCTTCAATCGCGGCACCGGTGCAGACAATAGTTGAGGAAGATACATTTCTTTAACAGAGAACTCAGAGACAGACACGGAATCTGACGGAGAAAAGAATTAAAGTCAGAGTGAATGTCATGTTTCTTCTATAAAGGAGTCTTATTTTAGCAATGAATCGGCCGCAGAAACCATACAGCAACGAGTAATGTCAGAGCTTCTGCTGCAGGAACGGCGAGCCATACTCCAGTCAAACCAAATTTCAAAGGCAGTACAATCAGAAATAAAAGTAATAGTAGGAATGAACGTAAAAATGTGATCAGACCGGAGAAATATCCTTTTCCATATGCCATCATTCGAATTGCAGCAAAAATATTAATTCCTGAAAATAGAAAACCAAGTCCATAAACTCTCATTCCGGACACTGCAATAGGAAATACAGGGCTGGATGTATCTGCGAAACCGGATACAGCAACTGGAGTAAGAAAGTAGGTCAGTGCATAAATGATGATCGGAGCTACTGCGAAAAAGCGACGAGCATAGCTTTCCAGTTTTCGGCAAATTCTTATTTTTCGATTGCCATACGCATAACTCAGAGGTGGTGCCATGCCCATAGAAAAGCCAAAGTAGACACCGATAAACAAAAACTGCAGATACATGATGATGGAAACTGCGGCGACACCGTCTTCACCGGCAAAGGAGAGTGCAGTGCGGTTAAATACGATGGTTGTAACTGCAATAGCAAGTTGATTGACAAATTCGGATGCACCATTTAGCATACAATGCATGGCTTGTGCGCCCAGCTAAGGGTGTGTAGTCAAGCCGGCGGGAATATGGTTTATCCAAGGTCTAGCCAACCAGATAATAGCGAGTCTTGTCAAAAGACATCGGATCACAGTTCAGCCCATCCATACCACCTGCCAGTTTCAGTACCTCTTTTCTCAGCTGAAATAAGTCAGTGATGCACTGATGAATTTCATTTTTTACAGCATGTGACTGACTTTCACTACTGTTAAAATGTTTGGCAATCTGATTGAGATTCGATCCGATCTTTCCATATTCACTGACCAGTTTTCTGAGATCGTTCATGTCTGCAACAACTTCAATCTGATGATTGATTTGCTTCTCAAGCAGAAGTTTTCTTAGATATTCAGATCGGGAAAGTCCTGTAATTCCAGCGGCTTCATTTAACATTGCCAATTCAATATCCGTTAATTTTAACGTGATGATGTTACTTCTCTTGAGATTCTTTTCTTTCTTCTTAGGTGCCATAGTCCTCCTTCCTTTTTAATAAGACATTTTGGATGTGCGATTACACTTTTTAACCGGATGTCCCTTCCGGTTATATAAAGTGCTGCGACTATCTTTGATAGAGAGCCAACAGATATCTTTGATGTCTGTACGAGAGTATGGGGAATCGGAATCCCCATCAAGAGACTTACCCGGAGGTATGCCGTAGTCATAAAATGGCGATACGGTAATACTAGGGTGGATCTTGCTCTTATTTGTATCCCTCTATATAACGAAACGCTCAGAGTCTGTTTTACAGTGAGGGAAAAGAAAAAATATCAAAAAATTGATAATTAATGGTGAACTTGTGATAGAATGGAAAAAAGAGAAAAGCATAAAGGATGTAGTTGTGGAGAATATTTGTTATGATTAGAAAATTACTGAACGGAGATATCGATAGAGTTGCTGACATATGGTTAAAGACAAATCTGAAAGCACATTATTTTATTTCCAATCAATACTGGAAAAGTAATTATGAATTAGTAAAAGAAATGCTGTCACAATCCGAAGTCTATGTGTTTGAAGCAGATAAAATGATACAAGGATTTGTAGGACTAAATGATGAATATATCGAAGGTATTTTTGTCTCCGATGAAATGCAGTCATGTGGCATAGGTAAGCTTTTATTGGATTATATTAAGGATAAAAAAGTTAGCTTACGATTAAATGTATACCAGAAGAATGCCAGAGCAATTTCTTTTTACCAAAGAGAAGGGTTCATTATTCAATGTGAAGATTTGGATGAAAATACTGGTGAAAAAGAGTACACTATGCTATGGAAACGAAAATAGAAATCGGAATTTGTGGAGAGATTTCCTGAACTTTCCTTATTTTTCAAGGCTTACAGCCTCTTAGATAGTGAAATGATATGTATTTTCCCTTATCTTTGCCCTTATGCGGAATCCGCAAGGGAAATAAGGGAAATTTTTAGTTAAGCATTGCTCACTACTTTATCAAGAAGTCTTGCGGAATCCCGTTTTGCTTTTCTTGTTGAGTGAGCGTAAATATTCATTGTGGTACTGACATCAGAGTGTCCTAACAGTTCCTGTACATCTTTCGGTGCAGCCCCATTGGAAAGCAGATTGCTGGTGTAGGTGTGACGTAACTGGTGGAAATGGAAATCTTCAAATCCTTCCAGTTTCTTTGACACTGATCTGCATACAATGCTGAGTGTACTCGGCAGTTCCAAAGAGCCATCCGGTCTTAAGCAGACAAAGGAGATTTCTTTGTAATCTGCCGGGACTTCCTGCGTTCCGTCAAGGTGATAGTATTCATAATAGACTCTGTTTTTCACATGAACTTCTTTGTAGTAATTGCGGTGATATAATTCGCCATACTGCATCCGGTTTTTGAGTTGTTCCTTTCTGGCAGCTTTCAGTATTTCAGTCAGGGTATCGCCAAAATCAACAATCCTAACTTTTTTCCGCTTCGTTGGTCCAATAATGTTTTTGTGTTTCATGCCGTCGTAGCGGATACTGCGTTTTATGGTCAGGCATTGTTCCTCAAGGTTAATGTCCTGCCATGTAAGACCACAGGTTTCTCCGATACGGAGCCCGGCATAATACGCAATCTGAATCGGTAGAATGGCAGGTGGGTTTTTCTTTTCCAGATACTTGATAAGTTGCTCGTAATCATCATGCGAAATCGGTTGTGTGCCTTCTTCCACTTCATCATCGGAAAAGAGGTCAACTTCCTCTGCCTGTCGTTTCAGTTTGATATATTGCATCGGATTGAAACTGATTAGTTGTTTTGGAAATACTGCAAAACGGAATGACTGCTGTAACACTGCGGAAAAAGAATGGATATAATCTTTGCTGTATCCCTTTCTTACTTTCCCGTCTGGAAACTCACCACCGAATGTAAGCAGATCAAGAAATGCCTGTAAATGTTCGGCAGTAACTGTTTTCAGTTTGCGGTCTGCAATCGGGTGTTTTTTGATACAGCGGATTGCACCAAGATAATTTTCCACTGTGCCGTTGC